>Ga0102948_1001127_pt1 | contig 10648 bp, 7 predicted proteins | sample SalPonA_A_H2O_MG_FD_78211 | JGI IMG/M metagenome (GOLD analysis project Ga0102948, IMG submission 78211) | Water microbial communities from South San Francisco under conditions of wetland restoration - Salt Pond MetaG R2A_A_H2O_MG | ecosystem: Environmental > Aquatic > Non-marine Saline and... | reverse complement strand
CGCAGTGAGATGATCATTGCCACTAAAATCGCCGGTATCGGGCTACCTTGGGTAAGAAGTGGTGGTCCTATTACTGGCCAAGCCGTTATTGAAGCGGTCGACAACTCACTCAAGCGCTTACAGACTGACTACATCGATCTCTATCAACTGCACTGGCCAAACCGAACGTCACCTCACTTCGGCAAACATAGGCCGAACTTCTTCAAATTCAGCGACATAAATGCCGCTGAACATGAAGCTCAGATGTTGGACATCCTTAAAGGATTAGACCAGTGCATAAAGGCCGGCAAAATTCGTCATTTTGGCCTCTCGGACGATACCACCTGGGGCATCAACACTTATCTCAAACTGAGCCGACAATATGACCTACCTAAACCGGTCTCGATTCAGAATGAGTTCAGTCTATTGCATGCCAAAGATTGGCCCTACTTAATCGAAAACTGCATTCACGAAGAGATCGCTTACCTACCTTGGTCACCCCTGGCCTCTGGTTTACTGTCTGGCAAATACGCTAATGGAGCCATGCCAGAAGGGAGTCGCTGGAGTATCTCGAATCCGGCTGCGCTGCATCGTAATACCCCACAAGCGCATGAAGCAGTTGCTGAATACGTAAAGCTAGCTGATCGATTTGGTTACACGCCCTCACAGCTCGCTCTGGCTTGGTGTGATCAAGTGGATGGCGTGACCTCTTCCATTATTGGAGCCACCTCCATGGCACAACTCAAAGAGGACATCGCCGCGTTTGATATGCCACTGTCTGAAGAGTTACAAAGTGACGTTGCAGAGGTATTTAAACGCTATCCACAACCGTTTTAAATAGGTACACACCCAATGGGTGAAGTTTAAAAAGAGATCGATATGAGTGAAAAATTGAAGGGCAAAATTGCTGCCGTAACCGGTTCTGCTTCAGGCATTGGCTACGCCAGTGCCAAAGCGATGTTGGATGAAGGTGCTACTGTTATCTTTATCGATCGAAACGAGTCCGTGCTATCTGAGATCTGCAGTCGCCTCGGTAGCAGGGCTCTGCCGCTTGTCATTAATCTGCTAGACCCAGACCAGTGCAAAGAGATGGTTCCGCGTATTCTTGATATGGCAGGTCATTTGGATATCTTCCACGCCAACGCTGGACTCTATGTAGGCGGCGATCTGATGGATTCAGACGCTGATCGGATTGATCAAATGCTGAATTTAAACATCAATGTGGTGATGAAAAACGTACAGGCTGTGCTGGGCCATATGATTGAGCGAGAGACCGGCGATATTTTGGTCACCAGCTCTTTAGCCGCACACTACCCAACACCCTGGGAACCCGTATATGCCTCTTCGAAATGGGCAATCGACTGTTTTGTACAGACGACTCGACGTCAGATGTTCAAACACGGTATCCGTATCGGATCGGTTTCACCGGGTCCTGTGGCCACGGGTCTCATCTCTGACTGGCCAGCAGAAAAACTCAAAGAGGCTCGTGCTAACGGCAGTTTAATAGAGCCAGAAGAGATCGCAGAAGCGTTGATGTTTATGCTGACCAGACCACGCCATATGACGGTACGTGACATGGTGATCATTCCAACCAATTTTGATCTTTGATCTATTGATCGGTAACGGTATGAAACCTGGGGTCAGACTGATGTCAGCCCCCAGATCAATTAAAAATGAGACACTACCCTTTTGCTATGCGATTAGCCGCTCTGCGCATCGAGAGACGATACAAAAGCGGAATCACAAACAGGGTCAGTACAGACGAGAAGCCCAAGCCCCACACGATCGAGGTAGCGACTGGACCCCAGATCAATGACTTTCCACCAAGACCGGCTGCAAGTGAGAACAGACCCGCCATTGTGGTCAGTGTGGTAATTAATACCGGAATCACCCGTCGGCGCGATGCATAAAGCGTTGCATGCATTAGGCTCATGCCATTACCGATACGGTCATTGGCAGCCGATATCAAGACAATGGCCGCATTCACGGCAATACCCGCCAACGCCACCACGCCATACATCGTGTAGAGACTGAGCGGGTTTTGCGTCACGATCAACCCTAATACGACACCGGTAAATGCCAGTGGCACTGTTGCCAAGATCATCAGTGGCTGCCAGTAACTGCGGAACTGAGTACCCAAAATCAGGTACATCAAACCGACGCCGACTAAAAATAGAATCGCAATAGAATCCATACTCTCTTGAATATCATCCAGCTCACCCGAGAAGTCGAGATCAATCGACGGATACTGCGCTTCATACTCTTTCCAACGCTCTGACAAAAAGGCATTGGCTTGTACCGTATCCATTCCACCAGTGCGCAAATCGGATTCCAGTGTAATGGCACGGCGGAAGTTGTAGTGACGAATATTGCCCAACGACTGTTTGCGCTCTTCAATCACCAACTCAGACAGCGGAATGGCACCGCCAGCAGGCACGGGAATGCGGTAGCTTAACAATCGCTCAAGTGAAGGCAGCGACTCAGGATTGGCACGGACGCGCACATCCAGACGCTCACCGTCATCACGCATGCTCGCCACCACTTCACCGTCAACCAGCAAGCGCAAGGTGCGACGAACATCCGCTGGATTCAAACCGGTGCGATTAATCGCATCACTGTCTAACTCAAGACTCAACTCATAACGCCCACGTGCAGCATCGTCTTCGACATCAACGAAATCCTCGTGACTGTTTAAAATATCAATCAGAATGTTGGTGGCGTCACGAATCTCTTGGTAATCATCGCCCCGCACTTTGACCGATATCGGTTTAGAGGCAGGTGGCCCACCGGATAGACGCAAGAATGAGATACGAATTGGGCCAGCAATATCACCCAAATCCTCACGAACAGCATCCGTCATCTGCTCCACCGTTCGCAATTCGGGTGTTTTAGGGTTTAGACCCACTAAAATCTGTCCATACTGTTCGCCGATGCGCGGTTCGGTTTCAGTAAACATCTGGCCCGCATAACTGGCGATCGCTCGCACCTCGCCATCGCGCACGTTTTGACGAACGCGCTCTTCGACACGCGAGACCACTTCCATCGTTTTCTCGACCGGCGTTGCGGCAGGCATTTCGACGTTCACATAGAAAAGACGCACGGGGTCCGCCGCAAAGAAATCCATCTTAATGTAGCCATTACCCAATGCACCCACAGCGCCTATCAGTGGCAATACAGCAACAATTAGCGATAGAACAGGGCGGCGCAGCGCTTTGATCAACAAGCGGACATACGTAATCTGCACTCGGTGAGTCATGGATTCACGCAAGCGCTGAATTCGACTCGGCTTATCAAAGCCCACCTTGGCGGCCAAAATATGGGCCGGCAACATCCAGAAGGCTTCAATCAAACTGATCGCCAGGGCGATCGAAACCACCATGGGAATGACCTTCATGAACTTACCCAAAATACCGGGCAGTAGCATCAACGGTAAAAATGCGGCGATGGTGGTCAGAACCGCTGCGGTTACAGGCGCTGCCACCTCTTTGAGTGATCCCTGAACGGCCGCAATCCCTGTAAAGCCACGCTGCAGTCGATAGTAAATCGATTCAACAACGACAACGGCGTCATCGACCAACATACCCAACACAATCACCACACCCAACAGCACGGTGACGTTCAACGTCTCGCCAAGCCCAGCAAGCACCCAGAAGGTTGCGGCCAAAATGAAGGGTATGCCGATGGCTGTCAGCAGGGCGATGCGGGTACCCAAGAAAAGCCATGCTACGACCAACACAAGGATCAGACCGATCAGGGCGTTGTTCTCCATGATCTGAATCGACTTGCGCGTCGCGATGGTCTGATCATCTATCAATACCATCTCAACACCGGTCTCAAGGGACAGGGCATTACGCTCGTCCATATAGGACTGTACACGCTCAACTAATTCTAGGGTGTTGGCCCCCTCTTTCTTCATCACCGCCAAGAGTACGGCCGGTTTATCATCGACACGGACTAAGAAACTGGAATCTTCACGAGCACGCTCGACACTGGCAACACGTGACAGTGGCACCTCACCCGAGGCACCCAAAACAGGTCGATTGGCTAGATAACTAGGATCAGAGGACGTGCCAACGACACGCACGAGCCAGTTACGATCGCCTTGGACTAAGTTACCGGCCGCCTCATCTTGGAAGAAGGCGGTGACCGTATTAGCAACCTGTTGCGGTGTAATGCCTAAGGCTTCAAGCTCAGACACATCCAGATTAACCTGAAGTTCGGGGTCTGGCAGTGCCACAGGATCAATTCGTGAAACACCTTTAAGCTGCGCTAGATCTTTATCGATACGCGTTGCTTGAAGACGCAGGTTTTCGTCATCCGCTAAGCTAGTCACAGCCACAGTCGCTGCGGGGAAGGCGTTTGAACTGGTGATCTCCAGAATCAGTGAATCCAATGCCGCATCAGGCAGTTCAGATTCACTGTTTTGGATTTCACGTCGCAGATCGGCTAAACGTTTATCAAAGGTGCGATCATCAATATCTTCAAAACGCACCAAGATACTCGAGATACCCTCGCGTGAATTACTCGATACAAATTTAACGTCAGCGAGAGACCGCAGCGCGTCCTCTAGCGGATCGGTTACCTTACTCTCAACATCAAGCGCGGTTGCACCCGGCAGCGGAGTGGTAACAATGATCCAGTTAAAGTTGATGGTGGGGTCTTGTTGACGGGGCAGTCCCTGGTAACTCAACAAACCGACCGCCAATACCAGCAGGAAGGTTAGGTTGGCTAACACATGATTGGTAATGAAGCGTTGCCACATATCAGCGCACCTCTACCGCTTCGCCTTCTACTGCGAGCAATCGGCCATCGGTAATGACCTGTGATCCCTCAGGTAGATCAACCGCTGCAGGCTGTCCCTCTATTGCACCCTGAACGACGACAAATTGCGCAACACCCTTATCTTCAAGCAAAAGTCCTAGCTTCCATTCGCCATCCATTTTACGGCGTACTAGCAATTCAGATGAAACATGTGGCTGACTGGCTGTCCATGTTAATCGACCGGTAGCACCGATCTCTGGAGTCAATTCAGTAAAGTTAAAACGGTAGGTTTGTGTGCGTTCGCGACGATCAATGATCGGTAATTTGGCTCTTAACTCAACAGGAAAGGATGCACCGTTGGTTTCAAACCATACTTTGCTCTGTGAAACACCTTTGCCTGGTGCAACCTTGGCTTCCAGTTCAGCCCCTTCCGTTTGAACCAACTGAAGCAGCGGCATACCTGGAGCGGCTAAGGCACCTAATTGAGCCATTCGGGATGCAATGACACCATCAAAGGGAGCCACCAACGAACAATTATCTGTCGCGATGCTGGCCAGTTCAATCTGACTGTTTTGTACATCAATGCGAGCGTCTAAAGAGGTCAGTGCAGTTTCACGCTGTTGCAGAGCATCATCACCCAAATTGCCTTGTTTATTGAGCGTCTTGGCACGTTGGTATTGGTCGTTTAGTAGCGGGCGTTGTGAGCGCAATTCACTCAGTACCGCTTTTTGCGTCGCCAACTGACTCTCGTAAGTTCGACAATCTAAGCTAACCAATGTATCGCCCTGCTTAACGCGATCACCCACCTCAACGTTAATGCTAATGATGCGAGCAGAGAGCTCAGCACTCAGTGAGGCATCATTGGCGCTGATTACTTCAGCCGGTGCAGAAAAGGTTGGGTAGTAAAATAAGTCAGCTAGGGATTGGGTCGATACCACAGGCGCAGCCTGAGCAACCTGAGATAAACCAAATACTAAAGCAACAAGAAAGGAACGCATCATTAACCTCGATCGTGACGGGCGGTCTAAACAACTAGACCGATATCTACGCAGTCTAGCAAGGAATGGTGCATTGCAAAATGAGAGATTGAGAGAGAGGCCAACAGCCTCCCTCTCGATGAAGAAAGGATCTATTTAAGATCCGCAGTTAGCGTGACCTGAGTTTCAGGATCCACCTCTTCAATATGGTGTTGATAATTAGGGTGGTCAACTCCTACAGCAAGAGCTGCACCCGCTTTAAGCGTTGCGATCATCTCATCGCTCAATTCAAAGCGCATAAAGTGAACGGCACTCGTCTTCTCTTCCGTGCTGCGTTCCAAATCTTCATCGGCTATTGCAAAGACCTTCTCATGTCCGAACACCTGAATATAGGTTTTGTGCTCAAGGCCAACCAATTTTCCAAGTGCGACTTTACGCTCTTCTGGGTCTGCAAACTCAATAAGCTGTGTACACTTCAAATTAGTTCCGTCTGGAATCAATGGGTTGTAAGCGTCCAACTCATCTTGAATACCCTCTTCATCGAAGGTTTTCTCGATGCGCAGCATCTCTTGGATCTGGTAGCGGATGGTCAACTCATCTTCAAACTGAAGTGTGACATTAGGACCAATAAACACCGTTCTACGACGGCGGTGCTCTAACGCCTTTTTACGAAATTCAGGTCGTTCTTTGTGGTACGTTTCCAGCGACATTAACGAGTCGCGTACTAATTGAGTCATACTCTACTCCTTAAATGCCATAAGCCTTGCGCAATAGTGATATTGGATGTGACTTCTCTGGCTGTTTGTCATGGTTTTTATCGATGCCTTGTGCAATGTGTGCGCCACCCAATGGGCAGTCACTCGAAATGTAATCCGGATCAAAATCGGCCATCTGGCGGAAAACCGGCTTACCAATCTTCATCGCTTTTTCATGAAACTCTTTCTTAACCCCGTAAGTGCCCGCGTGACCACTGCATCGTTCAACGGTTTTTAGCTCAGTATCCGGTATTTGCTTGAGCATCTCTTCTGTTTTCTTACCAATGTTTTGCACTCGTCCGTGACAAGGTACATGGTAAGAAACTTTACCTAACCCCTGTTCAAACTCAGATTTCAATAAGCCATCTTTTTGACGCGCAATCAGATATTCAAACGGATCCCAAAACGCTTCCTGAACCAGCTTCACCTCTTCGTCATCCGGATACATAAGAGGCAGCTCTTGCTTGAACATCAATGTGCAGCTTGGCACAGCAGAGGTCAGGGCGTAGCCCTCTTTTGCTAATTTCGCTAGCTGAGGAATGTTAATACGTTTTAAAGAGTCGACCCCTTCAAGATCACCCTGCTCCAGCTTGGGCATGCCACAGCAGACCTCTTTTTGAGCAAATGTCCAAGGAATATCGTTGTGCTCTAAAACAGCAATGAAATCTTCACCAATACCTGGCTCGTTGTAATTGATGTAACAGGTAGCGAATAGGGCCACTTTACCCGGTGTGCGTTCACCGGCTACAACATTGAACGTCTCATTGGGTTTGGCTTTACTGCGCAATTTCTTGTTTGCGAAAGGCGGTAGCCATGCCTCTTCATCGACACCCAAAGTTGCAGATAGAACTTTGCGCGTTGGTTTCCAGTGGTTAACGGTATTGATGGTTTCACTGACAATGGGTATACCCGCCAGCTTACCCGTGGTATCAGTGCTAGAGAGAATTTTATCGCGCATTGGGAGACCCTTCTCTTTGGTCTCAACCGCTTTAGCGCGAAGCATAAGATGCGGGAAATCTAGATCAAATGGGTGTGGAGGCACATAGGGGCATTTCGCCATGTAACACATGTCACAGAGATAACATTGGTCGACAACCTTCTTATAGTCCTCTTTAGCAACGCCATCGACTTCCATCGTCTCACTGTCATCGATTAGATCAAACAGCGTCGGGAAGGCATCACACAAACTCAGGCAGCGACGGCAACCGTGACAGATATCAAAGACCCTCTCCATCTCTTTATGAAGATCATCTTTATCGTAGAAGGTTGGATTTTTCCAATCCAGTGGATGGCGAGTTGGGGCTTCTAAGTTGCCCTCTTTTTTTGCACTCATAACACTCTCCAGGCAAAGATCGATAGGTCGAACAGGATGCTCGACCTATCGTTGGCTGATTACGCTTCCGCTTTGTAAGCTTCCAGTGTTTTCTGGAACTTATTAGCGTGACTGCGTTCTGCTTTAGCAAGCGTTTCGAACCAGTCAGCAATCTCGTCAAAGCCCTCTTCACGAGCGGCTTTCGCCATGCCAGGGTACATGTCCGTGTACTCGTGAGTTTCACCTGCAATCGCAGATTCAAGTGCTTCAGCCACATTGCCTGCAGCCAGGCCAGTTTCAGGGTCACCTGAACCACCGTCGATTAAGTATTCCATATGACCGTGTGCGTGACCTGTCTCACCTTCAGCAGTGTTACGGAATACGTTAGCTACTTCTGGAGCACCTTCAATATCTGCCATGTTGGCAAAGTAAAGGTAGCGACGGTTTGCTTTTGATTCTCCAGCGAATGCTGCCTTTAGATTCTCTTCTGTTTTAGTACCTTTGAGATCCATTATGTTCTCTCCTATTTTTGTTAGCTAACCAAACAGAGCATGGACAAGATGATTACTTGCCTCACTTGAACATACGTCAAGATCTTAGAAACAGCTTAATTTTAATTTTTTATGGTCCTGATAGATCTTTCCTATTCATCGTCGACGCAAAAAAGGAGCCAATAGGCTCCTTGAATGATTCACATGTTCGGGTAGTTCGGACCACCGCCGCCCTCTGGCGCCATCCAACGAATGTTCTGCGTTGGATCTTTAATGTCACAGGTTTTACAGTGTAGACAGTTGGCTGCGTTGATCTGAAGGCGAGGTGCTGCTTCATCTTCCAGCACTTCGTATACGCCCGCTGGGCAGTAACGCTGTGCTGGCTCTGCGTACTGAGCAAAGTTCACTGTAATGGGTACGCTGCTATCTTTCAGCTGCAAATGACATGGCTGATCCTCTTCGTGCACAGTATTTGAAATAAACACTGACGAGAGCTTATCAAAAGAGAGCTTTCCATCCGGTTTAGGGTAATCGATTTTGGAACACTCACTCGCTGGTCGCAGCGCCTCATGGTCGACGTGGGTATCGTGCAGTGTCACCGGGATACGGCCGCCAAAGATATTCTGATCCAGCGTATTAAATGCACCGCCTAAAATGGGGCCGAACTTGTGCAGAGCAGGACCAAAGTTTCGAGAGCTGTATAACTCTTGGTACAACCAAGAACTCTTATACAGATCATTAAAGGTTGTTGCGGTTTTTGACTCTTTCGCGATAGCAGAGACCACCGCTTCGGCTGCCAACATACCCGACTTCATCGCCGTATGAACACCTTTGATTCGAGAGAAATTCAAAGTACCGGCATCACAGCCTATTAAAAGACCACCAGGGAAGGTCATCTCAGGTAGACAGTTGTAACCGCCCTTAGCAATAGCTCGCGCACCGTAAGAGACACGAGTTCCGCCCTCTAAGTACTGCGAGAGTTTAGGATGGTGCTTCATGCGCTGGAATTCATCGAAAGGACTGACCCAAGGGTTTGAGTAGTTTAAATCGACGATTAGACCGACAACAACCTGATTATTTTCAGCGTGATAGAGGAAGAATCCACCGCTTGTACCCTCACTGAGAGGCCAACCAGAGCCGTGGATCACTAACCCCTCTTTATGTTGAGCAGGATCGATATCCCATAACTCTTTAATGCCAAGCCCGTAGTGCTGAGGATCTTTACCCTCATCCAAATTAAACTGGCTGATCAACTCTTTACCTAGGTGACCACGACAGCCCTCAGCAAACAGTGTGAACTTAGCCTGTAGCGCCATGCTCGGCACATAGCTATCCTTCTCTTCACCGTTTTCGCCAATGCCCATTGCACCGGTCAGGACACCTTTAACACTACCGTCTTCGTTATAAAGCACTTCAGCCGCTGGGAAGCCTGGGAATACTTCAACACCGAGAGATTCTGCCTGCTCAGCTAACCAACGAGACAGATTGCCAACAGACGCGATGTAACAGCCGTGGTTGTGCATGGTTTTAGGTGCTGCAAAGTTAGGCACCGTCATCGATTTCGTTTTGTTTTTAAGCAGAACAATTTCGTCGGTGGTTGCTTCAGTGACTAAAGGCGCTCCCTGCTCTTTCCAATCTGGGAACAGTTCAGTCAACGCTTTAGGGTCGACCACGGCACCTGACAGGATATGACCACCCACCTCAGCCGCTTTCTCAACCACACAGACCATCAAATCAGCATTGAGTTGTTTGATCTTACAAGCAGCTGCAAGACCAGCAGGGCCAGCACCTACAACAAGGACATCAAAATCCATTACTTCATAATCCATTGATCTCTCCTAAAACAACTCAATCCCTGATATTAAAATTAAAACTGCTCGTCACTCAGCACAAACGCGGCATCAAGGCCCGTCATAATGGTCTGTGCATGAGCCTCTGCTCGGGGCAAATAGTGTTCTGCGTAAAATCGAACGGTTGCCACTTTAGCGGCCAAAAACTCATCTGAGTATGCTGAACCCGCTCCGGCTAAGGCTTTTGCTCGAACAGCCTCTTTTGCCATTAAGAAAGCGCCTGTTAGATAACCCATCTGCATGAGGAAATCGAACGCTACCGCCCCCATCAACGCACGATCATTGGCAGCTCGGTCAAGGATAAATTCACGAATCTCTCGTGCGCGATCAACTGAAGCAACCAATCGATTCGCCATTTTATCCAGCCCACACGCGCGAAGTTCAGCGTCAATAGCGGCCATCTCAGTAAGCAGTTCCGCAAGCGCTGCACCGTTATCGCTGAGCGTTTTGCGGCCAATAAGATCCAGTGCTTGAATGCCGTTAGTGCCTTCATAAATGGCCAGGATACGGGCATCACGATAAT
>Ga0102948_1001124_pt1 | contig 10672 bp, 6 predicted proteins | sample SalPonA_A_H2O_MG_FD_78211 | JGI IMG/M metagenome (GOLD analysis project Ga0102948, IMG submission 78211) | Water microbial communities from South San Francisco under conditions of wetland restoration - Salt Pond MetaG R2A_A_H2O_MG | ecosystem: Environmental > Aquatic > Non-marine Saline and... | reverse complement strand
CGGGCCTCCAGATAGGCACTGAGATCCCCAACCAGCTCCGCCCAGCGCATCGAGTCGGCATGCGGTGACTGCCCGTGGTTGCGCAGATCGGGCACGTGCACATCGTAATCTGCCTGCAGCGCGCGGCCGATCGTGGTCCAGTTACGCGAAGAACCGAGTAGCCCGTGCAGGATGACCAGAACCGGCGCACCGGGGTTCTCAAAGCGGATGGCGTGAAGAGGGAGGGTCATTTCAAAAATAAAACCACAGCCGTTTTGGAACCCGAAGCAAGCACGCCGGTGAATTCCCGGTTAACAAACCGACCATCGGAAGGTCAGAGACTCAGACTCCACCACGACCCTAACGAAAGCGTATCGCTTGCTGGCTGACTCCAAACCTTAGGCTGCGAATCATCTCATTTTTTGATATTCTCAATCATTCCCACACTACTCGCTCACACCCAATTCAAAGCGAACCTGCCCGGCGAGTGGCCCCTTCAGCTTGGCGGGACCACCGAGCGGTGTCAGCCGGTCGGGTGTCTTGAACTTATCGCCCACTCCGGGAATTTTGTAGAAGAAAAACAGGCCTCCACCTTCGGGATAATCCGGTGCTTCGTTTACGGCAATAGGTGCCGGAACGGGCCTCGAAATTCCTACAGGTAACGCTGGCTCAGGTGCTAAGGTAAGTTGGTGATTGTTGGGTAGCCCGATTTTCAACCAGTGCACCGCATCGAAAACACCTTTGAACTCGGGGAAGGTCCAGTTGAATCCGGCACCGCCTTCGTTGTATTCGTTTTCCCAAATACCGATCTGCGGACCCTGCATACGGTTTGACCAAACCGGATAGGGCCCCTTTCCGAGCCAGCGCTTCGAGAGCATCACCGAGTCATCCATGTCAAAACCGACGGCAGCGTAGTGAAAACCCCCGCGCGGCTGTCCGAAATCGTAGTTCAACACAACGGGCTTTCCTGTTTCGAAGATCCACTCGAAGTAAGCTTCCGAATCCTTATCGTCTGACCGGATGCGAATAAAATCCTCTTGTTCATTGATATCGAGCGTCCAGCGGCGATCTTTGACCGAAGTAAACTCAGCGCCTTTCAAATAGAGTTCAGGGCCTCGTCCAAAAGCCCTGGAGTTGCGACCGTCGATTGCACTAATGAGCGTTCCGTTGCTCCAATCGAAGTGCCACTCCACTCCGTTTTGCCGCACAACCGGCGACTCACCCCGACTCAGGTGAGGACGGTTTCCACCTTCGAAATCCATCTCTATGCCGAGTGACCACTGCCAGTGCATCACCTCGCGGCCGTGGGGATCATGAGCGCGCAGTGAGAGCAGCTGACCCTGCTTTAGAGCCGAGGCAGGAAGGTGTAACTTACCATTGGCGTCGTCTTGATTTGGCACAAAATTCGCGGCTCCGGCTTCAACAACCTCAGCTTCCGAGCCGAATGCACGGGGATCCGACCACCGCAGCACCTCCCACTGAAAGGAGCAGTCTTCGAGCTCCGTGTGAGAGAAATGGTTTTCAACCGGTAGCACGCCATCGAAGTTTGCAGGCAGTTCGGCCAGGGGAATTTTCACCGGTGACCAGATCTCGCGAATCGTGAAGTAGCTGGCCTCCAGCTCACCGTAGGGACCTACGATGCCGTCTGCCGAGTGGTTGCCATCCGTGTCCAGAAATCCGTCCTTGTCTGTCCGCTTGATGCCATGGTCAGCCCAGCACCAGAGCACGACTCCGGCACCGTGCGGGTTCTCTACCATGGGATCCCACATCTCCTGCAATCCGGCACCGCGGCCACCGTCGTAAAGGCCGTGCAGGAACTCGGTCGGGAAGTAGATCTCCTCAAAATCCTCCAGATTCTTTTTCGCCTGGAAATGCGTCGGGTAGTGCCAGGTGTAAACATCACCAAAGAACGACCAGGGGTGCAGGATCGGGCGCTTTTGCAGATCATAGAGATAAAACAGCTGGTCGGCACCGAGATTGAATCCATCCTCATTGCCGTTCGCCCAAAAGATAACCGACGGGTCGTTGTGATGGCGCGTCACGTTGTCGAGGACGAGGTCACTGAGCAGCGGAAGATCCATGACAGACTGCCACTGGGTCACTTCTGAGACGATAAGCAGCCCCAGTTCATTACACAGGTCGACAAACTCGCGATCCGCCGGCTGGTGCGAACGCACAAGGTTGGCATTCATGCTCTTGATCATCTCTGCATCGAAGCGGTTCCGCTCGGAGGGCACAGCGCGACCGGTGTCCGGATGGAAGCTGTTTCGGTTGACGCCCTTTGCCAGAAAATGATGGCCATTAAGGAAGAAGCCTTCCCCCGGCCGGACTTCAAAGGTGCGAAAGCCGAATGTATCGATCTTCTCGTGAACCAGCTCACCCTCGCGATAAAGACCTGCTTTCAGCTGATACAAATTTGGATACTCCGGCGACCAGAGTTTCACATCGTCGAAGGCCATTTCCGCACGCGTCACCGCCGCAACTTTGGGTAGCGATCGGACCACCTCGGGGCCAAACGGGTTGCCCTCCCCGTCGAGCACCTGAAGCCGCAATTCGTCGACCCAGCTCTTCGGCTTTTTGTGGTAGGCGGCACCATACATTTGAGTGAAAACCTCTACCTCCAAAGAACCGTCGTGGCTGGCATGAATCGCCATCCGATCGATAAAGTTGGAGGGAAGAATCTCCAGATAGACCGGCCGGTAAATACCACCAAAGACCCAGTAGTCGGCATTCCGCTCCGCTCGGTCCAGACTTTCGTTGAGCGGCAGCTCGGCTACCTCGACCTCGAGCGTGTGTTCCTTGCCGACTTCAGCGAAGCGGTGCTTGTGCGCGAGGATCGGATAGGAGAAGTAGTTGTAACCTCCCTGGTTGGGCTCGCCAATCAACTTTCCGTCGATCCGGACCGTGGTCATTGTCATGGAGCCCTCGAAGACGAGGCGCACGAAGTAACCCTCAGCATACTTTTCGGGGATCGTGAATGTGGTCCGGTAGATGCCGGACTCGTTGTATTTGCCATGCTCCTGGCGATAGCCGTAATCGTAAAGTCCAAATCCGTGCTGCTCCCAGTTGGAAGGCACCGGTAGCTTGTGCCACTCACCCGCCTTACGCCCGTCGGAGACCTTGAAGTCCCACAGCTTGGCATCCTCCGGCCCCTTTCCCGAGAGGTAGATTCTCTCGGCTTGAGCCGGGAGTGCCATGAAAAGAAGCAGAGTCCAGCACGAAAGTCTGAAAATCGAGCGGAGCAGGTTTTTCGGTAGGAATTTATTCATATGAAAGATTTTTGTGTTACGATGCTTTGGAGTATTCTTATTAGGGAAACAAGATATTTGGAAACAGGTTCCGGAGGTTGACCGCAATCATACATGAAAAAAGTCGAAACCTTCGAAGCAGCGGCAGCGGTCGGTCCAAGTTCTGGCTAAATCTCGCCCCTTTTCGTATTTTTCGGCAATTGGAATCGAACCTGCATACCGCACGCTCGATTCCAGAGTCCGGCAGCCCCACGGATGATTTACTCTCCGACTACAAATCACTACAGGCATGTTTGCGATCACTGACTCACACCTCCGCGAGGGCTTTCTTCAAGACGGCCACCTCACGAATAAGCGGCGGCACCATCGCGGGCGTAATTCTTTCGAGGCGGGCGGCACCGTCTGCTGGGAGGATTCGATCTCCCTGCCCGACGATCCACCCTACTGGGACGATATGCTCGGCAACAGCCTCCGGATCGGAGCGGCCGCCGCGCGGAAGAGCCTCAAGCCGGCTCTCTGGGTCTGGGGCCTGATGATGGCGTTAGCCGCCCTCTACTACCTAGTGCCAGCATCGCAGGGTGCCTTCGGGGCACTGGTCGAAATTCAGGAGAAAATGGGCATCTGGTTCCCCTCGATCGGCATGGGCCTCTGCGTCGGCGTGCTCGTTGAGTGTGCGCGCGTCCTCATCAGCCGCGAAAAGCGCTGGACGCTGGAGAACACCATCAACGGGAGCTTCAACTTCATTATCTGGAGCATCATGGGCATCACCCAACACTATCGCTATGCCTGGCAGGTCGAGGTCTTCGGGGCGGGCAATTCCTTCGGCGAGCTGGCGACCAAGGTCGCCTTCGACCAATTCGTCTGGACGGTCTTCTTCGCCAATCCGTATCAGGCGATCCTCTACCTCTGGAAGAACCACGGCTTCTCCTGGAAAGCCGTCGCCCGCAAGGCGACTCCGGTCCGCACCTTCTGGGGCACGCAGATGCTGCCCATGCTGATCAGTAACTGGGCCTTCTGGATTCCGATGGCCTTTCTCGTCTACTTCTTCCCGCCGGAACTACAGATCCCCATGGCGATCCTCGCCATCACGATCTGGGTTATCCTCCTCACCTTCCTGACCGAGGCCTCACGCGAAAATGCAGACTGAAACGTTCCCACCCGTTCTCGCGGTCGGGACCTTTGTGGTCGATTACCATAAAGTGCTCGACCACTACCCGCAGGAGCGCGGCGGTGCCCGGGTCCTGCGCGAGCAGATCAGCAATGGCGGAGCTCCGTTCAATCTGCTCGTGAATCTCGCCCGGCTTGGTGTAGGCTTCCCCCTCCACGCGGCAGCCAAAGTCGGCCGTGACCTCGACGGGCAATACGTGCTCGAGTGCTGCTCCAAATACGGCATCGACACGACCCAGTTGATCGGCGTCGAGGGTGCCAGCACGGGCTACACCGATGTCTTCACCGTCGAGCGCACCGGGCAGCACACCTGTTTCCATTGCTGCGGCATCGGAGACACCTTTTCCCGAAAGGATGTGAAGCTGAAAGCCATCCAACCGAAGCTCCTCTTCCTCGGCTCGCTCGGCGCATTGGGTAAACTGGATAACCACAACCCGAGCTACGGCCGAAACGGCGCGACTCAACTCCTGCGCGACGCGCGAAAACAGGGCATCACCACCGTGGTCGAAATCGCTCCGATTCAGCGCAGCGCCACGCTCGACGACTTCACCGAAAGCCTCGCCCAAGCAGACTACTTGGTGATCAACGACCGGCTCGCCGAGAAGCTCACCTCAATCGAGCTCTACACGGACGGCCACTTCGATCCGGAGCACGCAAAAGCAGCGGCCGAACTCCTGATGCAGCAAGGTCTGCGCAAGGCCGTCATCATACGCGCCTCCGTGGGCGCCGTCTACCTCGGAGCCGACGGACACTTCGAAAAACAGGCAGGCTACCTTCTGCCGAGCAGCCAACGTCTTGGATCCGCCGGAGTCGATCACGCTTTCTGCGCGGGTTTTATCGAAGGCCTCTACCATGAAAAGCCGGTCGAGCTCTGCCTCAAGCAGGGCCTCGCCGCCGTCACCTGCTGTCGGCGGAATCTGACTCCCTCCGACGGCATCCCTGAGCTCGGCGAGTGCCTTGAGTTCTACGACGCCCTCGCAAGCGCTTGACGACTCTGCCCTGCTCGAAATGACTCTGCAAACAAGAGCCCGAAGCAGGGTTACTTTATAATAATAGAATTGAATCATGCCCCTGAGCTAAGAATGTAGCTCTGGTAATAAGAAAGTAAGCTCAAATGCTCACCACCACTTTTCTTCCAGCCGCACCGAGCCCTGCCAAAAAGGTCCCGAGGAAGCGCTCATGAGCAGCTGTAATTCGATCCACAAACAAGCTGCGTAAAACCACCCCGCCTTTCGGACACCCTTCCTAACGCTGGGAAGGTAGTTGATAATAGGCAGCCCACTGAAAATCCCTTTTTTGCTCTAATCGGGGAAGGCAGATTCCCCCCCAAATATGCTGACGGGTTCAGAGATCAAGAAGGGGCGTCGTCCCAACCCCGTTCATCCTTGCCGGTAAACAAGTGCCGGAACAAAGGAAATGGGGGCCTTCAGCGGGTCGATTGGGCGACATCGAAACCGGCGCTTACACCATCCTGAGAAAGGAATGCGCGACACCTAAGTCTTCATGTTGAATGTAGTGTTGGGACATTCTTTCGGGAATGAGGCACCGCTCGACGAAGAGGTGCCCCTGGTCTTTCAACGCGCTCCGCGCCACTACCAGATACCTCGATTTATTTGTAGTCTTTCTTTCGGATAATTAAATACTGGGCGGATGCGCACAAAACAAACCGTCCTCGTGACGATTGTCGTCACCTTTTTTACGACATCCGCTTTATGGATAGCCGGACTATTCCTGCTTTACTCGCACTTCATCCAGTCTGCGGATTTTGCCGTCTCGATCGCCGCACCTGACGAAGTCGCGAGGGGAGAGGTCTTTACCCTTTCGGTCGAAGTCTCAAACCCGTCTGACCAGCCGATCGTGCTCGGCAGTATCGACATCTATGACTCGCTACTGGATGGGTTCGAAATCCTTGCTATCAACCCCCAGCCGACTGATACAGATCCCGGATTCGGATTCCACACCGCCTACTTCAGTAAAGCGCTTCGTCCGGGTGAAATTTTCAAGGTGACGTATGACCTGAAGGGAATAAAGCCGGGCTTGTGGATCGGCGATATCGATAGCTGCACACCACAGGAACAGTTTGTAACAAATTCAACTGCGATCATGGTCCGCGGGGACTGAGAGGATTCTGCACGGATTGTGGCGTTGCGTTGGCGCTCCCTTAAGCCTTGCGCCATAAATTTTTCCCCGGAAGTCCCTGCCTACGGGGTTGCTCTGCACATCCGGATCGCTTGTATCGACCATTCACATTGACATGGCCGCCGAAAAGAAACTCACCCCGATGATGCAGCAGTGGCACGAGATCCGTGCCCGGCTCAGTGACGATACGCTGCTGCTCTTTCGCCTCGGGGACTTTTATGAAATTTTTCTGCAGGATGCCGAGCGCGGGGCCAAGCTGCTCGGCATCACCCTCACCCACCGCCACGGCATGCCCATGGCCGGCATCCCCTATCACGCGGCCGACAACTACCTGCAAAAGCTCCTCGACCGGGGCATCAAGATCGCCATCTGCGACCAGACGGAGACTCCCAAGCCCGGCAAGCTGGTCAAGCGCGAGCTGACCCGCATCATCACCCCCGGCACGCGGCTGGCCGACACGCAGATCGATGCGAATCGCAACCACTTCCTGCTCGCCCTCGACCTCGGGAAGAAAGCCCTCCATGCCGCCTGGCTCGACCTGACGACCGGCGAGTTCGCGCTCGCCTCCGAGGCTCGACCGGAAAACCTCTTTCCTGCCTTCGAGGGCATTGACCCGAAGGAAATCCTCGTGCCGGAGGGCGCCTCACAAAGCTGGAACGAGACTTCAGGCGCATTCGCTGATCTTTATACCCACATCTGTGATGGGCGCGCCGTGACCGCGCTCGCCGATTACCACTTCGACGCCACCTCCGGCAGCCAAGCCGTCATGGAAACACTCGGCGTGCTCAATCTCGAAGGCTTCGGCATCGAGAAGGACCACCCGGCACTTGGCGCAGCGGGCGCCCTTGTCCACTACGCGACCGAGACGCTCTGCGCAAAACCGGAGAACCTGCGGCAGCTGCGCGAATACAGCAGCCAGCGCACGCTCCTGCTCGACCCCGCGACTCTGCGCAACCTTGAGGTCTTTAAGTCGGCCGCCAACACCCGCGAGGGCTCCCTCATCGCCGCGATGGACAGCACGGTAACCGCCCCCGGCGCCCGCCTGCTCGAGCGCTGGCTCTGCACCCCGGAGCTCGATCTCAGCGAGATCCAGCGGCGGCAGGACTGCGTGGGCGAGTTTGTCAGCGCCCCGGGCCTCGCCTCGGAACTGGCTCAGCAGCTGCGCGGCATCCGCGATATCGAGCGCATCCTCGGCCGCCTGCAAAACCGCATGCGCAACCCGCGCGAACTCGGCGGCGTGCGCGATACGCTCAACGCCCTGCCCGCCATCGCTCTCACCCTGCTCGAATTCCCCGACACGCCGGTCGCGGCAATCGCCAGTCGTATCCATAATTTTGATACGCTTTGCGAGGAGCTCGCGCGGGGCCTCGCCGATGAGCTGCCGGGCAAGATCGACGATGGCGGCACCATCCGCGACGGCTTCGACGAGCGCCTCGACCACTTCCGCAGCCTGACCCGCGACAGCCAGAAATGGCTGACCGAGTTCGAGCAGTCCGAGCAGGCCCGCACGGGCATCAAAAACCTACGCATCCGCTACAACGGCGCCTTCGGCTATTTTATTGAGGTGACCAAGGCCAATGTGGCCCTCGTTCCGGAAAACTACGTGCGCAAGCAGACCATGAAAAATGCTGAGCGCTACACCACCGACGTTCTCAAAGAGCGGGAGCGGGAGATCCTGCACGCGGAGGAGAACGCCATCGCCTGCGAGGAATCCCTTTTTCATGGTCTGATCGAAGCCATCCTCAAAGAGGCCGATGCGCTGAAAGTGACCGCCGCCGCCCTCGCCGAAGTCGATGTGTTGATGGGCTGGGCACAGCTCGCCCGCGAGTGGGACTACTGCAAGCCGGCCCTCGACAGCTCCGACCGCCTGGAAATCGATCAAGGCCGCCACCCGGTAGTGGAGCAGATGCTGCGCGAGCAACGCCTCGGCCTCGCCGGGACGCACGCCTTCGTGCCGAATGACACGCTTTTGTCCTCTAGTGGTGACAAAACCCCGCAGATCGCCCTGATCACCGGGCCAAACATGGCGGGCAAGTCGACCTATATCCGGCAGGTCGCCCTCATCGTCCTCATGGCCCAGTCCGGTGCCTGGGTCCCCGCCCGCAACTGCCAGCTCGGGTTGGTCGACCGCATCTTCTCCCGCGTCGGCGCAAGCGATGAGCTGGCCCGCGGCAACTCCACCTTCATGGTCGAGATGAATGAGACCGCCAACATCCTAAATAATGCAACCGCCCGCAGCCTCGTTATCCTCGATGAAATCGGCCGCGGCACCTCGACCTACGACGGCCTCTCGATCGCCTGGGCCGTCATCGAACACCTCCACCCGCAGGATGCTTCCGGCCCCCGCACCCTTTTTGCCACCCACTACCACGAGCTCACCCAGCTGGCCAAAACCCTGCCGCGCCTCGAAAATTTCTCCGTCGCGGTCAAGGAGTGGAACGACGAGATCGTCTTTGTGCGTCGCGTCATCAAAGGCGCCGCCGACCGCTCCTACGGCATCCAGGTCGCCCGCCTCGCCGGGCTCCCCAACACCGTGATCGACCGCGCCAAAACCATCCTCGAACGCCTCGAAGCCGACGACTCCTCCCACAACCTCCTGCGCAAGCGGATGAAAAAAGAAAAATCGGGCGATGATACGCAGGACGAGGATGACCAGCTGGCGCTGTTCTAGACCAAAGAACGTCTCTTGATTCTTCCTGCAATCGCTCCATGCCCGTCTGCAGTGAGTGCGGACAATCAGTTCATCTCCAAGCTATCGGACACCCTCTTTTGGATTACTGATCGAAGCCGTTTGGACGCGAAGGCATCCGCTTTCTTTCGACCGAAGCCATTGCCGCCATGAAGCTGAACGCGATTGCCAATCGTGGAAGCAAAAAGGGCTTCTGGGACTACGCCCTCCTGCTCCTCCACTTTGATCCTGAGGAGATGCTTTCCTTTTTTACGGCAAAATACCCGAATGCCAGTCGCTGGAATGTGGAAAAATCTACTTGCCGGACGCATCAGCTATCTGGAACTCACGCCGCTTAATCTACTGGAACTTCCACACCCCGCCGAAAATCTTTCAAGGCATTGGTTTCGGGGGGGGGCGACCCCGACAGCTATCTGAGCTCAGACGACGACAGCTGCATGCAATGGTGCGAAGACTTCCTCTTGAGCTATACGGAGCGCTACCTACCTCAGATGGGGACGAACTCGACGCCGATTCAAATGCGACGCCTCTGCAGTATGCTGGCCCACCAACAAGGCAGCATAGTCAACATGAGCCAATTGGGGAACTCCCTGGGCATCGACGGAGAAACCGTGCGTCACTATGTCGATCTACTGGAAGGCCTCTTTCTGGTGCGGCGGCTCCCGGCATGGAGTCGCGATGCCGGCAAGCGCCTCGTCAAAACACCCAAGACTTACATTCGAGACACCGGACTGCTCCACCGATTAGCGGGACTGCTCGACCTCGAAGCGCTCCTGGGTCATCCCATATGCGGCCACTCATGGGAAGGCTATTGCATGGAGCAAATCATACAGCGCCTCCCCAGCGGCACTCGGGCCAGCCACTATCGCACCCACGCCGGAGCCGAAGTGGATTTGGTCCTGGAAGCCGCCGATGGGGCGTGCAGCGCCATCGAGATTAAGCGCACGCTCTCGCCAAAACTGACCCCAGCCTTTCGCGAAAGCATGACAACCCTGAACGCCACTCAGGGCTACTACATTACGCCGGCAGGTGACTCCTACCCGCTTGCCGATAGGGTTCAAGCGATCAACTTACACGACTTCCTCGAACAGCTTTAATCCACTCCTCCCAGAAGCTCCTGCGCCAGCGTATGAAGTGGGAAAAATCCGGCAGCGATACCAATGACAAGGACGACCAACTGGGCCGTTTTTCAAAGTTTCATTTTGTAGGGTCGGGGTCTTTTCCGAAATTCCCTTTTCATGATCCTGCGCAGCCTATGAGAACAGTTTCGGGGAACACATTTTTAATGCCATGTATTATACCAATCGCTGACTAAATCTGGTAATATAATTGAAGTAAAGTGTAGGAGAGGGTTTATCCCTCGACCAGAAGGCATTGGTGTTCGCAACGGTTGAGGCGTAAAGCATTCTCCTACGTGATCCTGTTTTACCAGAAAAAGTCGCGCGTTGGT
>Ga0102948_1001116_pt1 | contig 10711 bp, 12 predicted proteins | sample SalPonA_A_H2O_MG_FD_78211 | JGI IMG/M metagenome (GOLD analysis project Ga0102948, IMG submission 78211) | Water microbial communities from South San Francisco under conditions of wetland restoration - Salt Pond MetaG R2A_A_H2O_MG | ecosystem: Environmental > Aquatic > Non-marine Saline and... | reverse complement strand
GAAAAGTTTCCAATAAGAAATAAGCTATGTCCAGTTGAGTCCGCTTTCAAGCCAATTTTATTCATTTAAGCCGGTTTACGCGGTGACCCAGAGGACTTCCGCGTCCTGCTCACTGATAGAGATCAGTGCGTGACCCATCTCGCAATCATAGTAAGCACTATCGCCCTGATGCAGTTCAATTGGTTCATAGAACTCAGTGTAGAGGATAATTGAACCGCTGATTACGAAGAGGAACTCCTCCCCTTCGTGGCGGACCCAATCCGAGTAATCCTCCCAGGCACGAGCTCGGACGTTGGTCTTAAATGGCACCATCTTTTTGTTCGATAGCTGTGTTGCCAGCAGTTCATGCTCATAAGTCGGTGTTGGATGCAATTTACCCTCACCGGCCCGAGTGATATCTCGACGACCTGCACTGTTTGTCTTCTGTGCAACGTCTGGCTTGGGCTGCGAGAAGAGCTGGGGAAGCGCGATGCCCAGTCCCGCCGCCAGCTTTGAAACCGCAGCAAAGGTCGGAGAGATCTGCTCATTTTCAATTTTTGACAGAGTCGAGCGCGCCAGGCCCGTGAGCTGACTCGCCTGCTCCAGTGTCAGGTTTTGTGACAGACGGAGCTCTTTGACGCGCTTGCCAAGGGCGAGCGGTTGTACGGTTGACTCTATATTGTTGCTGTTGATCTTCATCGGGCTCGTAGCTCTCTCCTGTTTGAACCTATGGTACTGATCGTAGGTGATGAAAGAAACGGAATCGATAAAATTCTCGTATCAGATCTGTGTGTTTCTTAAAAGAAACTTTTTGTTGAATAAGAGAAACGACGCTGGTAATTTCGCCCCCAAATTTTATATAGGGTCCGCCATTTGCTGTCTAGCTCCCTAGCCGGGTTAACAGCCGGGTCTCTAGTCAGCGGCGCGGTTCGCATCCGCCGTAAGGGTTTAAGCCAACTTTTTAGGAGTCGCATATGAGCGTCGCATCAAACTACAAATTCTCAACCTCGCATGAGTGGGTCAGTCTTGAAGAGGATGGCGTTGTCACTCTGGGCATTTCGGATCATGCCCAAGAGGCGCTTGGTGACCTGGTGTTTGTTGAACTGCCAGAGGTCGGAGCGACATTCGGTAGAGGCGAGGAGTTTGGTGTAGTTGAGTCTGTAAAGGCAGCGTCGGATCTCTATGCGCCGGTCAGTGGCGAGGTGATTGAGGTGAATACTGAACTGGAGGATGCGCCTGAGCTTCTCAACAGCGAGCCCTATACACGGGGCTGGATCGCCAAACTGCGATTGACTGATCCGAACGAGCGAGATCAATTGCTTACAGAAGCTGAATACCTGTCACTGCTTCAAGCGTGAGTCTAAGAGGGAAAATTATGAGTGAACTACGCCCGTCAATTTCGGAACTAAATCACAGCGAAGAGTTTATTGGCCGCCACATTGGCGTCAGTGACGCTATGAAAGCGCGGATGCTTGAGGCACTTCAGCTAGGTAGTATGGAATCGCTGATTGCCCAGACAGTCCCTGCGGCGATTCGTCAGCAGCAACCACTCGCTACCGGAGCTGCCCGCTCGGAGAGTGAGGCTCTCACCGAGCTGCGTGCTATGGCTGAACAAAACCAGGTCAACAAGAGTTACATCGGTATGGGTTATACCAACACCCGGGTACCGAAGGTGATTCTGCGTAATATCCTTGAAAATCCCGCTTGGTATACAGCCTACACACCTTATCAGCCGGAAATTTCTCAGGGTCGACTTGAATCGCTACTCAACTATCAGCAGATCTTTATGGATCTCACCGGTATGGAGCTGGCGAACGCTTCGTTGCTGGATGAGGCAACTGCGGCCGCAGAGGCAATGACGCTGTGCAAGCGCTCGAACCGCAAGAAAAGTGATCGCTTCTTTGTGGCAGAGGATGTACACCCGCAGACAATTGATGTGCTGCGTACCCGCGCCGAGTACTTTGGTTTTGAGCTGATTATTGCTCGGGCGTCGGAGCTAGAGCAGCACGATGTCTTTGGTGCTCTGGTGCAGTACCCAGGAACCTTTGGTGACATCACGGATGTCAAAGCCGTCATCAACGCTGCAAAAAATCAGCAGGCAATGGTCTGTGTCGCTGCCGATCCTCTGGCACTGGTGCTGCTCAAGTCCCCAGGTGAGCTTGGAGCGGATGTGGTGCTGGGATCGTCTCAGCGCTTTGGAGTGCCTATGGGGTTTGGCGGGCCACACGCAGCATTTTTCGCGACCAGTGAAAAATTGAAACGCTCCGTGCCCGGACGCATTATTGGCGTATCGGTAGACGCTCGTGGCAAGCAAGCGCTGCGTATGGCGATGCAGACGCGTGAGCAACACATCCGCCGTGATAAAGCGACGTCCAATATCTGCACTGCGCAGGCTCTACTGGCTAATATGGCGAGCTTTTATGCAGTCTATCATGGGCCTGATGGATTGCGCCGCATTGCCGAGCGTGTCCATCGTCTTACGGCCATACTGGCGCAAGGTTTACGTGCGCTCAACTTCAGTAGCAACGATAGCTACTTTGATACGTTGCGCGTTGAGACCGGCAGCACAACCCAAGAGATATACGACAGAGCGCTGGTAGCCGGCTGCAATCTGCGCTGGATTGACGGCCAAACCCTGGGTCTGACACTGGATGAAACCAGCACGCTGGCTGATATCGATCAGCTACTACAGATCTTTGTTGGTCAGGAGCACGGACTTGATTTGTCTGGCATTGATACTGATATTCAGGCCGGCGCTGAGACGGGTATTGCGGCTTCAATGCGGCGCTCGGATGCGATTTTATCGCATCCAACGTTCAACTCTTACCAGAGTGAGACGGAGATGCTGAGGTACATGAAGCGTCTGGAGAACAAAGACTATTCCCTGGTGCATGGCATGATTCCGCTGGGCTCTTGCACCATGAAATTGAACGCGACTGCAGAGATGGTTCCGGTGACCTGGCCGGAATTTGCCGACATACACCCCTTTGCTCCCCGTGAACAGGTGAGAGGTTATCTGCAGATGATTGCGCAGTTGGAGCAGCAGTTAGTAGAGATTACGGGCTATGACGCTGTCTCTATGCAGCCAAACTCGGGTGCGTCTGGTGAATATGCCGGGCTTTTAGCGATACGCAAATATCAGGCCGCACAGGGCGAGGGCCATCGTGATGTCTGTCTGATTCCATCATCAGCACACGGTACAAACCCTGCTACGGCGTCGATGATGGGCATGCAGATCGTTGTGGTTAATTGCGATGATCAGGGTAATGTGGATATAGATGACCTTCGTGCTAAAGCTGAACAGTACGAAACTGATCTCTCCTGCCTGATGGTAACCTACCCATCGACTCACGGTGTGTTTGAGGAGCAGATTCGCGAGATCTGTGATCTGATTCACCAGAAGGGTGGCCAAGTTTACATTGACGGCGCCAACATGAATGCCATGGTCGGTCTGGCAAAACCGGGTGATGTGGGCGGCGATGTTTCACACCTTAACCTACATAAAACTTTCGCCATCCCGCATGGAGGCGGTGGTCCGGGTATGGGGCCGATCTGTGTTAAATCACATCTCGCGCCGCACCTGCCAAGCCATAAAGTGAGCCCAGTACCGGGTGTTCCTGCATCTAATGGTGCTGTGTCAGCGGCAACATTTGGATCCGCGGCGATACTACCTATCACCTGGATGTATAACCGCATGTTAGGTGAAGAGGGGCTACGTCAGTCTACCGAGACAGCTATTTTGTCAGCCAACTACATTGCCGCTCGGCTTGAAGATCATTTTCCTGTTCTCTACCGTGGCCGTAATGGTCGGGTTGCACACGAGTGCATCATCGATATCAGGGATATCAAAGAAGCGAGCGGTATTTCCGAAGAGGATATCGCCAAGCGTCTGATGGATTACGGTTTCCATGCTCCGACGATGTCGTTCCCGGTACCGGGCACGTTGATGATTGAACCGACCGAGTCTGAATCACTGCAAGAGATAGATCGCTTCATTGAAGCCATGATAAGCATTCGGGATGAAATTTCGCAGGTGCAGGCGGGTGTCTGGCCGTTGGATAACAATCCGCTGGTCAACGCTCCGCACACACAGAACGACTTAATCGGTGATTGGGAACGGCCCTATTCGCGTGAGCAGGGGGTGTTTCCGGCGGGTGTTGGGGCTGACGCAAAATACTGGCCAACCAGCAACCGGATCGACAATGTTTACGGCGATCGGAACTTTGTCTGTTCTTGTCCTCCAATTGACAGCTACGCAGAGTCTGAGCCGAAGGTGAGTGCATCAAATGTACGCCCATTCCTTAGCAAGGCTGAGGTTAAAACGGCGTAGCTGTTCGATTTAAGACACTACAGGATTAAAGGGAAGCAGGAAGCTTCCCTTTTTTTCAATGGCGCAGCGCTCACTTCTCTGGAGCGCTTCAACGCGTGAAGCTCCACGCTCAGTTGTTACTCACTGCTCCAATCCACTCTAGACGATTGTGTAATTATCTCTGTACCGATGTGAGTAGGGCAGGTTTAAGTTCAATGCCCCCATATTGGCCGGCAGTTTTGAGCCCATCGTGCTGAATATTGATTTCGAGCGAGTCTACAACAGGACTAATATTCCGATAAATGTCGCAATTGCTACAGTTTAGACGCTATTTTATCCAGTTGCAGGGCTCATCTTTCTGTTCTTTAGATGATGTTTGGATATTGGGGAATATGGAAATGCTTTCTGGTTATAATTGATTTATTAAGAGTCAACAAAAGTCCTTACAGATCAGTGAGCTAAGGATTTTTTGCGGCTCATAAAAACCAGACAAAGCACAGAATGCTTAAGATTCATATCTGTCGCATGGCTATTTCAAAGATCTTAGTGCAGGCTGTTATCACAGGTTAACAGTAAGCAGTTGGGGACCTACCATGTCGCATAATCTAGCTATTTCCCGATACAGTCAGTGCTACAAAAATCCGCGTGACCGCTTCAGTCACATCTCCGAATCGCAAGACAGAATTATGGAGACTCACAGTATTATCGCCCGTATAAACGCGATACTCGCGCAGAATGTGGTATCGGTCGCCAGTAAGCCCTAACGACAGCCGCTGATTAGTCGGTTGTTCCGTACAAAAAAGCCAGAGGGTTGAAAAATCGGGAAAGGGAAGCTTTTGGCTTCCCTTAGTTTGTGGGATTGATTAGCTCTGAAGCGAGAGCGCAACGTCAACGTTGCCGCGTGTTGCGTTTGAGTAGGGGCATACCATATGTGCATCCGCAACGAGCTTATCTGCTAACTCTTTCTCCACACCTGGTAGGCTGATCTTTAAATCTGCACTGATTGCGAAGCCAGTACCCTTAGGGTTCTCTCCAATACCGACTGTCGCTACAACATCAAGATCCTGTGGCAATTTTACTTTCTGCTGAGACGCGACAAATTTGAGCGCGCCAATAAAACATGCCGAGTATCCAGCGGCGAAAAGTTGTTCAGGGTTGGTTCCTTCACCGCCTGCGCCACCGAGCTCTTTAGGCGTGCTCAAAGTGACTTGCAGCTTGTCGTCAGTCGAGACAGAGCGACCGTCACGTCCACCGGTTGACTTTACAGTTGTTGAGTAGATAGGTTTCATTTCAAATCCTTATTAAGATAATGGTTATCGCAGTAACTTTGGTGTCATAAAAAAACTGCCTGAGCAGCTATGTTTTAATGTTATTGCGATAACTATTATGAGTCAATGTTTTTTGTGATCTGCTCTTTCAGGTCCAGAAGCTGCCCGCGAAGATTGCCAATCTCATCATAGCTAAGATTACTGGCATCCTTGATACAGTTCATAACATCTGTAGCTTTTTGCCTAAGCTTCTCACCTTTTTCTGTCAGCTCAATGCTGAGTGAGCGATCGTCCTCTTTGCCGCGCACACGCATAATGAGCCCGTCAGCCTCCATGCGTTTTATCACCGGTGTAAGCGCCCCGGACTGCTGACCGAGACGCTGAGCGATTGTTTTGAGAGTAACACCGTCGCTCTCCCACAGGATCAACATAACCAAATACTGCGTGTAGGTCAGCCCGAGTGGTTCCAGCAGATTTTTATACAGCTGTGTCATCGCCAGCGAAGTAGAGTACAGGGCGAAACAGAGTTGTTGGTCAAGGGTAAAAGGGGTGGATTCTTTCGGCATGATTTTCGCAATAATGATTACTTTGGGTAGCAATCCTACCACGAGACGGTTCAGGCAGAGTATTGTTGATCGCTTGGATTTATCTTAACCCTTTGCCGTTTTAGCGCTATGAATCGCGGCTATTAGTCCGGCCAACAGAACTCAAGGCCACAGAAATTATGGAGACGAGGGTCCAGCCCTTTTTCATAGGATCAAACGGGCTGGCCGAGCCATAAGCTGTTTCGGCAGACGACTCACGCCTTCTGTTGGTTTGTCATAATGTGTAAGTTAACTGCGCCAGCCCTGCACCCAAAGATAGTCATGGGTATGTATCTCAACCAGCGTGCCCCAGGGATCCTGGCAGTAGACCATCTTAAACTGGCTGTGCGGCTCGCGATCGTTCCAGATTTTGGAGAGTTGCTGGCCCCCATTGGCCTTGATCGCTTCACAGAGCGCTTCGATTTCAGGGTCTGTTACGCAGAAGTGGGTTGTCCCCGCGCGACGATACGGGACGGCTTCAACCGGAGGTTGAAAAGGTGGGTCAATAGGTTCAAAAATCTCCAGCCCAGGGCCACTTCCAGTTGAGAGGTGAGCTATTTTTAGCTGACGGAATTCAGGTCCGAATAGATTTGCTAGCTGGCCTGATGGATTATTCTCTGCATCCAGCAAAAGTGGTCCAGTGAACAGGCGAAAACCGAAAACGTCTTGATAAAATTGAATTGCCGCGTCGATATCGCCCACGGCGATGCCGATATGGTTCATGGGAGTTGCGCGCATTTTTGTTATCTCCAAGTCCGTAGTGAGTAACATGCTAACGGCAAATGGAAGGGGAGACTAGTGAATAAGAGCGTTGAAGCTGGGCGCCAAAAACCCTCCTCTAAGAACCTGTCAGACAGGAATCATCTATTTTAAGCTAATAAAGTTAAATCTGATGACGTTTGGTCTTGCAGTATTCTTGGGTGAGGGCGTAAACGCGATCAAAGAGTGCGGAAGATTTGATTATTAGTCCGCAACGCTGTGATTTAGGTTTTGGAAGCGAGCGCGTTACTCGCGCTCGTAAAGTTCGACCCGTTCTTGACCTTGTCCTCTACTGTATTTGAGAAGCAACTTTTTACAGCGCGTTTGTGTGGCGGTGCTGGTTATCTGATCGATCGGAAAATCGATATAGTTAGCTGTATCCAGCGCCTTGGCCGCCGCCGCAATACTGTGAAGCAGCAAATGAACCGAACGTTCTGTTTTAGCCAGCTCCGCATCAAACAGAAAATAGAGTGCCTCAGACGTGCGATTGACGACAATATTATCCAGTAAGTGATGAGACATCATCAAGTGGTGCATGTGCGGCCTATATGTGAGATCCAGATTGGATTATAAAGGGGTTGAATTCTGTTGCACTCTTTATCGAGTTGATATTAGCTCATACCCTATTCCATTCGCTCACAGGTATCTGTCGGCCCCTCAATACTGGGCGAACTAGCTGGTTTTTATTGTTTTAGAAATAGGCAATAATTTTTGTCCATAACAACAGTCTTTCGGAGGCATCCATGCAGCTCTACAGCTTCTGCTTCAGCTCCACCTCCTACCGTGTTCGTATTGCGCTCGCACTGAAAGGAGTCGATTACGAGTACAAAGCAGTCAATCTGCGGGCGAGCGAACAGCACAGCGATGCATATATCGAATTAAATCCCTCAAAGGGTGTCCCAGTTCTGGTCACAGATGAGGGGGATGAGATCAGTCAGTCGATGGCTATCCTCCACTATCTGGAGGAGCGCTACCCCGAACCTGCTCTGTTACCAGAGAATATCCTAGCGAAGGCTAGGGTATTGGAACTCTGTAGTGCCATTGCTTGCGACATACACCCTGTAAATAATCTGAGAATCCTCGGTTATCTCCAGTCTGAACTTGGTGTTGGTGAGGAACAGAAAAACCAGTGGTATCGACACTGGATAGACGAGGGTATGCGAGCGGTTGAAGCTCATCTGCTTAAACACGGCTTCGGCACCTTCTGTTTTGGCGAGCAGCCGACGCTGGCCGATGTGTGTCTCATTCCGCAGGTCACTAATGCACTCAGGTTTAACTGTGATACCCGACCGTTCTCTCGCGCTATGGCCATATACGAGCACGCCATCCAGCTACCTGAATTTGAGCGCGCTGCTGCGGCAAATCAGCCTGACATGCCGAGCAGTGCAGCGGGAAACGGTGCTATAACTAGCCCTAATCGCTAGATGAGATATTAAGCGAAGCAAAACACCCAAGAGTGCTCACTACCGTTCTACGGTAGGGTGTATGGCAAGTTGCATATTAAGTTGTAAGGCAAGTTGTATGGTAATTTTTAGACACACTTTTACGAGACCAATGTGATGAACGAAAAAGTTCTGTTTGATCCCAAACCTCCAACGACAGTCGAAATCTCGGGTACCGATGTGCGCTTCCCGGTCAACCGCATCTTCTGTGTCGGGCGCAACTATAAAGCCCATGCTGAGGAGATGGGTGCCCCGGTGGATAAAAATACGATGGAGCCTTTCTACTTTATGAAGGATGCATCCAGCGCGCTGATTCCATCGGGGTCAGTGATTGACTACCCACTCAAGACCAACAACTATCACTATGAGATGGAGTTGGTGGTTGCCCTGAATAAGCCTGGCTTTAGGGTGGCAGAAGAGGAGGCTGATGATCTTATCTTTGGCTACGCCTGCGGTCTCGATATGACTCGCCGCGATCTGCAGCTAATTGCTCGCGAAGTAGGCAGGCCATGGGATTTAGGCAAGAACTTCGAAGAGTCGGCTGTGCTCTCTCCGATTGTGCCGCGCTCACAAACCGGCACGGTTATGGAAGGCCAGATTGAGCTGCGTGTGGACGGTGAGACCAGACAGTCTTCAGACCTTTGCATGCAGATATGGAACGTGCGCGAAATCATCGCTCACCTGTCTCAATTCTACCATCTCCAAGCCGGCGATCTTATCTACACCGGAACGCCCGAAGGGGTGGGTAAAGTGGTCTCTGGCAACAAGATTGAGGGGTCGATCGAGAGAGTCGGCTCAATAGAACTGTGGATTAGGTAAGTTTTTGAGGAGGCGTAGATGCTCTATCGTAACTTTGCGACTGAAGCTGAGATTAATGCTGAGTATGATCCGGCCGTTATCAGTGACCGCGATGCGGCGATAGAGCGCTTCACTCAGCTCAGTGCCACCGCTAGCGCTGCGATGCCAGAGTGGTTTAGCCGTCGGTTTGGCGCAACTGATGCCGAGTATGTTGATATTTTTCCCTGCGGCGTCGCTGGGGCCCCTGTGCATATCTTTGTTCATGGTGGCTACTGGCGGGCTCTCAGTGCGCGCCAGTTTGCATTCGTCGCTCAGAAACTGGTGGATCAGGGAGTAACGGTTGTTCTGACGAATTACGGCCTGTGCCCAGACATACCTATTGGCGACATTGTTGATCAGACGCGTGAAGCGATTGCCTGGGTGGCACGACATGCAGAACAGCTGGCAGTCGACACGGAGCGCCTTACACTATCAGGCCACTCGGCCGGAGGACATCTGGCCGCCATGATGCTATCCACGGATTGGACGCGATATGGGCTGGCCCCCGACTTGATCAAAGGCGTGATAGCGCTCAGCGGGTTGTTTGACCTCGCCCCTTTTCGCCACTCCTGGTTGCAAGAGAGTCTGAATCTGACAGAGGCCGAGGTAGCGGCCTACAGCCCTATATGCCTTCCGATTCACGGTTCCGCACCTGTGGTATTACGATTCGGTGGGATTGAGCAATCTGAGTTTGCCAGACAATCTAAAAGTTATGCCGAATATCTTAGAGCGGCTGGATTAGAGGTTGATTGCCAGGCCATTGAGGGTGCGGACCACTTTACTGTGCTCGACCCGTTTCTGGCTGACGATGGGGAGTTTATCCAACTGATTAAGCGGTATAATCAGTGAACGCTTTTCGAAGTTATGTTGAGGAGCTGGCAAACCGTCGTGATCAACATAGTTGAGTCTATGGGTTTAACTAACATCTTGCTGGTTTTAAAAGGGTCGACAAATTCGGCCAGCTTCGGGTGCCCCGAAATGATAAGAATAGGTACCTTTTCATCGAATGAACGAATAGTGTGAACCCCATAGGCCCCCTCAAAATGAGAGTCCATCACTAGGTCGGTGATCACTAGGTCGGCTTTGAAGCGTCGATGAGTCTCCTCCGCTTTGGCGCCATCACCCAAAAAGAGACACTCCACTTCATCAAAAGCAGATTTAAGAATCTGTTCGTACTCCGTCGCAATGGCCCACTCGTCTTCGATGATGATTACACGCATCGCTTGAGATACTCTTTTTTGTCTATGTTGGTGCAGTTTAGACCAAAACTCGATTTAAAAGCGAAATTGAGTTAGGAAGCGAAGCAGTTCAAAGTCAGACTGTTGGGACCTTATAGGACTACTCCAAAGGGCTGAAACTGCAAATCAGGGTGTTTGAGTCGTTTTTATAAAGTGCTGGCGCTTCAATACGGCCCCGTATCGAACGGCAAATGCAGTTGTGTAAAACATACCCTCTTGTGAGTGATTACACCTGACTGATGATGCATAAGCGTTCAGCACGCGTGAAAGTACGTAGGGATCCAGGGTGCGTTGG
>Ga0102948_1001114_pt1 | contig 10719 bp, 8 predicted proteins | sample SalPonA_A_H2O_MG_FD_78211 | JGI IMG/M metagenome (GOLD analysis project Ga0102948, IMG submission 78211) | Water microbial communities from South San Francisco under conditions of wetland restoration - Salt Pond MetaG R2A_A_H2O_MG | ecosystem: Environmental > Aquatic > Non-marine Saline and... | reverse complement strand
GTTTAGTTGGCCGCTAATCTATTCGCAGTGTAAAACAGTGAACATCACATTTAGGAAGCAGTATGGCATTTTCAGTAAATCATTATTTCGATAATAAAGTAACCTCTATTAGTTTTGAGGCTGAGGGCGGTCCATGTACGTCAGGGGTAATGTCACCGGGCGAGTATACCTTCGATACAAGTAAGCACGAGCTTATGAAAGTCGTTGAGGGAGAATTGGTTGTTCGCTTACCAGGCAGTGAGCAATGGCAATCATTTCCTGCTGGCACTTCATTCACGGTCGAAGCTAATGTTTCTTTTGACGTAAAAGTAAACGTTGCCAGTGCCTACCTTTGTTTTTATAGCTAGGCGCTGTCTTATTCTCGTCTAACGCGGTTTTCAGAAACAGCAGTAAATTATGTAGACTTTTATCCTTAGGTTTTTAGTGACTGTCACTGCCTTCAACAATCGATACTGCACCAGACAGCCTCATTGAAATAATATTTTTAATTAAAATCGATATCTCCCTAAAGGTTTTTCTACCCGGGGCTGTGTTTCGCCAAGCAAGAGAATGTTCGCGTTCGATTGGCATATCGTCTATTTCGCATACATGCAAGGCTTCGGGTTTATGAAGTTCCGAATGAATATAAAGACCAGGGAGAAATGCGACGCCCATACCCATTACAACCATTTGACGCAATGTATCTAAACTCGTTCCCTCGTAATCTCGTTGTAAGTCGGCTCCTAGCTTATCGCAAAGCTGTTGAACTTGATGATGAAAATGATGTCTGTCTTCTAAGGTAAGCACCTTTTCCCCAGCCAGTTCGCGAGGTTTTACAAATGCCTTTCCATTCAGCCGATGATCAGTGGGAATAACAAATTTTAATGGTTCTTTAAACAAAGGGTGAGTTATAAGTTGCGAGTGTTCACCAGATAGTGGTGATAATACGAGGTCGTATTCACCATGTAAAAGTCCATGCTGTAATGCTTGGGGAGCCGCTTCTCTTACGTAAAAGCGTAACCCAGGTTTTTGTTTGTGTAGTTCTGGCAATATGTGAGGAAGTAAATAAGGACCGAGTGTTGGCGGTATACCAAGTCGGTAAGTCACAATTTCGCCTTGGGACAAATCTCGAGCAATTTCACTGAAGCGAAGGCTTGCAAGAATAACATTCTCTGCAGACTCGAATAGCTCTTTACCTTGGGGTGATAGCATGGTTCCGCTTCTAGAACGCTCAAAAAGCGTTACGCCAATAATACCTTCAAGCGCATTAATTTGGCTGGTCAACGTAGGTTGACTAATGCCAAGAACAGCAGCCGCTTGCCTGAAACTGAGATGTTTAGCGACGGCTACAAAGTAGCGTATTTGATTTATCGACGGTGTCTTGCCGTTATGTAACATTTTTTGTCCAAAGTAGAAAATTTGCATGATTGATAGTGTAGGACTATCACCAGATAGTATATTAAACTATTAATCTATCAAGCGACACTAGTGTATAAAGTAATACATAAAAATAACGAACGTCATTGGAGAGTTGTATGGATCATGTCATTACAGGTGTTGCGAAGTTTCAGAAGGAAGTGTATCCAAATAAGAAGGCTACCTTTCAAAAGCTAGCAAACGGCCAGAACCCAGAAGTATTATTTATCACGTGCTCGGATTCGCGCATCGACCCCAACTTGGTAACACAAACAGACCCAGGTGAGCTTTTCATTTGTAGAAATGCGGGCAATATCGTACCGCCTCACAGTAATCAAACTGGCGGTATGACTGCGTCTATTGAGTTTGCTGTTGCTGCACTAGGCGTAACGCACATTGTAGTTTGCGGTCACACTGATTGTGGTGCTATGAAGGGTGCAATACACCCTGAAGGCCTAGATTCACTTCCGCATGTAAAAGAGTGGTTAGGTCACTGCCGCGTTGCGACAGAAGTTGTGAAAGAGCGATGCGGTCACGATCCGCTTTCAATTGAAGACTTAGAGGCGGTTACAAAGGAAAATGTTGTTCAACAGATACAGCATTTACGTACCCATCCTTCGGTTGCGGCGAAGATTGCAACAGGGCAAGTACAACTTCATGGTTGGGTTTATAATATTGGTAGCGGCGATGTACTTTGTTACAACGGCGAAAATGGTGAATTTGAGGCTATGGATCAAGCCGCAGCAGAAGCACGTTTAAAACGCGCAGAATAGGACGTTCACTATGATTAAGTTTGATTTAACGAATTTACGCGGCGACTTAACCGGTGGTTTAACCGCAGGTATCGTTGCGTTACCTCTTGCATTAGCACTTGGTGTAGCATCGGGGCTCGGTCCAATGGCTGGCCTATACGGCGCCATTGCGGTCGGTTTCTTTGCCGCATTATTTGGAGGTACTCCTGCACAGATTTCTGGCCCCACAGGGCCTATGATCGTTGTACTAGCGGGGCTATTTGCAAGTTTATCAGGGGACGCTAGCCTGATTTTCACAGCAGTGATTATAGCGGGTGTTTTTCAAATAATTTTTGGCGTCTTGGGTGTCGGGCAGTACATCAGGTTGGTGCCTTATCCGGTTATCTCTGGCTTTATGTCCGGGATTGGTGCAATTATTATCATACTACAGATTGGTCGGTTGCTCGGCCATGAGCCTCCAGGTGGCACTATCGGTGCGCTTAGTTATATTCCGACAGCCTTGGCTGACATCGATTTCGTAACGTTGGCACTAGGCCTTGGGACGCTTGTTATAGCGTATAAATGGCCACCATCTTTAGGTAAGTTTGTACCCGGTGCGTTGGCTGCGCTTATCATAGGCACGCTGGTAAGCTTAGCGTTAACGGTACCTGTGTTAGGAAATATACCAACGGGACTTCCTAGCCTTCATCTTCCGGTATTCGACCAAAGTAAAGCGCTTCTTATTCTTGAAGCAGCATTTATTCTTGCCGTCTTAGGTGCTATCGATAGCTTGTTAACGTCACTTGTTGCCGACAACATGACACGTACACGTCATGACAGCAACAAAGAGCTCATTGGCCAAGGTATTGGTAACACGTTTGCAGGCCTAATAGGTGGTATCGCAGGTGCAGGTGCAACCATGCGTACCGTGGTAAACATTAGAAGCGGAGGCAAGAGCAACATCTCAGGTATGGTGCATGCCCTCGTCTTATTGGCAATCGTATTAGGGTTGAGCCCACTTGCGGCTAAAATACCTCATGCTGTGCTTGCTGGTATTCTTGTTAAAGTCGGCCTTGATATAATCGATTGGGGTTATTTGAAGCGCGCTCATAAAGGCCCACGTTGGGATTTCGCGTTAATGCTAACTGTACTAGGTTTGACGGTGTTTGTTGACCTTATTACTGCGGTGGGTGTTGGTGTTGTATTCGCTGCTTTGGCGTATGTACGTCAAATTGCCCAGTTGCAAATTGAAGAGTTGAAGAAAATTCCTGAGTCGCTTAACGATCCAAAAGAGAACGCGCTGTTAGCGTCGCTAAAAGATAAGGTTTCTATCTTCAGCTTTGGCGGGCCGTTAAGTTTTGGTGCTGCAGCCGATCTAGGACATCATGTGCGTGAGCGCGTGAAGCCAGGCTCAACGTTTATGATCCTCGACTTCACTCGCGTACCACTAATGGATGTATCTGCGGCCATGGCGGTAGAGACGGTTACGTCTGATGCAATTGCGGCGGGAAGACAGCTCATTATTTGTGGCGCCAATGCCACTGTTGATAAAGTGCTTGAAAGCATTAATAGCCATCATCCGGGTATTATCACCTTTGATAACCTCCATGATGCGTTGGTATATGCAGAAAAGCAGGTAAAGCCAGGAGCTAACGGCGACGCAGGGTTTAAGGCCGTTGCGCATTCATAGTCAGTTTCTGGTAGAAAACCTCTCCAATTTGCCCCTCTTATGAGGGGCTTTTTTTTCGCTGTTAAATTAATGCTTGTGCCAAATAGTGAGAGCCCATCAAATTACTTCGGTACAACGTTGATGCAATACTGCCCCGCTAACTAAACAGCAAGCAAAAAAAAGGCCGCACAATGTGCAGCCTTTTATGCGTTATACGCTGTTACCAAATACGTACGCGTTCTTCTGGAGCTAAATAAAGCGCGTCGCCAGGCTGTACGTTAAACGCTTCATACCACGCATCATGATTGCGTGGCGCTTGTGCGCGATATCTACCTGGTGAATGTGTACCGGCGCGAAGCTGATTTAGCATGCTTTGTTCAGTACGTTTTTCTCTCCATACTTGTGCCCATGCTAGGAAGAAACGTTGATCGCCGGTTAAACCATCAATGACAGGGGCTTCTTTGCCATTTAAGCTTAATTTGTAAGCGTGGTAAGCCATCGCTAAGCCACCGACATCACCGATATTTTCACCTAAGCTATTACGGCCATTAACGAAGTTACCTTCAATAGGCTCGTATTGGCTGTATTGCTCTGCAAGCGCATCGGCTTTCGCTTCAAACGCAGCGCGGTCAGCATCGGTCCACCAGTTGCGTTGAATACCATTTGCGTCTGACTTTGACCCTTGGTCGTCAAATCCATGCCCCATTTCGTGACCAATTACTGCGCCAATAGCGCCGTAATTTACTGCGGGATCTGCATTTGGATCGAAGAAGGGCGGTTGCAAAATGGCCGCTGGGAATACAATTTCATTGAATGAACTATTGTAGTACGCATTAACACGCTGTGGTGTCATTCCCCATCGCTCTCTATCAGTTTTCTGTAGCTCTTTTGCTACCGACTGATTTCTGAAGAAAGTACGAAGGTTATGAACGTTGGCAACTAAGTCATCAGAGGAAATCTCTAATCCCTCGAATGATTGCCACTGGTCTGGGTAACCAATTTTCGGACGAAATGCCATAAGCTTTTCTTTCGCATTTACTTTGGTGTCTTCGCTCATCCAATCAAGGTTGTCGATGCGCTCACCCAGTGCGGTGCGTAGATTCTCAACGAGCTCAGCCATTTGAGTTTTTGAACTCTCTGGAAAGTATTCATCAACATAAATCTTACCTAATGCAAAACCAAGGGATTCAGTTCCCGACATTTGGCTTAAAGCACGTTTCCAGCGAGGGCGAGGTTCTTGTTGTCCGTTTAACGTTGTGCCGTAGAAGTTAAAGTTGGCAGCATAGATTTCTTCAGAAAGCAGGCCAGCGTTATTGGTAATAGTGTGGTAAGTCAGGTAAGACTTCCAGTCGTCTAAGCTCGTTTCATTGATAATATCAATCACACCATTTACTGGTTCAGGCTGGGTGATATTGAGTTCTGGAACCGCATAGCCGGTTTGCGCTAAGAAGGTGTCCCAGTCAAAACCTGGGTACGTGTCGCTAAGCTTACTGCGCTCAATTTGGTTTAGTGTAAGGTCACGATCACGACGTTTTTCACGTGGCCACTGCACTTCTGCGATTTTTGTTTCTAAACTCAAGATGTCTTGTGCTTTTTCTGCTGCGTTTTCTTCGCCCGCAAAATTAAGCATTTCTTCAATGTGTGCAACGTAGGCTTCTCTAATTTTAACAAAGCGTTCGCTGTCACTTAAATAGTAATCGCGATCGGGTAAGCCTAAACCACCCACACCGACGCTTAATTGATATTCATTAGGGTCTAGACGGTTGTACCATAAACCTGAACCAATCGGTGAGCTTGTATCGGTCAGCCAACTGTTACCAAAAACTTCGGTTAGCTCTGTGGTGTTTGAAATATTCTTGATGGTTTCCAACACACCAGCGATGGGGGTTAGCCCTTTTTCGTTAATAGTTTCAACATCCATGAAAGACACAAAAAAGTCGCGTACGAGCTTTTCGTCAGCATTAAGGTTTTCTTTTTCAACCAAACCATCGATGATGCTTTTTACTTGTTCTTCGCTTCTGTCTGCCAGTGCGGTAAAGGCGCCAAACCGCGTCTTATCGGCAGGTAACTCGTAATTTTCATACCATGTACCGCTTGCGTACATAAAGAAATCATCGCCAGGCTTGATAGACTCATCGCGCGCTGATAACTCAACGCCAAATGAACCCAGTTCAGCTTCGCCTTTTGGCTCCATTTGTGCAGCAGGCGCTGTCTTTTGCTCTGCGCTTGTGTCTGGTTGACTACAGCCCATAAGGCCAAGTGAGGCCGCAACTGCGGCGGCTAACAATTTATATTTCATTTTCTTTCTCGTTGTCGTTGATAGTGTTTGCATCTGGATGACAGACACTTTTTGTTTTTAATAACGGTGTAAATGCTTCATTAAAAGGTAAAGCATCTTGCGCCTGATTGAAATAACTAGTGATATATGGTGTTTCTTTTCGTAAAAAATGCGCTACAGCATCATGAAATGCAGGTTCGCGTAGACGGTGTATTGACTGGCAATAGACGGGTTCAAACCCACGCAGTATTTTATGTTCACCCTGCGTGCCTGGGTTGAAAAGCGGTAAGCCTTTATCGATGGCGAACTTTATTCCTTCAAAGTAACAACAAGCAAAGTGAAGGCCATCAACTGCATGTAATGCACCCCAATACCTGCCGTACAAACCAGACTCGTCAAAAAAGAAGAGGGCACTGGCCACCGGTTTATCATCCATCTTGGCACTTACGATTAGCATGTTGTCAGACATAGTGAGACGTAGATGATGGAAAAACGCATCGTTTAAATATCCAGTATGGCCACTACGTTTTAAGTACGTTGCTTTATAACAGCGAAGGAACAATGCCATAGTATCGTCGTCAATGGCCTCGCCCGTAGCATGCTCAAAGGCTATGTTTTTATCAGAAAGCTTACCGTAGAGCTTTCTTACGTCTTTGCGTTTTCGTGACGTAAATCGCTGCTGAAAGTCATCAAAATCGATGTAATTGTAGTTGTGCCACTGAAACTGTACAGAAAAACGGCTTAGCCATCCTGCAGGCTTTACGTGCGAGATGCTGTCAGTATCAGCAAAAAGACAATGATATGAAGACACGTCATGTTGTTCTAAAGCGGTTACTAACTGCTGATGAATATCTTCAGGTAACGTTGTTTCGTCATTGCACAGAAAGCGCTCACCGGTTACCGGCGTAAAAGGTACAGCACTTACCCATTTAGGGTAATAGTCAAGACCATGCTGATGATAGGCGTTAGCCCATTCATGGTCGAAGACATACTCACCGTAGCTATGTGTCTTTAGATAGCCAGGCATCACCGCAATAACAACATCATCAAGCATGACCTTAACGTGTTGAGGTTGCCAGCCACTGCTAACGTTACAACACGCGGTTTCTTCTAGCCCATTTAGAAAATCGTAGCGTAAGAACGGGCCACTCCCTTTTGCTAATTCATCCCAACACACTTTTCCAATATCAGCGATGGCATTAACAAACACTATTTTATAATTCATACTTTTATTTACAGCCTTCATTAATCGTGTGAGAGTTATCGCGCTAGTCGGTATTATACAAAGGTTGGGGCCGAGTAAAATAAAGGGTTTGTTTAAGAAAATGTCAGAATTCGATAGAAAAATCATTACTGACGCGATTACTCGCATGCTAGCAAGACGAGAGCACAGTTTTGATGAAATTTGCAAAAAATTATCGCTAAAAGGAATTGAAAGAAGCGTTGTCTTGCCGATACTTCAAGAGTTTTGCGATGCAGATATTCAAAGTGATGAGCGGTTTGCTGAAAGTCGAGCGAGAATGCTTGCGGCTAAAGGACAAGGACCGAGAAAAATTAAGTTAGATTTACATCAATATGGTGTTGATGAATATATCGCGGAAATAGCGTTAAACGAGACCGACGTTGACTGGTTTGAAAGTGCTCGGCAAGTAAGAATAAAAAAGTTTGGCTCTCCTGCGAAAACGGAATTTAAAGACGTTGCGAAGCAAAAACAATTTTTGCAATACCGCGGTTTTTACTCTGACCATATAACATTTGCCGTTAACGACGATTAAACGCTATTAGTTGTACCTATACTTAATATAAAACCCCGTATTTATGCGGTTAAACGGCTTGTGTACACTTAACACAAAAGCGTTATCCGTGGTATCGTTGCATATATCTGTACGCGCGTGTTTTAAGGCGGCTCTTAAAACACATCGCAACACCCTTATTATTCAATTTTAACTATTAAGGAAGTTAGGTTTTCAATGACAATCTCTACTGCTGACTTACGTAACAAATTTATCGAGTATTTTAAAAGTCATGGTCACCAATCTGTGGCCAGCTCTTCGCTCGTTCCGGCAGATGATCCTACGCTTCTATTCACTAACGCAGGTATGAACCAGTTCAAAGATACCTTTCTTGGTGCGGAAAAGCGCAGCTACTCTCGCGCGGTCTCTTCACAACGCTGCGTACGAGCGGGTGGAAAGCATAACGACCTTGAAAACGTAGGCTATACCGCAAGACACCATACATTTTTCGAAATGCTAGGTAATTTTAGCTTTGGTGACTACTTTAAAAAAGAAGCCATTGAATTTGCGTGGAACTTTTTGACCGTAGAAGTGGGGCTTCCCAAAGAGAAATTGTTAGTTACCGTTTATTCTGAAGACGATGAAGCATTTGATATATGGGAAAACCATATTGGCGTTCCCAAAGAAAAGATAATCCGCATTAGTACGTCTGATAATTTTTGGTCGATGGGCGATACAGGGCCGTGCGGCCCATGCTCAGAAATCTTTTACGACCATGGTGCGCATATTTGGGGTGGCCCTCCAGGTACGCCGGAAGAAGATGGAGACCGTTTCATTGAAATTTGGAACTTGGTTTTCATGCAATATAACAAGCAATCAGACGGTACAATGGAGCCGCTTCCTAAGCCGTCTATAGACACGGGGATGGGATTAGAGCGTATTTCTGCCATTCTTCAAAACGTTCACAGTAACTATGAAATTGATTTATTTCAAAACCTTATCAAATCGGCCGCTGAAATTGTTGGCACCAATGATATGGAAAATAAATCGTTACGCGTGATTGCTGATCACATCCGTTCTTGTAGCTTCCTAATTTGCGACGGTGTGATGCCATCAAATGAAGGCCGTGGCTATGTGTTACGACGCGTAATACGACGTGCTGTTCGTCATGGCAACAAGCTCGGTGCAGACGGTGTATTCTTCTTTAAGCTAGTTGCATCACTTGCTGATGAGATGGGTGACGCTTATCCCGAGTTAGTTGAGCAGCGCCCTGTTATTGAAAAAGTGCTGAAAGTGGAAGAAGAACAGTTTAGTAAAACCCTTGCTCGCGGTATGGCAATGCTCAATGAGACGTTAGAAGATCTTGAGGGCGACACTATCCCTGGAGACGTTGTTTTTAAACTGTATGACACGTATGGCTTTCCTACCGATTTAACCAATGATGTGGCACGCGAGCATGATTTAAAAATTGATGAAGCGGGCTTTGATGCTGCCATGCAGGCGCAGCGCACTCGTGCTCAACAAGCCAGTAATTTTGGCGCGGATTATAATGAAAAGCTATCTATAGACCATGCTACGACGTTTACTGGGTACACCGATATCGAAGGTGCTGCAAACGTGGTTGAACTCATTGCTGATAATGCATTTGTTGAAACACTTGAAGATGGGCAAGAAGGTGTTGTTGTTCTAGATGCTACGCCTTTCTACGCAGAAAGCGGCGGTCAGTCCGGCGATAAAGGCTTGCTTCGCATTGCTAACGGTGAGTTTTTGGTAACGGACACGCAAAAGATGGGTAATGCGTTCGCTCACAGAGGCATCGCCAAAGGGAAGATATCTAAAGGTGACAAAGCAACCGCAGCAGTAGACGCATTAAATCGTGAAGCGATTAAAAAGAACCATAGCGCTACGCATTTATTACACGCCGCACTTCGCGAGATTTTAGGCGAGCACGTTACTCAGAAAGGCTCGTTGGTTGACGCACCTCGTTTCCGCTTTGACTTTTCTCATTTTGAAGCAGTGACTAGCGAGCAGTTGGCTGAGGTCGAGCGCAGAGTAAATGATGAAATACGGGCAAACCATGCGTTAACGACACAGTTAATGGAGTTAGACGAAGCGAAAGCGTCAGGCGCGATGGCACTGTTTGGTGAAAAATACGACGAGAAAGTACGTGTTGTTTCAATGGGGCCATTCTCAATTGAATTGTGTGGTGGAACACATGTTAACCAAACCGGTGATATCGGTTTATTTAAAATTGTCAGCGAAGCGGGTATTGCATCGGGCGTTCGCCGTATTGAGGCAGTAACTGGGGAGCAAGCCATTGCTTACGTGCAAAGCCAGCAAGATACCCTACAGTCACTTTCTACACTGTTGAAATCTGACCCTGCAAATTTGAAAGATCGTGTCGCTGCACTTCAAAATCAGACTAAAGAACTAGAGAAAGCGTTGAATTCAGCTAAACAAAAACTGGCAAGTCAGCAGGGCGCTGATATGCTTAATAGTGTAGTTGAAATAAACGGTACCAAGGTACTTGTTGCTAAGCTAGAAGGGGTTGAAGCGAAGTCTCTTCGACCTATGATGGACGATATTAAAAACCGAATCGGCGATGGCGTCGTAGTATTAGGTGTAGCAAGCGAATCTAAGGTTAATTTAATTGCCGGCGTAACAAAAGGCCTCGTAAGCAAAGTGAAAGCGGGAGAGTTAGTTAATTTTGTCGCGTCCCAAGTTGGTGGTAAAGGTGGCGGTCGTCCAGATATGGCGCAAGCCGGTGGCGAACAACCTGAAAACTTAGAGACTGCGTTAGATTCAGTTAACGCTTGGTTACAGGATAAGCTATAATAGAAAGTGAATATACGGTGAGTTTTTGAAGTGACACGGAAACATGGAATCACTGTCGCCTCGCTGGGTCGTGCTAGC
>Ga0102948_1001109_pt1 | contig 10747 bp, 8 predicted proteins | sample SalPonA_A_H2O_MG_FD_78211 | JGI IMG/M metagenome (GOLD analysis project Ga0102948, IMG submission 78211) | Water microbial communities from South San Francisco under conditions of wetland restoration - Salt Pond MetaG R2A_A_H2O_MG | ecosystem: Environmental > Aquatic > Non-marine Saline and... | reverse complement strand
TCGACAGGACGGCAAGTAATCGGCTCTTTTTCGGCTTGTTTGGCCGCAAGTTTCTGAACCTCCGGATCGACCGGAGCGGGGCACCGACCATAGTAGCCGAGGGCGATATCGGCTGCTTGAGGCGAAATTTGCTTCCAGCGGCCAAACTTGACGTTGAGGAAGGCCTGCATGCCCACGATTTGCGACGTCGGGGTCACAAGCGGAATCCAGCCGAGGGCCTCGCGGACGACCGGAATCTCGCGGAAGACGTCTTCGAAGCGGTCCTCCATCTTTTGCTCTTTAAGCTGAGTGCGGAAATTGGAGAGCATACCCCCGGGCACTTGATACTCGAGCGTATCGACATCAATGATCTCATTCTTGTGGCTGGTAAAGTCGCTCAACTCGGCGTAGGCTTTTTCAAGATGAGTGCGGATTTCCCGCAAGCTAGCCGTCTGTGCCTCACTGATTTTCGGGCAGCGTGTGTGCCCCCTGAGTAGAGCGAGCATGCGGGTTGTGTCTGGTTGCCCAGTGCCATTGGCAAAGGGAGAAATGGAGAGATCGATCGCATCCACTCCCGCATCGATCGCGGCGAGGTAGGTGCTCGCGCCCAGGCCCGCTGTATCGTGAGTGTGAATCCAGACCGGGATCCTGATCTTCGACTTCAGGCCTTTGATGATGGCCGCCGCCTCAAGGGGAGGAATCAGGCCAGCCATGTCTTTCAATACGATGGCGTCGGCCCCCATCGATTCAAGTTCCACGCCCATTTCGATGAACTTCTCGATCGTGTGGACGGGGCTACTGGTGTAGCAAATCGTGCCATGGGCCTTTTCGCCGGCTGCCTTGGCCGCGTCGATCGCGCATTTCATGTTCCGCGTGTCGTTAAGTGCATCAAAGATCCGGAAGATATTCATGCCGTGGTCGGCACTGGTCTTGATGAAGGCCTGAACAACGTCATCGGGAAAGTGGGCGTATTGGACGATGTTTTGCCCGCGGAGCAGCATCATGTGCGGCGTTTTCGGGCAGGCCTTTTTCAGTGCGTCCAGCCGATCAAAGGGAAACTCATCGAGGAAACGCAGCCCGGAATCGATCGTCGCACCGCCCCAGGTTTCCAGTGCGCCGAAGCCCCAGTTGTCGAGTTGCTCGCAGACCGGAAGCATTTGCTCGGTTCGCATGCGGGTGGAGGCGAGGCTCTGGTGGCCATCGCGTAAGACGTTGTTGTTAAGCTGAACTGATTTCATGATGGTTAAGTATTAGAAAATCTATGGTTTTTGCGAGGTGTTGAGCAAGGCGATTTTTTACCTTTCAGGTGTGAAACCCCTCATATCGGAAACCTAGCTGGCCTCGAACGTATCGACAAGGCGTTTTTGCTTAGGGTAAGAACCGGCCCTCATCCTCTGCGCTGGGCAGAGAGCAACTGCTTTTTGGGAAAAGACGGTGGCGCCTGCGTGCGATCCAGTCGTAGAGGCCGTCCCGCCAGCTTTGGGGGAGTCGAAGTGCCAGCTGCGCCAGAGGTCTCCAAATACGGCCGATATCGAGCAACGCGTGAAGGATGGCTTCGGATCGCAAATGGGTGCGGCCCTGCCGATCGCTGTAGACCGCTGTCGCAAGCTTTTCAATGTGCTCGGGATCGAGCAGGCCTGCGGCAGTTTCGCCCTGGAGTGGAGCGAAACGAAGCATTCCCTGTGAGTCGCGCTTCATCAGAAAACGAACGGCCCGGCTGCAGAGGCCGCACTCTCCGTCGTAGAATAGAATGGCACTGACCGGTCCTCGCTTTTCGTGCATGCGCATAGGGTGCTGCGGAGCCGGAATTTTGTCAAAAGATGCTGGCCGGTTCCAGAACTGCGGTTCAGTCTGCACGCTATGAAATGCTTCTTACTTCTTTTTGTTCTATGCCTGCCTGTTTTTGCGATGGCTGATTCGCTCAAGGTTTCAACTCAGGTGCTGGACCGCGCTGATGATGGATCCGCGATACGCGGCACGTTTGTTTACCCCAGTGTGGAACTCGATTCAGGGGAGGCGGGACGTGTTCACATCGGGCGCATGAAGCGCTACCCCGTATGGATCGAGAAGGTCGATTTGGGAAATGGTGTCTCGAAAGATCAGATTAGCTATGAGGAGACGCCGGTCGGTCTGCTCTTTTCGATCAAGTTTGTGCTCGATAACGGAGCGATTACTTACAGCGGCAAAGCGGAGTCGAAGGTTACGGAGGGCACTTTCGGCACGTCATCGACCATCAAGTCGAGCGAGGTTATTTTCTATGGGAAAACGACGATTGGCGAGCTTGTGCAGGTCCAGTTTGAAGGCGCTGACGGCACCCCCGAGGAGATTCTGATCCATTTCGGCCCAACGGATGATTAGACTTTGGAAACATTGCCCCGAAGCCCTAAGCCTCGGGGCGAGCTGCTTCCGGACAAATAACGGTCACTTTTGAATCGTTTCAAAGGCCCAGTCGAGCCAGGGTAGCAGGGCCTTGATATCCGCGGAGTCGACGGTGGCCCCGCCCCAGATCCGGATGCCGGGAGGGGCATCGCGGTAGCTGCCGAAGTCGTAAGCCACGCCTTCGTTCTCCAGAAGGCTCACCAGTTGCTTCGCCTTGCCGGCTTGTTCCGCGGCTGGAAGCGCCTGATACCAGTCGGCGGTGATTTTCAAGCAGATCGATGTATTTGAACGGGTGGCTGGATCCACGGCGAGGAAGTCAATCCAATCGCGTGCATCGGCCCAGTCGGCAATCACTTTGAGGTTTTCCTGAGAGCGCTTGATCAGAGCCGGGAGGCCGCCGAGGCTTTCAGCCCAACGGAGCCCGTCGACCGCATCTTCGACGCAGAGCATGGAGATTGTGTTGATGGTGGCACCGGAGAAGATGCCATCAATCAGCTTGCCCCCTTTGGTCAGACGAAAGATCTTGGGCAGCGGCCAAGCCGGGGTGTAGGACTCCAGACGTTCGATTGCGCGCGGGCTCAGCACGAGCATACCGTGCGCGCCTTCCCCGCCCATCACCTTCTGCCAGGACCAGGTTAGGACGTCTGTCTTACTGTAGTCGATATCCATGGCGAAGACGGCGGAAGTGGCATCGCAGATCGTGAGACCGGCCCGATTATCCGGAATCCAATCGAGGTTGGGGACCTTTACCCCCGAAGTGGTGCCGTTGTAGGTGAAGACGACGTCATTGTCGAAATCAACCTCCGTGAAATCAGGCAGCTCGCCGTAATCGGCGGTCAGCTGGCGGGCATTATCCAATTTGAGCTGTTTGACCACATCGGTGACCCAAGCCGAGCCGAAGGACTCCCAGGCCAGCATATCAACCCCGCGCGCCCCAAGCAGCGACCACATGGCCATTTCGACTGCGCCGGTATCCGAGGCGGGCACGATGCCGCAGACATAACCTTCGGGCAGATCAAGAATGGCCTTCGACCGATCAATGACTTCTTCGATGCGCCCTTTGGCGATCTTCGCCCGATGGGAGCGGCCGACGAGAGCACCTTCAAGAGCGTTCAAGGTCCAGCCGGGGCGTTTCGAGCAGGGGCCGGATGAGAAAAAAGGGCGGGCGGGTTTGAGGGTTGGTTTCATAAGAAAGGGATGGAGCGTAAGAGGGACTTGACCGAAGTCGAGTGTGCTTGCGCGATCGGTTTTTGCTAAACTGTGCGCATAAGCTCGCGCCGGCGCAGCTGGAGCCAGAGCGTCCAGGCGTGGCTCTTCAGGATTTCGCGGGCCCGGTCAATTTCGGCTTTGCGGGCGTTGAGGTTCTCGTTGGCGATTCTGGAGAGGTCGTCCAGATTGTAGAGGTAGACGTTTTCTATCTTTTCAACTGTGGGGTCGACATCGCGGGGAAGGGCAAGGTCGATGAGGAAGAGCGGCCGCTCGGGGCGTGCGCGCATGGTCTGCCGGACGATTTCGCGGTTTATCAGGGCGGCCGGTGCCGAAGTGGAGCAGATTACGATATCGAATTTCGGCAGCTGACTGCTGAAATCCTCGAAATCAATAGCGGCACCCTGGAACTCATGCGCGAGGCGGTGGGCATTTTCAAAGGTCCGGCTACTAACGGAGATATCGGCCACTCCCCGGCTTTTAAGAGCCTGTGCCGTCTTTTCACCGACCTCGCCGCTGCCCAGCAGAAGGACGCGGCTTTGTTTCAGGCTACCGAAAATACGCCCTGCCAGATCGACTGCAACATTTCCGATGCTGACCTGCCCCCGCGTGATTCCGGTCTGTGTTCGAGCGGATTTTGCAGCTTGAAAGCTCTTCTCGAATAGCCGGTTCAGGACGCGGCCGGTCGACCCTGACGACTTCGCGATGGCGTAGGCTTCCTTCATTTGACTGAGAATCTCGGTTTCTCCGATCATCTGTGAGTCGAGGCCGGTTGAAACTTCCAAAGCGTGCTGCAGGACGTTCAAGTTCGTATACCAGAAGGAATGCTGATCAAAGGCGGTCCGGTCGAGCTGTTGCGATTTGCAGAGCTTCTCTCGAATCCGGTTTTCCAGGCCGGCGTCTCCGGTCGCAAGGCCGTAGACCTCCAGGCGGTTGCAGGTGTTCAGTATGAGGCACTCGCGGATATCGGGATCGTTCTGCAGCGAGTATTGAAGGGCGAAGGCCTCTTCGGTGCTTAAGGCGAACCGCTCTCGCACCTCAAGTGGTGCCTGGTGGTGCGAGCTACCCAACACAAACAAGGACTGTAAGACATCACTCAAAACAGTAACCGATGGGTAGGGTTAAAGACCGAAGGTGAGAACCGCAATCGGTTCGGCCTGTGTTTGCGCCTCCTCGCGCGCGGACTGCACCGGCCAGAGCGAGGCAATTGCTATAAGGAATAGCGTGATCGAGGCAAGCGCGTGTCGACGGGTGACGAGTTTCTTCTGTATCCGCAAGACGACTACGATAAGGTAGCCCAGCCAGACGAGGCAGGTCGCGGTGAGTTTGAAAAAGGGCACCAATTCCGGGTTATTTATCCAGAACACCGCTCCGAAGACGAGCGCCGCCGTGAGCACGACAACGCCGGTGAGCAGGAGTCGCTTGGCCATCAGGTCCAGTTGTTGAACCGACGGCAGGTATTGGTAAAGGCCGCCAATTTGTTTACTCTTGAGGCCGTGTTGTTGGATCAGGAACATGATCGAAACGAGGGCAAGGATCGCGAAAACCCCGTAGCTGAAAATAGCGAGGGCGGCATGGAGCTCAATCCAGGGGTTTCCACCGAAAATGCCCGGAGGGTAGGGGCTGTCCCAGCCCGGAATCAGCATCGCAACCCCTGCTACGAGAGCCGCCAGGCCTGAAGTGAAGAACCCCAGCAGCCGTAGTCTGAAGGCAGGCCCGATGATAAAGAAAAGCAAAACCAGTGACCATGAGATGAATTGGGCGATTTCAAAACTGTTACCGAGTGGGCAGGCTCTGATCTGGGCACCCCGAAGATTGAGGCCCAGTGTCTGGATGAGGAAGCCGCCGGTCAGCAGGGCAAACATAGCTGCCCGGGAGTAGGGGCGTTTCAGAAGGAGAGTGATCGTGCCCAGTAGAAATGCGCCCGCGTAAATTCCTGCGGATATGGCAAAAGCCGTCCGGTCTGTAATCGCGATCTCACTGAGCATGTTAATAAGTTGAAGCCGCTTCGTTTGATCTGGCAACTGAGAAGATTTGAATGCCGGACGCGCAGCAGGTTTTTTTCTCCCTCCGGTGCCGTCTATTTTTTGGCTCTTCGTAGATGATAATGGTCGATTATTGCTCGGCCATCCGCACTCAATTTCTACAGATCATCGGTGCGTTCCCTCGTCGTAGGGGTGCTGCTCGCGGCACCCGCGAGCGTTGTGAGGCCTTACGCACATTCGTATGCCCTCCCGAGCTCGCGCGGGCTTCCCAAGGAAAGCCCCTACGATTTTTCTCCGCCAGATAGTCTGCTCCACAAGAATTTACGAATAGCCTATTTTTTCTTACGCTGGACTTTTTTTGGGCGCTTGGTGAGCACTTTGCTGTTTATTGCCGGAGCTTTGCCCGAAGTTTTGGTGCTTGGTTTTTTTCGAGCGGATTTTCTCCCATTTTTGGTAAACGGTTTTTTCTCTCCTCTTTTAGAAGCGGCGCGGGTGCTGTTATCTGTTGCATTGACGACTCTGAAATCGATCTGGCGTTTGAAGCGGTCGACCCGTTCGACCTCGACCATGATGTGCTGACCAAGAGAGTAGGTCCGTTTCCGCCTTCTGCCAATCAAAGCCGTGTTCTCCGGGTTCGGATGGTAGAAGTCGTCGTCCAGCGTGGAGATGTGAACCATGCCAAAGGCGAGAGAATCTGTGAGTTCAATGTAGAGCCCGTGATTTTTGACATCCGTAATGATGGCCTGAAAGTGTTGACGATCGTCGCGCTCCAATTGCCGCTCGTAGAACTCAAGGAGTTTGGTTTTTACCGATTCACGCTCGGCATCGACCGAATTCCGCTCCGTCACGCAGAGGTGATCGCCGAGTGAATCAAGTTTGTTTTGGGTATAACGGATCTCCGGTTGGTTGAGGGCGGAATCCGCCTCGATTTTGAGGAGGTAGTTGTCCAGCACCCGGTGCACGACGAGATCGGAGTAGCGACGGATCGGCGAGGTAAAATGCGTGTAGTCTGCCTTGGCCAGACCGTAGTGGCCATCGGAACTGGCCCGGTATTGGGCCTGTTTCAGACTGCGAAGAACATGAACTTTGAGGGCGTGGCCCTGTGGGTGGTCTTTAATTTTTTTCAGCAGGCTGGTCATCTCGCGCGGTTTGCTCAGATTACCGCAGGGCACGCCGAAGGTGATCATGGTTTCGCGCAGCTCCTGAAGCTTTTCCTCCTCCGGTTCATCATGCACCCGATAAAGGCAGGGGAAATTTTCCCGTTTCATAACCCGCGCGACCTGTTCGTTGGCCGAGAGCATAAATTCCTCAATCAATTGATGGCTCTCGTCATGGCTTTGTTTTTCGATGCGGTCGGCGTAGCCTTGCTCGTCGACGTAGATTTTGACCTCTGTCATTTCGAGATCAAGAGAACCTTTGCGGAAACGCTTCGTCCGCAGTTGCGATGCGAGGTGCCAAAGTTGGCGAATCCCGGTCTGAAGGCTCTCCATTTCTGCATCGGAGAGATCGGCCAGCGGTCGGCCCGTCGAGCCGGTTTGGTGTTTGGGTGGCAGTGGCGTGGCACGGACTTTGTCGAGGTCTCCTTCCATCAAAAAGGCATGCGCCTGGGCATAGGTCAGACGCTTGTCGCTGCGGATGACAGTATTGGCAAACTCGACCTTGGCGATTTCGGCTTTGTCGGTGTAGGTGATAAAGCAACTTTTTGTCAGTCGGTCTTCCGCTTCGACCAGTGAGCAGAGGCCGTTAGAGAGGGCATGGGGCAGCATCGGAATGACTGTGCCAACGAGATACGTGCTGTTCCCCCGTTTCTGGGCTTCGACATCGAGGGGGCTACCGGGTTTTACGTAAGCACTTACATCGGCGATATGGATGCCGACCCGGGTTTTTCCACCTTCGAGAGCCTCGATGGAGAGCGCGTCATCGAAATCCTTGGCATCGTCGGGATCGATGGTGAAGGTGAAGTGATCGCGGCAGTCCATTCGGTTGCCAAGGTCTTCTTTGCGGACAGCGTTGGGTATATTCTGAGTCTGTTTCTCGACTGCAGCGGGAAATTTCGGGTTGAGGTCGTATTTGTGGAGGATTGCTTTGAACTCGGCGTCCGGTTCGTGGGTCTCGCCCAGCACTTCAACAATTTCACCTTCGGGATTCAGGTGCCGTTGTCGCCACTCGAGTAGCTTGACTACGACCTTGGCACCCTTTTTCGGGATGGGGCGAAGGCCGGAGTTTTTTGGATCGGGCACCAGAATGTCCTGAATGATGCGCGGATCATCCGGGATGACAAAACTGGCATGGCGACCTTGATCGAGCGTGCCGACAATCGTCTCCCGGGCCCGCTTAAGGATTCGGATGACGCGCACGCCCGGCTTCTGATCCGGAACCGTGGTGGGCCGCGCTTTCCGGTTATTGCCTCCCCTTCGGGCTTGGGGGCGCCGTGGGTTTTGGTTAATACGTGCCAGCACCTGGTCGCCATGCAGTGCGACCCCGGTGTCTTCTGCGGAGACGGGGTAGCCATCCGATACGCCAAGGCCCGGTTGGGCGTCGGGCAGGAGGGTAGCAGAGCCACTTTGCCGGAATACGATGCGGCCGCTTATCAGATCCGCCTGCTCTGGAATGCAGATGCGGTCTTTCTTGATTCGTGCGATCTCACCCCGCTCGAGCATTTCATCGAGTAAGGTATGCAGCTTTTTAGTTGAATCCGGATCCAGCTTCAAAATCGAGACGATTTCCATGCGGCGCAGGGGGATATAGTCTTTTGCTCCAAGAAGCTTCAGGAGGTTCTGTCTAAGGTCCATATTTGGGTGTTTTTGATCGTAGTTTGCGGGTAACTCGGTGGATCGGGTAACTCAGTGGGAGTGCGGCAATTGCCCTTTTTCGGGCTTCCCGTATCACGGGACAGAATTGCTTCAGGCAGGGGAGGTAACGAACTGAAAAAGGCGCACTTCCCGGGGAAACGCGCCTTCGTGGATAAAGCTATTTGAGAGTAGAGATTTAGACCTGAGAGGACTCTTTTTTCTCCTGTTTCTCTCCGCTGTCCGATTCCGTTGTGGTTTGACTGACACCAGCATCGGATTCGATTTCGCGGGGAGTGGTGGTCGCAGGCGTTTTCGCCCGTTCTTTGGGCGTGGCGGGCTTTGGGTCTTCATCCATCGCGGTGCGGATGTCGTCCTCGATTTCGGTGGTCGCTTTTTTGAATTCGCGCAGCGATTTACCGAAAGAGCGGAAGAGATCGGGCAGACGTTTTGCGCCGAAGAAAAGAAGAACCACAAGAAAAATGAGAATGATCTCAAAACTTGATAAGTTCTGAATAAAAGCGGTTGGATACATAATTCAATTTTCTACTAGGTCACTCGAAGGTCAATCTTGTTCCGGGTCACGGTATATTTTGGATAAACGCTCCGCTTCGGCGGGCGAGGCTTTCGAGACGAGATTGTTGATCCGGGGCGTTCCTTCAAGAACATCCGCCGTGCGGAGGCCGGCAGGTCGTTGCGGAAGCGCTTTTAATAGGGCGGTTTGTTCGCCCTCGCGGTCCTTCACGACGAGAAAGGCACCCGCTTCAAATTGATTGCCGTTTCGAAACGTGGCGACCCGGTTGGAGTTGTTGACGTGAACGATAGCAGCCTCTTTTGTTAAAAAAACCGTGCCCGAGGGAGCGGAACCGATGGTTTCTGTGCCTTGGGTGACGCGGACGTCCCGCCCGCCGGCACAGCCGCCGAGGAGGCCGAGAAGGCAGAGGGTGAAGAGAAGAGTGAGTAGGGGTTTATTCACAGGTATTGCTTACTTGCTGGCTTGTTCGTGTTCGCGCTTGATACTATCCATACCCGGCTTTTCCAGATTGATATCACCTTCGAAAAAGCCATGCAACTGTCGAATACGGGTCGGGTGGCGCATTTTGCGCAGCGCTTTTGCCTCGATCTGGCGGATACGCTCCCGGGTGACCTTGAACTGGCGACCAACCTCCTCCAGGGTTCGTGAGTATCCATCAGCGAGACCGAAGCGCAGCGACAGGACGCGGCGTTCGCGCTCGGTCAGCGAGTCGAGCACGTCAGTGATTTTTTCGCGAAGCAAGCTGTAGGCTGTCATGTCGTAGGGGTTTTCCGCTCCCTTGTCCTCGATGAAATCTCCGAAGTTGGTGTCGTCGGAGTCGCCGACCGGGCTCTGCAGCGAAATCGGCTGTTGTGCCATCTTCATAATGGCTTGAACCCGCTCCAAGGGCAGGCGCATCTCATCGGCCACTTCCTCTGCGGTCGGTTCGTGACCCAATTCCTGGAGGAGTTGTTTTTGCACCTGCATGACTTTATTCAAAGTCTCAATCATGTGGACAGGAATGCGGATGGTCCGTGCCTGATCCGCGATCGATCGGGTAATCGCCTGCCGGATCCACCAAGTCGCGTAAGTGGAGAACTTGTAGCCCCGGCGATACTCGAACTTTTCGACCGCTTTCATCAGGCCCATGTTGCCTTCTTGAATCAAGTCGAGGAAGGAGAGCCCGCGGTTGGTGTATTTCTTGGCGATGGAGATCACGAGTCGGAGGTTGGCCTCGACCATCTCGGTCTTGGCTTTGTGTGCTTCCCGCATGCCGGTGCGCACTTCACGAATGATTTCGAAGAACTCAGAGGGTTCCATCATGAACTCGACCTTAAGTTCTTCAAGGCGCGCGTTGACTGCTTTCACATCGACTTTTTTCCTTCGGCGGGCGGAAACCTGATTTGCGGCCTCAAGGTCATCGAAGAGGTTGCCGATCTCGCGATAGACCGGATTCAGATTGTTGAGGAACTCTTCGAAGCACTTCAGTTTCAGACAGTATTTCCGGAGAACCTTGCGCAGTTCATCTTCATACTTTTTCATCCGCGTGCGTGCACGCTTCGCGTTTGATTCGTTGCTTGCATTCTGACAGCTGTCCCAGGCCGCATAGATGCGCTCGCCCAGTTTGTGTGCCTCATCAAGGAGCTTTGGTAGGCTGGTGAAGTAGGCCTCGCGACTTTCAATCTTCTTGTCGAGCACGACGCGGTCAAAGCGCTCTTCCCGGTTGAGCAGCTTTTGGATAATGTCGTTCTGGAACTCGAGCGTGAGGGCGGTAGAAAATAAAGCATCCTGTGCCCGAAGCTCAGCTTTCTCAATACGCTTCGAGATCGTGACTTCCTCCTCCCTTGTGAGGAGTGGCACCTGACCCATTTGCTTGAGATACATACGGACAGGGT
>Ga0102948_1001108_pt1 | contig 10748 bp, 7 predicted proteins | sample SalPonA_A_H2O_MG_FD_78211 | JGI IMG/M metagenome (GOLD analysis project Ga0102948, IMG submission 78211) | Water microbial communities from South San Francisco under conditions of wetland restoration - Salt Pond MetaG R2A_A_H2O_MG | ecosystem: Environmental > Aquatic > Non-marine Saline and... | reverse complement strand
AGATGTGGTACTGTCGTATTCCCAATACCCTGGTCCCGATGGCACATACAAAACATCTGCCGCAAAAACCGCGTTCATCGATTGATACCCAATCGCGGGCGGATAATCGAAAATGATGAAATCATACAGGTCCGGCGCTAACTGATCAAAATACCGCGACACCGCCGCGAAAAATGACCATTCCGGATTCAAATGCCGATGCTGCGCGGACGCGAATTCAACAAAGGCTGCATTGGCGCAACTGGGCAGAATATCAATCGTTGGTGGGATTTTCCTCATAGTATTCTTCGACCTCGTCGACAGTCGCGGTCACGGGTAAGTCCATTTTTTGAAATCGAACAGCAAACGGAACCAGAGTTTTGCGATCTTCGATGAAAGGTGCCGCATCATCAGACAGATCCAAGCCTAACACACCTTTAACGAGAATCAATCGAAACTTGCACTCCTAGATTGAATACCATCCAACATTGCCCACACCCGCGAGCCGAAAATTATGTCACAGCATCTGAAAACAGTTATGTATTGTGATCGCTTTTCCTTTTGCATTTTGTGATCACACATGAAAATCATGTGATCACAAAACGTCAAAAACCCGCATATATTGATAACTTGGCTAAAAAACATGTTCTCGGCACCGTTGGCTAGGGAATATAGCCGAATAAACGAAGCAACACGGGACTAGTTTCATGAACATCCATGAATATCAAGCGAAGGCACTTCTTCGCAGTTACGGCGCCCCTGTTTCAGACGGACGAATCGTTCTGAAAGCAGAGGATGCAAAAACCGCCGCAGGTGAACTGGACGGACCATTGTGGGTCGTCAAAGCGCAAATTCACGCAGGCGGTCGCGGCAAAGGCAAATTTAAAGAAGCCGATGCCGGCGAAAAAGGTGGTGTTCGACTAACAAAGTCCGTCGAAGAGGCCGCAACAGAAGCCAAAAAGATGTTGGGCCGTACCTTGGTCACACACCAGACTGGTCCTATTGGCAAGCAAGTGAACCGCATCTATATCGAGGCAGGTTCCGGCATTGAACGCGAATTGTATCTTGCGCTGCTCGTGGATCGCGTGACCAGCCGCATTTCCTTTGTTTGTTCGACCGAAGGTGGCATGGACATCGAAGAGGTGGCTGCAAGCACACCAGAAAAAATCCTGTCGTTCTCGGTTGATCCTGCCACAGGGTACCAAGCATATCATGGTCGCCGCATCGCATTTGCACTGGGTTTGACCGGCAAGCAGGTCAAAGAATGCGTCAACCTGATGGGCATTCTGTACAAAGCATTCGTCGAAAAAGACATGGAAATGCTGGAAATCAACCCCTTGATCGTTGCGGAAGGTGGCAGCCTGAAAGTGTTGGATGCCAAGGTAGGATTTGACGGCAACGCGGTCTATCGCCATTCCGATATCGCCGAATTGCGCGACACAACCGAAGAAGACCCCAAGGAATTGGAAGCGTCGAAATACGACCTGAACTATATCGCGTTGGACGGTGAAATCGGCTGTATGGTCAATGGCGCTGGTCTGGCGATGGCGACGATGGACATCATCAAACTATATGGTGCCGAGCCTGCAAACTTCCTCGACGTGGGCGGTGGCGCGACCAAGGAAAAAGTGACCGAAGCGTTCAAGATCATCACATCCGATCCAAACGTAAAAGGCATTTTGGTCAACATTTTCGGCGGCATCATGCGCTGTGACGTCATCGCCGAAGGCGTTGTTGCAGCCGTGAAAGAAGTGGGCCTGCAGGTTCCGCTGGTTGTCCGTCTTGAGGGCACGAATGTCGAACAGGGCAAAGACATCATTAACAATTCTGGCCTAGACGTTATCGCAGCAGACAACCTGCGCGACGGTGCAGAAAAAATCGTGAAAGCGGTAAAGGGATAAGACCATGGCAGTTCTTGTAAACGAAAATACCAAAGTCATCTGCCAAGGTTTCACTGGATCCCAAGGCACGTTCCATTCTGAACAGGCGATCGCTTATGGCACCAAAATGGTGGGCGGTGTGACACCTGGTAAGGGTGGCATGGAACATCTGGGCTTGCCGGTGTTCAATTCGGTCCACGAAGCGAAACACGCGACCGAAGCCAATGCATCCGTGATCTATGTGCCGCCCCCCTTTGCGGCGGATTCAATCCTTGAGGCGATCGACGCCGAAATGGAATTGATCGTGTGTATCACCGAAGGCATCCCAGTTTTGGATATGATGAAGGTCAAACGTGCGCTTGAGACATCGAAATCCCGCTTGATCGGCCCAAACTGCCCTGGCATCATCACCCCAGACGCCTGCAAAATCGGTATTATGCCTGGTCACATTCACCGCCGCGGGTCGGTTGGTGTTGTGTCGCGTTCGGGGACATTGACATATGAGGCGGTGAAACAAACCTCTGACGTGGGTCTGGGCCAATCCACATGTGTGGGTATCGGCGGCGACCCCATCAAGGGCACCGAGCATATCGACGTGTTGGAATGGTTCCTAGCGGATGATGAGACTGAATCCATCATCATGATCGGTGAAATCGGCGGATCCGCCGAAGAAGAAGCGGCACAGTTCCTGAAGGACGAGGCGAAGAAAGGCCGTAGCAAACCAGTTGCAGGTTTCATCGCAGGCCGCACAGCGCCTCCGGGTCGTCGCATGGGTCACGCCGGCGCGATTGTCGCCGGTGGCAAAGGTGGCGCCGAAGATAAGATCGAAGCGATGAAATCGGCTGGCATCGTTGTTGCTGAGAGCCCTGCAGGCTTGGGCGAGGCAGTCTTGGCCGCGATCGGCAAGTAAGACTTTGGCCTCGCCTTATTGGCGGGGCCATCCATTTTTAGCACCCGTTAGGGATATGTGATATGAACGACCATTCTCCAAATGACCAATTCCACGCCTCTAGCTTTATGCAGGGGCACAATGCGGAATATCTTGAACAGATGTACGCGCAATATGCCAACGACCCCAATGCGGTTGACGCGGCATGGCAGGAATTCTTTCGCGCCATGGGTGACGATGAAGTCAGCGTAAAACGCGAAGCTCAAGGGCCCAGTTGGGCACGGTCAGATTGGCCACAGCAACCCAATGATGATTGGACCGCTGCCCTTACAGGAGAATGGGCACCTGCCCCTGTGGAAGCACAGTCAGCAGGGAAAAAGATCAAAGAAAAAGCCGCAGAAAAAGGTATTGAGGTCTCTGACGAGGCGATCAAACGCGCCGTTCTGGACAGTATCCGTGCCTTGATGATCATACGCGCCCACCGCATCCGCGGTCATTTGGTTGCCGATCTTGACCCTCTTGGTATGCGGGATCAGACACCGCACCCAGAACTGGATCCGAAAACCTATGGGTTTACTGAGGCCGATATGGATCGTCCGATCTTTATCGACAATGTCTTGGGCCTTCAGATCGCCTCGATGCGTCAGATTGTTGACATTGTACGTCGAACCTATTGTGGTACATTCGCCCTGCAATACATGCATATTTCCGATCCCGAACAATCCAGCTGGCTGAAAGAGCGGATTGAGGGATACGGCAAGGAAATCACCTTTACCCGCGAAGGCCGCAAAGCGATCTTGAATAAACTGGTCGAGGCTGAAGGTTTCGAAAAATTCTTGCACGTCAAATACATGGGCACCAAACGTTTTGGTCTGGACGGCGGCGAGGCATTGATCCCCGCGCTGGAACAAATCATCAAACGCGGTGGTGCCTTGGGCGTGCGTGATATCGTTGTCGGCATGCCCCACCGTGGGCGTTTGTCGGTATTGGCTAATGTGATGGGAAAACCCTATCGCGCGATTTTCAACGAATTTCAGGGCGGATCATTCAAGCCTGAGGATGTCGATGGTTCGGGCGATGTAAAATATCATCTGGGGGCTTCGTCGGACCGCGAATTCGACGGCAATACCGTTCACCTGTCGCTGACGGCAAACCCATCCCACCTAGAGGCGGTCAATCCCGTTGTTTTGGGCAAAGTGCGCGCAAAACAGGAACAAATGGGTGACACAGATCGCACCGCTGTTCTGCCGCTGTTGTTGCATGGGGATGCGGCCTTTGCCGGTCAGGGTGTTGTGGCGGAATGTTTTGGCCTGTCGGGTCTGGTCGGTCATAAAACTGGCGGCACTATGCACGTTGTGGTCAACAACCAAATTGGCTTTACCACTGCACCGCATTTTTCCCGTTCATCCCCCTATCCCACCGACATCGCATTGATGGTTGAGGCGCCTATTTTCCATGTCAATGGCGACGATCCCGAGGCTGTCGTACACGCCGCCAAGGTTGCTATCGAATTCCGCCAAAAATTCCACAAAGACGTTGTGATCGATATTTTCTGTTACCGCCGGTTTGGCCACAACGAAGGCGATGAGCCAATGTTTACCAACCCGATTATGTACAACAAAATCAAGCGTCAAAAAACCACGCTTGCCCTGTACACAGAACGCTTGGTGCGCGACGGTTTGATCCCAGAGGGCGAAATCGAGGATATGAAAGCAGGCTTCCAGGCTTTCCTAAATGACGAATTCGAAGCGGGCAAAGATTACAAACCAAACAAAGCTGACTGGCTGGATGGTCGTTGGTCGCATTTGGACCGCAACAAAGAAGATTATCAGCGCGGCAAAACCGCCATTGCATCCGAAACCCTGCAAGAGGTTGGTCGCGCGTTAACCACCGCGCCCGACAATTTCCCGATGCACAAAACCGTTGCGCGTCTGCTGGACACCAAAAAACAGATGTTCGCGACTGGACAGGGGTTTGATTGGGCCACGGCCGAGGCATTGGCATTCGGATCACTCATGACCGAAGGATACCCAGTCCGTCTGGCAGGCCAGGACGCAACACGCGGCACATTCAGCCAACGCCATTCCGGCTTGGTCAACCAAGAAACCGAAGACCGTTATTATCCACTAAACCACATCCGCGACGGTCAGGCCAAATACGAAGTCATTGATTCAATGCTGTCTGAATATGCGGTGCTTGGCTTTGAATACGGCTATTCCCTGTCCGAACCAAACGCATTGGTCATGTGGGAAGCGCAATTTGGCGATTTCGCAAATGGCGCGCAGATCATGTTTGACCAATTCATCAGTTCAGGCGAAAGTAAATGGTTGCGGATGTCCGGTCTGGTCGTTCTGCTGCCCCACGGGTTCGAAGGCCAAGGCCCAGAACACAGCTCTGCCCGTCTAGAACGGTTCTTGCAAATGTGCGGTCAGGATAACTGGATCGTGGCGAATTGTTCGACACCCGCAAACTATTTCCACATCCTGCGGCGCCAGTTGCACCGCAGCTACCGTAAACCGCTGATCATGATGACGCCGAAATCACTGCTACGCCATAAACTGTGTGTGTCAGATGCGGCAGACTTCACCGATGGATCATCGTTCCATCGCGTACTATGGGATGACGCCCAGAAAGGTCACTCAGACACCAAATTGGTGGCAGACGATAAAATCAAACGCGTGGTCATGTGTTCGGGCAAGGTCTATTATGACCTACTCGAGGAACGCGATGCCCGTGGCATTGACGATATTTATCTGCTGCGTTTTGAACAATTCTACCCCTTCCCCGCGATTTCCGCGGTCAAGGAATTGGAACGGTTCAAGGGGGCAGAAATGATCTGGTGCCAAGAAGAACCCAAAAACCAAGGCGCATGGTCGTTTATCGAACCCAACCTGGAATGGGTGCTGACCCACATCGGCGCAAAACACACCCGCCCCACCTATGTGGGCCGCGCGACATCCGCATCGCCCGCCACTGGCCTTGCATCGCAACACAAAGCACAACAAGAGGCGCTGGTAGACGAAGCGCTGACTATTAAAGGGAACTAACAAATGACCGAAGTACGTGTCCCAACCTTAGGTGAATCCGTGACCGAGGCCACAGTTGCCACATGGTTCAAAAAACCAGGCGATGCAGTGGCTGTTGACGAAATGCTGTGCGAACTGGAAACCGACAAAGTCACCGTCGAGGTGCCCAGCCCAGCCGCAGGCGTAATCGGCGACATTGTCGCCGCCGAAGGCACAACCGTTGGCGTCAATGCCTTGTTGGCAAACATCACCGCAGGCGGTGTCGCCGCCGCACCTGCGGCCGCCCCCGCCGCAGACACCAATGCCGCCAGCGATGCAGCGGTTGATGTCATGGTCCCCACGCTTGGCGAATCCGTAGCCGAGGCAACCGTTGCCACATGGTTTAAAAAGGTGGGCGATACCGTCGCCCAAGACGAAATGCTATGTGAATTGGAAACTGACAAAGTCTCCGTCGAAGTGCCCGCACCCGCCGCAGGTGTATTGACCGAGATCCTAGCAGCCGAAGGCGCAACCGTCGCCGCAGGCGGTAAACTGGCCGTTTTGGGCGGCGCCTCAGCGGCGACTGCTCCGGCAGCTATGGCCACGGCCGCACCTGCCCCAGCAGCAACCGCATCCAAGGACGTCGAAGACAGCCCAGCCGCGAAAAAAGCAATGTCCGAAGCGGGCATCTCTCGTGACGCCGTCACTGGCACCGGCCGCGATGGCCGCGCCATGAAAGACGATGTCGCCCGCGTGGTTGCAGCCGCCGCTGCCGCCCCTGCACCGGTGGCAACAGCGCCGCGCGCCCCTGTCGCCGCAGATGATGCCGCGCGCGAAGAACGCGTAAAAATGACGCGTCTGCGCCAAACAATCGCAAAGCGCCTGAAAGACAGCCAAAACACGGCCGCTATGTTGACCACCTATAACGAAGTCGACATGTCCGCTGTCATGGCCCTGCGCAACGAATACAAAGACGCGTTCGAGAAAAAACATGGCGCTCGCATGGGCTTCATGTCCTTCTTTACTAAAGCCTGCTGCCATGCCCTCAAAGAGGTGCCAGAGGTAAACGCAGAAATCGACGGTACAGACATTGTTTACAAAAACTATGTCCACATGGGCGTCGCTGCTGGAACCCCCACAGGTCTGGTTGTGCCTGTCATCCGTGATGCGGATCAAATGTCATTTGCAGACATCGAAAAGGCAATCGCCGAAAAAGGCCGCCGCGCCCGTGATGGCAAATTGTCTATGGCCGAAATGCAGGGCGGCACATTCACCATTTCAAACGGTGGTGTCTATGGCTCGCTGATGTCATCGCCCATCTTGAACCCTCCACAATCAGGGATCTTGGGCATGCACAAAATTCAAGAGCGTCCCGTGGTCGTCAACGGTGAAATCGTGATCCGTCCTATGATGTATCTCGCCCTGTCCTACGATCACCGCATTGTTGACGGCAAAGGTGCCGTGACCTTCCTTGTCCGCGTCAAAGAGGCGCTCGAAGATCCACGCCGCCTATTGCTCGACCTCTAACCCCTACGCGCGGCCCAAATTCTCTGGGCCGCGCCGATCACAACGGTGCCCCATGTCCCCAGAACTCACCGCCCTTGGCCTCGCTGCCCTTCTTCAAATTGTGCAAATCGCGCTCTATGCGGTGCTGGGAAATCGTGAACTGGGCGTGTCATACGCCCTCAGCCCCCGTGATGAAACCCGTTCCTTATCAGGCACGGCCGCCCGAGCCCAACGCGCGATGAACAACCACTTCGAAAGTCTGCTCCTCTTCGCCATCGCCGTTTGCCTATGCCAGTTCAGCCAGTCAAACACGCATCTGACAGCAGGCGCTGCATGGACATATATCATTGCACGCACCCTATACATTCCCGCCTATCTCTTTGGCCTCTCCCCATGGCGCACCATATGGTGGACACTGGGCCTTGGGGCCATCTGCGTCATCTTGGGGGCATCACTTATATGACATTTTTTGTCGCTAAATATCCCGGGGGAATTGGCCGCAGGCCAAGGGGGCAGCGCCCCAGCCCCACCAAAATGAAAGGATTTCCACATGTCTCAATATGATGTCATCGTCATCGGTGGCGGCCCAGGCGGCTATGTTGCCGCAATCCGCTGTGCACAACTTGGCCTAAAAACCGCCTGCGTCGAAGGCCGCGCCACATTGGGCGGCACCTGCTTGAACGTCGGCTGTATCCCCTCCAAGGCGCTGCTGCACGCATCGCATCAACTGCACGAAGCGGAACATAATTTTGAAAAAATGGGCCTGATCGGCAAACCACCATCTGTTGATTGGGACAAAATGCAGGCCTATAAAAATGATGTGATCGACGGCAACACCAAGGGCATCGAATTTTTGTTCAAGAAAAACAAAATCGACTGGCTCAAGGGCTGGGGATCCATTCCTGCCGCAGGTCAGGTGACTGTTGGGGACACCACCTATGACACTAAAAATATCATCATCGCCTCGGGCTCTGTGCCCTCTGCCCTGCCTGGCATTGAGATCGACGAAAAAATCGTCGTCACCTCAACCGGGGCGCTCAGCCTGCCAAAAACGCCCAAGAAAATGGTTGTGATCGGGGCCGGCGTGATTGGTCTGGAATTGGGATCGGTCTATGCCCGTCTTGGGGCCGAGGTGACAGTTGTGGAATACCTCGATGTCATCACCCCCGGCATGGACGGCGAGGTCCAAAAAACCTTCCAGCGCATTTTGAAAAAACAGGGCATGAACTTTGTCATGGGCGCGGCTGTGCAGAAAGTTGACAAAACAAAAACCAAGGCCAAGGTCACCTATGCCCTGCGCAAGGACGACAGCGAACACAGCATTGATGCAGATGTTGTTTTGGTGGCCACGGGGCGCAAACCCTATACCGATGGTTTGGGGCTAGAGGCACTGGGTGTGACCATGACTGAACGCGGACAAATTGCAACAAATGCCCATTGGCAAACCAACATCCTGGGTATCTACGCCATCGGTGACGCCATTGCAGGCCCCATGCTTGCCCACAAAGCCGAAGACGAAGGCATGGCCGCCGCCGAGGTGATCGCCGGCAAACATGGGCATGTGAATTACGATGTGATCCCCGGTGTGATTTACACCAACCCCGAGGTCGCAAACGTCGGCAAAACCGAAGAGGCGCTAAAGGCCGAAGGCCGTGCCTATAAGGTGGGCAAATTCAACTTTATGGGCAATGGTCGCGCCAAGGCAAATTTTGCCGCAGACGGATTTGTTAAATTGCTGGCGGATGCAGAAACCGATCGCATTTTGGGCGCGCATATCATTGGCCCAGCGGCGGGGGATTTGATCCATGAAATCTGTGTAGCGATGGAATTTGGCGCCTCGGCCGAGGATCTGGCCCTGACCTGCCACGCCCACCCCACCTATTCCGAGGCGGTCCGCGAGGCGGCGCTGGCCTGTGGTGATGGGGCCATCCATGCGTAATCAAGTCTTGCCAACCAAGCAAAAGGGCCACGTCACTGCGTGGCCCTTTTGCTTGGAACGGAGGGATTTACAATTTCAAATGCGTTCCGTCGCAGAGTGGCGATTTTGCGCTGTGCTTACAGCCGCAAAAAAACACTTTGCCAGTTTTTTCCGCGGTATATTTTACGGGGTTAAATTCCGTCCCCTTATGGCTTCCATCACAAAATGGCTGCTTCGCGCTTTTGCCGCATGCGCACCAGAAATATGTTTTGCCCTCTTCCACTTCTGTTGGCAGGGGTGATTTTTGAAAAATAACAGGGTTTGTCATATTCGGTCCTCTCAGTCTATTCTGTGAAGTTAGAGCACGGCAGACAATAAAAAACCCCGCTTACGCGGGGTTTTTTATTTAGCTTGGTCCCGGCGCCAAATCACCTTCTGATGTTTTGGGCTTGGCCTTGGCTTTGGGAATTGCCGTGACCGATGCGGTGCCATCATCCTCGGGGTCATCGCCACCATGTGGTGGCAATCCTTGCATCACGCGCTTGATTTCCTCGCCCGTCAGCGTTTCATATTCCAGCAACCCTTGGGCCAAACGTTCCCACTCATCTTTTTTCTCGGTCAAGATTTCGAAGGCACGATCATATCCACGCTGGATAAAGCCTTTGACCTCTTCTTCGATCATGACTTTCGTATCTGCGGACACTGAAAACCCGCCAGTGTTGCCTTGGTATCCTTCGTGCGCTTCGGTGTAATCGATATTACCAACTCGGTCGGACATACCCCAACGCAACACCATCGCGCGCGCCAGACCCGATGCCTGCTGAATATCGCCTGCGGGGCCGTTGGATACGTTGTCCGCACCGTATTTGATGATTTCAGCCGCTTTGCCCGCCATAGTCATGGCCAGCTTTTCTTCGCATTCGGATTTATGCCAATTCAGACGATCAATTTCGGGCAAGGACACAACCATCCCCAAGGCACCACCACGCGGAATGATTGTTGCTTTGTAAACCGGATCACATTGTGGCAGGGTCAAACCAACCACTGCGTGCCCAGCCTCGTGATAGGCGGTTTTTTCCTTTTGATCTTGGGTCAAGACCATGGACCGGCGCTCGGCGCCCATCATGACTTTGTCCTTGGCGTTTTCAAAATCCGACATCGTCACAACCGATCGACCAATGCGCGCCGCCATCAGGGCCGCTTCGTTTACCAAATTGGCCAGATCAGCACCTGAAAAACCGGGGGTCCCGCGGGCAATCAAGCGCAAGTCCACGTCTGGGCCCAATGGGGTTTTACGCGCATGCACGTTCAAGATTTTCTCGCGGCCCTTAATGTCTGGGTTTGGCACCGTCACCTGACGGTCAAACCGACCGGGGCGCAGCAATGCTGGGTCCAAAACGTCGCGGCGGTTTGTGGCGGCCACGATGATCACGCCTTCGTTCGCCTCAAACCCGTCCATTTCGACCAACAACTGGTTCAATGTCTGTTCGCGTTCGTCATTACCACCGCCGTAACCGGCGCCACGATGGCGACCCACGGCGTCGATTTCGTCGATAAACACGATACAGGGT
>Ga0102948_1001106_pt1 | contig 10757 bp, 11 predicted proteins | sample SalPonA_A_H2O_MG_FD_78211 | JGI IMG/M metagenome (GOLD analysis project Ga0102948, IMG submission 78211) | Water microbial communities from South San Francisco under conditions of wetland restoration - Salt Pond MetaG R2A_A_H2O_MG | ecosystem: Environmental > Aquatic > Non-marine Saline and... | reverse complement strand
CTGGCGGTATGCTCGTGATGTTATCGCGAAGGCCGAGCTGACGGGTCAAGGAACGAACCCGCGCTTCATCGTCACCTCACTAAGCGGAAACGACCGTTCTCTTTACTACGACGTCTACTGTGTCCGCGGTGATATGGAGAATCGGATTAAAGACCAGCAGTTGGACCTCTTTGCCAAACGAACGTCCTCAAAGCACTGGTGGAGCAATCAATGGCGTTTGATGTTATCGATGCTGGCCTTCGTTCTATTCGAGCACCTGCGAAACTTCTGCTAAAAACGCTATAAGAACCTGAGTGTTCACAGTCTTCGGTTCAGGCTCATCAACATCGCTGCGGTCGTGACTCGCAATACACGCCGAATCCGCTTCTTCATGACGGAGAGCTGCCCTGATCAACGGGAGTTCATCCTGCTTACTCAGAAGCTACTATCACCGGGGTAAAACTGGCAAGGCCCTAGGTCAATGTCAATGCGCCTTGGTTTATCGCTATATTAGGGGAAGTTTACGCAAGCTACAGGTCTGTACGTGATTGTTTTATTTGTCTTTTATTCTATATCTGGAAAGTTTGCATAGGCTTCAGAGCTAAAGTAATGTCTGCTTCTGCCGTAAAAGATAGTTCAGGGGGAGAATATTATCAAAACTGTTGTTTATGGGACTGGTGGTGCTGCGGAGCAGCTGCTCGAACGGTTTGGAGATTCGTTAGGTACAGTTCTTTTTGCAGCGACTAAGGCTGGCACTTTCCGAGATAAAAGAGTTATCGGGGCAGAAGAGTTGGTGGGTATATCGTTTGATCGACTGATAATAGCCTCTTCTTATGTAAGTGAAATTCTTAATCGGCTACTTGCTCTAGGAATAGAAATTGATAATGTTGAGTGGTATTTTGCAGAAGAGCAACGGCTGGTTTCTGCGGACGAGCTAGGCATTCAAAAGCAAGATGCAAGCGAAATACTGTACGCTTTTTATGATCTTGCATTGAATCCATCAACATATGATTCTGCGGTCTTTGCAGCTCGTGCAGAGATGGCTCGCCAGCGTTTACGGAAGAAATGGATTCATTTCATCATCGTACCTTCTTTGATAGAGGGTGGTCGACCAGGCGACAAGCAACGCTATGGTGGATTACAGCACATAAAGTGGCGCCAGGATTCTGTTGTTGTTAGCATTTTTAAAGTTTTAGAACACTGTGTCGCTTGCAGTCAGCTAGCGCACCGAGGTGAAGTTTTTGCGATGTTTGAAGGGGTGGAATGCACCTTTCCCGAGGCATATCATCCAGAAAATCCAACTGACGATCATCGTCTTATCGATGCTATATCGGATTGCGTTGCGGGTGGTGATCCTTATTGCTTTAAACCGCCGTCTATTGCTAGAAAGCATACGCAGCATTGGCTAAATAAATTTCAAAATGGACGTAAGTTATTAACATTGACGCTCCGTGAATATGACTATTTGACCGAACGAAATGCAGATCTTATAGCCTGGCAAAGGTTTTTTTCTAAACTCGATTCCAAAGAGTATTGTATCGTGATTATTCGTGATACAGATAAGATGTATCACGAATATCCAGAACCTCTTAAGGAATACAAAAGCTTCCCGGCGGCAAGTTTAGACGTTCGGTTTCGCTTGGCGTTATATGAGCAGGCCTATATCAACTTAACGGTTACCACAGGGCCGTCTTCTCTATTGTACTTCACTCAATTTCCCTATATTCAGTTTAAGACTTTTGTGCCAGGCGTTCCTGCTCAGGAAAAAGAGTTTCACAAAACACGAACAGGTGCAGAGGTAGGAAGTAAGTTTCCCCTTACCCGTTGGAATCAAAAGTGGTTTTGGTTTGCTGATACTACAGAAAATATTAGCTATGAGTTTAATTTATTAGTTTCGACTATTGAGTCACACAAAGGGGAGTATAGTGAATAAAATTTTAGTGACTGGCGCTTGTGGATACAAAGGCAGTGTCTTAGTGCCGAAGCTGTTGGCGGCAGGCTATCAGGTGGTGGCGTTTGATACACAGTGGTTTGGGAACTTCTTACCGTTACACTCAGCGCTTGAAGTTGTAAAAGGGGACGTACGATTAATTCGCGATGTTCCTTTAGAGGGTGTCGACACAATCATTCACCTTGCCTCAATCGCAAATGATCCATGTGGCGACTTAAACCCTAAGCTTACATGGGAAGTTAGCGCTTTAGCGACGATGCAATTAGCAGACGAAGCTGCTCGCCGTGGTATTAAACATTTTATTTATGCTTCATCCGGAAGTGTATATGGCGTTAAAGATGAGGATCAAGTTACCGAAGAGCTGAGTCTTGAACCGATTTCTGAGTACAACAAAACTAAAATGGTAGCTGAGCGCGTCATTTTATCCTACCAAGATAAAATGACGGTTCAGATTGTACGTCCTGCTACGGTTTGCGGCCTTTCTCCACGTATGCGCTTAGACGTTTCAGTCAATATGTTAACTGTTCAAGCACTTAAAAATGGTCGAATCACTGTATTCGGTGGAGACCAAACACGTCCTAATATTCATATTGATGACATTACGGATCTATATCTTTTCTTACTAGAGAATCCACAGGTACAGGGCGTTTATAACGCTGGTTTTGAAAATATTTCTATAATGGACATCGCTAAGCATGTAGCATCAAACATAGATGCTGAAATTGTTGTAACGCCTTCTAATGATCCTCGTTCTTACCGAGTCAATTCTGACAAACTTTTAGCAGCAGGGTTTAAGCCTAAAAAATGCGTAGGTGACGCGGTTAAAGAAATCATTGAAGCCTATCAAAATGGTGATCTTGTGGATCAAGACCGCTGGTATAACTTGAAATGGATGCAACAAGAGGTTGAGCTATGAGCTTTTGTGTCCAATATGCACAGCAGTTGTCACATATACTTGCTGAGACAGATTGGTCTCCAGTTGAGGCGCTTGCTGATGACTGTCGTCGCTTAATCATGGAGGGTAAGCGTCTTTATATTTGCGGTAATGGTGGTAGTGCTGGCAATGCAATTCACCTTGCAAATGATTACTTATATGGCGTTAGTCCAATAGATGCCAAAGCGATTAAGGTTGAAGCCCTAAGTGCCAATAGTGCCGTTTTGACCTGCTTAGGCAATGACTTAGGTTATGAACATATCTTTTCTTGGCAACTGAAAGTAAAAGCAGAGCCAGGCGATGTGCTTGTAGTTTTGTCTGGTAGCGGCAACTCGGCCAATATTTTGAACGCTTTAGAAGAAGCGAAAGCTAAGGGCATGAAAAGTTATGCAATTCTAGGGTATCAAGGGGGGAGGGCAAAAGATCTAGTTGATATTCCTATTCATTTTCCAATCGATGATATGCAAATCTCGGAAGATTTGCAGCTTGTTGTGGGTCATATGCTGATGCGCTTGCTAAATGATGGGAGTCATAAGTGTTAGGTGGAAGTGAAGCTTTAAAGGGGCGCCGATTATTAATAATGGGCTCAAACTCCTTTGCTGGGAGTTGGCTAGTAAAGGCTGCATTAGCTCAAGGAATGAATGTGTTGGGCATTAACCGCTCTGATGAGAAAGGTGAGGCTTTTTTGCCTTACCTTTGGCAAGAATCTTCTGGGCAGTACCAATTTCATGCTTTGCATCTAAATGATCACTTTGAACAGATCAGAGATCTGGTGAATAATTTTAAACCTGAGTACGTAGTGGATTTTGCGGGGCAGGGGATGGTTGCAGAAAGTTGGCAATCCCCTGATCAATGGTATTTAACTAACATCACTAGCAAATCTCGCTTTATTCAGTTACTAAAAGACCATCATCCTCAGCTAAAAAAATACATCCGAGCTTCTACGCCAGAAGTCTATGGCAGCACGGATGAGTTGATTACTGAAAGTCGACATTACAATCCAAGTACCCCCTACGCTGTCAGTCACGCTGCGATTGATATGCATCTGCATACATACGTTAAACAATACGACTTTCCAGCGGTAATTACGCGTTTTTCTAATTTCTACGGCCCAGGCCAGCAGCTTTATCGCATTATCCCCAGAACCATACTATTTGCCCGTATGGGGAAAACACTGCCATTGCACGGCGGTGGACTCGCTGTTAGGGCTTTTATATACGGTGAAGATGTAGCGAACGGTCTGCTTATTACTCTTATCAAGGCAGAAATCGGCGAGATATATCATTTTTCTACAGACCGATTTGTTACGATTCGTGATTTGGTTGAACAAATACTGCTAGCTCAAGGTATCGATTTTAACTCGGCTGTAGAAGTAACAGCAGATCGCCCAGGCAAAGATGCTCGTTATTTGATGAGTGATCAGAAAGTTCGACAAGAACTAGGGTGGCAAGAGCAAGTGAGTTTAGAGCAAGGCATTCAGAACACTGTTGAGTGGGTAGATCGCTATCGGGATCAGCTACATCAACAACCACTAGATTACATTCATAGGCCTTAGCATCATGGCGAATAACTTTTATCCAGACCAATATGACAAAACCGGTGTCTATCCGATCAACCATAATTATCTGCCGCAACAATTTGCTGATAAAGATGTGATGCTTGAACGTATCGCAGAGGTAGTACGTAAAGGTGACTTTACCTTAGGTTCTGCGGTAGATAAGTTTGAGGAAGATTTTGCGGCCCGTAATGGCGGCAAATATGCGATTGGAGTGGGTAGTGGTACCGATGCCCTTTTTTTGTCATTAAAAGCTTTAGGGATTGGTACTGGCGATGAAGTCATTACAACACCTTTTACTTTTTTTGCTACGGTTGGTGCCATTGTAACCTCTGGCGCTACACCCGTATTTGTTGATATTAGCTCTGATCACAATATCGATGCAGCCCTAATTGAGGCGGCTATCACCGATAAGACGAAAGCAATCATGCCAGTACATTGGGCTGGTATTCCATGCAAGATGGATAAAATTAACGACATTGCTAAGCGTCATGGTTTGAAAGTGATAGCAGACGCCTGTCATGCGATTCAAGCGACGTACAAAGGTGAGAAAATTGCGCAATGGGCTGATATTTCTTGCTTCTCAATGCACCCATTAAAAAACCTCAATGTATGGGGAGACGGTGGTGTTGTTGCGACTAACTCAAAATCGATTAATGATAAGTTATCATTAATTCGCAACCATGGTCTGTTAGACCGTGACCATTGTGCTGAGTGGGCCTACAACTCACGTTTAGATACGATTCAAGCCGCTGTTGGTCAATACTTATTGGATGAAAAAATTGACAACATTACGACGCGGAGACAAGCCAATGCTGCGTACTTGGATGAAAAACTTTCCTCTATTAGCGAAATTACTTTGCCACCTCGTGATGCTGAGAAATCTAGTGTATATCATTTATATATGGGTAAGTTTCAGCGTCGTGATGAGCTTCAAGCCTTTTTGCAGCAAAAAGGTATTGATGCAAAAGTTCATTACCCCATCCCTATGCATTTACAACCAGCTGCGCAAGCGATGGGTCATAAAGTCGGAGATTTCCCTGAAGCAGAACATCTTGCTAACAATTGCTTATCTCTTCCAGTGCATGAATTCATCGAACAAGATGCTCTTGATCATATGGTTGAAGCTATTCAGGAGTTCTACAAATGATGCGAGTTCCATTTGTTAATCTAGGAGCTCAATTTGAGCCTTTAGCCGATCAATTAACAGATACTTTTCTAAGAGTATGTCGTTCTGGCCAATTCATTATGGGGGAGGAAGTTCAGCGATTTGAGCAAGGGTTGGCGTCAATCAGTGGTACAAAGCATGTAATCAGTGTCGCAAATGGTACCGATGCGCTAGTTCTTGCTCTAAAAGTGTTAGGGATTGGGCCTGGTGATGAGGTTGTCACGGCTCCTAACTCTTTTATTGCCAGTGCAGGTGCGATTGCATTAGTGGGTGCGGATATTCGCTTTGCTGATGTTGGTGCGGACTATAATCTTGATCCAGCTTGTGTTTCAGCAGTCATCACAGATAAAACGAAAGCTATTATTCCTGTTCACTTGACGGGAAACCCTGCAGATATGGATGCCTTAGCCACTATTGCAGAGTCAAAAGGTATTGTATTGATAGAAGACGCGGCCCAGGCAATAGGTGCATTTTATAAGGGGCGTCCTGTGGGCTGCTTAGGACGCCTTGCTTGCTTTAGTTTGCACCCATTAAAGAATTTTCATTTGATGGGGGATGCAGGATTCATATCAACCAATGATGATGAGTTAGCCACAAAGCTTCGACAAATGCGTAATCATGGTTTAATTAATCGCGATGAGTCTGTTGCATGGGGCTATAACAGTCGTCTTGATGCACTTCAAGCAGCATTAGGTAATGTTAAATTACCGTACTTTTCAGTGTGGACTAAACGTTTTAAAGAGATTGCTTTAGCGTACCGGAATGGCTTACAAAACTTCGTAAATTGCCCTTTGCAAAGGACAGATGATGAAGCGGTTTATCATAACTTTGTAGTGCAGGTGAATGAACGTGAAGCCTTAATGAATGCATTAAGTGAACGTGGCATAGATACAAAAATCCACTATCCAATTCCCCTACATTTAATGCGTGCGGCGGAAAATTTACCCTATTCTGAAGGCGATTTTCCAGTAGCAGAATGCCAATCCAAACGTATCATGAGCCTGCCAATTTACCCTGAATTAACCGATGAGCAAGTGCAATATGTTATCGACAATATTGTTTCGCTTGTAAAAGAATTGAAGCTTGAAAAGGTATCCTAAGATGGGACAAGAAATAGATTTGATGGCGAATTACCCACGTAGCAAACGCAATGTTGATGCTCGTGGACAAGAAAAAACCGAAGCGGACAGAGCCATTGCTCGCCAATTTGGTGAGGCGTTCTTTGACGGTGAACGATCAACAGGTTATGGCGGTTTTCATTACAATGAACGTTTCTGGACGCCCGTTATCCCCACTTTTCAAGAGCACTTTGGCTTAGATTCTAACAGTTCTGTTCTGGATGTTGGTTGTGCTAAAGGGTTTATGCTGTATGACATGCAACGTCTAATTCCCGGTATTCAACTTGCTGGAGTAGATGTTTCTGAATATGCCATTCAGCATGCTAAAGAAGAAGTAAAAGATCTTGTTGCTGTAGGCGATGCTCGAAAGCTACCGTACGAAGACAACAGTTTTGATGTGGTGATCTCCATTACGACTTTGCATAATTTGGAAGTTGATGAGTTGGCAGTTGCGTTACAAGAAGTGGAGCGGGTAGCTCGAAATGGTAGCTTCATCACTTTAGATGCTTACCGTAATGATGAGGATAAAGCACGTATGGAAGCTTGGAATTTAACTGCAAAGACGATGATGCATGTGGATGAGTGGAAGGACTTCTTCAAAAAAGTAGGTTACACCGGTGATTACTACTGGTTTATTCCATAAGAACTCTGAAGGATTAGGTAAGCCATGAATTATAAACAAAATCTTGCTAGACCATTTTTATCAATTGAAGACCTAGATAAAAAACTGCCCTATGTGATTGTAAATTTCGATGAGCAGGGGCAGGTCATTTATGACTACTTAATCCAAAATGGTTTTTCTGTGTCAGGCTTCGTTTGTCCTTACAGCAGTGATTCACTTAGTGAAGAGAAAATTGCAAAGCTAGCTGATACGGCTGCTTTTATTATCACTCGTTCAAATTATGCACCTTCATTTGGCGAGACATTAAAGAGTTTGAAAAAACTTGGGGTTACGAAATTATTAGACCCAGAGTGGTTTTTTGCTTTAAAACGTCAAAATACGGATTACTACCATATTTTTAAATGGGCTGAACGTTTAACTGAAAGAAAAGATGGGGTCTTGTTTGATGTTGGTGCTAACAAAGGTTTCACAAGCTTAGCGTTAAAGCAGTTTGGGGCGAGAGTGATTGCCTTTGAGCCCGCCCCACCTGTTTTTGAAGAATTAAAGACAAACGTGGCCATGCATAAAGACATATGTTGTGAACAATTCGCATGTTCTGATAAGACAGGATTCGCATCTTTCTATCTCGACCTGACTGAAGGTAGCTATGGCAGTTCTTTACTAAGTGACTTTCAAGAAAAAAAAGCTTTTACAGAGGTTAAGGTCAAAACTATTACGCTAGATGAATACTGTCATAGTAATCATGTTATCCCCAATTTTATAAAAATTGATGTAGAAGGCTTTGAGTGTTCTGTTATTAAAGGGATGCAAATATTAATAGAGCAATACACTCCACCACTTGTTTTTGAGTTTTGGCACAATGGCTGGAATAGCGAAAATCAGTCGATGTTTGAGTACTTATCTAAACACTATCATTTGCTGGACTGTGAGTACGAGTTTGATGCCCATAGGTATTTCTCTTTACGTGGTAGCTGGTTAGCTGAGCAGCAGGTTAAAGGCAGTTCAAATATCGTTTGTATTCCCAAGAATCGGATAAATTAAGTATGTCTCAATCCCCTTTGAATTTTGAATTACGTCTCAAAATTTTGGCTATGATTTATAAAATTCGTTTTGTTGAAGAAGGAATTGCAGAGCGCTACCCAAAAGGCGAAATGCGTTGCCCAACTCATTTGTCTATTGGCCAAGAAGGTGTTCCTAGTGTCTTATCTGTTTTATTAACACATCAGGATCTTGCGGTCAGCACTCATCGAAGCCACGCTCATTACCTGGCAAAAGGTGGTGACATGAAGGCTATGCTCGCAGAAATCTATGGTCGTGTAGGTGGATGCAGTGGCGGTAGAGGGGGTTCTATGCACCTCATTGATGAATCGGTAGGCTTTAAAGGAAGCACTGCTATCGTTGGCAACACTATACCCATTGGTGTGGGATTAGGCTTAAGCATAAAGCTAAGACAACAAAATGACATTGCTATCGTATTTGTTGGAGATGGAGCAATTGAGGAAGGTGTGTTTTATGAAGCCGCCAACTTCGCGGCAGTGCAAAAGCTACCTGTCTTATTTGTTTGTGAAAATAATTTGTACTCTGTCTACGCACCGCTAAGAGACCGTCAGCCAGAAGGCAGAGCAATTTATCGAATGGTTGAAAGTATTGGATTACAAACGAATCATGGTGATGGTAATAATGTCGATCAAGCCTATCATTTACTCAGCACAGCAATAAATGCAATCAAAAGGGGGCAGGGGCCACAGTTTGTTGAGCTAGAAACCTATCGCTGGCGCGAGCACTGCGGACCATTTTATGACAATGATCTAGGTTACCGTACAGAAAGCGAGTTTTTAGAATGGAAAGAGCGAGACCCTCTCATAGCTCTTGAAAAACAGTTACTAGAGGGTGGTGAATATTTAGAAGCAGACCTGTCAGCCCTCAAAAAGAAGGTGCTTGAAGAAGTCAATCAAGCCTTTGAGTATGTTCAAGAGCAGCCTTACGCTCCGTTGTCAGAAGCATATTCTGATGTTTACTGTAACCCAATGGAGTGCTGTCATGAGTAGCACAATGACATTTGCCCAAGCCATTAATATGGCAACTCATGAGGCGATGAAAGACAGCCAAGATGTATTTTGCTACGGGCTTGGTGTGGACGACCCAAAAAGAATATTTGGCACTACTGATGGATTGAAAGAAGCATTTGGTCCGCGAGTATTTGACATGCCAACTGCTGAAAATGGGATGCTAGGCGTTGGTGTTGGAGCAGCCATTACTGGTATGCGTCCTCTAATGGTTCATCAGCGCTTAGATTTCTTTTTATTAGCGATGGATCAGTTGGTTAATAGTGCTGCTAAATGGCATTACATGTTTGGAGGGCAGCGGTCAGTTCCACTGACTATTCGCCTTGTTCTTGGGCGAGGTTGGGGACAAGGGCCAACGCACTCGCAATCATTACAATCTTGGTTTGCTCATATACCAGGCTTAAAAGTAGTCATGCCAGCAACACCACAAGATGCAGCTAATCTCTTGTATGCGAGTATTTTTGATAATAATCCAGTCGTCTTTCTAGAGCATCGATGGCTCCACAATCAAAAAGGTGAGGTTGAACTTGATAAGAGTCATAAGCTTGAAGGCGCGAATGTCATAGCATCGGGTGATGATATAACGATCGTATCGTCTTCCTACTTAACGGTAGAAGCTATTCATGCGGTCACAGCATTGCGTGAGGATGGAATTGGTGTAGACCTGATCGACTTACGTTGTATTAAGCCGCTAGATTGGCAAACTATCGAATTATCTATCCGAAAAACGGGTCGTCTCTTAGTTATAGATAACGGTGCTGCAACATGTTCTGTTGCTCATGATATTGTTGCAAAAGCTACGATGTCTCTATTTTCTAAGCTTAAATGTGCACCGAGAGCGCTGACAGCTCCAGACGTGTCAGAGCCTACTAGTTATGGGTTAACGAAAGGCTTTCACTTTGGTGCAAAGGAGATTGCAGAACATGTTTGGTATATGTTGAAAGGTGAACAGAAAATATACGCAGATTTAGATAAATCTGGACATCATGATGTACCTGGAGATTGGTTTAATGGACCGTTCTAGAGACTTTGAAATCAATGAATTGCATAAAAATGGGTACGTCCATGTCAAAAATATAGTGCCTGAAGCGTCATTGAATGCAATTAAAGCGTTATTGGAAAGCGTGTACACAAATATCCAAGCCTGTGCTCAAGATAACTTTCAAGATTTGTCTTTCTTTCATAAAGATGTTGAGAACATTGGCGAACAAGAAGTGGTACGTCGTCTGAGAACGGGACAGTTGGCAAGGCCCTAGTTTCCTAGACAGCTATCAGCTTTTCTAAATACTGCTTTTCATACTCTACTGGCGACAGTCCATCGTTATTGCCATGTCTGCGAGATGAGTTGTAGAACAGCTCGATGT
>Ga0102948_1001105_pt1 | contig 10759 bp, 9 predicted proteins | sample SalPonA_A_H2O_MG_FD_78211 | JGI IMG/M metagenome (GOLD analysis project Ga0102948, IMG submission 78211) | Water microbial communities from South San Francisco under conditions of wetland restoration - Salt Pond MetaG R2A_A_H2O_MG | ecosystem: Environmental > Aquatic > Non-marine Saline and... | reverse complement strand
ACCCAACCCCGGGTGCTAAAGCTCCCATGTTGAGCCGGTAGAATGAGCGCGAGTCCGAGGATTAATGCACTAATATAAAATCCCAGAGACGGCATCAGTGCGACAGCGCCTGACATGATTGCTGGAACCAATATCATGCGCAGTGATGAGCCCGCCACAGCTGAAGAGGTAACCTCTCGAGTGAACGCGACCTTCAGCGCCCCCGCCCCCACTAGGCAGAGCATCGCGATGGCAATAGTCTTGGGGAAGACCGCAGCATCAGGGTTGAGACGCGCAGTCTCGATCAGTGCCACCAGTGCGACGCCTCCAAAGATCAGAAACCCCGCCAGGTCTGCGAAGACTTTAGCCAGAGGGGCGTGTTCCCGTGGTTGCACATGATCAGCATCGGCACGTTTAATCAAGCGTTTGATCGCGGGCAGGAAGGGGTAGACGAAGCTGAGAAGTGTTAGCGCGATGATCACCAGAGAGAGCGGCCGCCCAAAAAACTGACCCCAGAGATCGCCGATGGCATCGCCAATGGTCCAGCTCTGAACAAAACCCTGCTCGGCAATTCGCCCAAGTATCAGCCCCAGTACGATAGGAGAGGTCGAGAAGCCTCGCTTGGAGGCGATCCATCCAACAACACCCAGTACCAGCATGATTACAACATCAGAGATGCTGTTGCGTATCGCAAATGTCCCGATGACGGTCATAAAGGCGACGAGCGGCACCAGCGCAGCTTTAGGCGCTCTTACAATGGCACCGTAGGCGAAGCGTCCTATCAGAAGCCCAACCGGTAGCATCAGTATCGTGGCCAGCAACAGACCGAAGATAAAGGTGAAAACAATATCGGCACTGCCAGAGAAAAGGGTAGGGCCTGTGCGGACCCCCTGCACTAGCAGTGCTCCGAGTATAACCGCATCAGGCGGTGTTCCCGGAATACCGAGTACCAGCGTGGGGATAAAGCCACCACCGACCGTTGCGTTGTTGGCTGATTCGGTGGCGATTACGCCAGCCGGGTTGCCCTTACCGAAGGTTTCGACTTCAGAACTACTGCGTCGCGCTTCGGAGTATGAGACAAGGCCGGCAATCGATCCGCCTGCACCCGGGAGTGCACCGACCAAAGTGCCAATGACAGAACTACGCAATAGATTGAATTTATTTTTGAGCAGCGTCGCACTCGCCTCAACAAGACGGAATCCTCGTTTCTGCTCAGGTACATCCAGATGTTTGGCTGGCGTTGCTACCAGATCGATTAGCACGGGGATGCAGTAGAGACCAATGAGTGCAGAGACCGTTTCAATGCCACCAAGCAAGGTATTAGAACCAAAAGTGAAACGCACCTCAGCACTGGTCTCAGAGATTCCAATCATTGCTAGTAAAAGACCAAAACAGGCACCTATTGTGCCTTTGATAAAGTCGCCCGTTGATAGCGCGGCGATCAGCGATAGGCCGAAGATCGCGAGCCAGAAATATTCCACTGGCCCAAACGCCAGCGCGGCTTCGGCTAGAGGGGGAGCGAGCAACAAGAGGGCGATAGCCCCGACGAGACCGCCAACGACCGACGCCAGACAGGCGATAGAGATGGCCAGATCGCCATCACCTCGTTTAGCCATCGGGTAGCCGTCAAACGTAGTGGCGATAGCGGATGGAGTACCCGGTGTATTCAGTAGAATGGCCGCATAGGCGCCGCCATAAATGGCACCGGTATAGATTGCGCCCATCAGTATCAGAGCACTATCCGGTGGCATAACGAAGGTGAGGGGCACCAGTACGGCGACCGCCATGGTCGCGGTTAGCCCCGGAATTGAGCCAATAATCGTACCTGCAGCCACTCCAAATAGAGCCAGCGCGATATTAACAGGTGACAGCGCGTTAATGAGAAAATCCAGCACGATAGTGCCTCCAGCGGTGGAAATAGAGCCCTGAAGGGGAGCCTCAGAAGGGCTCCCCGTGTCTCATCATTACTCGATGATGCCTGCTGCTTTTGCGGCTTCAATGTAGCCGGCAGATTTCTCAGCCATAAATGCATTCATCGCATCACCGTAGCCTACATCTACCAGCGCAAATCCGCCGTCTAGCATCTTTTGCTGGAACTCTTTGTCAGCATTGATCGCTGCGATCGCGTCAGCCACCTGCTGTCGGACCTCCTCCGATGCCCCTTTTGGAACGGCAATTCCACGGTAGGCCCCGGATACGAGGTCGTAGCCTAGCTCTTTGAATGTTGGAACATCAGGGAAGGCTGGATGACGCTCTTCCATAGCCACTGCGAGCATGCGGACTTTGTCACCCTGTGCTGCACCAACGGTGGAGTAGCCCCACTCGGCAGTGACCTGATTGCCCAACAGAGCAGTGACCGCAGCCCCTGTTCCTTTGAAAGCGACGTAGGTCGTCTCAACCCCCGCTAGACTGTCAAACTTGACCTGCGCCAGATGGTTTGCAGTACCCTTGCCAGAACCTGAGAAAATCACCTTTTTAGGGTTTTCTCGGGCGCGATCCACCAGGTCCTGCAGAGTCATGATGTCACTCTCTGCATTGACGAGCACAGCGTCTGGTGTGTAGTGAAACCAGTACACCGAGGTAATGTCATCAGTCGTAAAGCCAACTTCGCCTTGTTCGGGTTTAATGACAATATGCGGTAAGTTGACGCCCATGATGACTGAGCCGTTATCCGCCATACCATTGAGCTGTGACCATCCCACGGCACCACCGCCGCCCGGCTGATAGGAGACTACCAGCTGCTCCCCATACAGTTTCTCAAAGAAGGGCTGTTGGAAGCGAGCCGTGATGTCAGACTCACCGCCTGGACCAAATGGAATGATGTAATCGACTTTGCCGGGTGGAAAATCGCTGGCCACGCCGACGCTGGTGAGAGTGCTGAGTGTGAGTGCTAGTGCCAGTTTTTTAAGGTTTTTTCTCATTATTTTTTCCCTATTATCTCAATCGGTTATCGCGTTGATTCGTGCGCTAATCGGTATTCGCTCCTCGGTTCAGACGGTTAAGTACCTCCTCTTCTATATCTAAAGTTTTATCAGGATTAGATCGACGTCGGGCCAGACGACTAGCGCCAGGTATTCGTGTACCCGGCTGGCGCTCGATGGCCGTCATCAAAACCTCAAGGCGGTTTTGAAAACTGTTTTGCGAATCCAGGCTTGGATCAATGGCAATAATTAGATGCCCAACGCCAGGTGACTGCCCCTGAGCTTCAAAAAATGAGCTGGCCTCAAAGCTGTAGTTGGCGCCGGTCAGGGTGGCTGCTAACACTTCTACCATCAGCGCCAAAGCAGCCCCCTTTGCATCACCCGCCGGTAACATGGAACCGGCAAGCGCCTCTTTAGCATTGTCGGTTGGCTGACCTGCACTGTTGAGCGCCCAACCCAGTGGGATACTCGCCCCCTGCTGCGCAGCCCGCATAATCTTGCCGCGCGCGATTTTCGACAGTGAAAGATCGATGACCAGCGGTGGTTGTCCCACACGAGGGGCAGCAAAGGCAATTGGATTGGTCCCGAAAATCGGCTCGGAACCACCCCAGGGAGGCATGGCTTTGGGTGTATTGGAGAGCATAATGCCCACTAACCCCGCGTTGGCCAGCGCCTCTACGTGTGCGCCCAGTTGCCCTGCATGATGGGAGTTTTTGATTGCGGCAACGGCGATACCCTGAACCGAACATCGCTCAATAAGATCTTTGATCGCCGCCTCTATCGCGGGAAAAGCGAAACCCGACTGCGCATCGACACTCAAAAAGCCCGGTGCGAGGGTATGTAAGGCCGGTTCTGCTTTAGCGTTTACCTTGCCACTGGCAACCTGTGCCGAATAGGCGTCAAAGCGTGCGAGCCCATGTCCACCTTGACCGTCAATTTCAGCGGCTACCAGAGCCTGAGCGACGCTTTGCGCGCTGGTCGCTCCAACTCCCTGAGCCTCCAGTGCTTGGGCAATGAGCTGCTCAACACGATCAGCACTAATTTTAACCATCGGTTTTTGCCTCTTTTAGGGCGTGGACAACATTTTGCACGGTCATAAGGCTGACGCGCTGGTTAGCCTCTGCCGTCACACCAGCGATGTGAGGCGTTAATGTGAGATTCTCGCAACCTTGTAGCGTCTTAAGCAGTGCAGGGGAAGGGGGTTCAGAGTCAAATACATCGATAACCGCTGCACTTAGATGTCCTGAATTCAGTGCTTTTACAAGGGGCTCCAGCTCTACCACCTCACCCCTTGCGGTATTAATCAGGATGGCGCCCTTGCGCATCAGGGAGATCCTCTGGGCATTAATGAGGGAACGAGTATCAGCTGTCAGCGGTAAGTGTAGAGATAGGACATCAGATCTACTCAAACAGCTCTCCAGGCTGCAAGACTCGACCGCTGCTGCGACAAAGCTGGCCTCAGTCTGAAATGGGTCATAAGCGATGACACGCATCCCCAGTGCTCTGGAGAGTTGAGCGGTGGCTTGGGCGATTGCGCCAAAACCGATAAGACCAAGGGTTCGTCCTTCGATTTCGCCCCCTTGGCCAAGTGCCGGCCTGGGCCAGGCGCCAGCCAGAATCTCCGGTGTAGAGGCAAAGGCTCTGCGCGTCGTGAGAAGAGTAGCGGCAATCACATACTCGGCGACGGACCGCGTGTTGGCACCCGTTGCGGGAAGCACTTGAATATTAAGGTCGTCACAGTGCTTTAGGTCGATGTTGTCCAGCCCTACACCCAGTCGTCCAATAGCCTTTAACCTGGCCGCCTGTTGCAAGAGTTCTCTGTCTACCTGAGTGCGATTGCGGACGATAAGCGCATCGTAATCCTGTACCTGTTCCAGCAGTTCACTGCGCTGATCAACCAGCTTTGGGGCGTAGGTCACCTGCACATCGGGAGGGAAAGCCAGTAGAGCAGACTCGTCAATAAACTCAGTTATCAGGACCTTGTGTTGCATCCTTTCGGGCTTCATGAGCGCATTTTTTCCTTTTTATCAGCTCATTTTGAAATGTAGACAGGATCGCTACCCCCGCATGTATATAAGAATTGGTGAGATCGGGTCAACGAGTAATTAGGTTTTTTCGCCGTATTAACGAAAGCTCTCCCTCAGATTGATGGGTTGTCTCTCCCTCATTTTGAGTTTCGCTTTAAGCGGGTAGCCGGCGCTGATGAGGTGCTTGATTTCGAGGGGGAATAGACGTTAACTCAAAGGAGAATCCCATGGAGCACTGACTGGAGTGAGACATATGACAGCTGTATCCGCACTCGGAAGCGTATAGTGAATTACAAGCGTCTGGAGACATTTCTGCTGGTCTCAACCCTGGGTAGCTTTCGCAAAGCTGCAGAGCGTCTCTACACCACACAGCCAGCTATCTCTAATCGTATTACTGCACTGGAAGAGGAGCTGGGGTGTCGGCTGTTTGAGCGTGAGCAGGGGCTGGGTGGGATCCGGCTGACCTCCAAAGGTAAAGAGCTTCTACCTTACGCTGAAAAAATTGTCTTTCTCTCCAATCAACTGCGACAGCGGGCAGACTCAGAGTCACGTCAGTCTGGTCTGTTACGTCTTGGGGTATCTGAAACCATTGTCCACTCTTGGCTACCCTCGCTGATGACGGCGTTGCACGAGGAGATGCCAAATTTAGATATTGAGCTAACAGTGGATGTAACGAGCAACTTGCGTGCGTCGCTCATTGATCACTCTATCGACCTGGCGTTTCTGATGGGGCCGATTAGTGAACCTCAGATTGTCAATGAGGAGCTCTGTAGTTACCCCGTTCACTGGGTCGCGAGCCCGAAACTTAAGCTGCCCAAGGGTCTGTTGAAGTTAACGGATCTAAAACATTGGCCCATCATCACCTATGCCAAAAATACCAAGCCTTTCGCAGAGATTAGTAACCGATTCAAGGATGTTGAAGACACACCGACCCGGTTTTTCTCCTCAAGTTCGTTAGCCGCTTCAATGAAAATGACGCTTGATGGGGTGGGAATTTCGGCCTTGCCATCTGCCGTGATAAAGAGTGAACTTGAGCGGGGTGAATTGGTGAGGTTGCGAGTTGAGTGGGAACCTCGAGACCTCTCGTTTACGGCATCATACGCGACTGTGCCACCCAGCTATCTGGTCCGTCGGGCCTGTGCTCGAGCGGTTGAGATTGCTGCGGAGTATCGAGGTAAATGATAGATTTTTCTTATTATTAGGGCTAATAAATAATAATTCGACACAAAGCCTTACTCAGCTAGTCTTAGAAAAACGAATTCTAATCAGTTTGGGAAGCGGGACACATGAATCCATATTCAAAGTACAAGCAGGGTTTGCTGAATGACTCTCAGCAACAGCGATCCGCGATCCGCAGTGGGGCTTACACCGGCACCACGTCCGGCCTCGCACCCGGTTTTGTGCAGGGGAATGTGGTGATTTTACCCGCAGCTTACGCTGATGACTTCTACAAATTCTGCCACCAGAACCCTACACCCTGTCCGCTAATTTCAGTTTCGGAAGCTGGCGATCCGAGTATGCCGGCGCTGGGCGAGGATCTGGATATACGCTTTGATGTCCCCGAGTATCTGGTGTTCAGAGACGGAGCTCGGGCCGAGACTCTGACCGATCTTGAGTCGGTCTGGCGTGATGATCTGGTGACCTTTGTGCTCGGCTGCTCTTTCTCCTTTGAGGACGCTCTTCAGTCAGCTGGTATTCCTGTACGCAACGTCGATAGCTGTACCAACGTCTCCATGTACCGGACAAACCTGCCGACTCAGGCTGTGGGACCCTTTAGCGGCGAGCTGGTGGTCACCATGCGGCCGTTCACTCCACAAAATGCGATACGGGCGATCCAGATTACGACCCGGCTGCCCAAAGCCCACGGGGCTCCTGTGCACCTGGGATCGCCAGAATTGATAGGCATTCGTGATCTGAGCACCCCCGAATTCGGCGATCCGGTGGAGATCTACGAGGGAGAGATCCCTGTCTACTGGGGTTGTGGCGTTACCACACAGGTGGCGCTGGAGGGTGCCAAGTTACCCTTTGCGATTACTCATATGCCTGGAAAAATGATCATTACCGAGCTGCTCAACGAAGAGCTCTCGGTACTTTAAAACCCGCCGGCCCTCGGCGATATAAGAAAACGGAGAACAACAATGCTTAAGAAATTTGCCTGTACCGCGCTTCTTGCAACCAGCCTAGTGGCCAGTGGCGTACACGCTGCGAAATGGAATATGCCGACTCCCTACGGAGACGCGAACCTACCCACAAAAATAGCCCATGCATTTGCTGAAGAGATCACTGCCGCAAGTAACGGGGAGATTGAGGTCACCGTTCACTCTGGCGCCTCGCTGATTAAGCATCCAGAGATCCCGCGTGCAGTGAAGACCGGTCAAGTGCAGCTGGGTGAGATTTTTATCGGAATCATGGGCAATACTCACCCCGTGTTTAAGCATGACAACATTCCATTCCTAGCGACCAATTATGAAGACGCTGAGAAACTTTGGAATGCCGCACGTCCAGAGGTGGTCAAGCAGCTTGAACGCGAGGGTATGACGCTGCTTTACACTGTGCCCTGGCCTGCACAAAGCCTATACACCAAAAAACCGGTGGCAAAACTAGAGGACCTTCAGGGGCTCAAGATGCGAGCATACAGTCCATCGACCTCTCGCCTGGCTGACCTGATGAATACGACACCAACGACAGTACAGGTGCCTGAAATTCCTCAGGCGTTTAGTACCGGTATTATTGATGCGATGATCACGTCACCCTCAACCGGAGCAAATGGTCAGGCTTGGGATTACCTGTCTCACTACACCGACATTGCCGCCTGGATTCCTAAGAATGTTGTGGTTGCCAATACTCGCGCGTTCAAACGTCTGAGTGAAGAGACGCAGACTGCGATTCTTAACGCAGCGGCTGCGGCTGAGGCAAAAGGCTGGGAAGGTGTGCGTGCACAGGCCAAGATGGACACCGAGACCCTTGCCTCAAATGGTATTCAGGTTAGTGCGCCCTCGGCAGAGCTGATGGCATCGCTGCAAGATATAGGTGCTGTAATGATTGAAGAGTGGAAGGCTGAAGCGCCAGAAGAGGTCTCCGCAATTCTTAACGCTTACGGTAACTAACATCAACTGCTGAGCACCCATGCGTCATTAACGGGTGCTCAGCCCACGGATAAAGCCTATGAATAGCATAAGAGAGTGCTTCTACCTCTCCTCAGGATATGGTGCAGGTATCTGTATCATACTCATCATGTTGATTATTCTGGCGCAGATTGTCGGAAGAATGCTGGGCTTTATCGTCCCCTCGGCAGAGGATTTTTCAGGTTACTGTTTGGCGGCGGCTACCTTTTTGGGTTTGGCCTACACCTTCAGAACTGGGGGACACATTCGTGTCACTCTCCTGATACACCGGTTACCCGAAAAAGCGGCGCGAGTGGCTGAAGCGCTGGTGCTACTGCTGGCGTTAGGGTTGACCAGTTTTATGAGCTTCTACAGTATCCACCTGATTTGGGAATCCTATGTTTTCAATGATGTCAGCTACGGATACATACCTATCCCCCTGTGGATCCCTCAGATACCGCTTGGCGTCGGCTGTGTCGCGCTCAATATTGCTGTTTTGGACGACTTTATAGGGATGCTGAGAGGGCGCGACCCCTCCTATCTGGCTCACGAGGATGAGCTAAAGCTGGAGGAGTCCTAATGGAAATCACTGCACTCTCGATCATTCTTGCGCTGTTCATGCTTATTGTGTTGGCAGCGGGTTTATGGGTCTCTTTATCGCTGCTGGCAGTTGCGATATTCGGCCTTTACTTGTCAGGCAACGATCAGATAGGCCTGCTTTTCGCTACCTCAAGCTGGGGTGCGAGTACTGCCTGGTCGCTGACAGCGCTACCGATGTTCATCTGGATGGGCGAGATCCTCTTTCGGACTCGACTCTCTGAGGATCTGTTCAAAGGACTCTCCCCTTGGCTCAGCAAATTGCCGGGGAAATTGTTACATGTAAATATTCTCAGTTGCGGTATTTTCGCCGCGGTATCCGGCTCCTCTGCAGCTACAGCTGCAACCATAGGTCGTATGACCCTCCCCGAGCTCAAAGCTCAGGGGTACAGTGAACGTATGGCTGTGGGAACCCTGGCCGGCTCAGGCACGTTGGGACTGCTGATTCCTCCGTCTATAATTCTAATCGTTTACGGAGTGGCCGCTGAAGTCTCAATTGCGCGCTTGTTTATTGCTGGGGCGCTGCCGGGTCTGATGCTGGTGATTCTGTTTATGGGGTACACTGCAGTCTGGGCCAGTTTTAATCGTGATGAACTGCCTCGCGGCGACGAGCGGTCTATAAGTTTGACCGAGAAGATCGTTGCGCTGCGCAAACTGCTGCCGATCGTTGGCCTTATTCTCTTCGTACTCGGGTCAATTTACGGCGGCTTTACAACGCCGACTGAGGCCGCTGCTCTGGGTGTATTCGGGGCGTTAGTGCTGGCGCTACTCACCGGAACTCTCAGTATCGAAAGTTTCAAACAGAGCTTGCTGGGGGCGGTAAGAAGCTCCTGTATGATTGGCCTGATTCTGGTTGCAGCCCATTTTCTAACATTGGCAATGGGCTTCCTGGGGATACCTCGCGAGTTGGCTCAGTGGATCGGTGGACTGTCCCTCAATACCTTTGAGCTACTGCTATATCTGACGGTGCTGTTCGTAATTCTCGGTTGTTTTCTCGATGGTATATCGGTTGTTGTACTGACCGTTGCAGTGGTGCTTCCCCTCATTCAACAGGCTAACATCGATCTGATCTGGTTCGGAATCTATATCGTTTTGGTGGTCGAGCTGTCGCAGATTACGCCACCAGTGGGTTTCAACCTGTTTGTCATTCAAGCGCTCACTGGTAAGGATATCCTCTATGTTGCTCGTGCAGCGCTGCCTTTCTTTATGCTGATCCTTGCCGCCATCCTGTTGATTAGCTGGTTCCCTCAAATAGTAACCTATCTGCCACAAACGATGACGAGAGGTTAAATATAATGCTCATGATTAATTGCGATATGGGTGAGAGTTTCGGCGCTTGGAAGATGGGATCTGACACCGAAATCATGCCGTTAATCGACATGGCAAATATTGCTTGCGGCTTTCATGCTTCAGATCCGTTGACCATGCGAAGAACGGTTAAACTCGCTGTTGATGCGCAGGTGAAAATCGGTGCGCATCCGAGCTACCCCGATCTGCTTGGCTTTGGCCGACGAGATATGCAGATAGCACCCGAAGAGCTCACGGCGATTACCCTTTACCAGATCGGTGCATTGGACGGTATCTGCCGTGCTGAGGGTGCCAGGGTTGAGTATGTAAAACCACACGGCGCGTTGTATAACCGAATGATCGTGGATGACGGCGTGTTACACGCGGTGCTCTCAGCGGTCGCCCAGTTTGATAAGCAGTTACCGCTGGTCGTTATGGCCATTCCAGACTATTCGCGTTTGACAGCCGCTGCAGACACCTACGGTGTCACACTCCAATTTGAGGTGTTTTCCGATCGGGCCTATGACGAGCAAGGTCGACTGGCGTCACGAAGTATCCCGGGAGCCGTGCTGACAACGGAAGAGCAGATTGAGCGCCAGGTTCGAGCCATCGTTGATCGTAGCTCTGTGATTACACTCTCCGGTCAGGAGATCGCTGTTCAAGCTGACACTATCTGTGTGCATGGCGATGGTGCTCGCGCGGTTGAGGGAGCACGCTTCATCAGAAGTCTGGTGGCTCGCTAGATGCATATCGAGATTGCAGGGGAGTCCGCTGTCATTATCTACTTCGCTGAGGATATCTCGCCAGCCGCGGCAGCTCAGGTATCGGCGGCATTTAACCTGTT
>Ga0102948_1001103_pt1 | contig 10764 bp, 7 predicted proteins | sample SalPonA_A_H2O_MG_FD_78211 | JGI IMG/M metagenome (GOLD analysis project Ga0102948, IMG submission 78211) | Water microbial communities from South San Francisco under conditions of wetland restoration - Salt Pond MetaG R2A_A_H2O_MG | ecosystem: Environmental > Aquatic > Non-marine Saline and... | reverse complement strand
GCCGCGGGCCTGGTTGCTAAACGTGCTAACGAACTTGGTTTAGTGCGTAAGCCTTGGGTGAAGTCATCATTCGCGCCGGGTTCAAAAGTGGCGAAACTTTACCTTGAAGAGGCCGGTCTTCTTGCAGAGCTTGAGAAGATGGGTTTCGGTATCGTCGCTTATGCTTGTACCACGTGTAACGGTATGTCGGGTGCGCTTGATCCTGCGATTCAGCAGGAGATCATCGATCGCGATCTCTACGCGACAGCCGTTCTATCGGGTAATCGTAACTTCGATGGACGTATCCACCCATACGCCAAGCAGGCTTTCCTAGCATCGCCACCACTTGTGGTTGCTTACGCGATAGCTGGAACCATGCGGTTTGATATCGAGAACGATGTGCTGGGTATCGATAACAACGGTAATCCAGTCACCCTTAAAGATATCTGGCCATCGGATGAAGAGATCGACGAAATCGTAGCGAAGGCGGTTAAGCCAGAGCAGTTCCAGCAGATTTACATTCCGATGTTTGATTTAGGTGAAGTCGAGAAAGCACCAAGCCCGCTCTACGACTGGCGTGAAATGTCGACCTACATTCGTCGTCCTCCATACTGGGAAGGGGCTCTTGCCGGTGAGCGAACGCTTAAGGGTATGCTGCCACTCGCTGTTCTTGGTGACAACATAACCACAGACCACCTTTCGCCATCGAATGCCATTCTTGCTTCGTCTGCCGCCGGTGAATACCTGGCAAAGATGGGGCTTCCAGAAGAGGACTTCAACTCGTACGCAACCCACCGTGGTGATCATTTGACAGCACAGCGCGCAACCTTCGCTAACCCGAAACTGTTGAACGAGATGTGTCGAGATGAGAACGGCGAGATCATTCAGGGCTCACTTGCACGTCTAGAGCCTCAGGGTGAGCAGATGCGCATGTGGGAGGTGATTGAGACATACATGGAGCGCAAGCAAAACCTAATCATTGTGGCGGGCGCTGATTACGGTCAGGGCTCATCACGAGATTGGGCGGCTAAAGGTGTTCGTCTAGCAGGCGTTGAAGCGATCGTTGCTGAAGGTTTTGAGCGCATTCACCGGACTAACCTTGTGGGAATGGGCGTACTGCCTCTTCAATTTAAAGAGGGTGAAACACGCCATACATACGGTATTGATGGTACTGAGTCCTTCGATGTAGAGGGTGAGATCTCTCCACGTGCTGATCTCACTCTGATCATCAACCGTCGCAACGGTGAACAGGTTCGTGTAACGGTGACATGCCGCCTTGATACTGCGGCAGAAGTGCGTGTTTACAAAGCGGGCGGTGTTCTTCAGCGCTTTGCTCAAGACTTCTTAGAAGGCAACGCGTAACGGCTTGAGCGGTCACCCGTTAAAAGTGAAGAGTTAATATAAAGGGTCGTTATGCGGCCCTTTTTACAATTAAGGGAGATGTGGATATGGCATTTGTTCCTCAAATTCAGGTTCGCGCAACCTACATGCGTGGCGGTACCTCTAAGGGTGTTTTCTTTAATCTGAAAGATCTGCCAGAGGCTTGTCAGGTTCCTGGTGAAGCACGCGATAAACTGTTGATGCGTGTCATTGGTAGCCCAGATCCATACAGTGCTCAAATCGACGGTATGGGTGGTGCGACCTCTTCAACCTCTAAAACGGTTATCGTGTCAAAAAGCACTATGCCAGATCATGATGTTGACTATCTTTTTGGTCAGGTGGCCATTGATCGTCCCTTTATGGATTGGTCAGGTAACTGTGGCAACCTATCTGCAGCTATTGGCCCTTTTGCCATCCATGAGGGGTTGATTGACCCAGCCAAGATTCCTGAAAACGGAATCTGTGAGGTGAAAATCTGGCAGGCAAATATTAAGAAGACCATCATCGGCAGGGTTCAAATTACTAATGGTCAGGTTCAAGAGACCGGTGATTTCGAACTCGACGGGGTGACGTTTCCTGCGGCTGAAATTGAAGTGTCGTTTATGGATCCAGCCGATGGTGAAGGTTCAATGTTCCCAACAGGCAACCTTGTCGATGATCTTGAGGTCCCGGGGGTAGGCACGTTCAAAGCAACAATGATCAACTCAGGTATCCCAACCATCTTCCTCAATGCTGAAGAGATTGGTTACCAGGGTACCGAGCTTCGCGAAGCGATCAACAACGATCCAGAAGCGCTGGCGCGTTTTGAAACGATGCGTGCTTACGGTGCACTAAAAATGGGTCTAATTACCGATCTTAAAGAGGCGGAAACGCGTCAGCATACCCCTAAGATCGCATTTGTCTCTCCCCCTAAAAGCTACACGGCATCAAGCGGTAAAGCGATTACAACCGATGACGTCGACGTCCTGGTTCGAGCTCTCTCTATGGGTAAGCTTCACCACGCTATGATGGGGACAGCTGCCGTCGCGATTGCTACTGCCGCTGCAGTTCCGGGTACGCTCGTTAATATGGCTGCCGGTGGTGGTGAGCGAGACGCCGTTCGCTTTGGTCACCCGTCAGGTACCTTGCGTGTCGGTGCAAAAGCGGAAGAGGTAGATGGTGAATGGACCGCTAAAGCGGCCATTATGAGCCGAAGTGCACGTCTTCTAATGACGGGCTGCGTTCATGTGCCGGGTGATACCTTTTAATCTCTGAAGATTGCCCTTCTTACCGTGACAGGCTACTGGCCTGTTACGGTTATTTCCGATGCACTTCCCGCATCTTTAACAGCTATTTAGCCTCTCATTCACTGTTTAGCGCCAATCCTTGCTGTTGAAAATTTTCACTCGGCGAAACTACATTGAATTGATCCTTTCTAATGGGTTAGCGTATTGTCTCTAACAAATAACGTTAATAAACAGACCATAGGTTCTTTCGATCATGTCACTTCAATTAAGCGATACCTCACTTCTTATCTCTAAGGCTTTTATTAATGGTCAGTGGGTTGATTCACACACCGGCCGAACGTTCGCCGTTACTAACCCAGCTACCGGAGAAACGCTGGCCGAAGTCCCCGATATGGATGAGGTCGATACACAACGTGCCATTGATGCTGCCGATGCTGCTTGGGCTGACTGGAAGTCAGTGCCTTGCAAACAGAAAGCGAACCTTATTCGTCGCTGGTTTGATCTGGTCATGCAGAATCAAGAGGATCTAGCTCGTTTAATGACCGCTGAACAGGGTAAACCACTTGCAGAGGCGAGGGGTGAAGTGGCCTATGGTGCAAGCTACATCGAGTGGTTCGCTGAAGAGGCTAAACGTGTTTATGGCGATACGATCCCTGCTGCAACCGGAGATAAGCGCTTGGTGGTTATTAAGCAGCCCGTAGGTGTGGTGGGTGCGATTACACCATGGAACTTCCCGAATGCGATGATCGCACGAAAGATTGCACCTGCGCTTGCTGCCGGTTGTCCAGTTGTGGCTAAGCCGGCAGAGGATACTCCGCTCTCATCTCTAGCATTGGCTGAACTGGCCACGCGTGCTGGGATTCCAGCTGGTCTTATCAATATCGTTACTAGCTCTCGTGCTAATGCTGCTGCAGTAGGCGGTGCGTTAACGGGTTCGGATAAGGTTCGTAAAATCTCTTTTACAGGCTCAACGCAGGTCGGCAAAATTTTAATGAGACAAGCGGCCGACAGTGTCAAAAAAGTGAGTATGGAACTTGGCGGGAATGCGCCTTTTATCGTTTTTGATGATGCCGATTTAGATGCGGCTATAGACGGTGTGATTGCATCTAAATATCGAAACACTGGTCAAACCTGTGTTTGTGCCAACCGAATTATTGTGCAGAGTGGCGTCTATGAGTCCTTCCTCGAAAAACTGGCTGAGCGTGTTTCAACGTTTAAAGTGGGTAATGGTCTAGAGGTCGAAGATGCCGTTCAGGGACCGCTCATTAACCAAGCTGCAGTCGACAAGGTCGAACGACACATTAAAGATGCGGTGGAGAAGGGTGCAAGAGTCGTATTAGGTGGAAAACCACACGAACTTGGTGGAACCTTTTTTGAACCTACTATACTGGCAGATATTACAACCGATATGTGTGTGACCTATGAAGAGACTTTTGGTCCTGTGGCACCGATCTACAAGTTTGACACAGAAGAGGAGGCTATCGCTCTGGCAAACGACACTGAGTTTGGCTTGGCAGCTTATTTCTATAGCCGAGACATTGGCCGTGTATGGCGTGTGGCTGAAGCGCTGGATGTTGGCATTGTTGGTATCAATGAAGGGATCATCTCTTCTGAAATGGCCCCCTTTGGTGGTGTTAAACAGAGTGGTCAAGGTCGAGAGGGATCTAAGTACGGTTTAGATGACTACCTTGAGATTAAATACCTCTGTATGGGCGGTATTTAATTTTTGCCCAGTAAAAAGCCCTCAACTGAGGGCTTTTTTAGTTTACAGCTTCCAACTTGGGTCTTTCTGATCGATCAACCGAATCAAGGCTGGCCACTCAGGGTGTCTCACTTTAGCGTTTGCCTGCGCTTCTCCCCCTTCAAATTGATGGCGAGTTTTGCGAATGATCTCTTCATCAATGGGGTTCAGGTTACCCGCGGCCATGGCGGCTAATTGCACCTGCGCATTTCGAATGAAAGCAAAGTGCCTTACAAATGCCCATGTGCACGTTGGGCCTGCTGTTAGTAGACCATGATTTTTTAGCACAAGGGTGTGGTTGGTCTCACCCATTGCTGCAGCCAGGCGAGGTCCTTCAGAACCGTCCAGTACAATCCCTTCAAATTCATGGTAGCCGGTTCGCTCGAAGAACTGACAGCCCTCCTGAGTAACGGGAATTAAAGGAGAATCCAAAGCACATAATGACTGTGAAACCGGTTCGTGTGTATGCAGAATACAGTGCAGATCTGGGCGGGCTTTGTGAATCGTTGAGTGGATGGTGTAACCTGCTGTGTTAACGTTCCACTCGCTTTTTGAAAGTGGGTTGCCATCGATATCGATCTTAATTAGGTCTGATGCACGCATCTCATCATAACGAACCCCGAATGGGTTTATTAGGAACTCATCGGTTCCAGGAATACGCAGGCTGATGTGGTTGTAAACAATAAATGTCCAGCCAAAATGGTCCACCATTCGGTAGGTTGCCGCAAGTTGAAGGCGTGCTTGCCACTCGTTATCGCTCATTCCTGTAGGTGCTCCAGGGAGTTCTACCTGAAATCTAGGGTCGTTACTCATGGTCCATCCTTTTAGTTATTCGTTATCAAGCATCTCAATATTGGCGGTCAATTTCTGAAGTGTCCCTGCAAATTGAACCAACTCTCGCTCATCAATCCCTTCGACCACTCTCTCATGACGATCAAGCACCACCTTTAAAAAGCGTTGATGAAGTGCCCAGCCCTTATCGTTAAGTGACCAGCGTTTTTGTTTACCTTTAGGTGAAGCCGTTATACCTGTCAGTAAATCTTGTGAGTCCAGTTTAGTGATTGCTCGACTGGCCGCGGCCTTATCAATACTGATTAAAGAGCAGACTTCTGATGCTTTTTGGTTAGGCTGATAAGCCAGTGATGCGAGTACCCGCATCTCAACAGAGCCTAAACCAAATTGAGAGAGGTACTGGCTTGATGAAAAACTGGTTAGCCTATTGGCGATTACAGAGATGAGGTGTTGAAGATATCGATCATAGTCGAGAACTTCATACCCCTCTCTCTGTTTAATAATATCCAATTTATGTGACATTAATCTTCAAACGCTGGCTGAGGTTTCTCGCCCATGACTGTGGTGCGGTGCAGTTCTCGACGGAACCCATCGTAATCATTAAACGCCCGGTGTAAACAGATGCGGTTGTCCCAGATAGCGACGGTATTTTCCTCCCAGCGAAGGCGACAGCAGAAAAACTCTTGCGTTGCGTGTTCGTGAAGGAATTTAAGCAGAGGTTCTGACTCACGACGCTCCATACCTTCGATATTCACCGAGTAGACTCCATCAACATAGAGTGAAATTTGACCAGACTCTGGATGCTTTCGAACCATAGGATGGAAGTTACCGCGCATCATCTCTTCGATATCAATTTCTAATTCAATATCGGTCATTGATGTCATGTTTTTTGTCTGTTCAACCACTTTCTTCATTGAACCTATCACGCGGTCAGCCGCCATATGAACTTTCAATGGAGCCAGCATTTTTTTCATCCCAGCAGATAAGCTTTCATAGGCCATGACAGAGTTGTACCAAATGGTGTCACCCCCATAAGGTGGAATTTCGATACCATGAAGTATGCTGATTGATGGGGGACGCTCCAAGAAAGCAGAATCGGTATGGTGCCCGCCGCCAAAGATGATTTTAGATTTGGTGTCAGCTTCTTTGACAACAGGTTGTACATCAGGGAACTCTGGCAGGCCTGTGGTGTAGGCATCGGTCCCCAGCTCGCCAAAACGCTTAGTAAACGCCAGCTGATCGGCAGGAGAGAGATTTTGTTTACGTAAGAAGATCATCTTGTGGTGCCAAAGTGCCTCTTTGAGCTCTTCAAAGGCTGCATCGTCAAGATCTTTAAGCTGAACCTCTAACACTTCTGCTCCCATTGATGAGGCGAGCGGGAGTGTTTTGATCTGTTTGCCTTGGTATGGATGATTTTTGTAAGGCTGATCGTCATGAATAAGATCTGTGTCCATTGAGCTCATAGCGTCTCTCCATGGGAGTTATTTATTGTTAAAAGAACATTAAGGGCAAAAAGTTGATGTGTCAACTTTTTGATTCTGACGAAATTAAATTCAGTAAAAGTGATCACTTTTTTTGTGCGTTGCGAAAGCTAAATTTAATTCCCCGCAAGATCCGTTATAATCCGCATCTGAATTCAAGATAGAGGCTTTGAATAATGTCGACACAGGCACTTATTTCGCAGTTACAAACCATTGTTGGTAAGAAATACGCTTTAACCGAATCTGATCGTGTGGCGCCTTACGCTACTGGTTTCCGTCTGGGTGGTGGTAGTGCGTTAGCTGTCGTTCGTCCTGGAACCTTGGTTGAGGTTTGGCGCTGTCTTCAAGCCTGTGTCAAAGCAGATGTGATTGTCATTATGCAAGCCGCGAATACCGGTTTGACAGGGGGCTCTACACCCAATGGTGATGATTATGACCGTCCTATCGTGATCATCAGCACGATGAGAATCGACAGCATCCACCTGATCGATCAGGGCAAGCAGATTGTTGGCCTAGCCGGTTCAACACTGTTTGGTTTGGAAGATCGCCTTCGTCCATACGGTCGTGAGCCGCACTCTGTCATCGGCTCCTCTTGTATTGGAGCCTCAATTGTTGGCGGTATCTGTAACAACTCTGGCGGAGCGCTGGTTCAACGCGGCCCTGCTTACACTGAGATGTCTATTTTTGCTCAGATTAATGCCGAGGGTGAGTTGGAGTTGGTCAATAATCTAGGGATCAATCTGGGGGATACACCTGAAGAGATGCTCGACAATCTTCAGTACGAGCGTTTCCGTGCGGATGATGTTCTGTACCCTGATCTGTTGGGCTCTGACAACGAGTACAATGATCGTATTCGCGATATTGATGCTGATACACCATCGCGTTACAACAATGATGGTCGCCGCTTGCATGAAGCCTCTGGTTGTGCGGGTAAATTGGCTGTTTTTGCTGTGCGCATGGATACCTTTGAGATTCCCAAGAAACAGCAGGTTTTCTACGTCGGCACTAATGATCCTGCGGTTATGGAGCAGATGCGTCGCGATATATTGTCGACCTTTAACAATCTTCCAGTCGCTGGTGAATACATTCATCGTACCTGTTATGACGTCTCTAAGAAGTACGGTAAAGATTCGTTCATCGTGATCGACAAGCTCGGTGCATCCTATATGCCTAAGATGTTTGCGATTAAGCGCACCGTAGACCGTTGGACCAACAAACTAGGCTTTTTACCGAAAAACTTTTCCGACAAGATGCTGCAGTGGATGAGCTACCTATGGCCCAACCACCTTCCAGCCAGCATGGAAGAGTATCGAGACCGGTTTGAGCATCATTGGATTCTTGAAACTGGGAATGAGTGTGTCGATGAGATGCGTGCTTACCTAAATGAGTTCTTCAAAACGAACGAAGGTGAGTATTTTGAATGTACCGAGCGTGAAGCAGAGCAGGCGATTTTACACCGCTTTGTAGCGGGAGGTGCTATCGGACGAAATAAAGTCATGGAAGGTGACAAGCTTGGCGCAGTAATGACGATTGATGTAGCGTTTCCGCGTAATGAACGCGACTGGTTTGAAACGTTGCCACAAGAGCTGGATGATCAAATTGCCGTTAAGGTCTATTACGGCCATTTCTTCTGCCACGTGATGCATCAAAACTACATCATGAAACCAGGGGTTGATGCCAAAGCGGTTAAAAATCAAATCTTGGATTCTTTTGATGCACGTGGTGCTGAATACCCAGCTGAGCATAACGTCGGTCACGAATACGCTGCGAAAGAGGCGCTTAAAGAGTTCTACCGTAGCCTAGATCCAACCAATGGATTCAATGCAGGGATCGGTCAAACAAGCAAGTTGAAGTACTGGGGCGAGTCATCTTGCGGTTGTGGAAGCGATCATCACTGATCCGCTCAAATGAAAAAGGGAAGCTAGTTAGCTTCCCTTTTTTTGTATGCGGCCGACGCTTATCGGCTTTTTAGAATGTCAACGAGCTGATCATTCATCTCAATCAAAGAGGTTTCGGTTGTCTCCCAATTGATGCACGCATCGGTCACAGAGACACCGTATTTCAACTCACTCAGATCTGATGGGATCGATTGGTTGCCTTCATTGATATGCGACTCGATCATTAGTCCGATGATAGAGCGGTTACCTTGAACGATCTGATGCGTGGCATCTTTAGCAACCAGCGGCTGACGGTTGTGATCTTTGTTTGAGTTGGCGTGGCTACAGTCGATCATAATGTTCTGCGGTAGCTTCGCTTTTTCTAACGCCTGTTCCGTCAAGTTAACGCTGACGGTATCGTAGTTGGCACGTCCTGCTCCACCACGAAGAACCACATGACTGTACTGGTTACCACGAGTACGAACAATCGACACCTGTCCTTCTGAGTTAATCCCCAAAAAGCTGTGAGGGTGGCTGACCGATTGCATCGCGTTGATCGCTACATCTAAGCTGCCATCAGTACCGTTTTTAAAGCCAACGGCGCCGGACAGGCCAGAGGACATTTCACGGTGGGTTTGTGATTCAGTGGTACGCGCGCCAATCGCTGACCAGGTAATAAGATCTTGCATGTATTGTGGCGAGATTGGATCCAGTGCTTCCGTGGCGAGTGGTAGGCCCATTTCAGCTAGATCAAGTAGTAACTTACGACCAATACGCAGACCCTCTTCAATTTCAAAGCTGTCATTCATATGAGGGTCGTTGATTAACCCTTTCCAACCGACTGTTGTGCGTGGTTTTTCAAAGTAGACGCGCATGACCAGGTAGAGAGAATCTTTGACCTGCTCTTGAAGCTTTAATAAGCGACGACCATATTCGATAGCGGCTTGCGGATCATGAATTGAGCAAGGTCCTACAACGATAAAGAGACGTTTATCTTCACGCTTAAGAATCTGTTTGATGGTTTTACGGCCGGCCATAACACTGGCGGCAGCTTTGTCAGACAGTGGTAACTCATTTTTAAGCTGGTTAGGTGTTACCAGTGGGTCATTTGATTCGACGTTTAAATCGTCAATACGAGTGTCGGTCATAGGTTAAATCCGAATAATCTTTTAGAAGAAGAGCGTTTGTAACACAGTCGATGGAGAGGTTTAAGGGCTATGTCAGTATAAAGTACGAATTTTAGTGATCTATGACCCACAAAACGGAATAATAGCTCTAATTGTGTCATTTAAATCTTCGTTATTGCGATAGATAAGTTTTAATGCGAGGACTCCGTGCGTTCTATAAAATTCACACTCAGCCTGCTATTGGCGTTCATTTTCACTCTATCGGGCGCTCATGCGTCTCTATTTAGTGGGAACAGTGATGAGCCGCTAGAGGTTGAACAGGCTTTTAAATTCAGTGCTCAGCAAATAGATGGCAACCGTTTTTTGTTGGAATGGGATATTGAGCCTCGCTACTACCTCTACCAAGATCGAATCGAATTATCGCTTCCAGATGGTGTCAGTCAGTTGAGTCGCTCTGATTCGACAACCGATACGAAAGAGGACCCTGTCTTTGGTGTCGTCGAAGTATTTCACGATCGTGCAGAAGTGACCGTTGAGCTGGCTCGTAGCTCAACGTCTCTATCAAATGGCCAATTTGATGTTAGCTACCAAGGGTGCTGGGAAGGGGGTATCTGTTATCCACCTGTGACCGGTGTTGTTGCCTATGCTGATCTAGCAGAAGCATCAAAGGTCTCAAAAACCACTCCAGATGACGTAACCCGTTCTGAGATTATCAGTGAACAAGATCAGTTCCTGCAGACATTGTCAGGTAGTTCTACCTTAACCTTAATAGGTGTCTTCTTTTTGGCGGGACTGGCTCTCTCTTTGACCCCCTGTGTATTCCCCATGATTCCAATACTGTCTGGAATTATTGCGGGTCATGGTCACAATACCAATGCTAGGCATGGATTGGCTCTATCGATCATTTATGTTTTGGCTATGGCGATGACCTACACCATTGCGGGGGTGTTGGCTGGCCTTTTTGGAGCGAATCTTCAAGCGGCGCTGCAGGCGCCTGCTGTGATTGCTGTTTTTAGTCTTCTGTTTGTTTTATTGGCGGGCTCTATGTTCGGCTTTTACGAGTTGCAGATGCCATCCTCTGTTCAGACTTGGCTGAGTCGAAACTCTGATAAACAGAAAGGTGGCAGCTATGTCGGTGTCGCGGTTATGGGCTTCCTATCG
>Ga0102948_1001101_pt1 | contig 10774 bp, 10 predicted proteins | sample SalPonA_A_H2O_MG_FD_78211 | JGI IMG/M metagenome (GOLD analysis project Ga0102948, IMG submission 78211) | Water microbial communities from South San Francisco under conditions of wetland restoration - Salt Pond MetaG R2A_A_H2O_MG | ecosystem: Environmental > Aquatic > Non-marine Saline and... | reverse complement strand
GCACCAATCCACTGATGCTTTCTTCGATGCGGAGAAGGGTTTGGTTTGGTTTGTTCAGTTGAAGAGGTCATGCTTGAGTGCGTCTGCCACCAATACAAAGGATCCCATGATCAAAACCTGATCATCCAATTTGAGTTCAGAGGAAAGCCCCTCTAATGCGTCCTCGAGTGTAGCAAAACTCCGCCAACACGTCTGTCCAAAAAGCGCAGACCAGAGATTCACTAAAGAGTCGACCGAACGACCGCGATCGCCATCAATGCCAACTAACGCAATTCTCGATGTATAGGCCTGCAAAATCGGCAACATCGACTCCACGTCCTTATCCGATAAAGCCCCGAAAATCACAACGCGATGATCGGTTTCGACGGAATCTGCAAGCGCTTGTGTGACAAACTCGCAGGCTAACGGATTGTGTCCAACATCCAAGATCCAGGTTTGATCGCCAATCTGATAGCGAGACATCCGTCCCAGCATTTGCGCCTGCTCTAAGCCAACCAGACACTCTGTCGTGATGTGATACCCCAGTTCTTCCATTGCGAGACTGGCCAATGCAACCGACGTTTTCGGTAATTGCATTCGGGTTAAGTCAATGATCTGCTTCGCAAGGACCAGCGTCGAACCCTCTAAGACCTCATCCAGCCACCGCATCAATCCACCTTGGCGAACTGCCTCATCATCCAGTGTTTTTCGCACATTGATGGCCGCTGAAAAGGTTGTCACACCGGCTCGCATCACGCCCGCTTTTTCGCGCGCAATCGCTTCTTCTGTGGTTCCTAAATAGGCCTGGTGATCGAGGCCAATGGATGTGATCACAGACACATCGGGATCGATCACATTCACCGCATCGAGTCGACCACCGAGGCCAATTTCCAAAATCCAGAGATCCAATTGATGATCCTGAAAGATCACCAAGGCAGCCAATGTGAGAAACTCAAAGTAGGTTAAAAAGACCGAACCTCGGGCGCTGTCGACGCGTCCAAAAGCAGCCACTAATTCGTCATCCGACACCGGCTGGCCGGCGACTCTGATCCGCTCATGGATGTGATGAAGATGCGGGGAAGTGTATTGCCCGTAGCGAAGGCCCTGAGTTTGCGCGATCAGACCCGCCGTTTCGACTGTTGACCCTTTGCCGTTGGTTCCAGCCACAGTCAACACGTGCCTTGGTTGTTGCTGCTCTAATCGCGACCAGACAACAGCAACACGTTCGAGACCTAATTCAATATGCGATGGGGGTGAGAGCGTCTCAAGATGACGCTCCCAGTCGGCCAGTGTGTTCAATGGCTCAAGCGAGACAGCACACGCGCGATGGTATCGCGCATCTCAGGACGAGAAACGATCATATCAACCGTCCCATGCTCCAACAGAAACTCCGCTCGTTGAAAGCCTTCAGGCAAGGTTTCACGGACTGTTTGTTCAATCACCCGAGGGCCGGCGAAGCCAACAAGTGCTTTTGGTTCCGCAATGTTCAAATCACCCAACATGGCAAAGGAAGCAGACACACCACCAAACACCGGGTCAGTCAGAACAGAAATATAGGGAAGACCCTGCTCACGCATTTTTTCCAACACCGCAGACGTTCGAGCCATCTGCATGAGTGAGAACAACGCCTCTTGCATCCTGGCACCACCGGATGCTGAAAAACAAATCAAGGGAGTCTTTTTCTCAAGACAGAGTTCGGCAGCCCTCACAAATTTTTCACCGACGACGGTTCCCATCGAACCGCCCATGAAAGCGAATTCGAAGGCGACGGCCACGATGGGTCGAGTCTTTAATGTGCCTTCCATAGCAATCAAGGCATCATTTTCTCCTGTCGCTTTCTGCGCTTGTGACAGGCGATCTTTGTATTTCTTTTGATCACGGAATTTCAGCCGATCATCAGCAATCAATTCCTGAAACAGCTCGGTTTGCGATCCCTCATCGAGAAATGCATTTAAACGCGCTCGAGCGCCCAGCCGATCATGATGTCCACACTTCGGGCAGACACTTAAATTGCGTTCCAGTTCAGGTTGATAAAGCACCGCTTCACAGGCAGAACATTTTGACCAAAGCCCATCTGGAACACTGGCTTTTCGCTCAACTGCTTTGGAGCGGACAACCGTCGGAACAATTTTATCGAGCCAGTTACTCATGCTATTCCCCTATCCTTAGGCCTTGGCATCCATTGCCTGACGCATGGGTTGTAAAATTGCTTGGAGGGCAGCCGGAATCTCCTCAGGCTGATTGGCCAGTGCTTCAACTTGGCTCACCAAGACGGTACCGACAATGCTTCCATCTGCTGTGGTCGAGATCGCCGCAGCATCCTCGGCGGTCCGAATCCCAAATCCGACACAGATCGGAACAGACACGTGCTGGCGCATATGCGCAATGCGTTGGGAGACCTCATGGGTATCCAGTTTTGAGGAACCGGTGATTCCCTTGAGAGAGACATAATAGAGGTAACCAGATGTCGCGTTGCCAATGGTCTCTAACCGCGCGTCTGTGGTGGTTGGAGCTGCCAGATAAATCAAATCAAGACCATGACGTTTCGCTGACTGAACCAGAGATCCCTCTTCTTCCGGCGGCATATCGACGATCAAAAGCCCGTCGACTCCAGCGTTTTCACAGGCCTCACAGAAGGTCGTTTCACCCATGGCGATTAAAGGATTCAAATAACCCATCAAGACAACCGGCGTCTGATCATCCTGTTTTCGGAATTCTGCAACCGCATTGATCACTCCAGGCAGCGTCATTCCAGCTGCAATGGCGCGCTCAGCACCCCGTTGGTTCACTGGACCATCGGCAAAGGGATCGGAAAATGGCATCCCTAACTCAATCACATCAGCACCCGCTGCAACCATGGCATGCATCGCCGGAACAGTGATCGATGGCGTGGGATCTCCTGCCACAATATAGGGAATCAAGGCTTTGCGGCCCGATGCTTTCAAGGCATCCATTCGCTGTTGAATCCGGGTATTACTCATGTCAGCGAGATTCCTTCCATTTTGGCAACTGTGAAAATGTCTTTATCTCCACGGCCTGACATATTGCAAACAATGGTCTGGTCCGGTCGCATCGTCGCAGCCAAGGTTTTGGTGTAGGCCAGAGCATGCGCTGTCTCAAGTGCCGGAATGATTCCTTCGACCTCAGACACCTCATGAAATGCAGCCAAGGCTTCATCATCAGTGGCGCCCACGTAGTTGGCACGACCAATATCTTTCAGATAAGCATGCTCAGGCCCGACGCCTGGATAATCAAGACCGGCAGAGACTGAATGCGTGTGTGCGATTTGACCGTCACTGTTATCCATCAAATAAGTTTTCGCACCGTGCAAGACACCAGGCCGTCCAGAGCATAATGGTGCGGCATGCTCAGTGGTCGACAGTCCTCGACCGGCTGCTTCGACACCATAAATTGCCACTTCCGTATCTTTCAGGAAGGGGTAAAACAATCCAATCGCATTCGAGCCACCACCGACACAAGCCACCAGGGCGTCAGGATAACGGCCAAGAATCTCTTTCGATTGCCACTTCACTTCTCGACCAACAACCGCATTAAAGTCGCGAACCAGTTGTGGATAGGGCGCAGGACCTGCGACAGTTCCGATGATGTAAAAGGTGTTATCCACGTTGGTCACCCAGTCACGCATCGCCTCGTTGAGTGCATCTTTGAGCGTCCTTGAGCCCGATTCCACAGGAACAACCTGAGCGCCAAGCAACTTCATCCGATAGACATTGGGCGATTGTCGCTCGACATCATCCGCACCCATGTAGACAACACACTCAAGACCTAAACGGGCGGCAACGGTTGCTGATGCCACACCGTGTTGACCCGCTCCAGTTTCTGCAATGACGCGCGGCTTTCCTGAATATTTCGCCAGTAGCGCCTGACCGATGGTGTTATTCACTTTGTGAGCACCGGTGTGGTTTAAATCTTCACGCTTAAAATAAATCTGTGCACCACCAATCGCATTGGACCACCGTTGCGCATGGTACAAAGGCGATGGGCGCCCAACAAAGGTCGCCAGGTCGGCATCAAACTCACGCTGAAACTCCGGATCGTTTTTCAACATCTGGTAGTTTTGATCCAACTCACTGAGGGCAGCCATGAGTGTTTCGGAGACATAGCGTCCACCGTAATCACCAAAATGCCCGCCAGCATCGGGCTCATAATCGAGAGTTCGTAATTCCTGTTCGGTCAGTGCCATAGTGTTCCCAAATTAGTTGCGACACGCGCTCATAAAGCGCGCCATCTTATCAGGATCCTTGCGTCCTGGCTCGACTTCAATGCCTCCACTGACATCGAGTGCCCAGGGTGCGACTGAGTCAATCGCGTCCTTCGCATTCTCCGGCGTCAAGCCGCCGGCCAGTATGATCGGACGATCCGTTTTAGGGATCAAACCCCAATCGAACCGTTCGCCAGTTCCACCTGGCTGCCCTTTCACATAGGCATCCAGTAAAAATCCTGATGCCTGAGGATACCGTTCCATTTCCGACAGGATCTCTGTCTCCGGTTGAACGCGGAATGCCTTGATGTAAGGCAATCCAATCGATTCACAGTATTCAGGACTCTCATCTCCATGGTATTGAATGAGGTTGAGCCGAGCCTTTTGAAAGGCCTCAACCACTCGTTCTGGCTCGGCATTGACAAATAAACCGACGCGCGTGACGAACGCAGGGACCGCTTTGGTGAGCTCACAGGCTTCAGCGATCGTCACATAGCGTGAACTTGGCTCATAAAACACAAACCCCAAGGCATCTGCACCAGAGGAAACTGCCAGAGCGACATCGTCAGCCCGAGTAAATCCACAAAATTTGACACGCGTCATGACGACCACTGTAACGGATCTGTCCTCAGAATGTCTCTGGCAATCTGAGGAATTCGGACTGTCTCAGCAAGGTCAAATTCTGAGTGGTAGGTTGGACCGAGAAAATACAGGCCGTCAGGGGGAGCCGTCACCCCTCCTTGGGTTCGATCCCTCGAATCAAGAACCTCTCGAGACCAGTCAACTGATGCTTCTCCCGCACCAATTGCCGTCAGCACTCCGACAATATTTCTCACCATATTCTGTAGAAATCCGTTGGCTTCAACATGGATTGCAATCACATGATCATGTTGATGGACGTTGAGCTGCATGAGCGTTCGCACCGAGGTCTTGGCCTGACACTGGGTGGAACGGTAGGCGTTAAAGTCATGCGTTCCAACCAGCCAACGCCCGGCCTGCGCCATCAATTGTGCATCCAGCTCTTTGTGAGTGAAGGTCATTTGATTTCTCAGTAATGCACCACGAATCCCTGAGAGCTGAATCAAATAGACATACTGACGTGACCGTGCAGAAAACCGTGCATGAAATGCCGCATCGACCTCTTTCGCCCAAGCCAGCGACACATCATTGGGCAGTTGCGTGTTCACACCCATGACCCAGTTGTAAGGATCTCGCTCTGCATGTGTATCAAAGTGGCAGACTTGTGAGCTCGCATGGACGCCGGAATCGGTGCGACCTGAACAGGTCACTTGAATGGGCTCATCGGCAATTTGGCTTAAGGCTTTCTCAACTTGGCTTTGAACAACCTGCGTATCATGCTTTTGCGCCTGCCATCCTCGATATCCGGTCCCATCGTATTCCACTGAAATCGCGACACGGCGAGTGGCTCGATCAGCTTTGATGGACATCGAGTAAGGCGCGGGCTTTTTCAGCGCTCGCTTGATCTGGTGATACAGACACTCGTTGCAACAATTCAATTGCCGTTTGTGTCATGCCCATATCCAGATAATTCTGAGCCAATTCAAGCTGATGAGCAGCAACATCAGCCTCATCGTCAGGGTCTTCTCCCCACTCAGGATTCTGGTTCAACGCGTCCGCGGAAAACGCATCAATCAGCGAATCATCGCCGGCACTGTAAAGCTCTTCTGCTTCTTGAAACTTGGCGGGATCTTCGATTTTCGACTTCAAGCGCTCAATCGCTGACTCCAAGGCCTCGGATCCGACATCACTGGTTGCTGGGCCCTGAATTTCCGCAGCCGCACTCAGTGACTCTGTTGGTGCCGCCTCGGCCAGCGGCGGTGCCGAGGGTGCCCGGCGAGAGGCCGTCTGCATCGGTTCTTGACGACCATAGACGCGTAACCCGAGCCACATCAGGATGACCACCGCGACAAAAATCAAGACGCCTTTGCCGAGCTCGGTCGCAAAAAACGCATCGATCTGCTCTCGCGTCGGCAACCACTCTTCAAGATCGAATTCCGTTGATGGTTGCTCCATTTGTCTTTGTGGCAACGGCTGGCTCACTTGTCGAGACTCTTTCGCCTCACTGCGGATTGCCTCAACTTTGGCATCCATGGCATCGAGCTTGGACTCAAGAGAGGTGATTTTCTCCAGCAGTTCGGTCACCTCTGGGGTGATTACCGTCACCACTTGAGGGGCGAGGGTCGCGATGGAATCGACAGGCTCTTGCTTCATCGACTGCGTATCAGTCGGGGTGTCAGAGCTGACACTAGGATCCTGTTTCACCGTCGGTGCTGGTTCTGATTTGGCCTCCGCAGGCTCTTCAACCACCACCTCAGGTTCTGCTGGAGTCACTACCGGCTCTGGTGTCGCAGTGATCGCTTGAGACTTCGAAGGTGTTGTCCGTGGAAAATCCTGCTTGGGTGCTTTCATGTGCGCATCGAATCGTTGTTTGGCATTGAGAGCCGATTCTTGTTCCATCCGCGCCTGACTGGGAATGACGAGAGTTTTCCCTTTTTCCAGGGCATTGACGTTGTTGTACTCAAACGCACCGGGGTTTTCGTCATACAACGCCATCATCACTTGCTCGATGGTCAGATTTGGCGGTTGCACCCGTTTTGCTAACCGCCAGAGCGTCGACCCGTTTTGCACCAATAAGGTTTGCTGACGAGGTTTGACGACATCTGCCCCATTTTGGTTGCGTGCGTTTTCTTCAGTCTCAACACTCGGTTTTGTCCCCTCAACTGCCGGAGATACGACCGGCGCTTCGACCGAGGATTCACGTTTTGGCTCCTCAGTGGCAACGACTGAAGAGGCAGTGGGTTTTTGTGCCACTTGCACCGAAACCGGAATCAATACCGGCCCTGCGGGTGTAAATACCTCAACCAAGGTCGTCAGATCAGGTTGCGTCCACGCAGTGGCTGTTCGGATCACAAGTGCGACACGACCCCCTGTGGTATCCACAGCGTAGGTCAATCCAGACAGATATTCCGGACGATCAATTCCTCGCTCGGTAAAGGCAGTTTCAGAGGCCAAGAGTGGAAATAGCTGAGTAGCTGAGACTGGTGCGAGATTCGTCACTTCTAATCGAACCTCCAGCGGCTCGCCTTGATGCGTGACAGCGACTGGTGTCGACCAGTCAAAGGCCTGTGCCACCACAGACCAAATCACCAAAGGAAGCGCGATGACGAGCTTCATGCCATTGTCTCCAAAGCGCGAGCGAGTCTCCGCTTGGCTTCTTGAGCCCAAATGGTCTTTTCTAAATCTGCGGTGATCATCACATGCACCCAGTCTTGACTCAATTCACGAACACACACCGTCATTGCCGCCTCTGAATCCACTCGCCCTGAGTCCGGTGACACACTGAGCCCTGAGCGATATTCATCCGTTTGGCAACCAATCACCAGCGCCTTGGCTTGTGGGGTCTTCAGTTGCATCCAAAGACTGGCATGCACGGTGTAAAATGAATCCGACTGCAATCGCTCTAACGAAATCTCAGCACGCTGCAACGCGTGAATTTCACTCAATGCTTCGACCAGTGCCTGATCGTCCAAGGTTCGAGCATTAAACGCCAAGGATCCACCAAAGGGTTGCGGATCTGGATCGCGGCCGTTGAACAACTGCGTCACTTGTCCAGCTAAGGCCTCAACCCCACCGGGCTGCTCGACAGCCGGTTCTCTCACCACACCGTGAAGTGTGAGCACATCTGCAGTCGCCAGGGAATCCAACAATCGCTGCATCATGACCACTAAGGACAAGGTTGGCCGGAATCGTTCGGCATCGCCACTGTAGGTTTGATTCAAATCAAACACCAAATCTGCTGTTTCGAGATCAGCCTCGTGATCGAGTTCGATCACAATCGTCCGACCCTGAAACCGCCGCGCTTCACCGGCTGATTCGATGCCATCAATCAGCCGTATCCGAAAGTCACCCTCGACGGATTCGATAACTTCAAGTACCGAATCACACAGACCGGACCCTGCTCCGGTGATCGCGAGTTCGATCACTGATGATCCCTGAGGATCGTCAACATCCGCTTCAACGGCTCAGCCGCTCCCCAAAGCAACTGGTCACCAACGGTGAACGCGTTCAAAAACTCAGGGCCTAAATTCATCTTACGGACGCGGCCAACGGGAATCCGCAAGGTTCCCGTCACGGCAGCCGGGGTCAACCGTGCCATGGAATCGTCACGCTCATTGGGGATCAGATCGGTCCAGTCTGTTCCGTTAGCGAGCACATCATGGATTTCATCGATTGGCACATCTCGGTTCAATTTAATGGTGAGCGCTTGACTGTGGCAACGCATCGCACCAATCCGCACGCACGTACCGTCGATTGGTATTGGGTTCGCCTCAGTGCGCAAAATCTTGTTGCACTCAGCCATCGCTTTCCATTCTTCACGGCTCTGGCCATTGTCAAGCTTGGTGTCAATCCAAGGCAACAAGCTTCCAGCCAACGGATAACCAAAATAATCAGTTGGCATCCCGTCGGAGCGCAACGCCTCGGTGACCTGACGATCAATATCTAAAATCGCAGAGGATGGTGTGGCGAGCTCACGGGCAACTTGTGATTCCAGATAACCCATTTGTGATAATAGCTCACGCATATTGTTCGCACCGGCACCACTGGCTGCTTGATACGTCATCGCTGTGATCCAGTCGACCCAACCCTGTCGGATCAAACTGCCGACGGCCATCAACATCAAACTGACCGTACAGTTACCCCCGATGAAGTCTTTCTGTCCGGAAGAGAGCGCCTGATCAATCACATCGCGATTGACGGGATCCAGCACAATCACACTTTCCGATTCCATCCGCAGCGCAGAGGCAGCGTCAATCCAGTAACCATTCCAGCCGGATCCGCGTAAATCTCCATAAACTGCCTTGGTGTAATCACCACCCTGGCAGGTGACGATCACATCACAACTGGCCAAGGCCGCAATCGACATCGCGTCCTGAAGCTGAGTCTCGGTCGCTTCTGCCGGAGCCTCTTGTCCCACCTGTGAGGTAGAAAAGAAAACCGACTCGATTCCAGAAAAACCATCATCAGCACGCAGACGATCCATCAAGACCGATCCAACCATGCCGCGCCATCCAACAAATCCAACTCGCATCATCATTCCTTAATTCAGAGCCTTCAGCACTGCTTCGCCCATCGCTCGACACCCAACAATCTGCTCACCCGGCACTCCGGTCGCGATGTCTTTTGTCCGCAATCCAGAAGCCAACACTTGTTTGACAGCCGCCTCAATCGAAGCGGCTGCTTTTGGAGCATTCAGAGAGTGCAGAAGCATCATCGACACAGACAAAATCGTTGCTAGTGGGTTCGCCAGGTCTTGCCCTGCAATATCTGGCGCCGAACCGTGACAAGGCTCATAAAGCCCTTGCTTGTCACTATTCAACGACGCCGAGGGTAGCATTCCGATTGACCCTGTCAGCATCGCTGCAGCATCAGACAAAATATCACCGAACAGATTCCCGGTGACCATGACATCAAATTGTTTCGGCGCCCGGACCAACTGCATGGCAGCATTATCGACGTACATGTGCGACAACTCCACATCGGGATACTCGTGACTTAAACGCTCCATGACTTCACGCCACAAAACAGTCACCTCAAGGACATTCGCCTTATCCACTGAACACAGTTTCTTGTTGCGAGCCATGGCTGCATCAAACGCGATCCGCCCAATGCGCTCGATTTCAGGTTCTGAATAGCGATCGGTATTAAATCCAACACGTTGACCGGGCTCACCCTCAATTCCGCGCGGCTCACCGAAATAAATCCCACCGATCAACTCACGGACAATCAACAGATCCAGTCCACTCACAACCTCTTCTTTTAAGGTCGACGCCGAGGCGAGCTCGGGATAGAGCAAGGCGGGTCTTAAGTTGGCGAATAGATCCATGCCAGCCCGAATTTTCAAAAGCCCTTTTTCAGGCCGCTTGTCCATCGGTAATGCATCCCATTTTGGCCCACCAACAGCGCCCAAGAGGACGGCATCCGATTGCTTGGCCTTGGCCAGGGTCTCATCTGGCAGGGGTTCACCGGTGGCATCAATGGCCGCGCCACCAATCAGGCAATGCTCAGTGTTCAGTCCCAACGAAAACTGGACATTGACGCGGTCCAACACACGACTCGCCTCAGCCATGATTTCAGGACCGATCCCATCACCTGACAGTAAAACAATATTCGGCATTCTCAGTCCTTAATCTCTCAATAACCAGGGTGCTTCGCCGCGACGACGTGCTTCATAAGCACGAATCGCATCGGCATCCTTCAACGACAAACCAATCTCATCCAAACCCTCAAGCAAGCAGGTTTTCCGGAATGGATCGATCGCAAACGAAGCGCTGAACCCTTCGGGTCCGGTCACCTGCTGAGATCTGAGATCCACAGTCAGCGTCATTGGCGTTTCTGTGCCTGCCAAATCGAATAAGGTATCGACTTCAGACTCCGTTAAGACCACCGGCAATAAGCCGTTCTTGAAACTGTTATTGAAAAAGATATCCGCAAATGATGGCGCAATGACTGCCTTCAATCCGTACTCGAGAATGGCCCAGGGCGCATGTTCTC
>Ga0102948_1001098_pt1 | contig 10793 bp, 10 predicted proteins | sample SalPonA_A_H2O_MG_FD_78211 | JGI IMG/M metagenome (GOLD analysis project Ga0102948, IMG submission 78211) | Water microbial communities from South San Francisco under conditions of wetland restoration - Salt Pond MetaG R2A_A_H2O_MG | ecosystem: Environmental > Aquatic > Non-marine Saline and... | reverse complement strand
CTCAGCTCGCTCCGGCAGGTCAAAGTGCTCCGCAAACTCTTCGGACAAGAGAGGCCCGATGTTATCCATCTCAGATCCCGCCTGCCCGCATGGTTGGCCTACCTCGCCTGGCGAAAGATGAATCCGCAGACCCGACCCCGTCTCGTCACCACGGTCCACGGATTCAACTCCGTCAATGCCTACTCCAAAATAATGACGCGCGGCGAAGCCGTCATCTGTGTCTCCGAAAGCATTCGAGATTTTATCATTAATAAGTATACCGACGTTCCGTCTGAAAAACTCGTCGTCGTTCATCGGGGAATTGATCCGAAGGAATATCATCCCGCGTTCAAGCCATCTCAACAATGGCTGGACGACTGGTATGCCGAGTTCCCTGAGACCAAGGGGAAGCAATTACTTACACTCCCCGGACGAATCACCCGCCTGAAAGGACACGAGGACTTTCTTCGGATATTAGCCTCACTCAAAGACCTCAATTATCACGGCGTGATCGCCGGAGGCGCCGCCCCAAAAAAACAAGCGTATTTGGATGAAGTCAAAGCGCTCGTCTCAAAAATGGGTCTGGATGCGTCGATCACCTTCACAGGGCACCGCTCCGACCTCAAAGAGATCCTTTCAATTTCCAATATCGTATTGTCTCTGACCCAGCAACCGGAGTCGTTTGGCCGGACCTCTCTGGAAGCGCTATCACTGGGCACTCCCGTGATCGGCTACGCGCACGGAGGGGTCGGCGAGGTACTCGAAGCACTCTTCCCTCAGGGAAAAGTGAAGCCAGATGATGTGCCGGCCATCATCGACCTGACGCGCACATGGGCCGACTCCGCATCCACAACGGCTCCAAGCACAGAGACGCCCTTTACCCTGGAAAGCATGTTGAGCTAAACGCTTGAAATCTACAACGATTTAAAGAAATCAGCGAGGCCGGAGGCACTTACCTGAGCCTCAAACAATATGCTTGGAACTTCTTCGCGCCTTTCCACACTCACGCCGATGGAAACCGCCTCCAAAGAAACGAAAAAATCAGAGACCCCGACCATCGGAATCGTTGGTCTCGGCTACGTCGGGCTGCCACTGGCCATCCAATTCTCGAAATCGGGTCTGAAAGTCGTTGGTATCGATGTGGATCCTACAAAAATCGAATCACTGAATGCCGGTAAATCCTACATTGGCCACATCGACGGTTCATTGATCGATGAACTTCGCCTCAACGGCCGATTTCTGGCGACGTCCCACTTTTCCGACGCGTCTGATTGCGATGCACTGATTCTTTGCGTGCCGACCCCGCTAAATCAGCACCGTGAGCCCGACCTCAGTTATGTTTTAGAGACCGGCGCCTCTCTGGCCCCCTATCTTAAGAGCGGAACTCTGGTTTGCCTCGAGTCCACAACCTATCCGGGCACAACCGAGATCGACCTACGCGGGGTCCTCGAATCGGGTTCCGGAAAGACGGCAGGTGTTGATTTTCACCTAGCCTATTCTCCCGAAAGAGAGGACCCCAGCAATCCTGAGAGCAAGGTGGAACAGATCCCTAAACTCGTGGGAGGCCTCACTCAAACCTGCCGCGATCGCGCTGTCGCCATCTACGCCCATGCCATCAATACGATCGTTCCCGTCGAGAGTTGCAAAGTTGCAGAGGCTGCCAAACTTCTCGAAAACATATTCCGTTCGGTCAATATCGCCTTGGTCAATGAACTCAAAGTCATTTACGACAAGATGGGGATCGACATTTGGGAGGTAATTGAAGCGGCTAAGACCAAACCCTTCGGCTTTATGCCCTTCTACCCGGGTCCGGGACTTGGAGGGCACTGCATTCCGATCGACCCTTTCTATCTCAGTTGGAAAGCAAGGGAAGTGGGCCAAACCACTCGATTCATTGAACTGGCGGGGGAAATTAATACTGCCATGCCGGAGTATGTGGTCAATGTATGCATGCAGGCACTCAACGGAGTTTCCAAGTCGGTCAAAGGTTCCAGCATCCTTATTCTAGGACTCGCCTACAAGCCGAACGTCGATGACGACCGGGAGTCACCAACTTACGTCCTGATCGAAAAACTTGAAAAATTAGGTGCTGAGGTTGCCTATAACGACCCACATATCCCAACTGTACGCCCGACCCGCGAGCATCCACATTTAGCAGGTAGAACATCCGTACCCATAAACGACAACTTTGACCTGATCCTTTTGGCAACTGATCACCAAGCATACCGCGATTACGATTTCTCGACATTCAAATGCCCAATTGTTGATACAAGAAACTGTATCAACAAGAAGCCCCACTCATACCTTAAGGCTTAAGCCAAGTCGATCCCGCTCCTTGTCCAACCAGACTTATAATTCAATTTTTGTGAACTTACCCAACAATTCAAGCGTCAACATTCTCTGCCTAAAATACGGCACTCGATATCCCGCTCACTACGCAAATCGTCTCTTCGCCGGAGTAAAGAGGAACTTAGAGCGACCCTTTGAATTTTATTGTTGTACCGATGACCCAGAAGGGTTGGAATCGGACATTCAAATCATCCCATTTCCGGAAAACCCCGGGCTCAAAAGCCACTGGCCGCATGTTTTGGTTAAATTAATGTTAACGAAAGACGGATTTGGAGGTCTTAGCGGACCCACATTATTCCTAGATCTGGATTTAGTCATCATGAATGAGCTTGATTCCTTTTTTGACTACGAACCCGGACGCTTTTGTATCATTCACAATTGGGTCAACCGAAGAAAACACCTAACGGGCCAACGGCCGGACGTGGGCAACTCCTCCGTCTTTCGGTTCGATGCAGGCCCCACCTCCGACTCGATTTATCAAACCTTTCTTGCTGAAATGGAGCGAGCCGAGGACCGAGCAATCTTCAACACAGAGCAAGCCTTCATGACCTATGCCATGAAAAACCCAGTCTGGTGGCCGGAATCCTGGGTGCGCAGTTACAAGTGGAACTGCCGACCCGCGTTCCCACTCAATCTGATCCTGAAACCAACCCCACCCAAGGATTGTAGGATACTGGTATTCCATGGAAGGCCTGACCCGGAGGAAGCCATCGTTGGCTTCAAAGGAAAAAAAATTCACCATAGCATGAAGGCCGCGCCATGGATCGAAGACCACTGGTCGTTTTGACACCACGTCTCTGAGGTAATTTTCACAATTTAAACCATGAGCTTACTCAATCATATTTTCAGACCGTTCGGCTACGAACTGAAGAAGCACTATAAAATCGCCGCGCCGACGGCTATGGATGCACTGATGAATGCCATTCATCATTACGGAATTGATACGGTTTTCGATGTCGGAGCCAATGTCGGTCAGTTTGGCCGGGAGCTTCGAGGTGCCGGCTTCAAGGGCCAACTTCACTCATTCGAACCAGTTGCCGAAACGTTTAAAACGCTCCGTCAAGCATGCCAAGCTGATGCCAATTGGCACCCCCACAACCTCGCGCTGGGCGCGGAAGCCGGGACGCATACGATCCACGTCGCAGCTGCCTCCGACCTGTCTTCTTTCAATGCTCCAAACGACTTCGGTAAGGACCGATTTAAAGGCTTCCAGTCAACGACCCAAGAAGACGTCGAAGTGAGCACCGTCGATCAGTTCATCGCCTTAAGCAAACTATCCGGCCGCACAATACTCCTGAAAATGGACACGCAAGGACACGATCTCGAGGTTCTCAAGGGCGCCGCTCAATCCCTCTTCTGCATCCCCGTCATTCAATCTGAAATTGCCTTCCAGCCTCTATATGGAAATATGCCCACTCACATAGAGTCCTTTTCAAACTTCCAAGACTGCGGTTATGGTGTCGCCGCACTAAACGCGGTCACCAAAACTGAGGACCTTGCCGTCATTGAAATGGACTGCCTTTTCATTCGAAAGGGAGATCCGGCGCCCACCCGATAGGAAAGCGACTGTGATGGCCTCTAAAACAACCCCCTTTTGGGAGCAAATTGATGCAATTTTGGTCATCAATCTCCCTCATCGTTCGGATCGATGGACGCAATTGCTTCATGAATTAGAATCGATTGGAGTGGCTCAAAAGGCCATCCGCATTGAAGCGATCGACGGTAAAAATCTAAGCGGATACGATCAGAAACCTTGGTTCAGACAAAAGACACCAGATCCTGTGGCTCGCATGAAAGCAGGGTCCGCTGGATGCTGTTTATCACATCGCAAAGCCATCAAACTTGCCAGAGACCGCGGCTATAAAAAAATACTCCTGATGGAAGATGATGCCGACTTCAAAGATCCGCTTACGGATGAAATGGGTGATTTCCTAGGGCAGTTCATACAAGATGATTCCCGATGGGACATGCTCTACCTTGGGTTCTATATAAAAAAATGCCCTTATCGAGTTGAATCTACGACCAAAATCTCAAACTACGTATACAATATTTGGAGAATACGTGGCCCCTTAATGTTTCATGCGACGGTGATCCAAAGCCGTATTTTCAATCAATTATTGGAAGGTCTACCCACAGAGAAAAATATATGGCCATGGATGACCTACTGGGGATCCATCGACTCATGGATCACTAATTCATTCGGCCGTAATCCTAGCATCAAAATTGCTGGATGCCGACCTAGCCTGGTTGTTCAAAAAGCGAATTATTCGGATATTTGCGGTAGAGTTCTTTCTGTCGAAGAAAGCGAAGGAACCCACAAACCTTCCAAGTTAATTGAGTTGGGTTCCGACGATTTGGAAAGTTCGATTCGGCTCTCGTTTTTTATAAAAGCGCACCAAAGGCTTAAAAGATTTTGTCGCGTCCTAAAGGCCTATCTCTTCGGCTACTCAAAGACCTGAATGACCCTCCACTTACGTGTCTAAAATCCGTGTCAAAATAATCGCTCGTGGGCAGGGTGGCCATCAATGGGCCCGCCAGATTCCGAACGGGGCTTCATCCTGGGGCGAATGTGAGTTCATTTTTAATCAGAACGCGGTCGCATATGACTGGCTCGTGGTGATCGACGATATCTCACGTTCCCATCGAGCTGAAGCCGAAGTCCTTGCCTGTGGCGACCCGCACACGATGCTGGTAACGACAGAGCCTCCGACCATCACCTCTTACGGAAGAAAATTCTGTCGTCAGTTTGCACACGTCTTAACCAGCCAACCTCCCGAGGCGCTCCCCCACCAGAATCGAATCTACTCTCAGACCGGAAATCTCTGGTTCAACGGACATTCCTTTGACGAATTGCTGAAACAAGAGGTGCCCAGCAAAACAGGAAATTTTTCTACGGTCTGCTCTAGCAAACAACAGAAGCACACCATCCACAATGCGCGGGCTCGCTTTACAGAATGTTTACAGGAAAGGTTACCTGACTTGGTGCGGGTGGGTCACGGGTATCGCTTCGTCAAAGAAAAATACGAAGTGCTCGATCCCTACCGCTTTCATCTGGCCATCGAAAACTATATCGGCCCCCACCACTGGACCGAAAAATTGGCGGATCCTTTTCTTTCCATGTCCATTCCCATCTATTACGGCTGTCCCAACCTCGCCGACTATTTCCCGGAGGACAGCTATCTTGCGATCGACATCAAACAGCCGGAAGCAGCACTTGAAACCGTCCGGGCCGTATTGAGCGATCCGAAAGCCTACACAGCTCGACTCGAGGCCTTGCGCGAGGCGAAGCGCCTTGTCATGTTCGAATACAATTTGATGGCTAAGCTCGCTGACTTTATTTCGGAAAACTTCAACCCGAACCTCAAGGCGAGCGGGCGCCCCCTTTACGGTAGAAAGCAGATGCGCTTTCGCCATCCCCGGGATTTGTTCGGTCATATCCATTGGAGCCTGCGGAAAACCTTCAGCTAGATCAATGGCCTTAGACGAAAGAGAGTTGCACACCTACGTCATCAATCTGGCGCGAGCCACCGAGCGGATGAAGCACATGCAGTCCGAGCTCGATCGACTGAACTTACCGTTCACCCGAATCGAGGCAGTGCTGGGAGACGAGCTGCCTGAACCCATCAAAAATTTTGATGAGCGCCAGTTCAACATACGGACGGGTAAGCACGCCAACAAGCGGGAGATCGGTTGCTATTTCAGCCACATTCAGGCACTCAGGCGGTTTTTGGAAACCGATGCGCGACATGCCCTCATACTGGAGGATGATATCAACCTACCCGACTCACTGGAGTCGCTTTTGGACGCGGCCATCCAACACGGTTCGCACTGGGACTTGTTGCGCCTCACTTCTTCACGTCAGGGTGAGTATATCAAAATCGCCGAACTCGACGAAATCCACCAACTGGCCTACAATACGAGAGTGCTTAAAAACACAGGTGCTTACCTGATCAACCGTCACGCAGCCCAGAAATGCCTCAAACATTTGCTTCCCATGCGTCTTCCCTACGACGTTGCACTGGATCGAGACTGGGCCTGCGGTTTTAAAACTGCCTGCATCACGCCCTTTCCGATCGAGCTGGAAGACTTTCCCGGCCAGATCCCCAAAGCGCCCCGCATTCGTGTCTTTCGGAGCACGACCTTCCACCTTTTCCACCTGAGCGATCGCATCTCCAGGATACGCTATCGCCGTTCGCTCGGTAGAAAACTTTCTCAAACCTCAGACCGCTGATATGGTAAAACTGAAAAAACGTGTCGCCTTTGTAGATTGCGGCGAGGCACCCTCACACGGGCAAAGGGTTCTCGAGCACTACCTGCCGGAGACCGACTTTGAAATTACGCAGGATCATGACGCAGAATACGTCATTCACTCCTGCATGGGGCGCCGGGTGCTTCAATATTCAGGCGTCCGCATCTTCATGTGTGGGGAATGCGTTTCCCCGGATTTCAATATCAGCGACTACGCCCTCGCCTTTGATCGACTCGATTTCCAGGACCGCAACCTATGGCTCCCACTCATTAAGATATATCGCGACGCCTACGAGCACCTCCTGAAAAAACCTGTGGCCCCGGACACTATCGTGGGTGAAAATCGCGATTTTTGCTGTTACGTTATGTCCAACACGAAGAACAGCGCTTCCGAGCGTATTGAAATTTTCGACCGTCTTAACGCCTACAAAAACGTCCGTTCCGGTGGCCGCTGGCGGAACAACACAGGCGGTCCTATTAAAGACAAACTCGCCTTCCAAAGACGTCATAAATTCGCCATCGCCTTCGAGAATAATAGTCACCCCGGCTACATAACTGAAAAATTCGCCGAGGCCGCTCAGGCCGGCGCCATCCCAATCTATTGGGGCGATCCGGACATCGGGCGCTACTTCAATTCGAAGGCATTCATTAACTGCCATGCCTACCCGAGCCTCGAAGCTGCGGTTGATGCTGTCATCGAAGTGGACCGCAACCCCAGCCGCTATCGTGCAATGCTCGAAGAACCCTGGTTCTTAGGCGGTAATGAACCGGATCGCCTAAAAGACGAAACCGTACACGCATTTTTAAAGAATATTTTTGAGCAGCCCCACGCCACCGCCTATCGGAGGAACCGCAGTCGTTGGGGCCTCAAATACGAGAGAAGCCTCTACCGCGCCACCTACCGGCCAATCCTGCAATTTTGGCATCAATTTCGCAACAGGATCAGGAAAAAAGACACTCTGTAGGCCCGGATCCAGTGCTCGATCAACGCATCCGATTCATTCGAAGGGGCACTTTTAGAATCGCGACCAGGTATTGGCAAAACAAGCCAGGATCAGTCGCAAAACGAGTCTTAAATAAACGAAAGGAGCGGCACATCATAGCCCAGCCCTTGTCACGTTCGCCGTTCTTAAAAAGCTGCGCCCCCTTCCAGAGAAGCTTTTTCCCAGCGTAACGCATGAGAAAGCGATAGGCTGCCTTCGCATACAGCCGTCGCTCGGCCCCCGCGTAGTTTTCAAGATTCGACAGCAGGACGCGCTCTGTATTGTCCGCCATTCGACTTAAATTGTGCGAGGCATTTGCGCTGTGAACTCGATAGTAAAGCGCCACTCGTTCGCTCTTCAGCACCTCACCCTGCGCCGACAAACGAAGCCACAGATCCAGATCATCCACCCCCCAAATTTCGGGATTGAAACCGCCGACCCGTTCAAGCGCGCTCTTTCGGATCAGCGCTTGGCCCGGCGAAGCAAGCGGATTACCGCTGAAAAATGCTTTCGAGTCCAGCCGCCGGAAAGCGTCCCGTTCGATCCTCGGTTCATCGACTTTGGTTTTAAATCCTTGGAATGAAACGTGCCCGCCGGCGACCATGACCGCCTCAGTGGTTTCGATCGCAGCAAGCTGCCACTCCAATTTATCCTCTGGCCACAAATCATCATCATCCAAAAACGCTATAAAATCCCCATTCGCCTCTGCTAAGCCCCGGTTGCGGGCAGCTGCAACGCCACGATTCGGCTGCTCAAGGTATTGTATCGCGCCTGCGTCCACGTGGCGGCGTAGTACCTCCGCGGTTTCGTCTTCGCTGCCATCGTTGACAACAATCACCTCAAAATCCTTAAGATTCTGCGCGAAGACCGACTCCAGGGTAGCCCCGACCAAACTGGCGTGGTTGAAGGTAGGTATAATGACGGAAACTTTGGGCACGTGAAGCAGAGACTGTTATTGACCTTGAAAACTCAGGCGAAATTCGGGGCACAAATCGCCGTGTAGATTTTTCGAGCTTGCACCCACTTTGAGCCAAGGCAACGCTCAAACAATGATCTATTTACTCGGAGGCTCCGGCTATGTGGGCACTGCCTACCAACAGTTACTCATACAAAAAGGCATCGACTTTAAGAATATTCGGCGAGCGGATATGGACTATACGGACGTGGGCACGCTTAAAGCGGCGCTTGAGTCCGATCAACCCGAATTCCTCATCAATGCTGCTGGCTACACAGGTAAGCCGAATGTCGATGCCTGCGAGGATGACAAAGCAAACTGCCTCTTTGGAAACGCCGTCCTCCCCGGACGGATTGCCGAGGCCTGCGAGGCCACCGACACACCCTGGGGCCACGTTTCGTCGGGCTGTATTTTTACCGGCTCCCGAGCAGACGGAACACCTTTCACCGAAGCGGACGCGCCCAATTTCACCTTTCGCCAGAATAACTGCTCTTACTACTCAGGGACAAAGGCGCTCGGCGAGGAAATCCTCGCAGAAGCGAAAAATTGTTATGTCTGGCGGCTTCGAATCCCCTTCGACCATAATGAAAGTCCGCGCAACTATCTGACCAAGCTAATGCGCTACGAGAACCTGCTCGAAGCCACCAACAGCGTCTCTCATCTCGGTGAGTTTGTCGCAGCAACCTTTGCCTGCTGGGAAAAAAAGGTCCCCTTCAGCACCTACAACGTCACCAATCCTGGCGATGTCACCACCCGCGAAGTCGTCGACCTCATCCTCGAAAGCGGCATTTGCCGGAAGGATTTCAAATTCTTCCACGACGAAGCTGAGTTCATGGATAAAGCCGCTAAGGCACCTCGAAGCAATTGCACAATGTCATCCGACAAACTCGCGGCCGCCGGCATCGAAATGACCCCCGTAAAAGACGCCATCCGCCAAGCCTTGGCCAACTGGCAGCCTGAAGGATGCGTTTAGACTGAGTTTAAGTTGGAAGTTTAAGCTTAAGGCACAACCCTCCTTCAACCTAAACCTAAACTTCAACTTCAACTTAAACTCTAAACTTCAACTTTTTCCCTTAAACTAAATAATGAAAATCATCGTCACAGGAGGAGCCGGCTTCATCGGCAGCAACCTCGTTCGCATGCTGATCAAGGAAACGGAGCATGAAGTCCTCAACATTGATTGCCTCACCTACGCCGGCAATGAGCACTCACTGGCAGACATCGCCGAGAATCCGAGATACCGCTTCATCCAGGCCAATATCTGTGATGCCGAAGCCATGCGCTCAGCATTCGAAAGTTTCAAGCCAGACTGGGTCATGCACCTAGCGGCAGAAAGCCATGTCGACCGCTCCATCGATGGACCCGGCGACTTCATTCAAACGAACGTCATGGGCACCTTCAACATGCTCCAGTCCGCCCTGGAATATTGGAAGCAACTTCCAAGTAGTGACCAGTTGAAGTCAAAAGCTGAAGACCCCAACTTAAACTTAAACTCTCAACTTCAACCGCCTTCACAAGAAGGCTTCCGCTTCCTCCACGTCTCCACCGACGAAGTCTACGGATCACTAGGCGATGACGGTCTCTTCACCGAAACCACCCCCTACGATCCGCACTCCCCCTACTCCGCCAGCAAGGCGTCCTCCGACCACCTCGCACGCGCATGGGCAGATACCTACGGTCTACCGGTCATTGTCACCAATTGCTCCAACAACTACGGCCCATACCAGTTTCCTGAGAAGCTGATCCCCGTAGTCATTCTCAAAGCCCTCCGCGGCGAGCCCATCCCTGTCTATGGCAAAGGCGAAAACATCCGCGACTGGCTCTACGTCGGCGATCACGCCGACGCCCTCCTCACTGCCGTCTCAAAAGGCAAATCAGGTGAGACCTACAACATCGGCGGCAACAACGAGCGCCGCAACATCGACCTCGTCAGGCTCCTCTGCGAACTCCTCGACGAACTACAGCCACGCGATGACCGCAAACCCTACGCCGACCAGATCACCTTCGTCACCGATCGCCCCGGCCACGACCTCCGCTACGCCATTGATGCCTCCAAGATCGAAAACGAGCTAGGCTGGACTCCGAAACAAGACCACCGCTCAGGCTTCCGCAAAACGGTTGCGTGGTATTTGGAGAATACGGAATGGACGGATCGCATCTTGAGCGGGGAATACAAACTCGAAAGACTTGGGAAGTAGTTGAAGGTGGAGCACGGAGTGCTCAGTTGAAGTTTAGGAGTTTAAGTTTAAGAACAAGTACGAAAAAGATTAAGTTTAGGT
>Ga0102948_1001097_pt1 | contig 10797 bp, 7 predicted proteins | sample SalPonA_A_H2O_MG_FD_78211 | JGI IMG/M metagenome (GOLD analysis project Ga0102948, IMG submission 78211) | Water microbial communities from South San Francisco under conditions of wetland restoration - Salt Pond MetaG R2A_A_H2O_MG | ecosystem: Environmental > Aquatic > Non-marine Saline and... | reverse complement strand
TGAATTGCCATATTGGCAATACTGCTGACCGACTCGGAGATCGAGTTGAGTTTATCTTCAGTTTCGACCACCTTCTCAAGGCCACGCTCAGCGTCCTTATGCCCCTCTAGCGCCACTGCAACCGAACGTTGTGCGCGCTCGGTTAGTTCGTTGATTATCTTATGTATATCTTTGGTTGAATCCTGAGTTCGCTTGGCGAGCTCACGTACCTCGTCGGCGACCACCGCAAATCCTCGCCCGTGCTCACCTGCTCGAGCCGCCTCGATTGCAGCGTTTAATGCCAGCAGGTTTGTTTGATCCGCTATCTGCTCGATAATCTCCGCAGCTTTTGCAATTCGGGTGATCTCTGTCGAGAGCTCCTCGACCGATCCGCTGATGCCGCCAACCGTATCTTTGAGCACTTCGATTGATCGCCGGGTTGTAATAGCTACATTTTTACCTTCGAGCGCCATCTCATTTGCGTGCTCGGAGCGCTCGGCTGTCTCTTGCACGTTACGCGACACTTCATTAATCGTAGTCGCCATTTCATGCATGGCGGCTGCGACTTGGTCAGTCTCAGCTTGCTGTTTGCGCATCTCGTCAGCCGCCTCATTAGAGGTTTGGAGTCCAATTTCAGACTGTTCCGAGACTCGAGCAGCTTCGTCCTCAATGCGAGTCAGCACGGTATCGAGATGTGATTTCATCGCTAGGATGCCGACTTTTAGTTGGCCTAACTCTAGCGAATCATCGGTATAGGAGATCGCCGCGAGCGGATGTTTAAAGCTATCATCTAAAAGTGCGCCCAGCTCCTTCACCAGATGTACCCGGCGACGGCTAGCAAATAGCGTCGCTACAACCCCTCCAATCAGCAACAGACCAGCTCCTGGAAGCGTTTGCCCGGATGCCAGGCCTGCCAGACCGAGAACAACGAAGAGCGCTAGAAGGGTCCACTCGTTGATTAGACTGGGCCTAGGAAACTTAACCCCTTTTTCGCGAATTTTGGCATAGAGTTTATCCGCACGTTCCACATCTTTTCGATCAGGACAGGTTCGTACAGACTCATAACCGGTGACCTTGCCGTTTTCAGTAACCGGTGTCACGTAGGCATTTACCCAGTAGTGATCGCCGTTTTTACATCGATTTTTAACTAACCCCATCCAAGGGCTACCAGATTTCAGCGTGTCCCACATAACTTGGAACGCTTCCGGCGGCATGTCGGGATGGCGAATCAAATTATGTGGCTGACCGATCAGCTCCTCGCGGGTAAAGCCCGAAATCTGCTCAAACGCCTCATTGCAGTGAAGGATGTTACCCTGCAGATCTGTTGAGGATATGAGCTTTTTGCCTTCAGGAAATTGAGCTTCGTGATCTGTAACAGGAAGGTTTCTGCGCATTCTCTAACCCCTTGTATTGCCGCCACCCTCACCTAGAGCGCAGCTTTACTCTAACTAAGGTATAGACCGCAGGAGCAGTTCCCGCAAAGAATATGATGCTTTATTGTTGATCTATATCAGGATGTGCGAGGGGTAGACGAATCGTAAAGCGAGCACCCTCTGTATACTCATCGTCTAGCGTCAGTTCGCCGCCGACCGCTTCGATAAGCATACGAGCTCGGTATAGACCTAATCCAGTCCCTAAACCGACCTCGCGTGTAGTAAAAAACGGGTCAAAAACTTTGTCACGATGAGCAGGTAATACGCCCGCTCCGTTGTCAGTAACTCGCAGATACATCGACGTATCCAGACGCTCAAAATCAACTTTAACCTGCGGTTGCTCTACAGCCTCGACTGCCTGACAGGCGTTGGTTAGCACCGTTGATAGCGCTTCCACTAAAGCATCAAATGAGCCCATTACACGCGGTGGTTTTAGCTCAGTTACCCGCACGCAGTTGCAGAGATCTCCTCGTTGCTTGAGTCGCTCAAGGACTAGGCTGATCACCTCTGCGGTATCCACATCTGAGGGCGCCGCGGCATTACCCGATTGTAGTGCTGTCATTTTCTCAACAATCTGCTTTACCCGATCGAGTCCCTTACGGGTATCAACGTAAAGCTCTGAGAGATCCTCCATCATGAACTCGTAGTCTATCTCACCGAGCAGCTTTTCCAGCTCCAAATCGGATAGAGGTTCATTACCTTTTTGTGCCTCAAGCAGCCGGTGTGTGAGTTTAAGTATTGATGCTTGATACTCTTTCAGTGTGCTGAGATTAGAGATGACAAAACCCAAAGGGTTATTGATTTCGTGGGCAACGCCTGCAGTCAGAACGCCGATCGTGGCACGCTTTTCAGACTCCAGCAGCTGCGCTTGAGCTGTTTGAATCGTGTCTATAGCGCCTTCGAGTTCACGATTAAGTGACTGTAGCTCATAGGTTCGCAGACGCACTTTATCTTCTAGTGTCTCGTTTAACTCTTTTAGCTCGTTGGTCAGCTGATTCATTTTTAAGTGGGAACTTTCAACCGCACGCGTCATCTGGTTAAAAGCCTTTCCAACAACATCTATCTCATCTTCACCGAGAACTTCAACACGCTTCGATAGATCACCGGACTCAACGGCTTGAGCTGCCGCTTGCAGAGCAGCGAGCTTATGTGTGAGGTAGCGCCCGAGCATGAATGAGAATAGGGCCACCAGCAGCATCTCCAACAGCACGATGGTGAAACTCCAACGCTCAGCTTGATCGATCACCAGTTCGATTGGATCTGTGCTGAAACCCAATTGCACTGTACCGAAAACCTCGCCGCCCTCTTGCACTTGCGCCTGTGCGTCAAATATACCGTCCGTTACCGCCGATGCAGATAGGTCGATACTCGGTTGTATGGTCTCAGAACCTGGCGAGGCGGCAAGCACCTGTCCATCAGCATTAAGCACACGGGCGTACTGGATACCCGGATTGGTCATTACCTCATTGACGATGGTGTAAAGCGTAGCAAGGTCGAAGCTCAAGACGGCATCTTTGGAGGTTGCTGCAAAGAGCCTTGCGGTCGTTTCAGCACGAGTTTCAAGCGCTTCGTAGTTCGAATCCTTGATGTAACCCAGCATCAAAACTACGAGGGAAAGCAACAACACGCCTTCGATTAGGGCAACGCCCAAAATCGTTTTAGCTCGGATGGAATTGCTTATCAGGCGCATTATTCAACCAAAGAGTCCAACAGTGTAATACCCAGCGACCGTACATCGTCCCAATCAGCATCCTCTGATGCTTGCCAACGACCAATTTTCAATGGTTCTAACAGCGCACGCCCCTCGTCGGTGTTAGACATTTCAACAAGCGCGGCTGTCAGTTTATCAACCACATCCGACTCAACCCGCGGGTGCGATGCGATAGCGTGTGCTGTGTATGGTTGGGTCTGCCACAATACGCGAAGCTGCTCTTTCACCTCCGGGCTCGTTGCATTGAAGGTACGCGCGATACCGCCGCCCGCAACAAAAAATCCTTTAGCCACGTTCAAGTAAACTGAGTCATGAGAGGAGACATAAACCGGCGAAATATTGACGCCCTGCTTGGCAATCTCTGCCCTTGGTACCACCGAAGCGGCAAAAGCCGCTGGACTTGGAAATGCAACTCGCTGCCCGTTGAGCTGTTCCAACGACTCCAGCTCACTCTCTTTAGAAACGACAATGATCCCCTGAATTGAAGCATCGCCGCGACGTACCATTGCTTTAAAACCGCGGTGTTCATTGAAGAAGGTGAAGTGGTAGGGGTTCATGTAGGCGATATCGTACTCCCCAGCCAATACGCGCTTTTCGAAGGTTGGTATGTCAGACGCAGTGGCAAAGTGCAGCTCTACCCCGGTTTGCTCTGACAGGTAGTTCAATATAGGCGACCAGTTAGCGGCAAGAACGGTGGCAGACTGCTGCGGTACGATCCCAACAGTCAGTGCTTGGGCATTAAACGAAACCCAAGCAAGCAAAATAAACAGTGATCTTTTGACAAACATTCAGGCCTCTCCTTTTGCAGCCAGCCAATCTTCCAGCTCGCAACGATTCATGGGCTTAGCTAGACTAAAACCCTGATAACTAAAACTATACCGTTCGTTCAAAAAATTCAGCTGCTGCTGATTTTCGACACCTTCAAAACTGAGCTTTTTACCCCGTTCCAAAATACGATCGCAGAGATTAACCAACATCTCTTGGCGGTTCGTGTAGCTATCGAGCTCATGCAAAAACGCGCGATCGAGTTTCACACAAGATACCGACATTATCTCCTCGCTATTCAGATACGCATGCGCCGCTCCCTGATCATCCAATGTAAGTTCAGATACCATGCTGCGCAAGCGGGTAAGGTTCGCACGACAAGTCGGAACCCTCGATCGCAGCGCTACTTCTGAGACATCCAGCGAGAGCCGCTCTAAGCCAAGCCCGCTGTCTATTGCGCTCTGTTCCAATGTTTCGATTAGCTTTGGCCAGCTGCACTGGCGCGCAGAGAGGTTTAGAACCAACTTAACTCCAGAGTCCAGTTTGAGCCCGGCAAATTCAGCCATGGCCGTATTGAACTGCATTCGAGTGAACTTTTCTGTGAATCCAAGAAGGTCGATAAAGCGAATCAGCTCATCGAGAGAGACTTTCGATTCAGGAATATCGGGACAACGCAGCAGCGCCTCTAGTGACTGCAAGCCACCGGACGAGGCGAGTATTGGCTGAAACACAACACTGAACGCGGCGTTGTTAACTGCATCAACTATCGTTTCACACAGTGGCGTATCTTGAAGAAAGTTGAGATCGCTGCCGCTAAAGATATCGGATTCTATTTCGGTATGCGCCAGCTCTATCAGAAGCTCACTAATCAGCTCGCTGTTCGACCGATCATCGACTGAAGCGCTGGCCCAGCGAAGCCTATCATTTCTAGTTTCCAGAAGACTCATTATAAGAGGCGCAGCGTGCGCATCTGCCTGAAGCAGAAGCGTATAACCACTCCAATGACAACACTTTGTGCCCGCGGGCAAAGTCTCTAAAAGTTCAACCACCAAAGTGGACAGCGCAGTGCTTGCATCGAGTTTGGATTCGCTGAGCAAAATTCGAGGGCAGACAAATTCAATCGCAAAGAGGTTTGTCGTCTCGCTCTCTGTTATGTGGAGTGAATGGATGAAACTCAAAGGTTCGAGGAGGCTTGGTGGCAGATCCGCACCCGCTTCGAGAGGGAGATTTTCAAGTTCGATATCGCAACGCTTTTGCCGCGCAACAACGAATGCCCTTTCAACCTGTTCAAGCAGATCAGTATCGACCCAAGGTTTGGAGATAAAGCGGTGGACCGCACCCGATTCGAAGGCGCCTATGACCTGCTTTAGCTCGGCAAAGCCACTCAGCACCAGACCAACACTGGTCGGATCCACCTGCGCGATGCGTTGCAATAAAGCACCCCCGTCGGCTCCCGGCATTCGAAAGTCTGTTAGGATGACGGGCATATCGTTTTTAGCAAACTGCTCTAGCGCCTCTTCCGCGCTCTCGGCCATCAGGATCTCGTATCCGGCCCTACGAAAAAGCCGACGTAAGGCACGCAAAATACCCACCTCATCGTCGACCAAAAGTAATTTACGCTGCACACTGGCATCCTCAAGGCGAAACCGCTTACTCCTCTTCGAGGACACTCCGAGTCTGGATACCAACCAGACTTTGGATACACTCGATCAGTTGATCGTTATCGAATGGCTTCGTCAGTACCGCATCTGCACCCAGGTCCATCGCTTTCTGCAAAGCGTCGCTACCGAGCGCCGAGATGACGATGATCTTTGTGCCAGCAATCTCAGGTGTCTCGCGCACAAAGCTCAGAACATCATATCCACTCAGTCCCGGCATACTCAGGTCGAGCGTCATGAGGATCGGACGATCCTTCATCAGCTTTGTGCCACCCTGAAAGCCATCGACAGCGACGTCGGTGATGAACCCGTTACTGCGCAATACTCGTTGAATCGAGCGAGCAATAGCGGGCTCATCATCAACTATTAGAACACGACGATTATCATCACCGGCAAGTTCAGGAGGAATCGGAATATCATGCTCTACCAGAAAGCCGATAAAGTCCTCAACACGCACACGATTGTTGCCTCGCCCCGGTAACTTGAAGCCCTTGAGCGCGCCGCGCTCAATCCAACGAATCACTGTTCTGAGGTTCACATCACATAGTTTGGCGATTTCGCCTGTGCTTAATGTCTTCATAGGTCTATGATTTACTTATATGTACAGCGTTAATGTTTATTGTCTGTCTACAGCAGTTTCAGCAACTTCCAAGCAGGCCGTTATGAGACAAAGTCAGACCAACCGTACTTGTTTAAATGTCATGTCTTACAGGTTAGTAACAAATTTCAATTAACGCCAATCGTGAGAGATAAAATGAGTTTTGAATCAGACACTGAGGTCACAAAGCCCCACATACTCTGTGTTGACGATGAGGAACACATTCTCTCCTCACTTAAACGATCGCTACGCCGAGAAGCCGAGGTATTCACCGCCTCATCTGGCGAACAAGCACTCGAGATTCTGAAAAATCAACGCGTTGATCTACTGATCACAGACATGCGCATGCCAAGCATGACGGGTGCGCAGTTACTGCACGAAGTGAATCAACTGGGGCTTAATCCAGCTCGTATTCTATTGACGGGTTACTCAGATGTTGAGTTGTTGCAACAGGCGATTAATGAAGGGCGATTGGATCGTTATATTCGCAAACCCTGGGAGAATAATGAGCTGATTGCGGCGGTTAACCAGGAGTTACACCGGCGAAATCTAGAACTAAGAAACCTTGAGCTCACAGAGGAATTAAAGCTTAAAAACGACGTTCTCAATGAGTTGAACAAAAACCTTGAAGCCAAGGTTAGTGAGCGTACTCTGGAGCTGCGCGCCAGTAATGCTCAGTTAGAGGCCAGTCTCGCCGAGCTGAAACAGTCGCAGAAAGCGACCGCTCGAATCTTTTACAACCTCCTAAGCCTCAGCGGACAACTGGGCGGCAATCAGGCGATCTTGACCGGCAAGCTCTGCACCTTAATCGCAAACCGGAAAAATCTAGACAAAGAGAGCTCTGGCCAAATTCGACTCGCCGGTATCTTAGGTGATCTTGGCCTGCTTTGTATGGACAGCCAGCTGCGCACTGCGCCCTGGTACGAGCTCAACAGTGAACAGCGACAACTCTATCTCACCCACCCAAGCTTTGCGGTAGAAGCGATGGCGCCGGCTACGCATCTAAACGAGGCGGCAACTGCGATTAAGTATCAATTCGAACGCTATGATGGGAAAGGCGTACCCGAGCGGTTAGTTGCGGATGAAATTCCAATCGCCGCACGAATCTTGAGTCTTTCACGGGATTACATCCGCACCTTGCACGGTGTTCTGCAAAAGGGTCGACTCTCCTCCTTTTCAGCCTTCAAGGAGATCGAAAAAGCGGCAGGACACCTCTACGACCCTGAGCTAGTTGAGATATTGCAAGAGGTAATCCCCCAGCTTAACGAAGAGGTTGTAGAGAAGGATGAGCGCATCCTTTCAACTTCGAAGTTAAAGCCTGGGATGGTGCTCTCACGAGACCTATTCAATGCTCGCTCTATATTGTTGTTGCCGAATGGTAAGCGTCTTACGCCCACTATTATTGAGCGGCTACAGAAGATAGAGGATGCCGATAACTCATTTCTCGACGTCTATGTTTTTCGTTAATCCAATTCGCCAGGCGCCTCTATTGAAGCAACATACCCAGCGACCCCTTAGGTAGCTTCTCCGCTGGGGTCTCACGCAGATGCACCAGGGTGTTTTGTCGTTCCATGAGCTCATCCGCTAGCTGCATGCGCTGCGTCAAACGTAGATAGCGATCAACCATCCTCAACCGTTCGTCACGTCTATTCGTGTCGTCACGGGCCGACTCCAAAAATAGTTGAGCAAGATTCAAATAGGCCAAAGCATTGGTCGGGTCATACTCAGTAGCCATACCAAAATAGCGAATCGCTTGTGCACGCTTGCCTGCGAGATAGTGCTTAATACCAATGCGGTTAACCTTGGCGGACATCTGTGGATCACGTTTAGGCGCTTCATCAGCTTCGACGGCGGCAACACTGTCAGGCACTTTGAGCGGTTCAAGTACCGGAACAGGATCATTATTAAGGGCATCGCGTTCACGCGTCAGATTGAGCGGTTTTCGCAAACTTGAATTGAGCATATCCGCGCGCGATAAAGCCCTCGAAGCTGACTCTATATCCCCCACCGCGAGATAGGTTTCATTTAAAACCAGCTCTGCTCGCACACGCAACTCATCATCTTTTGGAAACTCCTGCTGTGCTTTAGCCAGAGTTTCACGAATCTCCGCGATCAAACCCGCATGTGCACGGTCAGGACTGCTGTTAATCTGCAAGCGCGTAATATTGGCTAACTTTAGGTGGGGCTCGGCACTTCGATAACAACTCTTGCGGCCAAGGTTGATCGATTTTTTATAGGCCAAACGGGCAACGTCATAGGCGTTACTTTGAGTCGCGACACGCCCTAGTTCGAGCTGTCGAGGGATACCCAGTGGAGACTTGGCCGTAGCCGCCTGCAGAATCTCACGAGCCTCATCAAGCTCACCCTGATACTCCAACACGCGCGCAAGAAGATCATAGGCCTGCAGGAACAGCGGGTAGTGATCAACAATGTTACTCAAAAGGGCCTGTGCGTCGTCTAAGCGCCGCACGCTCAGATAGGCGTATGCGAGTGTCACGCCCAGCTCCTTTTCAGGCTCTTCCCAATAATAGCGCTCAAGCAGTTGCACAGCGTCAGGGGCTTCACCCAAATCAATTAAGGCTCGCGCCCGAATTAAGCTTGCATCATGGTATGCGTTAGAGAGTCTGGGAATGCGCTTACAGGCCTGGATTACCGCTTTCGGATCGCCCTGCTCCAACGCCAACGAAACTGGTTTAAGTGCGCGTTTCTGGGCGACTATCGAAGAGATACGTTGGTGCAGCTCCTCTTGGCTAAAGGGCTTGGTTAACAGATCGTCTGGCCGGCTGTCCAGCGCGTGCAAAATTGTCTCCTGCGAGCTGTCGGATGTCATCAAAATCCAGCCCGTTGTTGCACGGATGTAGCCGCGGTAGCGTGCCTCCTCCAACAGCTGAATTCCAGTGGTCGAGTCTCTACCATTATGGCCGAGCAACACGATATCAAAAGCGTGCTCATCAAAAAGATCGAGCACCTGTGCACTCAGTGTCGCTACAGAGAGCTGTTCAACCCCTAAATCGCGCAACATATAGAAGATGGCCGAACGCATTGGCCCGCTGCTTTCGAGCAGAAGCACACTCAGCTTTGCATAGTCACGCTGTTTAAGGGCCAACCTACACCTCAAGAGTTTCCAATAGCTTCAGTACTATAGTTAAACATCTCAGGGTACTGCCAGCACAGACTGGCATTTCTAACGGCGTGCAGTTATCGAATCGCAAAGGATCATGCACGAATGCGTGCTTGAATCAAATAACGCGAAGAATGCTAAGAGTGCTGAGAATATATTAAGAGTAGCGCGCCAGCGTTTTTTGAGAACGACTGGCGCAGATGAGGTCAGTAATCAATCACTAGCAAGGAAGCTGAAATAAGCAGCGCGAGGAAAACGGTCTCACTGATCATCAACACGAGCGGTCGCCACCCTACAGCAGCTAACTCTTTGAATGAGGACTTCATTCCCAAAGCCACCATTGCCACGACCAAACACCAGCGAGACGCCTCGACTAAGAGCCCTGCAGCAGGCGTTGGGATAACGCCGTAACTGTTCAGCAGCACAATCAGGATAAAACCGATCAAGAACAGTGGAAAGGCTGTACCTTTTTTAGGTTCTGTCGTCTTACCCATCAAAAATCGTGCGGAGATCACTGCCAATATCAGCACAACGGGAACCAGCATCGCAACGCGCAACAGCTTAGTGAAGGTGGCAATATCGCCTACTTCGTCGGAGATCATGTAGCCCGCGCCAACGACTTGGGCAACATCGTGAATCGTCGCACCCAAAAAGACTCCCGCAGCCTCGGGTCCGAAGTTGAACATGGAGACGATAAACGGATAGAGAATCATCGCAATCGTGCTCAAAGCCGTGACAGTTACGACCGTAAACAACAAATTCTTCTCAGACTCTTTAGTTTGCGGCAATACCGCTGAGACCGCGATCGCGGCTGATGCACCACAGATACCGACCGATGATCCGGTGAGTATGGCATTGGCAGGGTTCAATCCCAGCTTGCGGCCTAATAGATATCCAAACCCGATGGTCGCGGGCACCGCCACAACGACCAATACGATCGGTGTCAGCCCCAAGCTGAGGAGCTGTTCAACGGTAATACGGGCACCGAGTAAGGCGATCCCGAATCGCAGTACCGCCTTTGCTGAGAACTGGATTCCGGCAACACACTTACCCTCGGCCGAAAGGTAATTTAGCGCCATGCCCATCAGCAAAGCATATAAGATCACAGGACCACCGTAGTGCTCGGAGACAAACGCAGCCGCAAGCCCAATCACCAAACAGAGAGCAAAGCCAGGCATTAGTACTCTTACCTTCGCAGCGAAGTCCATTGCGCGAAGCCCTAAAATTTTACCCACTCCCTAGCCCTCCTAGGCTGAATAGTTCGCTTTAAATCGACCCAACAATCAGGTCATCTCTGAAAGATATTGATGGTTTTCGGTATTACAAACGCTCATTCGAAGCTCGACTGGGTGGTTATCATAAGAGAAAGCCAATCGTGTTACGCTCAACAACGGGGAGCCCGGTTGAATGTTAAGAACGTCCGCCTCCACCTGGGTTGCCACTATTGCACGAAGCTTCTCGTTAGCCCGGGTCACCGAAAAGCCGTACTGGCGCTCGTAGAAATGATACAGCGTATTGGGTATTTGATCTGC
>Ga0102948_1001092_pt1 | contig 10822 bp, 9 predicted proteins | sample SalPonA_A_H2O_MG_FD_78211 | JGI IMG/M metagenome (GOLD analysis project Ga0102948, IMG submission 78211) | Water microbial communities from South San Francisco under conditions of wetland restoration - Salt Pond MetaG R2A_A_H2O_MG | ecosystem: Environmental > Aquatic > Non-marine Saline and... | reverse complement strand
GTACCAGAGCGAACAGCACCATAAGGACAGCAACCGTGGCAAGCGCTGCCGGGTGGCGGCCGAGTTGTGAGGTGATGGCCAAATCGGTCGACCCGATAGCGCCGCCTCGGGCCAGCAGCAAAGCCGCCGCGATGGAAATGATAACTGCCGGAATCTGGGTGACCAAGCCATCACCAACTGTCAGGATCGCATAGGTTTCGAATGCATCGCGCAGCGCCATTCCATGGATCAGAGTTCCCATGATCAGACCGACCACGATGTTCAAAAGCGTGATCAACAAGCCCGCGACCGCGTCCCCTTTGACAAATTTCGACGCCCCATCCAGTGAGCCGAAGAACGTGGTTTCCTGCAGTTCGGTTGAACGGCGGGTTCGGGCGTCCTCATGGGTGATCGCGCCAGCTGCCATGTCACTGTCGATGGCCAATTGTTTGCCGGGCATACCGTCCAGCGCAAAACGTGCGCCTACCTCAGCCATGCGGGCCGCACCTTTGGTGATCACCATGAAATTGACGATCAGCAACACGAAAAAGACCACGATGCCCAGAAACACGCTTCCGCCCATGACGAAGTCTGCAAAGCCTTTGATCACGTTGCCGGCGGCATCCGTACCCGTGTGCCCTTGACCGATAATCAGCTTTGTAGAGCTGATGTTGAGGGACAGGCGCAGCATGAGTGATGCCAAGAGAATTGTCGGAAATGCCGAGAAATCAAGCGGCCGTTCTACGAACAAAGTGACCGTAAAAATCAGGATCGCCAGCGCAAAGGAGGCAGCCAGACCGATATCGAGAACGATGGCCGGCACTGGCAAGATCATCATCACGATGACCGCCATTAACGCCACCGCAAGCAACACAGTGGGTTGGGCAAAAACACCCTTCAGTTGCGCGCCCATCAGTTTGACCCGCCCATACCGATCAACGGTCTGACGTTGCTGTCGTCAATCGGGAACAGCGATCCGGAACGTGATTTTGCGCGCGCCCCGATCAATGATGTCGCCACGCGTGTGACCGGTTCTTTCTGCGGATCGAGCATGTCGACCCTAGCGCGAAATTCGCGATATTTTGCCTTGTAGCGGCTGGCGAACTTGGGCGTTCGGCTGTGATATGCGCCGGCAGCATCAGTCCAATCACCAAACTCTGTATGCAGGCGTTCCAGAAAATCAGCCGCATACAACGCGTTTTTATCCGGATCGAACATGTCATCAAGACTGCGAAACGCATCCGAATGCCACCGGTAGTTTATCTGAAAACATCCGATATCAAGGTTCGTTTCGCCCGATTTAACCTGAGAGAAAACGTACGAACGGGCATCATCTTCCGATGTGAACCACGATCCGTTGCCAGAGTGATTGACAGTCCATGGCCAAGGTTTGCCCTGCGATGCGCTTCGCCCGGTTTCCAGACGGGTGATCGTCAACAGAACTTCTGCAGGGACAGATGTAACCTGTGCCGCGCGATACGCCGCATCGTCGCAGATATTGGCGTTGGCGACCTGTGCCAGAACCGCGCCTGTCGCCAGCAGGTAGAAGAACATCAGTCTGGCTAATCTGAGATGTGACACAAAGGCCCTCGCGTTCTGCGGTTTCGCGGAACACTAGGGGAAAGATAGTTAGGATTTGGTTAGCGCTGTTGCCCTCAAACCAGGGCTTCGACCAACGCGAGTAACGAAGCACCCAGAACTGCGCCGACACTGCCCCAGATCAGGGCACCCCGAACGCGGTGGCGATCAGGCGCATCCTTCGGCTGTGCTTGCGCAATCAGCGCCTGTTCAACGAGCCCCGGCAGACGCGGCCCAAATCGGGCGAGAACCATGGCTGTCTTGCCGATATCCTTGGCGAAAGCGCGCGGTCCGATGCTTGTTTTGATGTAATCCTCAACGATGGGACGTGCGACATCCCAGATGTTCATCTTCGGGTTCAAAGATCGCGCCACACCCTCCACCACAACCATCGTACGCTGCAACAAAATCAATTCGGTGCGCGTCTCCATCCCGAACCGTTCCGTGACCTCGAACAGATAGCTCAGCAATCGCGCCATAGAGATGCGCGTGGCATCCATGCCGAAAATCGGCTCTCCCACTGCGCGCAAAGCGCGGGCGAATTCATCAACATCCTGATCGGCAGGCACATAGCCCGCTTCGAAATGCACCTCGGCCACACGTTTGTAGTCACGCCGGATAAAGCCAAACAGGATCTCGGCATAAACGCGACGCGTGTATTCGTCGATATGGCCCATGATCCCGAAATCAAGCGCGATGATGTCACCATTCGGCGCGACTTTCAGGTTTCCTTGGTGCATATCGGCGTGAAAGAAACCATCGCGTAAAGCATGTTGCAAAAACAGTTGCAAAACACGCTGGCTCAGGTCTTCGCGGTCATGCCCTGCCGCATCCAACGCATCATTGTCCCCCATCGGCAGACCTTCGGCCCAACCGAGGGTCATCACGCGGCGGCTCGACAGATCCCACTTTACGGCTGGCAACTGAAACCCGGGGTCGTTCTGCGTGTTCGCGGCATATTCGGACGCCGCAGCAGATTCGAGCCGCAAGTCCAATTCCCCCATGACCACGCCTTCAAAATGCGTGATCACATCCTTTGGCCGCAACCGACGTGACGATGGCGACAGCATCTCGATCATGCTCGCAGCAAAGTAGAACGCGTCGATATCCTTGCGGAAGTCCTTTTCAACGCTCGGGCGAAGCACCTTGATGGCAACGGTCTCGCCCGTCTTTGCAATCCGCGCTTTGTGAACCTGTGCGATAGACGCCGCGGCAACCGGTTCGCTGAATTCTGAAAATAGCTCGTCTGCCGGGTATCCCAGTTCGGATTCGACCATCGCTTTGGCCTCGGCCACGGAAAACGGCGGTAGCTTGTCCTGCAATACGCGCAGTTCGACCGCCATCTTGTCGCCGACCACATCGGGCCGTGTGCTCAGCACCTGACCAAACTTGATATAAGCAGGACCGAGCGCCGTCAGCGCACGCGGGGCAGCCGGCGTGTTGGGATCGCCATCATAGCCCAACCACTTGAACGGCCAGCCCAAAATCCGGGCGGCGACCCGCAATGGTTTGGGCGCATCGAACGCATCGAGCACCACACCCATCGCGCCAGTACGCTCAAGCGTGGCGCCGGTGCGGATCAGGCGCAGGATATTGTGCGGACCTCTCACGTCAGATTTTCCACCCCGAATGCAGACACGCGATTCCCATGCTCAGATTGCGATACTTCGCGTTCTCGAAACCGGCACTGCGCACCATGCCCAGAAACGTCTCCTGATCGGGAAACTTTCGGATCGATTCGACAAGGTACTGATAGCTGTCACGATCATTCGCGATCGCCTGACCCATGCGCGGGATGATGTTGAACGAATAGAGATCGTACACTTTCTGCATCAGATCATTCGGGATCTGACTGAACTCAAGCACCATCAACCGCCCGCCGGGGCGCAGCACACGGTACGCCTCGTTCAACGCCTCTTGCGGGCGCGTCACGTTCCGGATGCCAAAGGAAATCGTGTAGACGTCGAAGGTGTTGTCTTCGAATGGCAGGTCCATCGCATCGCCCACGACCCAATCAAGACTGCCTTCCATAGCTTCGGCTTCGGCGCGCTTGCGACCTTCGATCAGCATCGGCTCTGTCAGGTCAAGCACAGTTGCGTGGCCATAACCGGCGCGCTTGAGAAAGCGGAACGAGATGTCGCCGGTCCCGCCCGCCACGTCCAGAAGCTTTTGACCGCCCCGCGGCGCCAGCCAATCCATCATCGCGTCTTTCCAGACACGGTGAATGCCAAACGACATCGCGTCGTTCATAACGTCGTACTTGGACGCAACAGAGCTGAACACGCCCCGCACGCGGCCTGCCTTTTCCGTTTCAGGCACATCCTGAAATCCGAAATGCGTTGTGGATTGGTTTTCGTCCGCCATAAGCCTTGCCGTTTTGTCCGCCAGACTTTCTTATAGAGCGCCAACCCATACATACAATGCGACGACACCCGACAGGACCCGCCAAATGCCCGAATTGCCAGAGGTTGAGACGGTACGACGCGGGCTTGCGCCAGTGATGGAACAGGCCGTGATCGCAACGGCTGACATCAACCGCCCCGATCTGCGTTGGCCGTTTCCCGAAAACATGGCCGCGCGCCTGACGGGAAAGCGCGTGATGGGCCTGCGCCGCAGGTCGAAATACATTCTTGCCGACCTCGATAGTGGCGAGACATTGCTCGTGCATCTTGGCATGTCCGGGCGCATGCTGATCTCGGGCGACCCGCTTGGGCAGTTCGTCCACGATCATCCCGCACCCGAAAAGCACGATCACGTCGTGCTGCACATGGACAACGGCGCGCGAATTACGTTCAACGATCCTCGTCGTTTTGGGGCGATGGACCTTTTGCCCACGATCGGTGCCGAAGCGCATCCGCTTCTGGCGTCAATCGGGCCCGAGCCTTTGAGCAACAGCTTTAACGAAGACTACCTTGCTGCGGCCTTGGACAACCGCAACACACCTATGAAATCTGCGCTTCTCGATCAGAAAATCATCGCCGGTCTGGGCAATATCTACGTTTGCGAGGCCCTTTTTCGATCAAAAATTCATCCGACGCGCCCAGCGCGCCGCGTCTCGAAAACCCGCGTTGCACGCCTTGTGCCGATCATCCGCGATGTTCTGAACGACGCGATCACCGCTGGCGGATCATCCTTGCGCGATTTCCGCCAAGCCGATGGAGAGCTTGGATATTTCCAGCACAGCTTTGATGTCTACGGGCGTGAGGCCGACCCCTGTCGTACCCCGGGCTGCACGTCGACCATCCGGCGTATCGTGCAATCGGGGCGGTCGACCTTCTATTGCCCAAGCTGCCAAAGATAGCTTGAACGGCGCGCAGCACATGCGTAAGGCTGCACCTTCAGGATCACCGAACGGAGCCCTCGCTCATGGCTTATGAGACGATCATCGTCGACATCGAAGATCACGTTGCCACCATCAAACTCAACCGTCCGGACGCGATGAATGCGCTCAACAGCCAGTTGCTGTCGGAACTGGCCGGCGCGCTGAAAGATGCGGACGCCAATGAGAAAGTGCGCTGCATTGTACTGACCGGCTCTGCCAAGGCATTCGCGGCGGGCGCTGACATCAAGGAAATGTCCGAAAAGACATTCGTTGAGGTGTTCCTCTCCGATTTCTTCGGGTCAGAGGCGCAGGCGGTGTGCAGCGTTCGCAAGCCGATCATCGCTGCCGTATCGGGCTACGCGCTGGGCGGCGGATGCGAGCTTGCCATGATGTGCGACTTCATCATCGCGTCGGACACAGCCAAGTTTGGCCAGCCCGAGATCAACCTTGGCGTCGTCGCCGGAATTGGTGGCACGCAACGCCTTACCCGGTTCGTTGGCAAATCGAAGTCCATGGACATGCACCTCACCGGGCGCTTCATGGATGCCGAGGAAGCAGAGCGTGCGGGTCTCGTCAGCCGCGTGGTCCCATCGAAATCGCTGATGGAAGAAGCACACTCTGCGGCCGCCAAAATTGCCGAAAAGTCGATGCTCGCAACGTTTGCGGTCAAGGAAGCGGTGAACCGGGCATACGAGACAACCCTTAGCGAAGGCTTGCTTTCGGAACGCCGCCTGTTTCATTCGCTCTTCGCGACAGAGGACCAGAAAGAGGGTATGGCCGCGTTCCTAGAAAAGCGCACGGCGCAATTCCGCGACAGATAAGCCCTTTTCACGGACCATAACTGGGGCTATACGCGCCCCAGAAATGCGTGTGATGCCCGCTTGGCAAGATTCGTTCCGGTTCTGAACCCGGGCTGGCTTTCATTGCGCACCCCTATTCGAACCAAAGACCAAGGAACAAATCACATGGCAAATTCGCCCCAGGCAAAGAAGCGCGCAAAGCAGAACGAAAAGCGCTTCGCGATCAACAAAGCGCGCCGTTCGCGCATCCGCACATTCCTTCGCAAAGTGGAAGAAGCCATCGCATCCGGCGACAAGGAAGCGGCCACCGCAGCATTGCGTGCGGCCCAGCCCGAACTCATGCGCGGTGTGACCAAAGGCGTTTTCCACAAGAACACAGCTTCCCGTAAGGTGTCCCGCCTCTCGGCACGGGTCAAAGCGCTCGGCTAAGAATCGGCGGTTGTCCAAATCGCAGATGAAAATCAAGATACCGCCCCACCGTGGGCGGTATTTTTCTTTGCCGCTTGCGCAGCTTTGCACCGGTTGGGGATTCTTTTCGAAAGATCGCCGAGTCAAGGTATAAGAGCAGTTGTCGGTTCCGAAGACAGACTGCTAACTTCCCCTCAGCGAGTCACACAGCGCTTGGGGGGACAGGCGTGACTGGGTCGAAGTAGAACGAAAAAACTGCCTCGATATCGACCCGGTCAAGCGACGAGATCTTTGGTCCGTCGCCTTGTCCAAAATGAAATATGCGTCGTCAAGAGCACCCGCATCCGCGTGTGGTCTGTGTCGTCCTTTGCCCTTCTTCGGGCCCCCGTTTGGCATGTTGGCTGGCCGCACCTTTTGGTGTGTGGGCGTTGGGGCAAGAGTGCCCCTATTTTGGGAACAGCGTGCGCAAAGCATGCGGGTAGCGGGAACATGGAAAAAATGACCAGCGAACAGTGGGGCTCAATTCGCAATGAACTTAACGACACTCTTGGAGCGAATAGCTTTCAAAGCTGGATAGACCCACTGGAATTCATCGGTTGTGACGACGGCATCGCCCGCTTCCATGTGCCCACGAACTTTCACGGTAATTATGTTTCTCAAAACTATGGCGACATCATTCTGAGCAAGATCTCGTTGATGGACCCTTCGGTAAAACGCATCGCGTTCGACACGCCGACAAACAGGCCACATGCGGCCCAGCAAACTCCGGTCGCAACTGCCCCTGCGCAAGCTATGAAGGTGGCGGCGGAAAAACCCACCAGCCCTCTGGATGGCTCACCGCTCGACAAACGGTTCACGTTCGACAACTTCGTCGTCGGCAAGCCGAACGAACTGGCGCATGCTGCGGCGAAGCGTGTGGCAGAAGGCGGTCCGGTCACGTTCAATCCGCTCTTTCTTTATGGCGGTGTCGGTCTTGGTAAGACGCACCTCATGCACGCCATCGCGTGGGAGCTGCGCACCAAACAACCGCATCTCAATGTTCTCAACCTGTCTGCCGAACAGTTCATGTATCGCTTCGTGCAGGCCCTGCGCGACCGCAAGATGATGGACTTCAAAGAGATGTTTCGCTCGGTCGACGTGCTTATGGTCGATGACGTGCAATTCATTGCAGGCAAGGACAGCACGCAGGAAGAATTCTTCCATACATTCAACGCACTGGTCGATCAGCACAAACAGATCATCATTTCTGCTGATCGTGCACCGGACGAGATCAAGGATCTGGAAAACCGCATCCGATCACGTTTGCAAAGCGGCTTGGTCGTCGACCTTCACCCGACAGATTACGAACTGCGCCTTGGTATTCTTCAATCCAAGTCGGAAATGTACACGCGGATGTATCCTACCCTCGAAGTCGACCACGGGATCCTCGAATTCCTTGCGGCCCGGATCGTTACAAACGTGCGCATCCTCGAAGGCGCGCTGACCCGCCTCTTTGCCTTTGCGTCACTGGTCGGCAAGCCCATCACGATGGATCTGACTCAGGAGTGTCTGACCGACATCCTGCGTGTGTCGGAACGCAAGGTATCCATCGAAGAAATCCAGCGTCGCGTCGCCGATCACTATCTCATCCGCCATTCCGACCTGGTGGGACCCAAGCGCGTCCGCACGTTTGCTCGCCCGCGTCAGATCGCAATCTATCTTTGCAAGCAACAGACCACCCGTTCGCTTCCTGAAATCGGCCGCCATTTCGGTGGGCGGGATCATACCACCGTGATGCATGGCGTGCGCCGCATTGAAGAGCTGAAAAAACAGGACGCGCAAATCGCGGAAGACGTCGACTTGCTGCGCAGATCGCTCGAAGCCTGAGTCCCAGACACAACAAAGGGCGGCATTGCGTGTCTTACTGCACGCCTGCCCTTGACCCTGCGCGCAATCCAGCCAAGAAATTGCAAAACAAGGGGTTGGAGAGCGACCCTAATGGGGGCTACTGTCAGCGTCCGGCTGCTCGGAGGGAAAGCGCATGAAATTCAGCATGGAAAGAGGGACGCTTCTCAAAGCGGTCTCACAGGCCCAGTCCGTGGTGGAGCGGCGCAATACTATCCCGATCCTTGCCAATGTCCTGATCGAGGCAGATGGCGAAACAGTCCAATTCCGCGCAACCGACCTTGATATCGAGGTGGTCGACCGCGCTGTAGCTCAAGTCGAACGCGCCGGTGCCACGACCGTGTCAGCCGTGACGTTACACGAGATCGTCCGCAAACCGCCCGACGGCGCGCTGGTGTCGTTATCCGAAGATAGCGCGTCGGGTCGCCTGACCGTCGAAGCGGGACGATCGAACTTTTCTCTGGCGACGCTGCCCAAAGAAGACTTTCCTGTCATGGCCTCGTCCGAGTACACAGCCAACTTCTCGGCCCCTGCGACAGTCCTGCGCCGCCTGTTCGACAAATCGAAATTCGCGATCTCGACAGAAGAAACGCGCTACTATCTCAATGGTGTCTACATGCACATCGCAGATGGTGAAGATGGCAAAGCGCTGCGTTGTGTGGCCACAGACGGCCACCGCCTTGCCCGAATCGACGCGCCACTGCCAAGCGGTGCGGCGGACATTCCCGGCGTGATCGTACCGCGCAAAACTGTGGGCGAATTGCGCAAGCTTCTGGAGGACGACGATATGGAAATTGCGGTCTCCGTGTCGGAAACCAAAGTCCGATTTGCAACACCTGACATCACCCTGACATCCAAGGTGATCGACGGGACATTCCCCGACTACACCCGGGTTATTCCGCAAGGCAACACACGCCGCCTTGAAGTGGACGCTGCCGAATTCGCCAAAGCGGTGGACCGCGTCGCAACAGTCTCGTCCGAGCGGTCGCGCGCAGTGAAACTGGCTCTCGACGAAGATCGTCTGATCCTGTCTGTCAACGCGCCCGACAGCGGGGCCGCCGAGGAGGAACTGGCCGTCGCATATGGGGACGATCGTTTGGAGATCGGCTTCAATGCAAAGTACCTTCTTGAGATCGCCAGCCAGGTAGATCGCGAAAACGCTGTGTTCATGTTCAACTCTGCTGGCGATCCAACGCTCATGCGCGAAGGCAATGATACAAGCGCGGTCTACGTTGTGATGCCGATGCGCGTCTGAACCATCCGCGCCTTTGAACGGGGGCGCTGTTGCCGCTTCACATAAATCGCCTTTCGCTGTCGCATTTCAGATCACATCTGCATGTGACGCTGACACCCGATGCACGGCCTGTCGTGCTTTACGGGCCGAATGGTGCGGGCAAGACGAACCTGATCGAAGCTGTCTCTCTCTTTTCGCCTGGGCGCGGGATGCGTCGTGCATCGGCGCAGGATATGACACGGCGTCCCGAAGGTTTGGGTTGGAAGATCAGCGGTCTGGTCGAAACACCAGAAGGTCTGCAAGATATTGCCTTCATCTCTGATCAAGGCACCCCGCGTCAGGTCAAGATCAACGACAAACCGGCCCCGCAAACGCGTCTTGGCGAACTGGTGCGCCTGCTATGGCTTTTGCCCTCCATGGACCGGCTGTGGATCGAAGGGGCCGAAGGGCGGCGCAGGTTCCTCGACCGCATGACGCTCAGTTTCTTTCCCGACCACGGTGAGGTTTCGCTGACCTATGAGAAGGCCATGCGCGAGCGCAATCGCCTGCTCAAGGATCAAGTGCGCGATCCGATGTGGTACAAGGCGCTTGAGGCGCAGATGGCATCGTCTGGCATAGCGATTCACCACAACCGCCAGCGCGCCCTAAAGCGCATCGCCCAAGCACAGGATCAGGCCAGTACGCAATTCCCTGCGGCACAGCTTGACCTGATCCAGACCGAAGGCGAAATGCCCGACACCGAAGGTGATCTTCGCTCTGCGTTCGAGGAAAGCCGCTTTCGTGATCTAACCGCGGGACGCACCTTGGTCGGTCCGCATCGCGCCGACCTGTTCGGCGTATTCGCAGCAAAAGGCGTGCCTGCCGCCGACAGCTCTACCGGCGAACAGAAAGCGCTTCTGATCTCACTTGTCCTGTCCAACGCGCGCGCACTGGTCGAAGACTTTGGCGCGCCGCCCATCGTGCTTTTGGACGAGGTTGCTGCACATCTGGATGCCCAACGTCGCGCGGCGCTTTACGACGAAATCTGCGCTTTGGGCGCGCAAGCGTGGATGACTGGGACCGGCGCAGAACTCTTTACGGAACTCGGGCCACGCGCCCAGTATTTCGAAGTGACCGAAGCCGACACGCAAACAAGCGTGACCCAAGTCAGCCCTGCCTGACCCCGCGTCTGCCTCAGCAATGCACAAACCGCTAAATCTTGTGCCAGTTGCGTGACAACCCCTGCCGTTTGGCGTATAAAAACAGCAGAAAATCGAAGGGTATAAGAATGGCAGACCCCGCACAGGCACCGGAAGAATACGGCGCGGATTCCATCAAGGTTCTCAAGGGCTTGGAAGCTGTCCGTAAACGTCCGGGCATGTATATCGGTGATACGGACGACGGCTCTGGCCTGCACCACATGGTCTACGAAGTCGTGGATAACGGAATTGATGAGGCTTTGGCCGGTCATGCCGACTTCGTGCGCGTCAAAATCCATGCCGATAGCAGTGTGTCGGTCCGCGATAATGGACGCGGAATTCCCGTCGATATGCACGAAGGCGAAGGCGTGTCAGCGGCCGAAGTCATCATGACCCAACTGCACGCAGGCGGGAAATTCGACCAGAACTCCTACAAGGT
>Ga0102948_1001091_pt1 | contig 10823 bp, 11 predicted proteins | sample SalPonA_A_H2O_MG_FD_78211 | JGI IMG/M metagenome (GOLD analysis project Ga0102948, IMG submission 78211) | Water microbial communities from South San Francisco under conditions of wetland restoration - Salt Pond MetaG R2A_A_H2O_MG | ecosystem: Environmental > Aquatic > Non-marine Saline and... | reverse complement strand
GGAAACAAGTTGAGGCTCCCATCCGGGCCAGTGCGAATAGGGTGTTACCCGCCGAACCTCCTGGAGAGGCGATCGGAGTTCCGGGGATTTTTGCCATGAGTTGAGCGATCGTGCCTGCATCTGTGAGCAGCATGCCGCCTTTTTCGCCTTCTACTTCATTGAGAAACTCTTCCTCAACTTGTGCGATGCTGTCGACGATTGGGCTGCCGACTCCGATGATGGTAAACTCAGGATTCATGGTTGATCTTCAGGTGTTTTGGGGAGCTTCAAATAAAAAGACCGCCGCTCCGAGAGGATAGGCGGTCTAAGAAAATGGGTGGGGCAGGCTTAAAGAGCGTCCCGAATGCGTGCGTAGATCGTTTGTGATTCGGCGAGATTGCCCAGCCGGCCAACCCTGATGCGGATCATGGAGGCCGCGCCTTGTTCGTTCCGCTTCGGAACATAGGAGCGGACGGTGATTTTCTCATCACCAACCTTGCGCGCATAGATGGTAATCGAGTTGTCCTTGTGGAGTTCACCGGTGCGGTAATAGCCCATCGCGTCTAGCTCGGCTATGGCGGTGCGGAAGACCTGACGGATATCTGCGTCAAGGGGGGCGTAAAAGAAGCCCGCTTTATATTCCGCTTTTTGCTCGAGTCCTGTCTTTGGGTCGATCGCGACGGGCGTGGTGCAGCCAGCTGCAATCAGAACGAAAATGGTGAGGAGGATGTTCAGTGTGACTTTCATGTTTTTGGCTATACAAACGAATTTTTCCGTGAGTGCAATCAGAAGCTTTTGATGTAAACAACTCCGGCGTCGTCGCGAAAGGCTAATTTTCCATCCCGAATACCGGTGAATCGCAGTCCGAATTGCGGATTCACAAGATCGCCCGCCTCGTAGCTCTCTCCGTTAAGCATCACCTTGGGCCGTTCGCCGGAGCGCACGCCATCGATGTGGATGGTTTGGAGGAAGCTGGAAATGGCAGCCGCCTGTTTCGGGGCTGCGGAAACCGCGGTCGCGGTGGGACTCGTCTTGTCGGTCTCGCCGGTGCTGTTTTTGGCGATGGATCTGGGTTCCGGTTCGGGTTTTCGGTCGACGGTGTTTGGTTTTAAACCCTCAATGGCAGTGGCGGAGGTAGACCGGGAGGCCGCGGTTGTCTGCAGGGGGTCTTGCTCTTCGAGGATGGGATCGGCTGAGGGGACTTTGGAAATCGCTGCCTTGGCCTTGGCTATGGGGCCAGCGTCGGCTTGTTCACCAATGGTTTGGCCTGTTTCAGAGTGGCTGACGGCTTCCTCTTCCTTTCTTGAATCTGTTGAATCGGCGGTTGCACCGGGTTTCTTCAGCACATAATAGAGCCCGTATCCTGAGCCGCCGAGGAGTCCGAGGAGGATAATGATGATAATGATGCTGGTCAGCATACCGCGGGTTTTGCCGTCGCCTCCATTCATTCGGGTGATGGCTTCCTCCGCTTTTTGGGCGGCGTCATCTTTTGACGGCGGCGCCGGTTTGTTGGGTAATTCCGGCGGTGTCTTTTCTCGTTTCTTCGGTTCCTTGACGATTCCCGCAAAGGGATTTTCGGGGTCGAAATCAGACTGGGTCTTCAGTTTGGGCCTGCTGGGTGCCGCTGCCTGCGAATCGCTTTCCTTTTCTTCGGTAAGCGGCGGCGTTTTTTCTTGTCTGTTGGCGGCGGCTGACGGCGGAGGCACTTCGGCTTTAATCGCTGGTGCAGGCTCTTTTTTTGGAGAGTCCGTTTTGGCGGGAGCGCCTTGCGGCTCTTCTGCGGGCACCGGTCCCTGTGAGGACAATTTCAACTTGATCCCGGGGGGCGCTTTGGGCGCTTCCTCCCCGGTTTGGGCACTCTCCGCCTTGGACTCGTTACTCTGGTGCTCCCCGGCTTCTTTGGGTGTCCGGGAGAGCCGGAGTTTGGGTGGTGTTTTGTCCTGATTGTCTTCGGTCATCTTTCCCGGAGGAGCCTGAGCCTTATCGGGCGGGAAGCAAACCCAATTCTATCGAACGGTTGAAAAGAAACAAAACAGATCTGTTCCCAACGAGTAAATGGATTTGTCTCCAACAGGCGCCATCAAAAAGAAAACGGGTCCGCCCCCAACGAGTGAAGACGGACCCTCCTTACTAACCTTATAACCCTAACTAACTGAACGATGGGTGGTGACAGAGGCCGCGGGCAGGGGTTCCCGAAAAATCGAAAAAGTTTTGAAAAGCACGGGTCAAACCGGTGGCGGCATTTCTAGGTGTCGTTCCGCAGAGTGATCTGGCCGTCGCGCAGGCGGGCGATCATGCTTTTTTCGGCGCTTGCACTTTCCACATCGGAGAGGATGCGCCCGTCTGCAGCCTGCAGGACGGCATAGCCGCGGTCGAGGGTAGCCTGCAAACTACTGTTTTGTAGGCGTTGCTCCAGCTGCTGGATCCGATTCGATTTGCTCAGGAGATTTTGGTCCTTTGCGCGCTTCAAGCGGATTGCCAGAAAAGTAAGCGTTTGTCTGGCCGCGTTGACGCGGTGTTGCGGGTGCCGTTCGAGCAGGCGCCGGGAGAGGGCTTCCAAGCGGTTTCGATGCAATTGAAGCTGCGATCCGGAGGCGCGGTTGAGACGGTTTTCCAGATCGTCCATTCGCATGGACAGTCGCTCGACTTGGCGGTCAGGCGCGGTCAACTGCAGGCGGTTGGTCAGTTCGCGCAATTCCTGTGCGGTTTGCTGGAGGCGTAGATTTGTGGCACTTTCCAGATTCAGGGAGGCCTGGCGGGTGCGGTCGTGGGCCGCGAGGAAAAGCGAGGAGATCAGTTCGGCTGCGCCGGAGGGCGTTTCGGCCCGCTGATCTGCGGCGTAGTCACTCAGAACATGATCAATCTCATGCCCTACGGCGGAAATTACGGGCAGGTGACTTGCAGCAACCGCTCGCGCGAGTGATTCTTCATTGAATGCCCAGAGGTCTTCGATACTGCCGCCGCCGCGAGTGAGCACGATCAGATCGAAGTCAGCGCTGGCATTGGCGTGCTCCAGCATGGCGCAGATTTCTTTTGAGGCGTCTTTTCCCTGCACACGTGCGGGAAAAATGGTGACCGATCCACAAAAGCCGCGGCGTTTTAAAATACGGAGAAAATCGCTGACGGCGGCTCCACTGGGCGAGGTGATGACAGCGATCTTTTTCGGAAGGACCGGCAGCGCTTTTTTCCGCTCGGCGTCGAAAAGGCCCTCCGCGGCCAACCGGCGCTTTAGTCTTTCATACTCGAGCTGGAGTCGGCCTTCTCCGCTACGAATGGCAATCTTTACGACCAGCTGATAGCGGCCGTGAGGCTCGTAGAGGGAAAGGTCTCCGAAGAGCAAAAGCTCCATACTGTCGGCCAGCTCTAAGCTCTGGGCCGCGGCGTCCCGGGCAAAAAGAACGCAGGGGAGCTGACTGCCGGCATCTTTCAGAGAAAAATAAACGTGGCCGGAGCTTTGGCGTCTCAGGTTGGAGACCTCGCCCCGCACCCAGATTCGGGTGAAGCGCCCCTCGATTTGCCGCTTGATGAGACGGGTGAGCGCACTGACATCAAGCACCGCCTCCGGGTTGGGCGTGAGTGCGTCATCCAGCATCGGGAAGTTGGTTCTTGGAGCGTAGCATCTTTGTAACAAGGACGAGCACGAGGAGAAGAAGAAACCCGGTAATGGCAAGTCCGGCCTGCCCGTCGAAAAGAGCGCCTCCGGTGAGAATGAAGCCGGTCGTCCAAAGGCCGGTAATCGGTATGGAGACGAGCAGATAGGGTTTGAGTTTCATGCCCATGATTCCGAGCACGATATTTTGCAAAGCGTAGGGGATGCCCGGTGTGATGCGAAGAATCAGACAAAGGCGCTTCGCGTTTGAATCGGTCAAATCGGGGAGGGCGCGTCGTCGACCGACGAATCGTCTCAAAATATCACGCAGCGGTCCAGCTGACAAAAGGTAAGTCCAGATTGTGCAGATGCTTTGAGCGACGATACCAAGCAGGCAGGCCAGGAGCATCCCGAGGCTGGGTGCAAGAACGATACCAAACAAGAAAAGCAGCGGGCTGATGGGAAATCCGACACCGGGCAGGGTCGCGACTGCGAGGAAGAGGGCCCAGGGGTGAGCTTCGAGGAAGATGACGCTTTGTTCGAAGAGTCCCTTCCAGTAATCAGGATCGGGTTGCGAGTGCCAGATCAGCAAAACGGTGAGTGCGGAAAGGGCTGCCGGAAGGAGCAGGAGCAGCAGATTTCGCCGAAGGGTGGATGGCTGTTCGGTTGAGTTGTCGGACATCGGGAAGGACCTTGAAGCAAATTTCAGCACTGGCAATCGCTAGCTTGCACCTCGCTGTAAATCACTTAGCGTCGGTCGATTATGGAAGATGACGCGATTGAGAATTCCTCCGGGAGCAGTCTTTTGCCGGTAGCCATGGCAATCCTGGCGCTGGTGCTCGGCGCTGCCGGCCTTTATTTCGGTTTGACCGCAAACCAGCGCCTCGTTCCTTTGAGCGACACGCTTGAGGCGGGCACGAGCAGTGCGGCCCGTCTGGAAAAAGCGCTAGCCACGCTGGAGACACAGTTAACTGAGTTGAGTGCAAAGCAGGTGCAGGTCGAAGAGGCGCTCGGACGATTACGCTCCTATTCGAATATAAGCGAGCGGTCGGTCAAAGAGATTGCCTCGAGTGTAAAGGGGAACCGGGCAGAGATTGTCAAACTGGTGCAACGGGTCAATGAACTGGTGACGGCCCGAGTGCCCGAAGCGCCGGCCACTGCCACTGCATCGAGTTCTCCGCGCGAGTCGCGGCCCGAGATCGCGGGCGCCTCATCTGCAGGTGCCGATCCCTCGCCTGGATCCACGGGCACCTACACGATCGCTTCCGGGGATACGTTCGCTAAAATTGCCGCCAAGCTTGGAGTTGGGTTGCAGGCGCTGCTGGACGCCAACCCGGATGCCGACCCGCGCCGCCTCGCGATTGGTCAGGTGATCAACGTTCCCGCGAATTAATGTCTAACCAGGATCAGAAGCCGGCCCGTTGGCAGATTCTGGACGACGTGCTGCTGCGAGAGTGCCGCGTTTGGGATCTCCGCCAGCGCCGCTATCGTCATCCCGTGAGTGGTAAGGAAGGAGACTTTTTCTACATCGACTCACGGGACTGGGCGGTCGTGGTGGCACGGACGGAAAGCGGAGCGTTTGTGCTGGTGAGGCAGTTTCGCTGGGGTTCGGATGCGCTGTCCTGGGAATTGCCAGGGGGTATTGTTGATGAGGGAGAAGACCCGGTCGCCGCGGGTTTGCGTGAACTGCGCGAAGAGACGGGCTACGTTGCGGCAAGTGGCCGTTTGATAGGCTCCTGCAGGCCAAATCCCGCGATACTGAATAATCATTGCCGTATTATTCTGGCGGAAGGTTGCCGTCTGGCGGAAGAAGGCACGGACTGGGATGAGCATGAAGAGATTGAAGTTGGCGTGGTGCCGGAGCCCACGGTGATGGAATGGGTGCGCGAGGGCATCATGACGCACTCACTGGCACTCAGCGGATTGTTGTATTACCGCCTGCAGGTGTGTTGACTAGTGCTCGACGTAGGCCGGAGGGGTTGCCTTGGCCGTTTCGTAAGCACCTGACTGCCAATCCCGCACCTTTCCGGCGAGAAAATCAACAAACTCGGAGGATTCATTCAGGCAGGAAATCTGCTCAAAGTCCTCACCGCCCGCTTCGAGGAAACTTTCGCGGCCCTGCATAGCGATTTCCTCGAGTGTTTCCAGGCAGTCCGCCGTGAAGGCGGGGCAGATGACCTTCACTCGTTTGTTTCCCTGTCTTGCGAGTTCCTCCAGTGTTTTGTCGGTATAGGGCTGCAGCCACGGTTCGCGGCCGAGGCGGCTTTGAAAGGTCAGCATATATTTCTCTTTCGGAAGCCCTGCCGCGGCGACGAACTTCTCGACAGTCATCGCGCACTGGTGGCGGTAGCAGGTGGCGTGAGCCGGGTGGCAGGTGTTGCAGCAGTCAGGCGTCTTCAGGCAGTGCTCGTGGGAAGGGTCGCCTTTAACGAGGTGGCGTTGGGGGATACCGTGAAAAGAGAAAACGAGCTTGTCGAAGTCGCCGTTCTGGATTGAGGGAGCCGCTTTCTGAACGAGTGCATCGATGTAGCCCGAATCCTGATAAAAGGGAGGGAGCAGGGTCGTCTTGAGGTTTGGGCTTTGTTCGCGCACGGCCTCCATGAGATGAACGACCGCAGTCTCGTAGCTCGACATGGCATAATGGGGATACATCGGGATGATGAAGAGATCGTCCACTCCCTGCTTGAGCAAACTGCGGAGCGCGTCGGGCGTGGTTGGGTTGCCGTAGCGCATGCCGAGCTCGACCGGAATGCTGAGCTTTGCCTGTAGCGAGGCTTGTTGTTTGCGGGAAGTTACGATGAGTGGCGAGCCCTCATCGGTCCAGACCTCGGCGTAAGCCTCGGCTGACTCCCGCGGACGGGTGGGCAGGATGAACGCATTTACGACAATCCATCTTTTCAGGTAGGGGATATCGAGAACCCGTTCGTCCATGAGAAAATCCCTCAGGTAGGCACGGACATCAGCGACGTCCGTTGAATCAGGGGAGCCGAGATTTAGGAGAATGACGCCGGGTTTTGACATTTTCAAAGAGAAGGTCGGCGATCCGGATTTTGTCAAATGCTACCGGGTGGAATTCGCACTTGTAGCTCTATTTTGCGCGCTGGAAGCAGGCCGTGGAGGGGTGGGCGGCTCAGGCCGATTCCGGCAGCCGGAGATCCGTTTCGCGGAGCATCCAACCTTGGAGGTGCTCGATCAATTCCTCGGACTGCGCGCGTGTTTCCCCGGAGATCGTTTCGGGACACGGTTGGTTGAGGAGCTGCCGGGCTGTTCCGCGCAGCCGCGCCGGCGTTTGGGGCCACCAGGATTCGCGGACGGCGTAGCCTTCCTCCTTCAACAAGAGAAAAAGGGTTTTGAAAAAGGTGACTGCTGGCTCGAGCTTTTGCGCGAAGGCGTCCATGCTTTTTTCGGTCAGCTCATAGAGTGCGGGCAGGTCGGCCATGTGCCCACCGTTGGCGATGAGGAGATTGCTCAGATCGGAGGCGTATTTCAGGCGGCGGTAGTTTTGGCCAATTTCGGTGCGTCGCTCAATGAGTTCGTAGCTGCTGAGAAACCGGGCGGTGCCCTGCTTGGATGGATTGATCTGCAATTCAGCGGTGTCGAAGAGATCGGGGGCGGACGTGTTTTGTAGCTTTTTTTGCGCGACACGCTTCAGGCAGAGTTGCAGGCCGAGTTCGGGACCAAGCAGGTGGAGCTTTAGAAATGATTCCCCCGAGAGTTCCTTACGCAGGACGAGCACTCTTTGTGCCTGCGCCATTACCCAACTGCTGTGCCTCCGGTCTTCGCCGGGTTTTTAATCTGGACCGCGGTGCCTGTGCCCGGTGGCACAACGGCCCCGCCGGAGATGATGAGCTTCATACCGTCGGTTATACTCATCTTTAAACGCGTAACGTCCTCTTCCGGCAGCATGAGAAGGAAACCGCTGGTGGGGTTCGGTGTCGTGGGCACAAAGATATTGACGATCTCGGCACCCGTTACCTCCTGCGGCTCACCCTTTGCCTTGCTGGTGAGGAATCCGAGCACGTAACATCCCGACCGCGGATATTCGATCAAGACCGTTTCCTGGAAGACCGCTTTCTTTTGCTGGCTCAGCGTATCGACGATCTGTTTTACGGTCCTGTAAACGGAGTTGATCAGAGGTACCTGGTCGAGAATCTGCTCCATTCCCCGAAGCAGGATTCTGCCTATGACGAAGCGGGAGGTATACCCGAGAAGCGTTATGAGCAAAAAAACGAAAAGAATCGAAATCACCTTAAGCCCCGTTTCGACTGCCGGGTAAGCACGCAGGTCGGGGTCGAGAAACCAGAAAAAAAAGTTACTGGCCGGTGTGCCCAGCTTTTGCAGCAGAAAATTAATAACGATGATCGTAACTCCCAGGGGAAGGACAACGAGGATGCCGGTGATAAAAGCGTTGCGAATCGAGCGGAACATGCGGTTTAAACGTGTCGCGCATATAGACTCGAAACTGGAGTCTGCCGCAACTCTAATTAAAAATTCCCATTGCCAAGGGTCGGGGTCGTCCCTCAGTTGAACGCGATGCGAAACCTGCACCACCAATATAAGGGGCTGATTTTTGATTTGGACGGGACGCTTGCGGATACCATGCCGACACACTTCGTTGCATGGTCGCGGTCTATGGCCAAACACAAAATCGAATTTTCGGAGGAGCGTTTTTACGCGCTTGGAGGCGTCCCTGCACTCCACATTATAGACATGCTGGGCCGGGAGCAGGGCATTCAGGTGGATGCAGAGCAACTGGCTGAGAGCAAAGAGGCCCTTTTCCTCGAACTGATCGGCGAGGTGCAGCCGATCCTCCCGGTGAAAGAGATTGCCGAGTTGCACCGTGAGCTACTGCCGATGGCGGTGGCGACCGGGAGCCTGTCCTGGGTTGCAGAGAAAATTCTCCGTGCGCTTGGAATACGTGAATGGTTCACCGCCGTGGTCGGAGCGGACTGCGTGGATCATCCAAAGCCGGCGCCGGACACCTACCTTAAGGCAGCGGAGGAAATGGGAGTAGAGCCCGGGCTCTGTCATGCTTTTGAGGATACACAGCTGGGCATGGAGGCGGCCCGGCGCGCCGGGATGCAGGTGGTCGATATCCACAACCTGCTTGCTTAGAATGTTTGGTCAGGGTTCGGCAGTTGTGTGAGAAATAAATGTTCCTCCGGTCGGCTGAAGGTAGCGACTGAGTCCGGCTTTTACTGTTGATATTGGAGCCTGTGAAGTCCTCTTCGGACATCTCATCTCAGCAACCGGGGGTAAACGGATGCTTTACATGACCAGTCGGAGTCTTAGCCTTCGGGGGTTTAACTGAATGCGATCCGGCCCTCCTCAGGTCGGCCGCAAATTAATTTTCTATGAAACAGCGCTCCATTCTCCGAGAAGTTACTATCAAGGGTAAGTCCCTGCACACCGGCGAGGAGGTGCAGCTCACGCTGAAACCTGCAGCCGAAAATGCTGGGATCCTCTTCAAACGGACCGATTTGATTGGAAAGCCTGAACTCAGGCCGGTCGCGGATTTTGTGGACGATCTGGTCCGCAGCACGACGATCGCAGACGGGCATGCCAAGGTCCATACGGTCGAACATGTTCTGAGTGCTTTGAATGGCTGCGGTGTCGATAACGTAATCATTGAGATGGATGCCAGCGAACCGCCGATTCTGGATGGATCGGCCAAGCACTTTGTTAATCTCGTGCAGGAGGCTGAACCGGTCGAGCAGGAGGCCGAGCGTGATTACTTCACGCTGGAGGAGCCGATATCGGTGACCCGGGGCGGCAGTTCTCTGATTGCTTTGCCCTATGACGGCTTCAGGATTACCTGCACTTCGGCGGATGATCGGGGCATTCATACGCAGCACCTTAGCCTGAATGTCGATCCGGAGGCTTACATTGCTCAAATCGCTCCGGCTCGGACCTTTACAATTTACGAAGACATTGAGGAGCTTCTCAAGCTTGGAAAAATCAAGGGTGGCAGTCTAGACAGCGCGATCGTGATCAAGGGCGACAAGATCGTCTCGAAAGAGCCGCTTCGTTTTCAGGATGAATTTGTGCGGCATAAAATGCTCGATATCATAGGCGACATTGTGCTCGCGGGTATGCCGATTAAGGCACACATTGTAGCGGTTCGGCCGGGTCATGCCATCAACGCGGAGCTCAGCAAAGTTCTGCGCAAAAAAATTCTCGAAAAAGCCAAGGGGGCAAAAGCCGCCAGGAACAAGCCCGCGCCACTCCAAGCAGTGGAGTCGGGCGAGGGCTCGATGGATATCCGCAGGGTTCTCGATCTTTTGCCGCACCGCTATCCGTTTGTCATGATCGATCGGGTGCTTGAGATCGTCGATGAGAACGAATTGATCGCCTTGAAGAACGTGACAATCAATGAGCCCTACTTTCAGGGGCACTATCCGGGGCGTCCCGTCATGCCTGGCGTGCTGCAGATTGAGGCTATGGCGCAGGCGGCCGGAGTGCTCCTGCTGCGGAGGCTTGAGGTCGGTGAGAGTATTATCGCGTTCTTCATGAGTGTCGATAAGGTGAAGTTCCGGCAGGCAGTTGAACCTGGAGATGCACTCCAGATTCGCGTAAAAATCACCAAGATTCGTGGCAATAAAATCGCAACGGCAACGGGCGAGTGCAAGGTCGGTGGCAAGGTGGTTTCGAACGCTGAGTTGATGTTTATGCTGGTCGAGGCCACCGATTAGAAAGCACGCAATGGCGACAGAGATTCATCCTACCGCTATAATTGAGCAGGGTGCCGAGCTGGACGAAGGCGTAAAGGTCGGGGCCTACGCTTATATTGGTGCCCACGTTAAAATCGGCAAAGGGTCTGTGGTTATGCACCATGGCACGGTCGACGGCGCCACCACGATGGGCGAGAACAACGAGATCCACCCGTATGCTTATGTCGGCGGAAAGACCCACGATAGGAAATACACTGGAGGGATTCACGGCTTGCAGATCGGTTCGGGAAATGTCTTTCGTGAGTTTACGACCGTGCACTGCGCGACAAGCGAATCGCAGATGACGGCTTTAGGGGATAGAAATTTGATACTCGCCTACAGCCACGTTGCGCATGAGTGCACCATTGGCAGCCACCTTGTCATGAGTAGCCACTCGGCCCTTGGTGGACACGTTGAAGTGGGCGACCACGTAAATGTCGGCTGGGGGGTAGGGGTCCATCAATTCTGCCGGATCGGCGATTATGCGATGATCGGGGCGGCCTCCAAGGTAGTAAAGGATGCGCCTCCCTACATGATCTCGGACG
>Ga0102948_1001090_pt1 | contig 10847 bp, 10 predicted proteins | sample SalPonA_A_H2O_MG_FD_78211 | JGI IMG/M metagenome (GOLD analysis project Ga0102948, IMG submission 78211) | Water microbial communities from South San Francisco under conditions of wetland restoration - Salt Pond MetaG R2A_A_H2O_MG | ecosystem: Environmental > Aquatic > Non-marine Saline and... | reverse complement strand
GACTGCGGTTGGAATGAAATAGTTATTCGCGAGAATACCATTCGTTGGATCGAAGCCCTTCCAGCCCGCACCTGGAAGATAAACCTCAACCCACGCATGCATGGAGCCAACGGCCCGGTTGAAAGCATGATTGCCCGCTTCATCCAGCGGTGGATCATAGCGATACCCGCTCACAAACCGCGCTGCCAGGCCAAGCTGACGCACGGTCGAGATGAAGAGCACCGCCATATCACGACAGGAACCGGAACGAAGTTTAAGTGTTGTATCCGGATCCTGAATACCCTCCTCATCACGCGCCTGGTAAGCGATATCGCGACGGATCGCTTCATTTAAATCGGAAAGAAACTGAACCACGCTGGAATGCTGTAGTGGCTGCGCGACCGCACTGTAAAACCAGTCCAGAACACGCAGCTCTCCGGGCTTGGCCACTCTGTCGCTAAAGGGCAGGAGGGCCCTTCTATCATTCGGTCTATACTCGAAGGGATAGGCAACCGCGTAGGGTTCCAAAATAAAGTCGTAGGGGTTGTCCTCCTGTAAATCGACCTCGATCTCTACTTTCAATTCCAGTGACGACGATGCTTGCATTCCAAAATTACAAACCAACACAACGTTTCCATAAACATCGCGCACCCACCGCTGCTTCGAAAGTGGCGTCGTCTTAGCCGAGAAACTGATCACCCGTCTGAGGTGGCTTTCATTCGGCGTGAGAAATAGGGAATGGTCTCCGAAGGTAACCTCCCCCTCGTAATCATGCCGGGTCAGATGGTGGATCGATACTCTCATAATATGGAGGCGGCTTTCCGCCGCTCAAGCGATACGATCACGTTCAACCGCTGATCGTTGGCTCCTTTGTAAGTGCCGCGCATCGGCGCAACATCATTATAATCCCGGCCGACTGCCACCGTGATGTGCCGTTCACCCACCGCCTGATTATTCGTCGGGTCGAGCCCCCACCAGGTTCCTCCGGGCAAGTAAACATCCACCCAGGCGTGGCTGGCCGCGGCGCCCGTCATTTCCTGCCCGGACTCAGGATCATGAGCTTCAATATACCCACTCACGTAGCGGGCGGGAAGACCGTTGCTACGGAGAATCGCGAGCATAAGATTCGCAAAGTCCTGGCAAACCCCACTTCGGTGCTTCACCACCTCGGAGATGGGCGTCGAGACATCGGTTACGCCGGCCCGATACTCGAAATTCCGGTAGATCCATTCATTCAAACCGAGCAGCGAGGTTTGCAGATCCTCGGCTTGCGGGAAGAACCGCTTGCGGATTCGACCGTGCTGATCGAGCGGAACCAGACGGGTCGGCTGTAGGTATTCGAAAATCTGATACAGTGAGCTGTTGAAAATCTGACGGGCTTCCCCGATTGTCGTCTCCAGTGCGGAAACCGGCGGACCGGAGGAAAAGGTCTCTACTTCGGCATCCGCCTGCACGACCAGCGAAGCGTGCCGGCTCGGAATAGAGAAAAACTCAACGTTGTTTCCAAAGTAATCGACGTAATGGTCCACTTTTGCTGTCGGCTGAACCTCCAGAGAGCGACGAATAACTCGTTGCGCCTCGTTGGCCCGGGGCCAAACACGCAGTTCCGCAAAGGACTCGGATGCAGCCCCCGCGTAAGCATATTCGGTGCGATGTGAAACCTTGAAGAGCATATGACGAGTTCTAATACAGGACCTAGCCGATATCAAATAATACCGGCGATCGTGCAAAGTCCGCCTGGTGACTGAAGAACACATCCTCGGCCTTTGCGTGGATCATTTCCATTTGCTTGACCCACTGCGTCAACTCCGCCTCGACCGCTGTCGGAGTCGGTAGTTCAAGCGCTTCCGGTTTATCGGCCAACTCACCACTGGTCGGATTGAGGAAGGAGATGGCGTTCAGGTTTTCGTCGAGTTCCATAATATCGGCCAGAAGATGTCGCCCAAGATCCCGTTCTCCGGAAATCGATAGCGTGCCGATCGCGTAGCGCAGATTCTTCAAACAAAAGCTGACCGAGCTCGGGTTGGCGTTTCCAGTCAGGATCAACTGGGCAACCCGGTCGATGTAAGCCCTCGACCGATAGGTCCGGCGATAGGCGTCAAGCGAGCCGAGGAGCCGCAGGAGTGCTGTCAGGTCTGTATTCTCCTCATCGCGGTCGCGGTAGTTTTCAATTACGCTGGGCAGGGCACTCTCCAGGAGAAGCAAGGTGCCGATCGCCCGTTCGAAAAACCGACCGATCCGGTAGAACTGCCACGAATCGTCGTGCGGCATCGTGCGCTCGGCCGTGCCGCTGAAACGGGCGACTTCGCTGACCACCCGTTCGCAGATTGCACGAAGCCGGTTTCGTGGAATTTTCCCAGCAGAGGCGGATTTCAGGTAGAGGCTCATTTCCTCCACCACTTCGCGGCATTCCGGGCTAATCATCTCGCGGACCGATTCCAATCCGATGCGGGCCATTTCTATACAGGAACGAACCGAGGCCCCTTCGCCGAGGTTGACCACCAGATCCCTCGAAAATGCGAGGGTGTCGCTGGCTGGTTTGGTTCGCTTCGCAAATTTGGTCTTACCGGTCGTCGCGGCAACCGCCCGGAGCAAGGGCCAATAAGTGCGTTGCTCGGAGCGCGCCATCTGATCCCAGCGCAAGCGTTCAAGCGTGCCGAACTGACGTGCCGTAGTCTCAGCCCGTTCGAGATAGCGGCCCACCCAGTAAAGAGACTCAGCGATCCGGCTCCCGATCGAGAAATATTCCCCGACCTGTGATGGGGTGCGCTTCGGCTCGGAATCATTCACGACCGATTCCGGAACAATGACGTCCTTCAGCCCGTCAGTTACCAACGTCAGGCGGCGGGTGCGGTGGAGACCCGATCGGTGGCGTGCAAGGCCTCCGGGAAGGACGATCGGTTCCTTTCCTAAAATATAATACACCCGGAGCAAGACAGAGTGACCCACGAACCCCCCGTCCACATAGCGCGGCAGGCGGCGGGATTCGGGAATCTCCTGAGCCACAAAATACTCCGGGTGCTCCCGCGCCACCCGCGCAATCGCACCCGGGGTCTCCGGACGATTACCGCCACAAACTTGCCAGATGATGTCGTGGTCCTGCACCGGCTTGAGCTGCAACTCGGGATGCTCCTGAGCGAAGATCCGTTGGTCGATATCCGCCAGGTTAAAAGTGTCCACCGATTTCAGGACAGGACTCTCCCGCAGGTAATAGTTGATGATAGCCTCGTCGTATCGAAGGAGTGCACGGTTATCGGCCACACCGACCCCGGGGGCATTTACGATCGAGACATTCCCCTTGCGCCAGACGTTGAGCAAGCCGGGCACGCCGTATCCGGAAGCGGAGGGAACCGCGATAGGATCGAGCATTGAACTCTCGATCCTTCGATAGATCACGTCGACCGGCTCAAGGCCACGGATCGTGCGCAGAAAAACGTGGCTATCCCGAACCACGAGGTCATTGGGCTGAGCGATGGAAATACCCATATGACGGGCGATGAAAGCCTCTTCAAAATAGGCTTGTCCGGGGTGGCCTGCCGTAAGGAGGAGAACATGCGGGTTTATCTTTCCAGATTGCGCACGCAACATTTCGAGCAAATAGGTGCTAAAGCTGGCAACCGGTGCCGCATCGACCCGCTCGTAAAGCTCGGGGAAAATCTCCGACAGGATCCGCCGGTTCTGGAGAACGTGCGAAAGACCGAAGGGCGTGCCCATGTGGTGTTCGACGACTTTCCACGTTCCCGGCTCCGTCTCGACCAGATCGAAAGCGCCAAACTGAGAGTATTCCCCCGCCGGGACCTCGATTCCACTCAGTGGCCGCAGAAATGCGGGATCACGTAGCGCGATCTCGTGAGGAATGACCCGCTGGCGCAGGATCGCCTGCTCTTTAAACAAATCGACCGCATAGGCGTTAAAGGCCAGAGCCCGCTGAACCACGCCGCTCGCGATCTGCTTCCACACCTCCGGTTCGAAGACCATGGGCACTGTATCGAGCTGCCAGAGGCTCGACGTTGTTCTCCGGCTACCATCTGAAAAGTGGAGTCCCAACTCGTCGACCGCCCGCTTCAGTTGTTTGTGCCGCTTTGAAAGCTCGACCGGTGTCGCACAGGTAACAAGGTCCAAAACGGGGCCGTATTCGGGCGCACTTGACCGAAATTGGGCCAAAAAATCGTTGGAAACCCCGCTACTCACGAAGGGCACGATGGATGAGCCAACGATTGATGGGAAGCTGAATCGACGGGCCGCTTAAAGCGAAGCCACGGCATCACCAGCCTCAGCCCCTTCCTCAGTTGATGCCGGCGCCTCGGCGTCCACCTCCTCGGGTGCTCCAACCGGCGCTTCGCCTGGTATGGGGCCGAGGTCCTCGCGCAGGTCAGGTGCCTGCCAGGGCGTCGAGCGCGATGCGTATAGCTCCAAATAAGCTTCCACCATCTCCACCGTCATGTCGGGAGCGGAATTGCCCCACTCTTGGCGGACGTAGGTCATTACCCCCGCCAAATCCCTTGGTTTCAAGTTAAGCCCGCCTGGCCCGAAGGCCGGCATATTTCCGTTGTAAGTGTTACCTTTCACCACGATCGGACCGTTGAGACCGTTGATTAAGATACGCGCAAGGACCTGTGGGTGACCGGTCACCCAGTCGGATCCGGGCATCGGTGGGTAGACTCCGGGGAGCCCGTTCCCATCCGCTTGGTGGCACTGCGCACATTGGTTCCGGTAAATTTTTTCCCCACGTTCAAAAAGCGAGATTTCCGGCGCGGCAGCCACGGTCGCACCGACCCGGAAATTCGGGTCGAAGGCATCGGCACGGAAGTCGCCGCTGTAGCGAACCAGATACATGCCGCCCCAAAAGCCCATAATCATAATGAGAAAGACAATAATGATCGGCACCGGGCTGAACGCCTCGTGCGGCTCCTGCTTCTCACGCATCAGCTGAGCATGCACCTCCTGCACCTGCTCGTCCTGCATGGCTGCTTTCTCCAAAGATTCTTTTGAACCGTTGCCAGCCTTAAAGTCTTTATCGCCTTCGCTCATCATTCAGGAATCCGGGCCTCCGGTAAGCTGTAATCAATTTTCAAACTAAGCAGATACTCCACGAGCGCCTCGGCGCGGCGTGTCGGCACGATTTCGTAACCGGATTTTGGAGCATACTCAGAATCCGGGGGAAATTGCAGCGCGTTGGCGGACGGTTCGTTCACAATCTCCTGCTCCCTGTAGAGGAAGGCAAAAGGCGGCATCGTCGAGCCTTTGGAAACAATCTGCGGGTTGTAGAGGTGCAGGTGGTTCCAGTCGCGACCGGCATCGCCCGCATAGCGACCGCCGAGGTGTGCCAGATCCGGCCCGGTGCGCATGGTGCCAAGTAGAACGCGATCCTGCAGCACATAGTCCCGCGCGACCGTCGCGCGCGGGCCCCAACCACGGTCGATGTCCGCGCCGAAGCCCTGACGCCGCACTTGCTGGCTGTGGCAATACATACAGCCCATTTCGATGTAAACCTGCTTGCCGATTTCCGCAATGCCCGGAGCAGGACGGGGGAAGAGCGTCTCGCCTTCAGCCATGACCATCAGCGGCTGACCCGAGGCGTCGACCTGATCCTCCGAAGGAACGAGGGTTTCCGTGCTGGGCGTAAGCGCTCCCAGTTGGATGTGCCCGGAGACGATCAACCCCGTAAAAGAGAATGCCAACGCGAAGAAAATACCGCAGAAGAGGAGAGGCAGACTTTTCATTAAGCGACACCCCCTTCCTTATGCAGCAAAGTAGGCCCGTTTTTCGCCCGGACCGCTCCCGCCGCGAAGAGCATCCAAAATACGTTTATCCCGAAAGCGATGTGCCCAACCGTCAGGAAAAGCCCCGAAATGGAACGTGCTTTTAACCAGGGAATCGTGTTCTGGACGGTTTCGAGAAACGGAATGCTCGCGTTATTCATCTGCAGACCCTGAATCCAGCCACCGGCTTGGAGCGCAACCACCATGATCGTTATACCAATCGCGCAACCCCAGAAGTGGATTCGTATCAAACCAGCAGAGGGCCACTCGCGCTTGAGCAGGCGCGGCAACATGTAATATACCCCACCAAACATGATCATGGTGAAAAAGGCATAGACGCCATGGTGCGCGTGCCCGACCGTAAAGTGCGTGAAGTGGGTGATCTCATTGACCGAGCGTAGAGCCATCGAAGAACCGATTAAGCTTACGAGGGTATAGGAGAGCGCTCCAAAAACAATGAAGCGCAGGGTCGGGCTGTGCCAAACCTCGCGGTGGGCTCCAACCACAGTCATGTGGTGGTTGATCGCCACAACAATAACCGGAATAACCATCATGACCGAACCCACAATCCCCGCCGATATGAGCCAGGCAGGAATCGGGCCGCCAATCAGGTGGTGGACACCCGCCCAGTTGTAGAAGATTGCCAGTGCCCAAAAGCCGAGAACAGACAGGTAGTAGGAATAGATCGGACGCCCAAGAACTTTTGGGATGAGATAATAAGCGGTCGCCAAGGCCATCGGCGTAAACCAGAGGCCGAGCACATTATGCGCGAACCACCAGTTGGTGAGCGGCTGCACTACGCCACGGGCCGGAAACCATATGATCATGGCTTGGGCGACGATGTAAAGCCAGGGAAACCAAAAGAGCGCCGCGAGGATATACCACTGCGAAACGTAAACGTGATCCCCTTTGCGAAACTTGAAGGCCATAACTCCCCAGACACCAATCAGGGCGTAGGAAACCGCGAGCAAGGGGGTCGCATATTTCGGAATTTCAAGCCACTCGACCGAGGTCATGTCGCCACGAAGAATCCCGAACACCCCAATCGTCAGCCCAATATTCCAAAAGACGCCAGCGATCATGAGGATACCTTTGTGATCGACGGGCGAGCGACAAAGCCGCGCCATGATCCAAAGCCCGACCGCGAAAATGATATTACTCCCCCAGCCCAGCGCCATCGCGTTTAAGTGCGCAGAGCGCACGCGCCCGAAGGTCAGGAACTCATAGGCCCCAAGGAAATCCGGCTCGTGAGCCTTAAATGCAGCCATTAGGGCGAGCACGGTTCCAATCATTAACCAGCCGATGGCCGAGATCAGGAAAAAAATCGAAGGCGTGCGGATGGACTCGTCGATCACGCTCAGTTCGGCCCGCTCCGACGGTTTCGCCGACGAATACGGATCTGCCGCGGGGGCTACAATCTGCGAATTGTTACTCATTTGTTTTTCTTTCGTCCCCGCGTAGTTTTGCTGCTCTCGGGAAACTTGTCAGAGATTTCACCTTCGGGTTCTTCCTCAGTGAAAATAGTCTTAGCCTGTGCGTCGAACCGGCGCAAATGGCCCTTTTTGGCAGACCAAAAGAGCATCACGATCGTGACGACAAAAAATGCGACTCCCAAAATGATAATCGGAAGCAGCTGCGTGTAGCTCGTAGCCTCCATCAGTCTTTGTAATCATTGGTAACCAGATCCATCGCGACATCAACCGGTATTTGAACACTACCATCGGGATTTGCGACGTAACCCGTTATTTTAGCGATGCCTTCGGCTCGCGCTTGCTCCGCCGTGGCACGGCGCGCTTCGTTTGCGGCTTGGTCCACTGGAGCAGGACGATTTGGGAGGTAAGCGATAAAAATAATCACCGCAAAAATCAGGATTGCCCCTAGACTTCCGAAAAAGGTGGCCCAGAAGGAACCAGGTTTAGATGAACTTTGTGACATACCCATTACTCTGCGTAATTTATAGAATTTTCAATATTAGGGTCACGAATAGGGATTGGCTCCGTTTTCTTCATACTGCGCAGCATGACCCAAATGCAAACTCCACCAACCCCGATCAGTGCAGCGATATCATAGACCTCGATCGAGAACGGGCGCACCACGTATCCATATTCGTTGTCGGTGGGCAGTTTACCGGGGATGATATTCCAGTAAAAGTCGAGGACCGTGAAGAGCAGGATCCAGAGGGAGACAAAAACAGTCCGCGCAATGACGACCTTTGTCTTATACCAAAGAAGCAGGAGGAAGGGGAAGAGGAATTGCCCGAAGATCAGCAGCATGCTGACGGTCCACCAACCGGCTTTCTCCCGGATATTATACCAGAACACCTCTTCCGGAATGTTCGCATTATAGATGATAAAATACTGCGAGAAGCTGATGTAGGCCCAGAAGACGGTAAAGGCCAGCATCATGCAGCCGAGGTCGTAGCGGTGCGCCTGATTGAAGATACCCTTCAAATAACCCTTCGCGGCCAGGATCACACACACGATGAAGATAAAGGCGAGGGCCGCCCGCATGCTCGCAGCGAAAAACCAAACCCCATACATGGTGGAGAACCAGTGGTATTCGAGCGATTTGAACCAATCGATCGCACCCATAGTGGCAGCTGCCGCGCAAAGGAAGAGACCGACCGCCGAAAGTCGCCGCGCATTATGCGTGTTATTAATGTTGCCCGTCTTATCGGTATCGAAGGACCACTTGCGCAGCAGGCCTGCAATGATAGTGAAGACGGCAAAGACACCAAAGGCACGCAGTGCGAAAAACTCAATGTTCAGGTAAGGCGACTTCCATTGATAAAGAGGATCGTCCGCTACGGTGCCATGCCCGGGTAGCGCGTTAAAGCCGTTCATCCACTTCCAGATCAAACCCGGATTCTCATGCAGGAAAGGAACGAGGAGCAGTGGGATAAAGAGCAAAAAGAGCCACGGGAAGACCGCCATATAATGCTCGGCCTGACGGCGAACCACGATCGGCCAGCGCGCATGAAAAATATACCAGATTTGAGTGAGAAAAAGCAGCCCCACTCCGATCGAAAGCCAAAAGCCAATTCCAATGAGCCAACTCATCATGGGGCGAGGATCGTCGTTTTGCCATCCCTGAAAAAAGCCGAATCCCGCAACCGCCAGACCAAGGACACCAATGACAAAGGCGATTCCGGCCGCGTTCTTTCCGTTTTCTTGTGTAGTTTCCGAACTCATTGGTGTTATATTCCTAATTCTGCGCGTTCGCCTGCAGGCACGTCTGCCGCACTGGCATTCTGGGAGCGTTGGAGCGCACGCACGTAAAGCACAACTGCCCAACGCTCATGCGGAGTAAGACGATCCTTGAGGCCATACATGAGGCCCTTTCCGTTAGCGATCACGTCGTAGATGTAACCGTCGGCCTCATTACGAAGGCGATCGTCGTGATAAGAGGTCGCCAGAATGCCGTAGGGCTTGGTCACTCCGTTCCCATCCCCGGCTTGCCCGTGACAGGCGGTGCAGAAGATCTCGTATTTTTCGCGACCAAGTTCCATCAGCGAATAATCGACCTCGACCGGAAGCTTTGCCACCCAGGAACCATCCGGATTTTTGCCGTGAAGAAACGACGTGTTTCCGAGCACGCTATTCTCAAAGTCTTCCGAGAAAACCTCCTGATAGTTGAGATAGTTGCCGCGCGCCACCGTGTTCAGGGGAGCCGGCCGATCATTACGACCGTCTTCGAAGAAGCTGTTCTCCCCTTGGGGCTTATATTTCGCCTGACGATCCATGTCCGGGAAGATTTCGATCGGGGTGTTTTCCGTTAGCGATCCACGAAGACCAAAGATCGAAATAACTGCCGCGATCAGCGCGACATAGATGAAGATAAAGATACGCATGACTAAATTCCCTAGGCCGAGACCTCCTCAATGTCGCTCCCGCCGATCTCCTCCAGAAACCTACGGGTGGCTTCCGAGTCAAATTTCGGATCGCGCGATTCGATCGCGATGACCAGACGATCGCCCGCCACCTCAAGGAACGTATCGCTCTCGAAGAGCGGATTGTGGTGCTGCGGCAGCAGGTTGGTTAAAAACATTCCCCCCAGCGTCCCGAAAGCCGAGAGCAGAATCGTGAGTTCATACATGATCGGAAACGGAAAGACCGGGCTGAAAAAGGGCATGCCGCCAACGATCAATGGATAATCATAGGCACCCATATACCAGACGATGAACGTGCCCAGCGTGAAGCCGGTGATGCCTCCGCAGAAGGTAAAGATCGGGACTTTGGAACGTGGTTGCCCCTGAGCGGCCGGCATACCGTGGACCGGGAACGAGGAATAGGTGTCCCACTTCTTATATCCGGCATCGCGGACCTTTTCGGCCGCATGGAAGAAGCTCGGTGTGTCCGGGAAACTTGCGATAATGCTGTGCAGTTTAGACATTAGTTGTGCCCTCCTTTTTCACCTTGACCCTCAGCCGGATCACCATGGCCGTGCCCCCCGCTGTGATGGCCGTGCGGGTCACCCTGCGGCATGACATACTTGACCTCCCCGATGGGCATCATGGGCAGGAAGCGCACGAAGAGCAGGAAGAGAATGCTGAATAGGCCGAAGGTCCCAAAAAAGGTGAAGATATCGACGATGGTCGGCGAGTAGTAGCCCCAGGAACTGGGGAGGAAGTCATTGGCCAGCGAAGTGACGGTGATGACGAAACGCTCGAACCACATGCCAACGTTGATCAGAATCGACATGATCCAGACAAGTGCCCAGTTCTCCCGCACTTTCTTAAACCAGAAGAGCTGCGGAGTGAAGACGTTGCAACTGAACATCATGATGTAGGCCCACCAGTATTGGCCGAAGGCCCGGTTGATGAAGGCGAAGCTCTCGTAGGGGTTCGCGCCATACCAGGCGATGAAGAACTCCATGATATACGCGTAGCCCACGATCGAGCCCGTGCCGAGGCAGATCTTACACATATTGTCGATGTGGCGCTGCGTGATCAGATCGTGCAGGCCGAAGATCGCACGGAGCGGCAGCATAAGTGTGAGCACCATGCCGAAACCGGAGAAGATTGCACCGGCCACGAAATAAGGTGGGAAGATCGTCGTGTGCCAGCCGGGCAACTGGGACACCGCGAAGTCGAAAGAAACGATCGTG
>Ga0102948_1001089_pt1 | contig 10850 bp, 11 predicted proteins | sample SalPonA_A_H2O_MG_FD_78211 | JGI IMG/M metagenome (GOLD analysis project Ga0102948, IMG submission 78211) | Water microbial communities from South San Francisco under conditions of wetland restoration - Salt Pond MetaG R2A_A_H2O_MG | ecosystem: Environmental > Aquatic > Non-marine Saline and... | reverse complement strand
TAGATTTGACTATTAAGCTATTGTTTGTAATAGACTTTTTATTATTGGTTAAAATTTAACCAATTTGCTGTTTTTACCTTTTTATGACGCTTTAGTTCCGCTTAGATGAATCTATTCACAAGGTTATCCACAGATACTGTGGGCATGCTTTGCTAGCCCCCATGATTACTGGGATGGTCGTTTTTAAACGATTGAAGATTGAAAACGATCAATCGATGTCAAGAATTTTGTGAGTCTGAATGCTCAATTTCCATTGAGGATTTTGCATACAATACTTGACACAACGTGCACGATTTTCAAGAGCATTTTGATCATCCATGGGTTGGATGTAGAAGTGTTCGAACTTTAGGTTTTGGAACTGTTCTGGCTGTGCACGAAGCTCTTTTTGCGGATAGACCAATTTGAGTTCGTGACCTTCCATGAGAACAATCTCAGAACTCCCTTTCGGGCTGACACAGACCCAATCGATCCCCATCGGAAGAGGAAGAGTACCATTGGTTTCTATCGCAATCTCAAACCCTTCGAGATGCAGCGCATCCACTAGGTCACTGTCCATTTGTAAAGCCGGCTCACCCCCTGTTATGACAACAAATGGGTCCCCCTGTTTGTTATCCGGCCAGAAGCTGGCGATCACTTTGGAAAGGGCTTCAGCGGTGGTGAATTTGCCACCATTTTGACCATCTGTGCCGACAAAATCCGTATCACAAAACTGACACACTGCAGCGATACGATCGGTTTCTCGACCACTCCAGAGATTACAACCAGTAAAGCGACAAAAGACGGCAGGGCGACCAGCATGAAAGCCTTCGCCCTGAAGCGTATAGAATATCTCTTTGACGGAGTAAGTTTTTGCCAAAATTAAGCCTCTTCTGCCTCACCACCAAGGGCATCTAAAAGCTCAGGGAGTAAGCGGGTAAATTCAATGCCAAGCAGGGCTAGATCGGCATCAAGTGCCAGTGCTTCGTCCTCTTGCTCACGATCACTCTGCTGCTCTTGGTACTGATCTGTCATTTTAATTGAGTGTAGGGTCAGATCCGAATGCATGACAAACTGTAACTGATCGCGCCACACTAATTCGAGACGCTCCGCTAACATGCCACCATTAAGGTGTGCTTGTATCTCTTTGTCGGTCAAGTTCTGGCCTTTGATTTTGATCTGACTGTTGGTCTCTAGAGGATCTGTAAACTCCGTCGCAGCGCCGAGTTCCAGTGCACGTGGCAGGTCGCGGTTCTCTAGGAGCCAGTCGCTGAATACTTTATTAGCTGGAAGTGCGGTTGAGGTCAGTTTGACGGATAGCGAGCCTAGATCCTCTCGCAGTGTGCTCAGAAGCTCCTCGGCACGTTTAAAGCTACTCCCTTCAATGATCAGTAGTTTATGATGAGGAGCGATCAGAGCCCGTGTTGTTTTGCGGCGAGTAAAGGCTCGTGGCAATAGACTCAGTGTGATCTCATCCTTAAGCTGTACTTTCTCTTTGCGGTAGACTTTCCTATCTTCAGTAGCCTCTATCTGCTCTACCTTTTCATTGAGCTGATCTTTAATCACACTGGACGGCAAGATTTTCTCCTCCTCTCGAAGGGCGATCAGATGAAAACCGTGACTGGTGAGAACCGGTAGATCGATCACACCGGGAGCCACTTCACCCCAACCCACTGATCGTGGTTCAGCCCCTTTGCAGGGTACGAAAGGCCTGGATTCAAGCGCATCCATGAGTGCAGCTTCACTGAATGAATCACTGGGAAAAAAGCGGTACCAAATAGCGTTGCGAAACCAGAGCATAAAACCTCTAAAAGCGAATTAGGTTGAGGGGCGCTATTATGTTGCTCTGCTATATGGGATGCAAGCAGAGAGCCTCTGCTTGCGGTTGGTTATCTGAAACTAGAAGCTGTTACGAGCCGTTTTGATGGCCTCGTCGATGTAGAATCCATAAAACTCTGGAGTGTTTACACCTACGATTTTTTTCGCGCGAGTTTCACCCTTTCCATCAACAAATAGAATGGTTGGAGTGAAACGGCCTCCTAGGCTTTTTGCCACCTGTTCAGCCGATCCGGTCGAGCCATCAAAATTAGTGACCGGATTGGGGTTGCTGAGATCGAGCACCTGTACAGGGGGAGAGTCAGGAGTTTGTAAAAGAGGTTTAAGAAAATCCTCTTTTACAGTCACACAAAATGCACAGCCATCTTGTGACACCAGTAAAACGATTACCTCGTTAGGATGCGCTTTACCAAGAGACTGAAGATCACTGGCTGTTTCAAGCGTTACCTCAGCATGGGCACTTACGAAAAGACCCATGCTGAGAAGAAGTGCACTATAGGTTTTCGATAAAATCGACCGCATATTCCACCGCCTCGTCGGCAAACAGATCCAAGAAGAAGTGATCTGCATCCTCAACAACTACCAGTTCAATATTCTCTTTATCGATACTTTCCATCTTTTCAGGAAGATCTGCAACCACTGTATCCAAGCTACCTGCGATGACCAGAGTAGGGATGTTAGTCTCTTTTAGCACAGTGGGTGTGTCATACTCAGGGTAGTTACCGTAATAGCTTAAGACCGCTTCGGCCGAGGCACCGCTGTTTTCACAGTAGATGATGCTAATGCCATCGATCATCGCTTTAGGGTCCATGCCCTTTGCTTTCTCTAGAATTGGCTCAATTGGGGTTTCATAACGTTTTCCGTAACCCTCTAGAGTTTCACTGTAATCCCAAGTTGCCGGGGCCAGTAAAACCTGACCTTTAATCTTATCCTGGTTTGCAGCGGCAAATTGAGCTGTTTGGTTACCCCCTCGTGAATGACCCATAACCCAACGGTCGCCTGCGCCTTGTCCATCAAGCCACGTCTGCCAAGCATCCATCTCAGCCACAGCTTGCTGCATGGTATGTTGAGCAGGAACCGTACAGTCATACATGGATGAATCACGGTTATCCAGGCCATAACTTAGGTTGATAGCCAGCGTAGAGATACCATAATCCACCATCTGCTCCTGAATGTAGCTGATAATTTCCATTTCGTTGTGAGCCAGTGTGCCGTGAGTCAGCATAAGTACACCGTCAGCTAAGGATTTATCAGCAGCCAGTTCAAGATTGCCGTTTAAAGTTACGCCTTCAAATGGAATCTGAACCTGCTCAGCTTGAGCAGAGGTCGCGAAGAGTGATGCAGCTAGTAGAGTGATTGGTAGTCGAAGCATTTAAAACTCCATTAATCTTAAATTTTTTATCATTTATATGTATAAAAAACCGAGGTTAATAAACCTCGGTTTCTTTTAGAGACCGTCGTAGGCCAGTAAACAATATACGGGGACACCGGTTTCTTGGATTTTTTGTGAGCCGTTCAGGTCTGGTAGATCAATCAATGCAGCCACCTCTACTACGCTAGCCCCTAAACCCTTAATCAGTGTGCAGGCAGCCAGTGCAGTGCCACCAGTGGCAATTAAATCATCGATCAGAACCACTTTATCCCCGGCCACAACCGCGTCTTGTTGGATTTCTACAGAGGCTGTGCCGTATTCCAGAGTGTAGTCTTGGTGAATAGTATCGCCAGGAAGTTTGCCCTTTTTACGGACCAAAATAAGAGGTTTGTTCAACTGGTGTGCAATGATGGCACCAAAGAGAAAACCTCGGGCATCGACACACGCGATATGGGTAATATCCATCTGCATGTAACGATCAATAAATGCATTTGCAACCATGCGAGAGGCACGTGGATCTTGAAAAATTGGCGTAATATCACGGAAAAGAATGCCAGGTTCTGGCCAATCGGGAATAGAACGGACAACCGATTTTACATAGTGCTCGTCATATGACATTTAATATCCTTTATTATCCGTGATGTTGATTACACTCTGGGCTAGGCGCTTCACCTGCCACTTCAAGAAGTGCTATTTGATCAATAATTTCCAACTCTTTGCCTTCGACTCGAATCAACTCTTGTGAAGAGAAGCGAGTAAAGATTCGGCTAACTGTTTCGACAGCCAAACCTAGATAGTTGCCTATCTCATTTCGTGACATTGAAAGTCTGAATGATTGTGCAGAGTAGCCTCGCATGGCGTAACGTTGCGACAATTTAAAGATGAATGTTGCGATTCGCTGTTCAGCTGTTTTTTTTGAGAGCAGCATCATCATTTGCTGGTCATCATTAATCTCGTGGCTCATAGAACGCATCACGGATCGACGAAGTTCTGGCATCTGCCCTGCTAAATCGTCCAAACGAGAAAATGGGATCTCACAGACGGTGGTGGTCTCAAGCATTTTGGCTGACATTGGATAGCTGCCAGAGTCAAAACCAGCCAAACCTACCAGCTCGCCAGGGAAATAGAAGCCGTTGATCTGCTCTTCTCCCTCTTGGTTGACCGAGTAGGTTTTCAACGATCCGGCACGAATGGCGTAGAGTGATGTAAACTCTTCACCCTGCCTAAACAGAAAGTCGCCCTTGTGAAGCGGCTTGCTCTTTTCAACGATGTCATCGAGCCTCAGGGCTTCTTCATCATTCAAAGAAACTGGCAAGCATAGCGTACTCAAGCTGCAGGTGTTGCAGCTTACCTGCCCGATGCTGGCGAGTTTGATGTTCTTAATGTCAGACATATCTACTCCTTGGATGTCTGACATTATATATAAAAGCATTAAATTGACCCAAGTCAATTTAGGTAAAAAGTGGACTTTTTCGTTATCTACTGATCAGTCATTGAAGGGTTAATTTGACTTAGATGATTTTAGAAAAACGCTGCTCAGAGTGGTTGATATAGGCATCAAAGGTCATGCAGATTCGACGAATCAATAAGCGTCCTGAGGCTGTAACATCCAAACCTGTATCAGTTAAATGAATAAGACCGTCTTGTGCCATTGGTTTTAGAAACTCTAATTCTTTAGCAAAATACGCTTTAAAGTCGATGTTAAGGGCTCTGGATTGTTCAACAAAATTGAGTCGGAAGTCGCAGATTAGACGGGTAATGACAGCTCTGCGAATTTTATCATCCTCATTAAGACGGTACTCTTTTGTTAATGCCGAACCTTGAGACTCAATATCGTGTGTGTAGCGTTCAATATTGGGGCTGTTTTGTAGGTAATAATCCCCAATTTGACTGATTGATGAAACGCCTAATCCAATCAGATCACACTGAGAATGGGTGGTGTAGCCTTGGAAATTACGGTGTAGCGTCCCATCGTCTTGATGTTGCGTCAGGGTGTCATCAGGCAAGGCAAAGTGATCCATACCAATATTGCGATAACCCGCAGCAGTCAGTTTCTCAATACTTTGATGATGAATGGCTAGCTTGGTGAGAGCATCGGGTAACTCATCGGCATTGATGCGGCGCTGTGGTTTGAAGCGATCGGGTAGGTGGGCATAGTTGAACACAGAGAGGCGATCAGGCCGTAGCTCTAGAATTCGGTCTAACGTTTCAGCAAAACTCTCTTCAGTCTGAAGTGGCAACCCGTAGATCAGATCGACATTAATTGAACGGAATCCTAGTGCGCGAGCCTCTTTTAGAAGCTCGGTTGTCATCTCTAAGGATTGCACGCGATTGACTTTAATTTGAACCGCTTCGTTAACATCTTGAACACCGATGCTAATGCGGTTAAATCCTAAGTCACGAAGGAGTTTTAAACGATCGGACGTCATCTCACGAGGATCGATCTCGATGGCGTAGTCACCTTGATCATCGTCGCGCAGTCTGAAAGCCTCTTTCAGTGCCAGCATCAATCGAGCAGTCTGATCATTATCTATGAACGTTGGCGTGCCACCACCCCAGTGAAGTTGGTCAACTTGAACGTGACTGCCCAGTTCGGCACTGCGTAGTTTGATCTCTTTTAATAGCGTCTGAAGATAGGGTTCTGCTCTTGAACGATCTTTGGTGACGACTTTATTACATCCACAGTAGTAGCAGACGTGTGCGCAGAATGGGATGTGAATATAAAGAGATAATGGCTTTTGACGTTCTCGTTCAGCGATCGCTTTAGAGAGCGTTTGAACACTATTAAGAGTCTCGGTAAATTGCAGTGCCGTTGGATAAGAGGTGTAGCGTGGGCCGGCTAAATCATAACGGCGAATCAGATCGGTATCCCATTGGATGTTTGTCTGTTGCAGCACAGTAGTATTCCTTAATCATCAGATATAAGAATCTTAAGCAATAATAGAGTGTTTTGTGTTGATAAGGGTCAACCGCTAAGCGCTTAGCAGTGTCCAAATGCCCATCAGAATCAAAAGAAGGCCAGAGAGTTTTCGGACCAGTGTGTGGGCGACAAGCTCGCGAAGTTGTTTAGCCAGTAACCCAGTGGCGAGCATAGCTGGCAGGGTCCCCAGACCAAAACCCAGCATTAACAAAGTGCTTTGTGCAACACTTCCGGCGGCTGAAGACCAAATCAGCGTGCTGTAGACTAAGCCGCAAGGTAACCATCCCCAACCAATGCCCAAAACAAGGGCTTTAAAAGCGGTATCAGCTGGTATGAGAGGCTTTAGAAGAGGGGCTATCTGATTCCACAAGATCGAGCCGGCTTGTTCCAGTTTAGTTAGGCCAAACCACCACTGTGCAATATACAGTCCCATGCTGATCAGCAGAATACCGGCGACCCAGCGAAGAACAAAAGCTATTTCGGTCTGTTGTATGGTTGCGCCCAACAGGCCGAGAAGAGCCCCGGCGGCACAGTAGCTAGCGATACGTCCAAGATTGTAGCTAAACAAACCTAAAAGGGAGTTGGCTCGACCGGTTCCACCAATGCTGAGACTTGAAGCAAGGCCTCCACACATGGCTAGGCAGTGTGTAGTGCCAAGCAGGCCAATAATAAAAGCAGAGGTGAAACTAAGAGAGGCGGGTAGCATGCTTAATCGATCTATTTCTCAGAAGAGTGAGATGAAGAGGCTTTTTTGACGCGTGCATCTTCAGGAATCATATCCTCATCATCATCGTAAAGAATGCGATGAGCGGGGGATTCTAGATCATCAAATTGACCTGAATTGACGCTGTAGAAGAACGCCCAAGTTGCAAAAGCCACCAAAATGATGGCGACAGGGATAAGTAGATAGACAATTTCCATAAAATCCTACAGCTGTTTAGTTAAACGAAGAGCGTTGCCCACAACAATGAGTGAGCTTAGAGACATTCCAATGGCTGCCATCCATGGGGCAATAAAACCGCTTGCTGCTAGGGGCAGCGCGATTAGGTTGTAGAACAAAGACCAGCCGATGTTTTGTCGAATGATGTTTCGGGTTTTACGAGCCATATTTAATGAGCCTGGGATACGTCTTAGATCAGAGCTCACCAGTACAGCGTCGGAAGAGGTCTTGGCAAGATCGGTCGCGCCGTTCATGGCAATCGATGTCTGTGCACCAGAAAGAACGGGAATGTCGTTGATACCGTCGCCAATCATCAGGATACGCTCTCCGTTATTTTGCATTGCCTTAACACGAGCTAACTTGTCTTCAGGTGTAAGCTGTGACTCAACATGATCGATCCCTAACTCAGAGGCGATGCGCTTAGCATTCTCTTCGCGATCACCTGTTAACATCCCAACAGGTAACCCTAATGATTGGATCTGTTTGACGGCTTCAACGGCTTCTGGGCGCAGTTGATCATCAATAGAAAACCACGCGAGAGGCCCAAACTCATCACCCATAAGCAGAAAGATGCTTGATCCATCTGGATAAGCTGGGGGGTCATTTTTGTAGAGTTCAGCTACAAATTCGGGTTTACCAATACGATACTGTTTTCCTTTAACTGTCCCCTCAACGCCTTTACCAACATAATTAGTTGCCTCTTCTACTGAGAATGCAAAATAGGGGGTAAAGGCTGATGCAATGGGGTGTTCTGAACGACTTTCGATAGCAGCCGCTAGCTGATTGAGTTCTTCAGTGGTGAGTTCACAGAGAGAGGTGGTTTTATTCAGCGTCAGTTTACCGGTGGTCAGTGTTCCGGTTTTATCAAAATAGACCGCGGTACACTGGGCTAAACTCTCTAAAACATGCCCGCGTGTCACCAGTATTCCCATTTTCCTGAGCGAGCCAATGGCTGCCGTTAATGCAGTCGGAGTGGCTAATGAGAGGGCGCAAGGGCAGGTAACCACCAGAACGGAGAGTGTCACCCAGAAAGCGTCTTGCGGCGATATTTGCCACCAGATAAGACTCACCACGATGGCCGTTAAAAGAACAGCCGCTACAAAATAACTGGCTACTTGATCGGCAATTTTAGCCACCTTCGGTTTGTCCGCCTGAGCGCGGTCGAGCAGATTTAAAATGGAGGACATGCGCGACCGTTCAGCGCTGCTGGTGATCTCCATCTCAATCGCTTGCTCCATATTGATGGTGCCACCCACTAAGTGATCGCCAAGGTGTTTACTAACGGGTAACGGTTCACCGGTCAGGGCTGATTCATCAATACTGGTATGCTGAGTAAACAGAATGCCATCCGCAGGTATGGAGTGACCCGGTTTAACCAGCACACGATCCCCTGGATTGAGTTCGGATACTGGAACGAGCTGTTCGCCTGTTTCGGTCACTCTGGTGGCGCTTGCAGGAAGTAGGTTAGCTAACTCATTACCAGCCATTCCAGTTCTGTGGCGAGCTTTCATCTCAAAGAATCGGCCAATCAATAGGAAGAAGGTGAACATCGAAACTGAGTCATAATAGACCTCGCCACTTTGCGTGATCGTCGTCCATACACTGGCTATATAAGCACCACCAATGGCTATCGATACGGGTACGTCCATGCTTAAGTGTCGGGTGCGAATGTCTCGCTTAGCCGCGTTAAAGAAGGGGCGGGCGGCGTAAAAAACAACCGGAGTGGCAACAATAAAGCTGGTCCAGCGAATAAAGTTCTGAATGTGCTCTTCCATGAAGAAAGCGTCACCCAAATAGAGTGCCGATGACATCATCATCACCTGCATCATACCAACACCAGCAACACCGAGTCGGCGCATTGCCTTTTTCTGCTCCTGTTCGTAGAGCTTTTCTTCTTGGTTTGGGGTAAACGGGTGAGGGGTGTAACCGATCGAAATTATGGCGGCCATCAGCTCACTTAGCGGTTTTTCGGATGGATTCCAAACAAGGCGAGCCCGGTGGTTGGTTAGGTTGACAGTAAAGCTAGTAACACCAACCTGTTCCGTAAGGTGTCTCTCTAACAGCCATATACACGCGGCACAGTGGATCCCTTCAATGACAAAGAGTGCCTCTTTGCGATCAGAATTAATGGCTCTGACAAACGGTGCTTGTATGGATTCATTGTCATACAGCGCAAGTTGCTCTTCCGACTCGATTTCGGTGGGGCGCTCTTGTTGTTGATTGTCGCGGTGTTGATAGTATTTCTGTAGGCCTGATCCAAGAATTGTTTGAGTAACTGCACGGCATGCGGGGCAACAAAATGACTCCTGCTTTCCATCAATTGAAAGCTCTACATTCACCCCCTTGGGAATAGGGGTTGCACAGTGAAAACAGGTGTCTTTTGGATTACTCATTTCAGTCTGTTAGAACTTACCCACCTTGAATGTGTTTTGATCGTAAGGCGGTAATATTTCACGACGTAGACGCCAGTTACCTTCACTATTAGTAATGATCAGATAGCGCTTTCCGGTTAACGTGCTTTGTAAATTGCCAACGTAGACACCGGTACCACCCAGTGAGCGAACGGTAAGACTTTGATCATATTTTTGGTGGGTGGGGTGGACAAGATCTACGTAGAGTTGATCGCCTAAAAAACTGTTCGATTTAAGATCCACGCGAATGTCGCCGGTTAAAGTGTCTAGCAACACTTCGCCATGAATGCCTAAACGATCCGCCTCATCGGATCGGCTGGTATCCACGTTGGTGCCGCGCGCCTCTTTGTAGTAATCGTCTTTTACCACGCCATCCATAGTTGTAATGGCTAAGTAGAGAAAGGTTGTCCCATAGATAACAACAGCGATCAACGGCGCTAACACAAACCATAACCATTTCTGCTTGTACCAGGGGCCGATGTCGTGAGTCTGTTCAGTCATGTAAACCTCAAGATAGTGACTAAAATAAAACGCGGATATTCCAAAGAAAATCCGCGCGCGAGTATACCACAAATCAAGTGGTAACTTACTTAACGCTTAGGTGCAGGACCAATGAAACGACTTTCTGATTCGGCTTCAACACCCGATCCATCGGTTGCAGTTACGACAAAATCGATCTCATAGTTCGCTCGATCCATAGCGCGGGGGTCCAAAATGATCGATAGGTTGTGATCAAGGAGTTCACCTACGGCAACGTTTACAACGGTATCGCCTTTAATGATGGCATCGTCCAAACCTTCAACACGGATTTCGTACTGGTAATCACGTTGAGATTTGTTCGCTAGTTTAAGTGTATAGGTATTACGGATTAATCCATCATTGGTTGTGCTGTAGAGCTGGCCGCGTTCACGGATAACATCCACTTCAAGTGGTATTCGTGTAAAGAGTACGTAGCTAAACGCGATGAACATGGCACAGATAGCAACAAAGTAGCCTATTAGGCGAGGGCGGAAAATATGGGTTGTGTTTCCGTTTAGCTCGTGTTCGGTGGTGTAGCGAACTAGCCCTTTCTCGTATCCCATCTTCTCCATGATGTTGTCACATGCATCAACACAAGCACCACAGGCAACACACTCATATTGCAGGCCATCACGAATATCGATGCCGACAGGGCAGACGTGTACACAGTGACCACAGTCAATACAGTCACCTAAGCCTTCAGCTTTATGGTCAATATAGCTTTTACGAGCACCTCGGTTCTCACCGCGCTTTTCATCGTAGGAGATGATCAATGTGTCTTGGTCAAACATTACACGCTGGAAGCGAGCGTATGGACACATGTAGATACAGACTTGCTCACGTAACCAACCGGCAGCACCGTAGGTACCAACGGTA
>Ga0102948_1001087_pt1 | contig 10852 bp, 14 predicted proteins | sample SalPonA_A_H2O_MG_FD_78211 | JGI IMG/M metagenome (GOLD analysis project Ga0102948, IMG submission 78211) | Water microbial communities from South San Francisco under conditions of wetland restoration - Salt Pond MetaG R2A_A_H2O_MG | ecosystem: Environmental > Aquatic > Non-marine Saline and... | reverse complement strand
TTTTTTGAAAATAGCTTGTGTTAAAGGTTAGTTTGACATAGCGTTATAAATTAAGCAGTTATAAGCTAATTGTGTCATGAAGATACTATTTTAGGATGTGTTATGAGAACCCAATGGCGTACTATTTCAATTATATCAATGTCACTACTGATAAGCGCCGGGTGTGCATTTCACAGCAATATTGATGAAGATGCCAATGACAGCAGTTTTGACCGTCCGTCTTTTGGTTCGATATGTCGCTATAGCTCTGATGGTGAGTTTGGATCTTGTCCAGCGTCGAACCAGGAAATAGTGGGAATGCCTTGCTCGTGTGCCAGCCCTTTGGGTCAGCAAAGCGGCACCATAAGCCGCCGCTAATTATTACTGATACTTTTATGCTACGAAGGGGGCAACATGAGTTTTTTCAATACGATTAGGCAGCGTTACACAGCGCGTAAATTTAAGAAACACGATTGGCGTATTATTCAATCTATACCGTTTTCAACGTTTGAAAAACTTATTGTAAAGTATGTTGAGAACGGGTGGGAAATTGCCGATGACTATCGTGTACTCAACGAGAATACCAAGCAGTGGCAATGTAGCCTTCGAAAGGGAACGTCAATACTGGTATGTTCGTGGTCTGCTAGTGCACTTGGCAATGTTGTGGGGCCAGCCAGGCCTGTGGAGGGGCTAGGGGCTGAATTAGGCTTGCCGGTTCATGATAAACCGCAATAGTAGCGGTTATTCGAATGGCCACGCTAAACCTACACCTAACACGTAATCTGCTTGCCCATCGACTATATCGATGGCAAACAAAGGCTCGATTTCAATTTTTGCTACATGAATATCATACGCCACACTCAGTCGATAAACGCGTTCAGAATGCGGGTCTTTTCCACCAAATTTTTCATGTCCAATACCTACACCAAACTTAAGGTCGTGAACAGGGTAGTAAAATAGCGACGCTACGGCTACTTTTATGCCGTCACCGTGATGCATATCCTCTGTTTCTTCATAAACGGCACCCACGCCCCAATGGTCGTCAAACTTATAGGTGTATTCCACGCCAAGGGTGAAATGTGTTTCATCTTTCGTCGTGGTATAACCAATAAACATGCCTGGTATATGCGTATCGCTCTGATTAGCCAAGGCTGGGGGCACGCCTAGTACAATGATTAACACTGCTAATGTAAATATTGTGGTCGGTAAATATTGCTTCATTTTTAAACGCTAACACCATTTTCTGTAACGTCGAAGCGTAGAGAGCAAAGCGGTAAAAATCTATAGTAAATTAGTGGAGCGTAGTCCTAACATTAATGCGGGTGAATTTCGTTAAAAACAAAATGCAGACTACATAGCTTGTTAATATATAGCGTGTTTTCTTCTTGTTCGATAATTAATGGTAAGAGATAAATACCCCGACAATATACACTGGTATCAATGTTGATACGCTAATGTGGCGAAGCCAAAGACTCGCAGCGTATGGGGGGGGGGAAACTATCTTGTTTGAGGTAACAAAATAGCGCTAAGATAGAGCGCATTATAAATGTTAGGTTAGGCACACTATGTACTTACAAAAAATTAAGCCCGCCGTGGATGATGAACTGAAAAAGGCAAAGGTAGCAAGTGACGAATATCGTTCAAAGGACGCCTTCAAACATTTAGAGAATGCGCATGTGCTCGGACAGCATTCTACATGGCTGCATACTAAGGCACATTTGCTAATGCTAGGCTGGGCACTAAAAAACAAAGATTTAAAAGAAGCACGCGGCCAGTTGTTGCGTATCGTGGGCGCTGTAACCAAAACGGTGTTCGGTTTAGTACCTGAGGGAAACACCGGAGGTTCAAATGTGAGCCCTTTTAAACCAATGCCGATACCTAAAACACTCGCCGTCAAAATACATAACGCTCGAGTAAAGGGTTAGTACGTATTATCTATTGTTTGGTGGGGTTTTAATTAGGTAACAGCGCTGCCAAGCCGTGTTCATCGCATTTTGGTTGCGCAGCATTGCTTAAACTTTTTGCCGCTATTACAAAGGCAAGGGAGATTACGACCATATTTTAGTTTTCCGCAATCATCAGCAAGTTCCCCATCGTGATAACGCCACGTGCCTCCCTCTATAATAAAATGTGATGTTTCATGAAGCTGGAACAGTGACTTACCTTCAAAGTAATATGCAGTAAACTCCACGCTGCAGCATTGATTGCTATGCGACGCTGGCTGGCTGGGTACAACCGAAAGGGCAAACCAAACAGCGCCTGCTGCGCTTTCTTCTAATTGCGTTACGCTTAGCGTGTTCTGCTTCTCTTCACTGTAGGTGTTCAACACATAGTCATAACGGCGAATAGCATATGCCGTAAAGCGGGAACGCATTAATTGCTCAGCGGTATTGGGTAAAGCTAAACCATCAACAAAAGGCTGGCAACATTGGGAAAATTTTTTATCTGAACAGCAATAGCAACGCATAAAATTACTCTAATGGAATAGGGCAGTTTATAACGACAGCCCCTATACTATATTGCGCATGCTACCTATTTGTTCGTTACATTACCATGGCCCCATCGCGACATTATTTTCTTGGTCGTTATTCTTAACACTGATATTTATCAGGCTTACCGAATAAAGCGTACATAGCTGTCTAATCATATCACTGTCAGTAGGCTGTAAATCTAAATCGATATCTTCAACATATAACGTTTTGCACTGGCCACTCATAATTAGTTTGCTGATCCACTCTGGCACTTTTTCTTTCTCAGGCTTTTGAATGCGGATCGCGTTGTGCACTCCTTTTTTAAAACATACCGATTTAGATAAGAGGTAATTCCACCCTTTACCGTTGTTACTTCTACCTTCGCCAGGATAACCTTCGAAAGGTAAGGGAAGTTGCACAACATTAGAGACTGAGGTGCGTAGTGCATTTAAACGAGCAATGGGTGATGTATTCATTGTAAACCTCAAAAAGTTATATACTGTTTTCTTATACAGTGTGTATGCCTATACAGTAGTTTTAAGTTGGCCACATTGCAAGTAGAAATTGCGTCTTTTTCACACAATATAAGAAAGCATCGAATAAATAAGTTATGTTTGCGAATCGATAAGTGCGTAAGTTTATGAATTAACGTATATTTGTAATTAGTTACGTAAGGAGAGAAATGTGAGCGGTTTAGCAACATATGGCTTACTAGGTATGTTTTTGTCAGCTTTTTTAGCGGCAACAATATTGCCATTTAGCTCAGAGGTGGTATTGGTCGCGCTTGCGCAAGGTACGTATTCACTGATTTTATTGGGCATCGTTGCATCACTAGGTAACGTGGCCGGCGCAGTGGTGAACTATATTGTGGGCTATAAGTACGGTAAGACTGTGGCGGTATCGTGGTTGCGGATGTCGCCAACATCTCTGGCGCGAGCGGAACAATTTTTTAATCGCTGGGGGAGGTGGTCTTTATTGTTAGCATGGGTGCCTGTTATTGGCGATCCGCTCACATTATTGTCAGGCGTGCTAAGAACACGCTTTGTATTTTTCATCACGGTTGTCTCTGTATGCAAAAGCACGCGCTATGCAATACTGCTCATGCTGTTTACGTCTTAACGCGACGACGTCGCCAGCGGGTGTATGCCTGCAATACTATCCCTCTTATTCTTCCTTGAAGCAGCAGCACAGCAAAAAGCCAATAGAAAACGGGTTCTTGCCAAAATGTTTTTTGTGACCAGCTAAAGTGAAGCAGAGTTAAGCCCGTGATGACGTAAATGCTATTGTGAAGTTGCTGCCATCGTTTTCCCATTCTTCTTCTTACGCGCATAAACGAGGTCGCCGTTAGTAAAAAAAGCAGTACGAATGCCAGCATTCCGACGATTATATAGGGTCGGGAAATAATTTCACTGGCAATCAGCGCCATATCAAGCTGAAGCTCAAAAAGCACATAGGTCGCTAAATGTGAACATGCATATACAAAGACATACACGCCAATCATCCGTCTAAAATGCATAGGCTCGGGGCTAGGTAAGTGTTTAGCTAATGGGCTAAGTAGTAACGTAATAAAGAGTAAATGGATGGCCCAAATACCCGTTTCATTCAATAACGTGTCGACAGGATCCGGGCCTAAATTATCAGTCACGCCCGAATAAAAAAGAAACACGAGATACCCTATTGCGCTAAGGTGAATAAGCGCTTTAAGGACAAGGCGAGTCAGCGAACTAAATCGAACGGGTTGGTTTAATAAGCGCATTAATAAAAACGAGATAAGTCCATGTCTTTGTACATTGAAGCCACCTCGCGATAACCGTTGAACATTTGCGTGTCTATTCTATTTCGTGATAACAGCCCACCGGTTGTTATCCGTCGTTCACTGGATTGGCTCCATCGAGGATGTGATACCCTTGGGTTGACGTTAGCGTAGAAGCCATACTCGTTCGCGGCCAGACGATTCCAGGTCGTAGGAGGCTGTTTGTCGGTAAGCCTTATACGCACAATACTTTTAATGCTTTTAAAACCGTATTTCCATGGCACGACTAAACGAATAGGCGCGCCGTTTTGCGGAGGAAGGGTTTCACCGTACAGACCCACTGCCATCATAGAAAGCGGGTGCATCGCTTCGTCTAAGCGTAACCCTTCGACATAGGGGTAATCGATACCGCCCCCCATAAACCGACTTTTCTGTCCAGGCATTTGCGCTGGGGAATACAGTGTCTCAAAAGCCACATATTTAGCGGATGAAAGCGGCGCGGCTTTTTTCAATAGTGCACGCAATTCAAAGCCTATCCATGGAACAACCATCGACCATGCTTCCACACAACGTAATCGATAAATGCGTTCCTCTAACGGGAAGCTAGCGGTAAGATCATCAGCATCAAGCTCCAAAGGGTTTTCGACTAATCCGTCTACTTTCAATGTCCAAGGTGTAGTTTGTAAGCCTTGTGCATTTTTTGCGGGCGCATCTTTTGAGGTTCCGAACTCATAGAAATTATTGTAAGTCGTGACCTTAGCTTGCGGCGTAAGTGTTTCAGAAATTTGGTAAGCGTCGGGTGTAGAAAACGATAAAGGTTGCGTTTTAAACATGTCGGTTTTCTTTTCATCTTCCCAAAACCATCCCGCGGCGCCTGCAGACTTAGCGAGTAAAGACGACGCACCAATAAACCCCATTGATTTAAGAAGCTGTCTTCTATTTAGGTATACGTTTTTATCAGTTACATCGTTATCGGTCAGCTTCACTGAAGGCTTAAACGGCGTTGGCATAGATGACATCCCGTGGGTAAATAATTCTTTATATATACTAATACGTAAGGCAACCACGATTGGTTTCACACAAGCATTTGCGTTGAATGTGAAGCGAACGCTTAACCCCGATATAATTAAAGACCTGATGTCACGAGAAAAAATTTCAATGTTTGTAACGTATCATCAATTGGGGAGTTGTGTTTCAAGGATGTTGAGGTTTTCGTTATGAAAAGTGATGAAAACCCCAACTTTAAAAATGCCTGTGGTGAATGGATTGTCTATGATTGATTACTTACGTATGAAAGCCGTCTTGAACACCACCATGTTTGGGCGAAAATATTGTCGTGTAAAGGCGCGAAGCAAACTCGTCAGTCATACCGGAAATGTAGTCTGATAACACGCGCATACCATAGCCTTGCGCCTGTGCAATGTGCCAACGCTCTTGCGTGTTGTCGGGAAGTAACCGCTCTGGATCGGAACTAAATGCTTCAAACAGTTCCATTACCACGAGCTGGCCTTTGTATTCCAGAAGCTGAACATCAGGCCGGCGAATAACGTTCTGATATACAAACCGTTTAAAACATTCTAATGCTTGGGCAAATGCATCTGGCATTGACGCGTTAAAGGCTAATAGTGGATGTTCAAAGCTTTCACTATGTTCAATAACAATCGCTGTAATAAACGTATTGACCAACGCTCCAATCGCGTTTTTGCGTTCGTGATGTGCGTGACTAAACAGTTTTTCACTGAGCGCTGCGATATTTTGTGACAGCCACGGAACATCTATCTCTTGTAGTGGAACCGTAACATCGTTATCGAACACCTCTTTTTTTACCATCCCCATCACAATGGCATCTTCCAAATCGTGGATACCGTAAGCAATGTCGTCGGCTAATTCCATGATAGAGCAGTCAAACGATTTGAAGCGGGTTTTGCTATGCGCAGTATCTCGACGTGTAAAGCGCATAAACATATCTTTATCATGCTGACTAAAAGGCGCAAGCAACCAGTCGAGCAACGGCTCGTCACAGCGAAACAACCCCTTAGGTGGATGCCAATCATCGGCTTTTACTTGTCTTAATGATGCTGGGCGTGGGGCAGCTGCTTTTGAGGTGTGTAATGTGTCAATAAAATTGGGATACTTAACAAGGCCCAGAATACTGCGACGGCAAAGGTTCATACCGTGCTCGGCTGTATAGGGTTCTAGTTGCGTAATGATGCGAAACGTTTGTCCATTACCTTCGAAGCCCCCGTGATCATGCATCATATAATTAAGTGCAATTTCACCACCGTGACCAAACGGAGGGTGCCCTATATCATGCGCTAAGCATAGGGTTTCGATAAGCGTAGGATCTAAAGACAGGTTGTCTGCAATGTCGGGATACTTGCCGCACAATTGTGCGGTTATTCCGGTGCCTATTTGTGCCGCCTCTAGTGAATGGGTAAGGCGAGTGCGATAAAAGTCACTCTGTCCTACACCGAGCACCTGGGTTTTCGCCTGCAAACGGCGAAAAGCTGCACTATGCAAAACTCGCGCTTTGTCTCGCTGGTAGGCATTACGATGGTCGCCGTCGCGGCTAACGCTTCTTGGTAACCGTCGCTCTTGTAATGCTTCTTCCCAATGACTAAGGCTCATTCCATTCCTTATTTACATTTCGTCTTGCGTTATTTCATCAAGGCTAAGTGAAAAGCTTGGTACATAACGGGTAAGGAAGTAGTCTACTTCCTCAGAATGATATTCTTTCAAAATACCGTCTAAGCGCTTCTTCGCCAGAGTAAACTCTCGATTACCAGAGGCCAGTTCTTCAAGCGTTTTTAAATAGGCACATAACACGTCCGCGGCCTTGACGATAAACGCTTCTTCTTCTGAGTGATAATGACCATCGATGAGCGCGGCATAATCTTCACGAAAGGCTTCTGGCGCCATCTCAATTAGCTTGTTTTCGGCGATCTTTTCGATTTTTTTATACTCTTCTTTGATGGTTGGGTTGAAATACTTAACAGGCGTCGGTAAATCTCCAGTAAGCACCTCAGACACGTCATGAAACATCGCAATAGTAGCGATGCGGTCAGGGTTCAATGTGCCACCAAAAAAGCGGTTCTTAATTAACGCAAGTGCATGCGCGACCATGGCGACTTGCAAACTGTGTTCTTGTACGTTTTCAGTACGTACATTGTGCATAAGCGGCCAACGGTTGATTAATTTTAACCGGGCCATGTGAGCGAAAAAGTGACTTTTATCTGACACGTTACGCACCTTGCTTATAATGGCGGAAAAAGTTTCCTATGCGATGAAGCGCTGGTACTAATATGTCGCTGTGGGGTAAAAATACCAGGCGAAAATATATACCCTCATTTAAGTTAAATGCTCGTCCATGTACTAACAGAATTTTCTCTGTACTTAATAGATCTAAAATCATTTGCTCGTCATTATGAATGTTGAATTTTTTCTCATCCACACGGGCAAAACAATACATGGCACCTTTCGGTTTTACGCAGTGAACGCCTTCAATACCATTAAGCATATCTGTTGCAACATCGCGTTGTATCCGTAATCGACCATTCTCAGCAACCAGGTCGTTAATACTCTGATAACCGCCTAACGCCGTTTGGATAGCACTCTGACAAGGTACGTTTGCGCACATGCGCATAGAGGACAAAATGTTAAGCCCTTCAATATAATCGCGGGCAAGTCGTTTGTTACCACTGACCACAAGCCAACCAGAGCGAAAACCTGCAACACGGTAATTTTTCGATAAACCGCCAAAAGTAACAAAAAACACATCATCAGCAAGTGATGCAATACTCGTATGTTGTGCTTCGTCAAAGAGGATTTTATCGTATATTTCATCGCTAAAAACCACTAGGTTGTGCTGGCGCGCAATTTCAACCACATCCTCTAATAACGCTTTGTCATAGACAGCGCCCGTTGGATTATTGGGATTAATTAATACAATAGCTCTCGTCTTGCTAGTGATTTTACTTTTTATGTCATCAAGATCCGGGAACCAGCCAGCTTGTTCATCACAGCGGTAATGTACCGGTGAACCCGATGAAAGGCTTACCGCTGCGGTCCATAATGGATAGTCGGGGCTGGGGATCAATACCTCATCGCCATGATTGAGCAATGCTTGCATTGCCATCATTATCAATTCGCTCACCCCGTTGCCGATATAGACATCATCAACGCGAATGTCTTTTATATTACGCTGTTGGTAATACTGCATCACGGCGACACGGGCTGCATAAATCCCTGTAGAATCTGAATAACCCTGGGATGTAGGTAGGTTATGAATAACATCTTTTAGAATATCGTCAGGTGCTTCAAAACCAAATGGGGCAGGGTTGCCTATGTTTAATTTTAAAATACGGTGCCCTTCGTCTTCCATTTTTTTAGCTTGCGCTGCAATAGGGCCGCGAATGTCATAACAAACATTATCTAACTTGTGTGAGCGTGATACTGGTTTCATGGTCTATCTGGTTGATTTACATACCCTGAGAGTATCGCAAAGCGAAAAGGGATGCGACGGCAAATTTGCATACTAAATACAAATTTATTTCCATCTGGTTAATTTATGACCGCAAACGAGCAATATCTATCATTAAAACCGCGTAAAACCAGAAAAATTTAGCAAAGAACCATTAGTTTCACCTAAGTCGACTGCCGCAAACAGTCTTGTTGACGGCTATCCTCTCTTTGTTTCATCAAATAGTTTAAAATTTATGTTAATAAGTTGTGAACTTTTGTGTTTGCGCCTATCGTAGTAATAGGGACGCAAAAATAATTGCGTTCATTATAACCGACGAGATTACTACTAGAGGTAACCGGAACATGTCGCACCATTTTAAAGAAACCCCAGAAACTCCAATGACACAAAGCAAGATTGCGCGTGTCATACCCTGTAAGGAGTTAGATATTGGCGACCCTATCAAATGGCTTTCGCTTGGTCTTCGTGATGCAATGCGAGCACCGGGCTTAACAGTGTTTTATGGCGTACTGTTCGCCGTTATCCCTTGGGCCATTGCGCTTCTTGTGCAAATGACAGGGTGGCATCTGGTTATTATGCCAGCCATAGTGTGCTTTATGCTTATTGGGCCGTTTTTAGCAGCCGGTTTGTATGATGTCAGTTGGGAGATGGAAAAGGGCCATAAGCCGTCGCTTCGACACTCACTTCGCGCAATGAGACGAAATGCATTTAATGAGTGGGGCTTTGCGCTACTTCTTATGTTCTTGATGATTTTTTGGTTGCGTGTAGCGTCATTAATTCACGCGCTTTACCCGCAAAACACAAATGTCACCATTGAAAGCTTACTGCCTTTTTTAGTGTTAGGTACGATTGTTGGCGCGATATTTACGGTAGGGATGTTATTTATTACCGCGTTTACCCAACCTATTTTAATGGAGCGCAAAGTAGACCTTGGCACTGCAGTGCTGACAAGTATCAATGCAGTTTGGCTTAATAAGGTCCCTATGTTTATCTGGGGCGGTATTATATTTACAGCGGTCGCAATTGGTTTTGTTACTGGGTTCGTGGGCTTTATTATATTAATGCCACTTATTGGTTACGCATCGTGGCACGGGTATATCGATGCCATCGAAACTAAAAGAGAAAGAAAATACGAGTAAAATGTAGTTTTATTACAACATTTACTGGTTTGAGCGCGCATTTATTGCGCGTTTTTTATTTTATTTTGTTAAATTTTCATATTTGATGTTTTTACGTTACACCTTTTAGACTAAAGTATTATACTTTTTGGTTATTGATTTTAATTTTTCAATTCTTTTTTTGAATATTATTTTTAATAAAGAATAGAAATATCAACCACTTGCGTTTTTTACATTTATATAATAACTTGATTTACCTCGTTTTTACCCTACACACACAAAGATTCAACAGCAATACCTTTAAATATGGTGCATAACTTAATGGCGTTCAGGGATTGTCCCTAACGGTGAAAAACCACTTGCTAATTATTTAAGGTCAACATCATGAAACTATTAAAAACGCTTACTGTATCTGCTGCCCTAGCATTAACATTCGGTGCATCTGCTAACACCGATCAAGAAAATGTTCGCTTCGTTGGCGAAACGCAATATGCTGGTTTTTGTAAAGCTGTCGTTCTTGACGACGTAAAAGTATTACGTTCAAACGTAGCGCGTAATGTTGGTCGTATTGGTGCTAGTCAACGTGAAGTACTACGTATGGTTACCGCTGAAAATGGCTTAACGTGTAATGGTACAAACCTCATTAAATTCTCTGAAGAACGTAACGCAGACGCGGTTCGTGATTACCTCACTTCACGTATTTAATTGTGCTTAGGCTTAGTAAGTGGGTGAAAGCAGCATGGTTGTTCGCTGCTAACTCCCACTTCTGACGCGTTATGCGTTTAACACGGGCACTACACACTTACCCATCTTGCAACGCGCCGCCGCCCGTTTGCCGTAATACGTTGGGTATGAAAGCGGAGTTTAAGTAACAAAACGTACGCGAGAGGAACCAGAAACAAACTGGTTAATGTAGAGAACAACAGGCCACCGATAATCGCGATAGCCATTGGCGAATAGGGAGGCCCGTCTCCACCAATTCTTGTCGTCCCCATCGCAAGCGGCACCAAACCCAATACCGTGGTTGCCACTGTCATTAATATCGGACGAA
>Ga0102948_1001086_pt1 | contig 10864 bp, 9 predicted proteins | sample SalPonA_A_H2O_MG_FD_78211 | JGI IMG/M metagenome (GOLD analysis project Ga0102948, IMG submission 78211) | Water microbial communities from South San Francisco under conditions of wetland restoration - Salt Pond MetaG R2A_A_H2O_MG | ecosystem: Environmental > Aquatic > Non-marine Saline and... | reverse complement strand
CTCAACAACGGATGCGAAGTTTTTAACCTAGGAACGGGACAACCCGTCTCAGTTCTACAGATGGTAAAAGCCTTCGAAAAGACCATAGATGTACCGCTAAGCTACCACTTTGCCCCTCCTCGAGCAGGCGACCTGCCGGCCTTCTGGGCCAATGCCGACAAGGCTAAAACTGAGCTTGGCTGGGAGTGCACTCGTTCGCTAGACGATATGCTGCAGGACTCGTGGAACTGGCAGAAGCAAAATCCTAACGGGTACGGTGAGTGACACTACGCTCTAAATGAGTCTCGGAACTATAACGCCCAGTTTACCTGGGCGTTTATCCGCTAAAGCCCTATTTCGCTACTGGTTCCAGTGTCGTCTTTGGCTAAGTGTGCGATCGTTCCTCTATCTTGGCGTGTTGCACAGCACTGCGCCGAGACTTTGGCTTGAACAGAGACGATTCCATCCATAAAAAGACGGTCGCGGCAAGCGTAACCACACCCAGGTGAATCAGTGCAACAATCAGGCTGACGAATTCAAGGTCAATTCTGTGGGCATAGCCCTCGAGCGGTTCACGCATAAACCCGTAGACTTCCCCCGAAGACGTTTCGTGAGGATCTCGGTATCCAGACTTAGGAGTAGCGGTACCAAAGGGACGTATAGGTGTCTACCAGGCCCGTCCACTGCTGCAGGTCAGAGCGAAGCAGACGCTGGAGCTCGCCAAAATCGCTGGAGCTCTCATCGAGCAGCAATGGCAAGCTCAGGTAGAGCTGATCGCGTGGGTAGGACAGTGAGAGTATGGGGGTAAGTAAAACCTTAGCTACCCCCAGATCACGGATATTGATCGCGAGGTTGCGCAGCTTGGCGATAACGCCTTGCGGGGTAAAGCTGGAGTGGCGGCTAAGCTTCGGGTGTTGCGTGAACTCGTCCCTCCACAGTTGCACCACCCTGTTATGCAGTAGCACCAATTCAGCGCGCTCGAGTACGGCACTGCCCGGCTCAAATTTGTGCTGCACTGCACGCATATAGAGTTCAACTAGCTCAGGAGCAATGCTAGAAACCGCCAACAAACGCTCCTGTTTCACGCGGTACGAGACGTGGTAGCGCCCGTTGCGGTGTAGCACGCTGTCGCCTATTGCCAGTACCGCTTTATTGATGAACTTGTTGAACTCATCAAGGTCATCCAGCGTTTCGGCAGCCATGTTTTTCTGGTTAAAGAGTAACAGCGTGCCTCGATTCAAAAGCAATCGTTTGAACTCATCATCAGGCACTGTATCCAGCGGCATCGCGGGCATTTGACTGAGAATATCGCTGCGACCATGAATCACTCGGTGGCCGGCTTGCATCTCGGCGTACATCAGTGTGAAAGGCAACTGGCTGATCTCGCTTTCTAGCAGCGCAAAGAAATCAACTTCTACCCGTACAGTCTCCTCTAGTTCACGCGCGATTTTGGTCAGCGCCTCTCGAATAACGGGGAGTTTTGGCTTTGCCGCGTCTTTGAGCACAACAAAGTAGTCGTAGTCGTTGTAGGCGCCAGGTTCACCTTCGCGAACGAGGTAACCGCCCTCGCCGCGGGCGTAGCCACCAATCATCACCACCGATTCCACCCACTGTGCAAAGCTGCTGGCGGTGATACCCTGAGCAATTACCTGCTGATCGCTCTCGATCGCCGCCTCAACCGCATCGTTGCCGGTTGCGGTGTAGCGTCGCTCTGCGATGTAGTCTCGCTCTAGCTGATGGGTGTTCATAGCTACCCCTTAGGCATTACAGTTCTTTTGGCGGCGTTTGACATGAAACCGCCACACGCGAAACAGAAACAGTGGATTGCCAATAATGTATCGACGCCACATGCGTCTTGGCTCTTGATAAAGCCGGTAACACCACTCAAGGCCGATCTCACGCATCCACAACGGTGCACGTGGCATTGAGCCTGACACGAAATCAAAGAGCCCACCGACGCCCAGCGCGAGCCCCACTTTGAGATTGTCGCGATGCTTAGCGATCCAGATCTCCTGGCGCGGTGCTCCAAGTGCAAGCAGCAAAATATGGGCATTGGATGCATTTATCTGCTCAATTACCCCAGTCTCTTCGCTTTCATCGAAATAGCCGTGGCGAGCGCCGGCAATCTTAAGACTGGGATACTGAGCGGCAACCGCTGCGACCATTTTATCGACAATACCCGGGCGGGCACCGAGCAGGTAAATTGAAAGGTTCTCTGCCTGCGCGAGCTCACACAGTCGCGGGAATAGGTCTGTGCCGTTGAGGTTAGCCTTCATACTCACATCCAGCATCCCACAGGCTAGATGCACCCCTATTCCATCGGCAAATACACGCTCCGCCTTTTGCAGCGTCTTACGGTATTCAGGGTGTTTAGTCGCGATGTTAAAGCAATCAGGATTGGCGAAGGCGAGCTGATCGGTATGCGAGCGATCCCGGGCGCTGCGGCAAATCCACTCCAGCGCCTCATCAATCTCGAGGTTATCCACCCGCACATCCAGAAGTTCAAAGCTCTCTGGGTGTAATGATGCGGCGCTGTTGAACCGGCGCCCAATGAGGCTGCGAACCAAGATACCAAGGTCCGTTTTTAAGCCTGCTTTGCCCACGTAGGTTAGCAGCTCATAGTCGCGATCTAGCAGAGTTAGGTTGGCTTGGCGCTTTAGAGAGTAGGTACTGAACAGACCTGGCTTGAGGCCAAAGGTCTGATAGAGCGGCGGCTCTTCCTCGGTCTCGACGGGTGCTGGACCCACTAAGGCCATCCTGCCGCGGACAATTTCCCAAAAGATCGGCACCAATGTGTAAAACGGTTGCTTTTGTAATTCGAAGAAGTCCGATACACCGGCAGGCGCTGCTAAACTGAGTGTGTTATTGGTGGTGTAGATTGTAATGGCCTGCCGAGCGGTTGCACGCTTGAACAGCCATAGCGGTAAAAACAGTACGAGCAGCAGTGCGCAAAAACAGGGCTCTAGGCCGCGCTTTAACGCTAACAGGAGGGTACGATCGCTGAGTTCTCTGCCTTTCCTAGAATTGGTAACAAACTGATAATACTGCATAAATACTTCAAACTGCTTAAGATACTACCGTGATAAAGCAGGTTTTGTGCCAATTCTGTTGTCAGTTTGCGCACCCTCTACCTGTGTCTCTGACGCCAGTTTGCCATCCAGGTAGAAGAAGGCCAGCGTAGCACCTACCACAGCCACCCAACCGGAGTAGAGGTGAATGTCTCCAGCCAACACCTCCGGGCCAGACGTGTAAACCAACACCGCAAGCACTAGGATACGAAGCGTGTTGATCACCAGCACCAGCGGCGACTTGAGCGCAAAACAGAGCAGCTGATGGAGACCGCTTCGCTGTTTAAGCATGCCATTAAGCCAGATGATCCACAGCAGATTCTGCATCAGATTAAGGCCGTCGCAGGCTTCGGTGATATTCAAGCGTAAGTTGGCCAATCTAAGCTCTGTTCCCTGTAACTCAAGTGCCTGCTCGAAGGGCAGCAGCGCTGTGTAGGCCAGAATTGATGAAAGGCGACGCATTGGATAACTCAACGCAGCTTCCATCGCACTGAGAGCAGGTACGATCAAAAACATGATCCACAACATAAATACCGCTTTGAGAAGCGTCTTGTTGCGTATAGATAGGCTAAAGAGCAGTGCAAAAAAGACGAGGCTAGCCAGCAGAATATTTGCCGAATCAACATAGTTAGTCAGGTCAGAGATTAGCAACAGAGCTATGGGCACTAGCAGCGATGTAACGGCCACCCACTCCAGTGCCGAAGTCGCGCCCTCGCTCCCCGATTGCTCACTCCTAAACAGGGTCACACCGGCTAAAAGGATTAATATCACTCCAGCCATTCCCTGTGATTGGAACAGGACATGGCTCTGCAGGCTAAGGGCTGCGCCGGTGGCGACAACCGCTAACAGACGAATATCAAGCAGGGTTGCGAGTCTAATTGAGCTCATTTACAGCACCTCCCGCAAGAACCTATCCACGACCTGCCGTTCGGTTTGCCCCTCGCTGGTGCGGATTGAGGAGACCAGAAAGAGCGACACCGCTGCGCTATCATCTGAGCGGCGCTGTAAACGCAAATCGGTAACCGAAGCGAGACTGGCGTTGCCATTATTAAACCAGTAGCGCGAATGCATTCGATGGGGTCCACGAGCCAATTCGAGCTCTGTGGTCGCAACGGCACCCGATTTAGTCTCCAGCGGCGCAATCTGACGCGCTAGCAGGGTCCAATCAGCTCCGGTAAGACAGTATTCTGGCGGGTGGATTTCATGGACATCATCGCTTTCAACTTTTAAAACGGAGAGTGAGGAGCCATCAGGATGTGCATATACAAACTTGCGGATAGTTGCCCCCTCAAATAAGTTCTCCTCGACCTTGCCGACCTCTAGCGGCACGCCGCGCCACTCCCCTACGCTGGGAGCCTCTGTATTCACCAGCAGTGCAATACCCGGCTTAGGTGTGCTCCAAGTGACTGCCAACGCAACAGCGCAAAGCACGCCAACCCCGATTCGCGTTGAGCCATAAAAGTTCAGTGGTGCGAGCCAGCGATTAATAGCTACTTCGTTACGCCAAACGATTGCTTGAACAAAACTCATGGCGACAATACACATACCAAATAGCGCAATGCGCGTATGAACTCCGCTCAAAGCGACCAGCATGAACGGCACCCCCGGAAAAGCGAGCACCAAAATCATCAGTGCAAGGAGTGACCGCGTTAGCGCAACGCTGCCGAAGGCTAACCATATGGCACCTGCGAGCACTATGGGCAGAGTTAGCGTGGTAAAAATGAAGATATCAAAGTCGCGGGCGAGCAGATTCAAAAGTAGCCCAATGACTAACACAGGCAATCCTGCCACGTTACTTGAGATTGGAGTTGCTTGGTTAGTTTTAACCGTCGCAAACAACATTCCCACTAGCAAACAACCTGAAATCGCGACCAGATAGGGTCCGGTTCTATCTAGTGGAGAGTCCCTCCAAGTCTCCACTAACCAATCCAAGAGCCCATAGCTGGCAATCACCAACATCAGGAGCGCAAAGGGCAACCGCCAGACAAGGGAAGCCATTAGGATTCAACCTTCTCAGCGGCCGGTGAAGTCGGAACCGCGTTGGTTCTGACCTGCTCGCCCAAATCTCGGTAGAGTTCAACAGCCTCCGGCCAGTCTGGATTCAACCGATAAGCGCTGGATGCAAATTTGTAAGCTTCGTCTAATTGATTTTCTTGCTTAGACAGGATTGAAGCTAAGTTTAGCTGCGGAAGTGCCCACTGCGGTTCACGCAGAATGAGCGTGCGATAACGCTTCTCTGCCGTATCAATTTGATCCGCTTGCTCAGCGGCATAGGCGAGCTTGAACGCGACATAAATGTTAGTCGGTGCTTTCGCCTCTGCACGCGAAAGAATTATCTCCGCTGAATCAAAGGCTCTGGCTTTAATATAGTTGTCTGCTGCTTGCAGATAGTAGGCGATCATCTCTGGAACAAGCTCTACGGCCTCCTCATACCGCTGAGCAGCCGTCAAATAATCGCGTTTACCCGCTGCAGCGGCCGCCATATAGGTGGTGCCAACGGTCTTGCGCACAGCATCATCGCTCGACAAAAACCATTTTGCGAGTTCATCAATGTCGTCCAACCTACCCTGAGACAAATAGAGCCCCATCAACCCCAAGCCTGCTTTGTCTTTGTAGTTCAGTGCAAACGCTTGCTTGAAGCTTTTTTCAGCGCCGGCTAGATCCCCTTGGTCGCGACGGCTGACTCCGAGCCAGTACTCGCCTAAGCCCGTTGTTGGAGCAGAGCTGATCAACGATTCAATGTACGATTCAGCAGCGATGAACTGCTCTTGGGCGATCAAGGATCGCGCAACAATCTCAAGCGAACCAACGCGATGCAGATCATCATTTATGAGTGGCTGAGCCAGATCAAACGCCCGTTTGTTATCCTCAAGTAGCAACTGTGCACGCGCAAGCATTAGGTCTGCCTCGGCATGCGGTTGCGCTAGGTATTGAGCCGCTTCTGCATATTTTGCAGCCAGCTCACCGCGGCCGCTGTTAATCGCAGGAAAGGCTCTGCTCAGTAACCGCTTGTAAAGGCGCGCTTTCAGGGGTTCCGCAAGCGTCGTTAGGTAGCTCCCTTGAGCTGCCACATTAAAGCTATCTATGTCGCCCTCGTAGGTTGAACAATCCAATTGCAGCCAGCGTGAGAGAGGACGGCTTGAATGTGAACTTGCCCAGCTCGTGGAGTCTAAGAATGCTTCGCAATTTTCATCCAAATATGCGACGAGACTATCAAGATAGTAACGTGCACTAACCGCTTCAACATTGACTTCGGTCATGCTGCCTCGGCGCTCGATCAGCCCAGTCCTGTCGCCTAGGGCCGCCAACTGATCGGCAATCTCGACTACCCAAGCTGAGCGAGGGCCAAAGCGCTCAATTAAACTGTCAAACACCGCAAGCGCGGCAGTCTGCTGTCCGAGTTGAAGGTACAGTCGAGCAAGAAGCTCGGCGCCGGCAGCACCCATGAGATCAGGTTCCAGTGACTCTAATTCGATCAAGGCAGTCTGGGTATCAGAACGCTTCAGTGCGAGCTGAGCCAAGCCCAGTTTAGCAGCGCCCATTACTTGATAATCATTCGAGGCGGCAAGTTGCTGATACGCTTCAGAGGCCTCATTTAAGTTGCCGCCCGCCACCGCCAGATCTGCATCAAGCAATTTTAGATTATCGCTTTGAAAGCCAGTTGCTTTTAGTGATGCTGATTTGGCCAACGCAGTCGCAAGATCTCCGTCCGCGAACAGCATTCTGATCAACAGAAGTTGTGCTGGTGGAAATCCGATAGCACGCTCGTCTTCCAACATGCGGTGCACTTGGTCAAATTGACCCAACATGTAAAGACTTCGAGCCCACTGGTAGTAGGGCTCTGACTCCAGCGGCTCAAGTCCGCTTACGCGCGCCCATCGATTGGCAGCGCTTTGGTATCTCCCGCTATCGAAATCGTCTTCAGCCAGGCGTTTGATCGCACTGCTATCCGATCCATCCAGACTCTCCAAAGCGCGCGCACTTTCCAGAGATACAACTTCGCCTGGCGAGGTCACTTTGTAAGCGATCAGAGTGCTGGACATGTAAGCGACCGTAGCGACCGCAACGATTGTCACGACACTAACGAGCGCTAAACCGAGCTTGAGTGGCGACATCTGCATATTAGACCACAAAGAGAGCTTGATAACCCGGAAGCATCGGCCGACGCCACATACCGCTGCGCAGCAACTGCCCAAATAGCAAGGCTAGCATTAGCGCAAAGGATGCTGTGTAGCTAGCCTCTGGGCTACCCGATGGAATGCCACTAGTGTCCACTGCCGCATAGGGCGTGGCTGTTACCGTAAAGACAACATCGTTGTAGTCCTGGTCACCACCGTTCCAAAGATCTTCAAATCCGATATAGATCTCTTCAGTCACCGGATCGGTCGCTATCGCTATATGACGCAACCCATCGCCATTGAGCGAATCGATACTGTAGAAGGTATTTGTACCACCGTTATAACCGTTAGCTGTGACGAAAAAGCCGACGTTATCACCTTCTGCAAACGAACCGAGGTCCACCGTATCACCGGCGAGCAGCGTACCTCCGCTCCCCTCTGCAGATGCGTTCTCGAAGATGTTTACCATGTCGCCTATGACCGGATCGCCATTAGCGTCGTAGGTATAGGTGAAATAACCGAAGGTGTTTTGGTAACCTGCCCCCTCACTGATAAATGTAACAGAGAGGTCGCCGTCTGCCACAAAGCTCAAGTTCGGATCGACAGAGGAGTTTATGTATGCAGGATCCATCACCTGCGACTCGTTGTTGTAGACTTCCTGAATGGTATTCAGGGTATCTGCGCTCAATTCAACGTTATAAATATCAGCCGATAAGTCCGCAGCGCTAGCCGCTGTAGAACATAGCAGCAACAGACCCGTTGCGCAGCGGTTTCTTAAACCAAACCAATCCATAAGTTAGACTCCTACTTCTGGGACGATTTACATGCAATTCGTTCAGACAAAATAAAGCAACAACCGTGCCAACAATCACCGGGGTAAGCAGAGACACTGGCACGATTACTGCTTGTAATATGTGCACGACACATGTTCACGGCAGGAGTCATTATTTTGACCACAACCCTTTACCGACTTTGGCGATTGGTTTCGCTTCTTTTAATCCTTCTGAGTACGCACGCACAGGCAGAAATCGTTGAGGATTGGGGAACGATCTCTACCCCACTAGAAGAAGATCTCACTTTTGAGGTTCAGCACAATGATATAACTAAAAACTTCTCACACGATTACAACTTCTCACTTGAAGGTGAATCTGACGCGATCTATGAGCTGACTTTTAATTTCGATTACTGCAGGTATGGGTGCGGGAATGTCACTACCTCCTACGGTATCTACGACCTAAACGGCGGGTTGATTTCTGATGTCGACTCTAATGGCACACTTTACCTGACCTCTGGTGACTACAGCTTACGTATCGACGGAACGGGTTTTGGCGCCGGAAATTCTATCGACTATCTAGGCAGCATTACGTTTACCGCTACAGCCGTAGCAACCACAAATGCAGTAATCTCATCGGCGCCCGAACCTTCCGTTTTTGGACTGTTACTTGCAGGAGCCACACTTTATCTGCTGCGAAACCGCAGAATCAAACATACCCACAAACGGACTTACCGGCACAAACCGGTTAGCGAATCGATCGAGAAGCTTGCATGAACGATAGAAGGTGTATGCGCTTTATTCTCACGCTTGTCGCACTCGTTATGCTCAGCGGATGCCTTGAGGATCAGAGCGACGGTCAAACTATTGCTAAAATCAACGATAATTATCTTACGGAACACCAATTCGAGGCTCTTCTTGCAAATGTCACTCGGGGCCAGCAGACACCTGTAACGCCGCAAGAGGTTGCTGCAAAACTCATCGACCAAGAGCTAGCCATTCAGTCCACTCTGCGCTTACAACTGGATCGCCGCCCGGACGTACTTCAGCAGTTAGAGCTCGCCAAACGCGAGGTACTGGCCGGCGCCTATGCCGAATATATAGCGCAGTGGATCAATGAGCCTACCCTTCCTGAGATTGAAAGATACTACGAAGAAAACCCATTTCTCTTTGAGGAGCGAAAGGTTTTTCAGCTAAATGTTATGCGCCTACCACTCAGGCTACGAGAGGACGCTGAATTCGTCGGTTTTTTGAAGGAAACTTCGACAATAAAGGATCTTAAAAGTTGGATATTGAATCGAAACATCTCCTTTATTTCACGCAGAGAGATTAGAACCGCTGAACAACTACCGATTGCAGCCCTCGCAAATCTGAATGCTAATTTGAATAGTGGGTTGAGTGTCTTTGAAACCGATACTGATATCGTGATCTACGAGGTAGAGGCGGCAGTGAGCGCGCCGCTTTCAATTACTGAAGCAAGTTCAAGCATTAACGCGTACATGGTAAACCAACGCACCAAAAGTGAACTCGCTTCAGCTCTCTCTTCTCTTAAAGATGAGAGCTCGATCGAACTCTACGGCAAGTTCAGCCAACTGCTCGGGAATGCAAATGCGCAGTAGCGACTCACTCAAGCCATATTCGCTCGGTTACGTCCCTGAGGCCTGGCTCGTTCTTGCGAGTCTGATTGTAATTTTGTCGCAAACATTTATGCGCTTACAGGCTGATATATGGCCGCAAGAACAGTACTCCTATGGTCCTTTAATTCCGCTTATCTTTTGTTACTTAGCCTTCGTGAAGCGCAGAGATTGGCTGCGAACAGATCAGACGGATGCGCGACCGTTAATAGGCCTAATGATAGTAATTTTTAGCCTGTGTGCGCTTTTCCTTGGACGCAGGGCGTCAGTTGTCGCTTTGGAGACTGCAGCAATAGCGCCGATCGTATTAGGTTTAGTCATTGCGATTTACGGCATCTCCTCCGCCCGCGCATTGAGATTTCCAATTTTATTCTTACTGCTGACAATCCCCTTGCCGGGAATCGTTATGTATACACTGACATCGCAGCTAAAGCTCCTCAACGCTATCTGGGTCGTAGATCTGCTTTACCTCTGGGGCTTTCCAGTTGCGCTCGACGGCGTGATTATTACAATCGGACCGTACAAACTCTTCCTAGCGGATGCCTGTGCCGGGATACACTCACTCTTTGCGCTCGGCATCCTCGGCAGTGTGGCCATCTATCTGGCTCCCAATCGCTCAACACGGCGCAAAATTGTGCTTTGTGGGTTGCTTCTGCCTTTGGCATTGCTGAGCAATTTCTTGCGGGTTTTGGCGCTGTTGTTAATCACCTATGAATTCAACGATGCAATCGCAGAGCAGGTTCATGAAACCATAGGGTATATAAGCTTCTTAATATCTTTAGGCCTATTGCTCTATATCGACCAGAAAGTTCAACAACACAAAGAGTCTCGACGTGCAATACAAAGCTAGAGCTTACATCTGTGCAGCTGTGCTACTTCTATCTTTTGGTCTGCTTCAGATGTTTGAGCCATCTGCTCGTACGGAGCCAACGCACAATATCAATACCGCCTTACCCGACGCTTTTGATACCTGGGTGCGAGCTGAATATTTAGGACTCGCGCCGGCTAAAGTTATCGCACCTGCGGAAGCAGGCGACGGTGTAAGAGTCAGTGAGGCGATCTACTTTGGGAGTAACAACGAGCGCGTAATGGTCTCTTTAAGTTACGCCCCGAACCAATTCGACTCGCGCTTCACAGCACATCGCCCAGAGTACTGTTACAAAGCGCAGGGATTCTCAACCGGCAAGAGCCAAGACAGTGCTCTGACTCTCGCCAACCAAGAGCTGGCGGTGAGAAGCCTCAAGGCTTCAAAAGGCCCGCGGCAAGAGACGATCACATACTGGATGACTCTCT
>Ga0102948_1001082_pt1 | contig 10885 bp, 9 predicted proteins | sample SalPonA_A_H2O_MG_FD_78211 | JGI IMG/M metagenome (GOLD analysis project Ga0102948, IMG submission 78211) | Water microbial communities from South San Francisco under conditions of wetland restoration - Salt Pond MetaG R2A_A_H2O_MG | ecosystem: Environmental > Aquatic > Non-marine Saline and... | reverse complement strand
GCTCGGATAAGCATCATAATGATAGACACAGAAGAGAAAAGGGTTAAGCGTTGGCCAACGAGTATCAAGCTCAACTACCTGTATTATGTCGCTGCCCAACATGCTTACTCCCGAGAATTATCACTACGCACTGGCGTCAGCGTACCCGAGTCCAGACGTTATGCAACCCATACAGCAACCAGGCGCTTCGGGAAGAGAAACAAAAAGGGCAGCCGCTAGGCTGCCTTGCGTATCATCCAAAGAGGCTTAGTCAAGTGGCTTAATCAAGTGGCTTAGTCGTTAGACGAAGCTTCGATGCTATGAATACTAAGGTCAGCACCGCGGAACTCGTCCTCTTCGGAGAGGCGAATGCCTGCAACTGCACGTACCAGACCATAGACGATCAGAGCGCCAACGACCGCAACACTGACTCCAGCGGCCGTTCCAATCAACTGCGAAATGAAGCTGACACCGCCCAGGCCGCCCAGAGCTTCTGAACCGAAAATACCGGCCGCAAGACCACCCCACACACCACAAATACCGTGCAGAGGCCACACACCCAGTACATCATCAATCTTCCACTTGTTCTGCGCCAGCGTGAACATCCAGACAAACAACGCTCCGGCGACACCACCCACCACAAGCGCACCAATTGGGTGCAGCACGTCAGAGCCTGCGCAAATAGCGACGAGACCAGCAAGCGGACCGTTATGAATGAATCCGGGGTCATTTTTACCCAGTAGCGTGGCTGTCAGGATACCTCCCACCATCGCCATCAAACTGTTGACCGCCACAAGACCTGAGATACCGTCTAAGGTCTGCGCTGACATGACGTTGAAACCGAACCAACCGATACAGAGTATCCAGGCACCCAGCGCTAGAAAAGGTATGTTCGATGGAGGAAAGGCAACGACGCGATCATTGCGGTAACGACCATTGCGCGAACCCAGCATGAGTACTGCTACCAGACCAATCCACCCCCCCACAGCGTGAACGACGACGGAACCAGCGAAGTCATGGAAGCCCGCACCAAAGCTCTCCTCCAACCAGGCTTGGAAACCGAAGTTGCCATTCCAGATAATGCCTTCAAAGAGCGGGTAGACAAAACCAACACAGAGTGCAGCCGCTATCAGCATGGGGTAAAAACGGGCACGCTCAGCCACACCCCCAGAGATAATCGCTGGAATAGCCGCCGCGAAGGTCATTAGAAAGAAGAACTTAACAAGGTCGTAGCCGCTGTTTGCTGCCAAAGTTGCCGCGTCATCGAAGAAGGTGATCCCGTAAGCGACGTAGTAACCAACAAAGAAGTAGACGACAGCCGAGACGCCAAAGTCAGTCATGATTTTAACAAGAGCGTTAACCTGGTTCTTGTGGCGTACTGTACCTACCTCAAGAAATGCGAAGCCCGCGTGCATCGCAAATACCATGATGGCACCCATTAGAATGAAGAGTGTGTTAGCACTCTGCATCAGCGTTTCTACCGCGCTGTTTACCGTTTCCACGTTTATTCTCCTAAATTTGCACCACTAAGGCGCTTTTGACATCCATCTGCACTCTTGTGGTGCATGTAGCTGGCTCTGTGGCTGCCCTAAGTGGGCCCATTGAAGTCTGCGTCTAAATGCCAATTTCATTCATAATCAAGGAGTTACAAACAAAATAACGGTGCACTATTTTGATGCAGACTATCGAGAGCTGCACCAAAATAGCAAAATACGTTCCTAAAATATTTTTTTATAATAAAAACAATATTTTATATTAACTCTGACGCGATCTTATCTCATAACAGACATGAATCTTCGCGTTGCGTTTGAAATCCATATCAATCGTTTGAGGAGTGATATCCTTGATTTCAAACTCAGTCAGACCCTCATAATCCATTTTGAAACGACGGTAGTTATTGGAGAATATCAACAGACCACCGGGCTCTAGCAGACCGGCAGCCGCGCGGATCAGAAATTGATGATCACGCTGCACATCGAGAACATCCTGCATGCGCTTGGAGTTGGAGAACGTTGGAGGATCCATGAAGATCAGATCAAACCGCTCCTTACGGGGGCGATCCAGCCACTGCATACAGTCAGCCTGTATAAAATGATACTGAGAGCCCTCCAGCTTGTTAAGTGCAAAGTTACGCTGGGCCCACTCAAGGTAGGTTGATGACATATCTACACTGGTGACAGATGCTGCACCGCCAGCCGCTGCATGCACACTCGCCGTTGCAGTGTAACAAAAGAGGTTCAGAACAGATTTACCCTTGGCACTGCGCTGGATCATATGGCGCACGGGCCGGTGATCTAAGAAGAGGCCGGTATCGAGGAAGTCCCGCAAGTTGACTTCAAACAGACACCCATGTTCACGCACCAAATCGGTGCGACCCTGTTGAGCCTGTCGCTGATACTGGTCCGCACCCGCCTGACGTTTGCGCTGTTTCAGTACAATATTATCTGCACCGCATTCAAAGACTCTGCCAACGACATTGACGCTATCCTGTAGACGGCGGAAGGCCTTGACCGGATCCACTGTGGATGGCGGAGCGTATTCTTGAATCACCAGTTGATCACCGTAGCGATCAATCGCCACTGCATATTCCGGCAGATCGGCGTCATACAAACGAAAAGCCTCAATCTGCTCTCGTTTCACCCAACGTGACAGATTTTTCACGTTTTTCCGAATGCGGTTCTCCAACATCTGGGCTGCCTCAGATAAAGCGGTAGATGCCTCTCTCGGCTGCACACCCTCTTCTGCCTGCGCTGCGTGAGCGTAAATATCAAATATCAGCAGTTGGCTGGGCAGGGCACCGTTGAAAAGCTTATAAATACGCTCAGCACGCACACCCATCACCTTGCCGAGTTCCGGATTGGATGTGAAAACGGCAGCCTGCCAACCGCCGCAATAGCGCTTCAAAAAACGACCCAGCTCGGCGTAGAGAAACCTCAGACTAGACTGTTCACCCAAACGCTCGCCGTAAGGCGGGTTCGTAATGACGAGACCGCGTTCGGCATGCTCGGGTTGCAGACTAGCAAGATCACAACGCTCGAAGCTGATCAGCTCGTCAACACCCAACTCTCTTGCGTTAGCAAGCGCATGCTCGAGCACCTGCGGGTCGGCGTCATAGCCGCTGAGCTTTGGCAAGGGCTTCGCCATGCCCTGCTCACGGCGCCTCACAGCATCTTCACGAATCTCATTCCATAATGCAGGTTGATGCTGCACCCAACGGTCGAATCCAAACTGACGCCTTTTTAAGCCTGGGGCAATGTCCGCCAAAATCATGGCAGCCTCAGTCAGCAAAGTACCTGAACCACACATAGGGTCCAGTATCAGCTCGGGTGCCTCTTCTGAATCCAGCCTGACACCGGCGCGCACCAGAATTGCTGCTGCAAGGTTCTCTTTCATTGGGGCAACACCTGCCAGCAGGCGGTAGCCGCGACGGTGCAGACTCTCTCCAGAGAGATCAATAGCGATCTGGGCTTCGCCGCGCTTTAGATGAACATTGATCCGCAGATCCGGACGTTTCCGCTCCACCGAGGGTCGGCTACCTGTTTTATCCCGTACCGCGTCCACGATCGCATCTTTGACTTTGAGCGCACCGAAATGGGTGTTATTGATCGCCTCTGAGTGTCCATTGAAATCGACTGTTAGAGTCCCTTCCGGGCGCAGGTGTGAAAGCCAATCGATTTTGTATACCCCCTGATAGAGGGCTTGGGCATCCTCAGCCGGTACTCGATCAAGCAGCAGCAGCACGCGGTTAGCTAGGCGAGACCAGAGGCAGACTTTGTATGCGAAAGCCATATCGGCCTCCACTCGTACACCCGCCTGAGTCAGTTTGGTTGTAGTTGCGCCAAGAAGTTTAAGCTCCTCTAGCAGAGGCTCCTCTAACCCTTTGGGACAGGTGATAAAAAGTTCCATAACCTTCCTCTGATGCCGAATTTACAGACGATTCGTTGAATAAAATTCAGCTATTGGATCTGCACTAACCGAGTACGTTTAAGCTACTGAAAACCCGGTCAATATTGCTAGTGCGAAATTGAATAATTTATTGCAACACCAAACTAGATAGCATTTTTAAATTACACAGGCGCACGTTTTACGTTAATAGTAGAGAGGTAAGCAGTTAACCTGCTTGCCGCCAAACGGTAGTGAAGAGTTTATCCGCACTCCCGTAGTAAGATCACTAAAAGAGGCGTTGTTTATGAGAAAACAGAAACGAGATCGTAGCTCTACTTTGTACAAGCGCGGTTTTACCGCTGGACTCGAAGGTAAATCTCAAAGTGATTGCCCTGTATCGTCCACGGACCTTCGCAGTTACTGGATGAACGGCTGGCGCGAGGGTCGCGATGCTCATTGGAGCGGAATGTCCGGCGTTTCTGCAATACAGGCAAACCCTGCCTTACACTAACTCAACTTTCTCAACTAGCAACGGCTCCCCTAGGGGAGCCGATTTCTGTTAACCTGCGGTCATTACCGCTAGTTTCTGGCCCGATCGCGAATCGCTTCCGCACACTCTCTGACCAGTTGGGGGCCGCGATAGATAAACCCAGTGTAGACCTGCACCAGACTGGCACCGGCTTCAATCTTCTCAACCGCGTCAAACCCCTCTGTAATACCGCCGACACCGATAATGGGTAAGGCACCCTTTAGCTCCGCTGCCAGCGTCTGTATAGCACGAGTTGAAAGGTTGCGTACTGGAGCACCACTAAGACCGCCAGCTTCACCCGCTACAGGGTATTCGCTAACACCGTCACGACTCAGCGTCGTGTTGGTTGCGATGACCGCATCGATCTCAAAATTCTTCAGCGCTCCGGCGGTTGCAACAAAACCAGCTTCATCCATATCCGGTGCGATTTTAACCGCTAAGGGGACATAGCGACCATGAATTCCGCAGAGACGCGCCTGCTCATTTTTCAGCGCATCCAAGAGCTGGTTCAGGCTATCGCCCTCTTGAAGATTACGCAGCCCCGGTGTGTTCGGTGATGAGATATTAACGGTAATGTAGCTGGCGTGGGGATAGACCTTGCGCATACAGAAAAGGTAATCGTCGGCTGCACTTTCATTGGGCGTATCTTTGTTTTTACCAATATTAATGCCGAGCACACCTTTGAAGTTCGCTCGCTCGATATTGGCAATCAGCTGATCAACGCCATGATTGTTAAATCCCATACGGTTGATAATGGCGCTGTGCTCGGGGATTCTGAACAGACGTGGTTTTGGATTGCCAGCCTGAGGCCGCGGCGTCACAGTACCCACCTCTACAAAGCCGAAACCCATGGCCGCCATACCGTCAATAGCGCTGGCGTTTTTATCAAGACCCGCTGCTAGACCCACCGCATTCGGAAATCGAATACCCATAACGTCAACTGGCGCATCAACCCTTCGGGCACCCATCAACTTTGGCAATCCAAACTCAGCTGCCAGATTCATTGTCGACAGTGCAAGGTCGTGCGATTTCTCAGCATCCATGCGGAACATCAGTGTGCGGGCTAAGTCGTAGATCATTACCAATCCAGCTATATCGTCTAGGGAGCGCGATTATACCCGATCACGCGGGCGCTGTAACAGGGAGGCTCTAGCGGTCAGAGTTTTTCAATTGAACTGAAGCGTCCCTGCTCATCAAACCGGATACGAAATCGACCACGAATGCCGGTTCGCGTCACATAGGGTTGCAGGATGTTGGCGGGAAAACTGACGCGACGACCATCAATGCTATAGGCCAGTACGGTGCGCGCACTACCGCGATAGACGCGCAAATATTCGTCCTCGGGGATATTGAGGTCGACCACTACTTGCTTGGCTTTGGTGAAATGAAACTCAGGTGTCGTCGCCATTTTTCGATTCAGACTCAACAAATTGCGCCACTGGGACTAATCTTAGTAGGAACAGCCACTCAGATGCCAGTGTTACGCAGCCTGCGTTAACAGAGGATCAGGTTCTAAGGAAAAGCGTGAGCGACCACAAGCAACATGACAGATTAATGCGCTTTATCGGTTTAGCGGGTGTTGATGCGCGCGAGAACGATGCGGCTCAGCGCTGGGGCCGGGTGCTGGAGTGGCCGCTACTGATTCTGGCATTCTGGATTTTAATCGACTGGTATCATCAACAAGCGGATGTCAGTAATCAATCCTACCTGCCCCTCTCTGACTGGGTAGTCTGGAGCTTCTTTGCGACAGAACTCACGCTGATGCTCTGGCTCGTCGATCGACCCGGTCGCTACCTGCGCCAGAACTGGCTAAGCCTCGTGATTGTGAGTGTTGGAATCCCCTTCACGATTGGAGCCGTCGAGTTCAACTCTGGTATTTTGCGATCACTGAGGCTACTGCTATTTTTGGGTATCCTCATCCGTCTATCCGCTGACCTGCGCTCGGTTCTGGGTCGTCACAACCTAGGCATCACGCTCCTCGTTGCACTGGGGTTTCTGATTCTCGCTGCCTTCCTAATCTCAGGTCTGGATCCAGCCTTTAAAAATCCTGTTGATGGCTTCTGGTGGGCTTGGGTGACGATGACCACAGTGGGGTATGGCGATCTCGTGCCTACCACCTTAGAGGGGCGTATCGTCGGGATGCTGCTGATTCTAGTGGGAATTGCCATCTTTTCACTACTGACGGCCAGTTTCTCCGTCTTCTTTATCGAGCGAGATGAAAAAGAGATGGTTGATCGAGAGCAGGTCACCCTACTCAAAATCCAGATGTTAGAAGCGAGACTCGAGCGCATCGAGAATCAGCTTCACACAGCCATTTCCGCTCTAGAGCGAATGGAGACACTTGAAGCGGATAAGCGGGCTCCTAAGAGGCACACGCCTGATCAATGATTAGTCTCGACCTGCCGCAATGCCGTTTCGAGTTGGGGATATCTGAACTCATACCCACTCTTCAGCAACTTTTCAGGCACAACCCTAAGCCCCTCAGTCAACAGTTTCCCTGCGTCACGTCCAAGCATCAGCGAGACAACGAAGGATGGCATGGGGAATATTGCTGGCCGATTGAGACTGGCCGCGTAGGCTTTGACGAACTCGCGGTTGGTTGCCGGATTGGGTGACGTCAAATTAAACGGGCCGCTCAAATCACTCTGACCCAGCAGGTGCAAGATAGCCCCCACCTCGTCATCAATATGAATCCACGGCATCCACTGTCGACCCGAGGCTATCGGGCCGCCACCACCTAAGAGAAAAGGTAAGCGCATCTTTGCCAGGGCTCCACCGCGACCCAGGACAATACCGGTTCGAAGTGTACAGACACGAACGCCATACTGCTGCACTTGTTGCGCCGCTTGTTCCCAATCCCGACAGAGCGCGTGTGAAAAATCATCGAGCTGTACCGCACTACCCTCAGTCACGGCCTCGTCACGGGTGGTGGCGCCGTAATAGCCGATTGCGGAGCCCGAGATCAGGACAGCGGGCCGCTTCTCCAAGCGACCTATCCACTCTACCAGAGAGCGAGTCGTGTTCAGACGGCTCTCTCTGAGCAGCGTTTTGCGTGCATCACTCCAGCGTGCATCGGCTATTGGAGCCCCTGCAAGGTTAATGACAGCATCGATAGGCGCATCTAACTCAGCAAGCGATTTAACGCTCTGAACACCCGGAGTCTTAGGCTGACTGCGATGCATCCAAGCGACGACCTCATCTCCACGCTCTAAAAGCGCTTTGCAGAGTGCAGAACCGATAAATCCACTGGCCCCAGTAATTAAAACGCGCACAACTCACTCCTTGTTATCTTGAGGTATGAATCTTACGCCGCAAAACGTTGGTCAGACCAGAGAGCTGAGCTAAATGACGCTATTGCCGTATAAGAGATACAGCGGTGCCGCTAAATCAGCTCGGTGCTCCGACTCGGCCAGCACAGCAGAGAAGATGGAGGGGATGAATCTATGTGATAGGATGGCGCGTAGCATCAGGCCTAAAGTAGTTTTTACGTTCGAGGATCGCTTCAGATGTTTACAGGTATCGTTCAGGGCACAGCAAAAATATTAAGCATAGAGCCAGCCGATGAGTTTATCTCGTTCCACCTCGAATTCCCGGCAAGTGCCGGAACCGACTTCAGCATTGGCGCCAGCATTGCACTCAACGGCACCTGCCTGACGGTTCGCAAGTTTGAGGGAAGCCGAGTCTGGTTTGATGCGATCGCCTCGACTCTACGTCTAACCAACCTTGGCGAGCTGACGCCAGGCAGTCTGGTTAACTTCGAGCGTGCCGCCAAAATCGGTGATGAGATAGGTGGACATCTGATGTCCGGACACATTATCGACACGGTAAAAATCACTGCAATTGATCGCACTGAAACTAACTGTTGTATCAGCTTCGAACGTCCTCAAAAATACTCACGCTATCTCTTAGACAAAGGCTTTGTCGGTCTGAACGGCTGCAGTCTGACGATGACCGACGTTACGGATGAGACCTTCAGTGTATGGCTCATTCCAGAAACACTTGAACGCACCCTGTTTGGGCGCGCCAAGGTTGGTGATCGAATCAACTTAGAAATTGACCCGCAGACACAGGCGATCGTTGACACGGTCGAGAATTACCTCGCCAATCGCGCCGTCTGATCCACTCTGATAGCCGCAGCTTAGGGCTGCGGACTCCCTAGCGGTACAACGAATCATTAAACGGATCCAGTGGGTTCTCTAACTTATGGTCATCCCGTGAGTAGAGCACCCGCCCCTCGAACTTGAGCCTCTGAGATGCGAACCAACGCTCGGACTGCTCCCGCCCCTCTTGCGCTTTGGTCACCTCAATGTAGGCGACCAAAATACGGTAAAAGTAGAGGCCAAACAATGCGGCACTCGCACCCAAAAAGAAGTCCGAAGCTAGTGCGAAAACGAGTGAGACCAGCGCCACAATCCACACTTTTGACGCCCGAGCAAGCTTCAGCTGATCGTTTTCAATACCGTATTGATCAACGTAACGCATGTAGCGACGGTAATTCTGCTGCAAGTCAAACTTAATCGCTGTATTGAATGGTTTATTCATTATCCTCTCTCACGCCAGACTTTTGCTGACTACTTCATAAACATCGGGCGACAGATTGGGTTGCGCCATTAACCGCTGCAATTGCTCGCGCATTTTGATCTGCTTGGCTTCAGGATAGCGCTTCCAGCGCGTTAACGGCGTCAATAAGCGTGAAGCAACCTGAGGATTCTGCTCGTTCAGTCGCAGAATCCAGGAGCCCAGGTACTCATAGCCCGCACCATCCTCGGCGTGGAACTGAATCGGGTTGGCGCCTGCAAATACGCCAATCAAACTACGCAACTTATTGGGGTTTTTCGCGTCAAACAGCGGATCAAGCTCCAACTGTTTGATACGCTCAAGCGCGCCCGGATTAGCATCACTCGCCTGTATTGAGAACCAGCTGTTCATTACCAGCGCCTGATCCTGCCAACGCTCGCGGAACTCATCCAGCGCTGTCTGCGCCGCATCGCGATGCTCAGAGTGCACCAGCAACATCAGTGCAGCCTGCTCATCCGTCATATTGTCAGACTGTTCAAACTGCTGCATCGCCAGCTCCGCGTAAACAGGCTTACCTGTTGCTAACAGATACCCTAGCGCCAGATTTTTGAGACTACGATCGGCTATCTGTGTCGCAGTGGGCTGGTACTCACCGTCAACGGCCAGGCGGTTGTACAGCTCCAGCCACTCTGACTCCAGCGTCTGCGCGAGTTGAAGTCGCGCGCTCTTGCGCACATTGTGGATAGCTTCAACATCGATTACTTCAGCCAACTCACTGAGATAGGCCTCGGTGGGGAGGGTGAAGAGTTTAGCTAGCATCGCCGTATCAAGTCCGGTATCCGACATCAGTTCGCGCCAACTACTTATCAGTTTTTCTGGCAGTCTGATGTCATTGAGCGGATAACTGGAAACGCCAGCTTGCATGAGATTAACAAGATATCGTTGTGCGGCATCCCAACGATTGAAGCCATCGGTGTCATGACGTACCAGATGCAGCAACTGCTCATCGGTGTAATCAAAACTGAGCTTCACCGGCGCGCTGAAGCCTCGCAGCAGAGACGGAACGGGCGCCTCTGCCAGACCATCAAAAATGACACGCTGCTCAGCCTGCTTAAGTTCGATCATTCCGGCCTCAATCTCATGCCCGCGAGCATCAATTAACCCGTACTGAATCGGAATGTGGAAGGGTAGCTTCTCAGTCTGACCCGGCGTAGCTGGACAACTCTGGCTAAACGTTAGCGTGTAGCGCCGGTCAACAGCGTCCCAAACGGCGCTCACATCGACGCGTGGTGTACCCGCCTGGGAGTACCAGCGCTTAAACTGGCCGAGGTCGCGACCTGAAGCCTCCTCCATCGCCTTCACAAAGTCATCGGTGGTTACCGCCTGTCCGTCATGGCGTGCAAAATAAAGGTCAGACCCCTTGCGGAAGGTCTCAGCACCGAGCAGTGTATGGATCATCCGTACAACCTCAGCACCTTTCTCATATACGGTTAGCGTGTAGAAGTTAGAGATCTCAATGAACGACTCGGGCCGCACTGGGTGAGCCATAGGCCCTGCATCTTCCGCAAACTGTGCGGTACGTAGCAGGCTAACATCCTCGATACGTTTTACCGTGCGCGAATTCATATCGGCGGAGAACTCGGAGTCTCTAAAAACTGTAAAGCCCTCTTTGAGACTGAGCTGAAACCAGTCACGACAGGTCACTCGGTTCCCTGACCAGTTGTGAAAGTACTCGTGTGCAACTACAGCTTCAACGCGTTGAAAAGCAGCGTCTGTGGCCGTTTTTGGGCTGGCAAGCAGACAGCTTGTATTGAATATATTGAGTCCCTTGTTCTCCATGGCGCCCATGTTGAAAAAGTCGACTGCAACAATCATGTAGGAGTCGAGGTCGTACTCACAGCCGTAAACGTCCTCATCCCAACGCATAGCACGCTTGAGCGACTCCATTGCGTAGGCCAACTTGTCGTGATCTTT
>Ga0102948_1001079_pt1 | contig 10904 bp, 7 predicted proteins | sample SalPonA_A_H2O_MG_FD_78211 | JGI IMG/M metagenome (GOLD analysis project Ga0102948, IMG submission 78211) | Water microbial communities from South San Francisco under conditions of wetland restoration - Salt Pond MetaG R2A_A_H2O_MG | ecosystem: Environmental > Aquatic > Non-marine Saline and... | reverse complement strand
TCTCACTGCAGAACAAGCTCAATCTGAACTTCATCGGGATGGGTTACTACGGTACTGAAGTGCCGCAGGTAATCGCGCGCAATGTGCTGGAGAACCCCGCCTGGTACACGGCCTACACACCCTACCAGCCTGAGATCTCTCAGGGGCGACTGGAGGCACTGTTAAACTATCAGCAGATGGTCATGGATTTGACTGGCATGGATTTGGCGAATGCATCGCTACTGGATGAAGCGACGGCTGCTGCTGAAGCAATGACGCTTCTGAAACGCTCGAATCGTAAAAAGTCCGATCTATTTTTCGTCGACGATCAAATTCATCCTCAGACACTGGATGTGGTGCGCACGCGGGCTGAATATTTCAATATTGAGGTAGCCGTAGCACCGGTCAGTGCCTTGGGTGATTACGACTGCTTTGGTGCCTTGCTGCAGTACCCGGGTACTGAGGGTGGCATCGGGGATCTGTCGGGGTCTATTGCCAAAGCCAAGGAGCAGGGCGCCATGGTTGCGGTCGCCTCTGATCTGCTGGCCCTGGTGATGCTAGAGTCACCGGGAAGCTTGGGTGCCGATGTGGTCCTGGGTTCGGCTCAGCGCTTTGGTGTGCCGATGGGTTTCGGTGGGCCGCACGCCGCCTTTTTTGCGACAACTGAGAAACTGAAACGCTCGGTGCCCGGACGCATTATCGGTGTCTCTGTTGATGCTAAAGGCAAACGCGCCTACCGTATGGCGATGCAGACCCGTGAACAACATATACGTCGGGAGAAAGCGACATCCAACATCTGTACCGCGCAGGCGCTATTGGCCAATATGGCGGGGTTCTATGCGGTTTACCACGGTCCAACAGGTCTCAAACGCATTGCCGAACGCGTTAATCGACTGACTGCAATTGTATCGCTGGCGCTGCGTGATGCAGGGATCAGCACGAATGAGACCTTCTTCGATACCCTCAGTTTCGATACTCAAACGGACACCTACGAGCGCCTTCTGCGGGCCGGCATCAACCTGCGCCCAATAAGTGAAACGCGGCTTGGTCTGAGCATCGACGAGACACACAGCGCTGGGCAGATAGCTGAGTTGATTAGGCTGTTGACGGGCGCCGCACCTGACATGGACGCGCTTGATGCGCGCGTCTGTGCTGGCGAGATAAACGGAATTCCAGCCAATTTGCGACGCCAGGATGCGGTTCTGTCGCATCCAGTGTTCAACTCTTACCAGGCTGAACATGAGATGTTGCGCTACATTCGTCGTCTGGAAACACGCGACTACTCATTGGTGCATGGCATGATCCCGCTGGGCTCTTGTACCATGAAGCTCAACGCCAGTGCCGAGATGGCACCCTTGAGTTGGCCAGAGTTGGCTAACCTGCACCCGTTCGTACCGGCAGATCAGTCGCAGGGTTATCGCACCATGATCGCCCAGATGCAAGATTGGTTGGTTGAGATCACCGGCTACGATGCTATTTCAATGCAGCCTAACTCGGGAGCATCGGGCGAGTACGCTGGCCTGCTTGCGATTCGTAAGTATCAGGCATCGATTGGCCAGGGTCACCGCAACATCTGTCTTATCCCGTCCTCTGCTCACGGTACCAACCCGGCGACTGCTGCGATGATGGATATGAAGGTGGTTGTAGTCGCCTGTGATGATCAGGGCAACGTTGATGTCGCCGACCTCAAAGCGAAGGTAGATCAGCACGCAGAGAATCTGTCGGCACTGATGATTACCTATCCATCCACCCATGGTGTGTTCGAGGAGTCTGTTGTAGAGGTGTGTGAACTGATTCACCAGAACGGTGGTCAGGTATACATGGACGGCGCCAATCTCAATGCGCAGGTTGGCCTGTGTAAACCGGGCGCGATGGGGGCGGACGTATCTCACCTGAATCTGCATAAAACCTTTGCAATCCCGCACGGCGGCGGTGGTCCCGGCATGGGACCTATAGGTGTCAAAGCGCATCTGCAGCCCTTTCTGGCGAGCCACAAGGTTTCACCTGTTCCAGGGCATAACCCGGATAATGGTGCCGTTGCAGCAGCACCCTTCGGTTCAGCACTGATTCTACCGATCACCTGGATGTACATCCGCATGCTGGGTGACCGCGGTCTGCGTGAGTCCACGGAATTGGCGATTCTTAACGCTAACTACATTGCTCAGGCGCTGGAGGGGCACTATCCCGTTCTTTATCGCGGCGCCAACGGCCGAGTCGCGCATGAGTGCATCATTGATATTCGTCCACTCAAAGAGCAGAGCGAGATAACGGAAGAGGACATTGCCAAGCGCCTGATGGACTACGGCTTTCACGCACCGACAATGTCCTTCCCGGTACCGGGCACGCTGATGATTGAACCGACGGAATCCGAGTCTGTGGTTGAGCTTGATCGCTTTATTCAGGCGATGATCTCAATTCGCGCTGAGATTGAGGAGGTGATTAGCGGTACCGTTGCCGCTCAGGACTCGGCCCTGCGTCATGCGCCTCACACCTTAGCCGATGTCGATGGTGTCTGGGATCGCGCTTACAGTTTGGAAAAAGGACTCTTCCCTATGGCTGGGCAGCGCGACAACAAGTACTGGCCAACCGCTAACCGTATCGACAACGTCTACGGGGATCGTCACTTCGTCTGCAGCTGCCCGCCAATCGAAGAGTACGCATAGACGAGTGAGGCACTGACTGTAAGTGCACGCGCGTGGCCTGAGCTACGCGCGGATCTCTTGCAGCGGTAGGCGTGCAAGGAGTTGCGCCTTTCGCTGCGGGTCTAGAAAGGCTGCCGAGATGGAGTTACGTGCCAGTAAGGCGGCTTGTTTTCGGCTCATCCCCAGAGCTTGATCGACCGCCATAAAGTTGTCCACCAGGTATCCACCGAAGTAAGCTGGATCATCCGAGTTGATTGAGACATTCATCCCCTGATCTAGCATCTGCAGAATGGGGTGCTTGCTCATGTTCGTATAGACTTTTAGGCGCACATTCGAGTTGGGGCAAACCGTTAAAGGGATCTGCTGATCGATGAGGTGCTCAACCAACTTGTCATCACGTAATGAACGCACACCGTGGTCGATACGTTGCACCCGCAGGGTCTGTAAGGCCTCCCAGACATAACTTGGGGGGCCCTCCTCACCGGCGTGAGCAACCAGCTTTAAGCCATCCGCCCGGGCTGCCTCATAGATAGAGGCAAATTTACGCGGCGGGTTGTTGAGCTCCGAACTATCGAGCCCAATGCCGATGAATTCACCAATCATCGGCCGTGCCAGTTCATATAGCTGCATTCCCTCTTCGGGCGGCAGGTGGCGCAGAATACAAAGGATCAGTCCTGAGCTAATACCCCAGCGAGAGCCCGCATCACGAAGCGCAGAACCTATTCCCTCAAGCTGCACCTCGAGCCCGATTCCACGTGCCAAATGGGTTTGTGGGTCGAAAAAAGGCTCCACATGGTCTATTCCGTCGTTCATGCAGTGCTGCAGGTAGGCTGTGGTTAGATCGTAGAAATCCTGAGCAGTTTGAAGAACACTCGCTCCCTCATAGTAGATGTCGAGGAATGATTGAAGATCTTTGAACTGATAAGCTTTTTCTACGTCACTCACACTTCTGAAAGGCAACTCTATTTTGTTGCGTTCAGCGAGTTGGAACATCAGCTCGGGTTCGAGTGATCCCTCCAGATGCATGTGTAGTTCGGCTTTTGGGAGTGATTGTATATATTCGCGCGTAACTCGCGTCATAGGCGCCTCCTATGGCTCATACATGAAGTATAGAAGGCGAGGGTGAGATCTGCTTTGGTCACCCCTATCAGGAAAGCGCTCCCACAGATTCTATGTTGAGTGGGAGCGCAGATGCACCGCTCGGACGCAAGCAGATGAATGAGACTCAAGCCTGCATGAGGAAGTTGAGTATCAGTTCGCGTCCGCCCTCCGTGGCAAAGGATTCGGGGTGGAACTGAATCCCCTGGATAGGGAACTCCTTGTGACGAATACCCATGATCTCGAAATTACCGCCCTGTCGAATACGTTCGAAGTCTGCCAAGTCTGCCTGCGACAGCGATCCCACGGCTGAGGTGACCTCTAGGCAATCGGGTAACGATTCTGATTCTGCAATCAGCGAATGGTAGCGCATCACTTCGAGCTGATCAGGAATGTTGTGGAACACGCCCTCGCCATTATGTGTGATAGGGCTGATCTTCCCGTGCATGGGGAGCGGTGCTTTGACCACGTTACCGCCAAACACATGACAGATTCCCTGCATGCCCAGACAGACACCGAGAAGTGGCGTGTGCTGACCAAGAGTACGAATGACTTGAGCACAGACGCCGAAGTAGGCGGGGTCATCAGGTGATCCGGGCCCTGGTGAGATAATAATGCGGTTGGCATTCAGCGCTTTGATCTGCTCGATGTCCAGCTCGTCGTTACGCTTCACACTGATCTCAAAGCTCTCCAGCTCACCGGATTGCACCTGCGCCTCCAACACCTCCCCGATAAACTGATAGAGGTTGTAGGTGAAGGAGTCGTAGTTGTCGATAATTAGAACTTTCATCGCGCTCACTTCGCTCATGCCGGCTCCTCCACGATGAACTGATCTAACACCTTTTTAGTGCCGGCAAATTTGCGGCGAATCTCCTCATACTCATCTTCAGGATTGGAGTCGTAGACGTTACCGCCGCAGGTCTGCACGTAGGCCCGTTCGCCATTGGCAAAGACCGTACGAATAGGAATCGCGAAGGTGCAGTCGCCATTGAAGGAGAAGTGCCCTACAGCTCCGCCATAGGGTCCGCGACCATCTGCTTCGAGGGCATCAATGATTTTCATGGCCTCAATCTTAGGCGCGCCGGTTAGGGTACCAGCCGGGAAGTTGCTTGCCAGAGCCGAGAACATATCGTGATCTTCGTGAATAATCCCCACGATCTCAGAGGAGATGTGTTGTACGTGGCTGAATCGCTTTATATCCATCAAACTGCGTACCTTCACTGTACCAAAGCGGGCGACCCGGCCGATGTCATTTCGATGAAGATCAACAATCATGTTGTGTTCGGCGATCTCTTTGGGATCGTTCAGCAGTTTACGGGCAAGCTGCTGATCCTCAATAGCATCGGCGCCACGCCTAGTGGTGCCCGCCAGCGGGAAGGTCTCCATCTCGCCCTGACGCAGACGGAAAAGGAGTTCAGGGCTGGCTCCAATCAGTTTCTGCTCACCAAACTTTACGTAGTACATCTGCGGTGAAGGATTAACCTCACGCAGCTGTTCGTAGATGTTGATGCTGTCACCCTCCAGGCGAAAGCGCTTTTTGAACCCAACTTCGGTCTGGAAAATCTTACCTTCAACAATATCTTGCTTCACTTTCATGACGGCTGCGGCATGATCAGCCTTGGTCATGGTGTCGCCTAAGTTGAAAATCTTCAGTTCCCCGTTAGCGGGGCAGGGGCTGTTCATAATTGACTCAATCAACTCAAGACGGCTGTCTGAGTAATAGAAGTAGAACACCTCACCCGTCATTTTATCGAGAGTCAGACCATCCTTGTAAACGCCGAAACGGAAAATATCGAACATATCTGAACGCTGCAACCTGAGGCTAGGTTCAAAATAGTTCATGCAGTCATAACCGATATACCCGGTCAGACCTCCGGCGTAGCGACGGGAGATAATATCCTGTGGCACGATTTCACGTAGCAGGTAGTAGGGGTTCTCGGCAGCGTATGTCTCGCTTTTGCCGGTACGATCCTCAATATGCAGTGCGCCCTCACTGGCCCAGATCTGCTGCTCAGGATCAAAGCCAATTATTGAGTACCGTGAGATATAGCTCTCTTCACCCAGTGATTCCAGCATAAAACAGGTATCGAAGCGCTTCTCAATCTTTTTAAAGAGTTCGAAAAAATCAATATCTGCGGCCAGTGCTACGTATTTGGGCTTACGTGGAAGCTCAATTTTGGCAGGGCGTTTAATCATTTGTCTCTTCCGCTTGGAGCGCGCGCGAGCCGCGCGTGACTGTGGCTATACCAACACCCAGTTTCTTTGCGATCTCACGCTGTGGCACACCAGCCTCAAGCATGCGAAAAATTTGCAAACGCTTACACACCTCCGCAAGCTCTGTCGGTGTCAGTAGCCCGTGGAGTGCCTTAGCAAATTCATCGCGAGAATCGAGACCAAGAAGGTGGTCTAGAAGATCGTCAAAATAGTCAGGTGTATTCATGTACTAGTACACTAGCATGATGCATTTTAGGGGTCAAACACTAATCTGACGAAAAAGGAAGTCGCACATAGCTCTCCAGGAACACCGATTAAATAGCTGTACCCGGAACAATAGATCACACTTTTGGTCAAATAAGACTGGCAAGATTACGCCAGAAAAAGAATATATCGCAAAGAGATGCTGAGACCTCAATCGATAGCATTTTTGTACTCTAAAGGTGATGGAGTAGGGGAAAATATAAAGCGCATTGGGATGATCAAAGGAGTCTACTCATTCGTAAAACACAGCCGGTAACAACCTAACCAGGACTAGAGTCATGAAAAAGTTAACAAGACGTAAGATGCTCGGAATGACAGCTGCTCTGATACCACTCACCGTGATATCGACAAGAGCGATGGCAGGGTCACACGCTAAAGACGAAAATATGGCAGACGGTAAAAGCCATGCAGGGCACCCTGATACTCACCTCGACCCTAAAAATCCACAGGCAGCCGCCTTACAGTACACTCATAAATCGACTGTAGAGGGGAAACAGTGCTGGAACTGCAATCTCTACCAGGGTGGAGATGCTGATTGGGGTGGTTGTCCTATCTTCGCTGGCAAACAGGTCGCCGGAGCGGGCTGGTGTAGCGCCTGGGTAGCGAAACAGTAGTCTCCCAAGTAGTAAACGAAAGCCGAGGCAATTCCTCGGCTTTTTTATTTGTACCCAAGTGTCCTGCATTAAGGCCTTTGCCCCGCGAAGTTGATCGGCGTTTCTGGTATTCCATGAGAATCGGTTGATTGAGAATCAGAGTGGCTCTTATTTTTTGCTGGAAGATTTTGAGAGTATTACCGAGTTTTCTGAGGGCAGGATCAGACAGCACGTCCGAGTCTAATTAACACTATTCGGCTGTGATTTTCGGATTTGTTTAACCTGTGTGCCTGGGTGTTGTAGATATTGCGCACCGATCCTCAAATCATGCAAAAGAACGGAACAAATTCCTTCATCATCAGCAATATCAAACCCGTGTCTTCGTGGTATCTCGCTAACTTTCCGTTTTATTCCAACGAATGTCGCTTAAATTGCTTAGATTTCCAGTATTCGACTTGTCGATAGGACGATACTTATAAGTCTCTATTTTTGTTGCGGATTCGACAAATTTTACGCAGTAAATAAAGAAAATGTTAGTTTCTTAAGACACTATTGGAGAAGAGGCTTTTGAATTGTCTTGACGATAGGTTTTATCAGGTCTAACTTTATCCATTGATCTAAGCAGAAATTATCTCCTTTCAGCTGGTCAGGACCTATGTCATCTGGGCCGACCTCTCTAACTACAGAGTTGAAGAGTAACAGTGTTAAAAATAAGAACCTATAGTTTATTGCTGCTGACGACTGCCACCCTGCTGAGCGCACTGACAATGTGGCTCAGTATTGGTCTGATCAAAGATAGACTGGTATATGGCTGGACTGAACGACTGATCTCTCGTGAGTCGCAGACAACCGTTAAAAGAAATCTAGACCTAATTAAGCAGGAAATTGAACTCGCTCGTGAACTGAGCACTTCGCCAATCATCAAGCAGTGGGCTGATTCTCCAGACGATAAGCGTATCGCAGAACGAGCGATACAAACCCTCAATGATTACCGCTGGCAGTTTGAGAGCAGAAGCTACTTTGCAGCGCTGAAAAACGATCTGAAGTATTATCAGAATGACCGGCACGGTACTTTCACGGGTCAGGAGCATCAGATAACGCTCAGTGAAAGTGAGATCGGAGATCAGTGGTTTTTTAAACTCCTGGAACAAGATTGGGACTTGAACCTTAATGTAGACTTCGATCGTGCTCTAGAGGTTCACAAGCTATGGATCAACGTTCCGATTATGAGCGGAACAGAAAAGATTGGAATCACTGGTACTGGCTTTGAGTTAACTCGCTTTATTGAAGCTAATATTGGTGATGGAGAAGAGGGTGTTTCGGCGATCTTTACTGATGGAAACGGATCTATCCGATTGAGCGCTGAGCAAGAAAAAATTGTTATGGGAGGTTCAGCAAAGCCCGTCGAAGAGAGCCCACTCATATTCGATTATCTCAGCAATCCCGGCGACCGGGATAAATTGAAAGAGGCGTTTAGTGAAGCTAGACGAAGTCTAGATAGACCTTCAATTGTTGAGACCAACTGGGATGGCGCAGAACATTTTTTCGGTGTTCTGTACATACCAATACTTGACTGGTACCAGATAACACTAGTCAACAAAGCAAAGGTGGCGCCCCTCTCCTATTTTGATCTTATTGCTGTTTCGCTTTTTGGAACCTTGTTGGTGACTTTTCTTGCCCTGCTTTTTGGTTTGAATCGCCTAATAGTAGCGCCACTTGAGTATCTCTCTCATGCCGCAGAGCAGTTCAGAAAAGAGAGGTCCCCCATCGCTCACTCTGGGAGCAGCGCGCGTGAGGTAATGAGTCTTGAAAATAATCTGGTGCTGATGACAGAGGATCTCAGACGGAACGAAGAGGTGTTGGAAGCTCGTGTAGAAGAGCGAACGCGCGACCTCCTCAGAGCCGAGCGCATGTCATGGGTTGGTTCGCTAGCGGCGGGGGTAGCACATGAGATTAACAGCCCGTTGAGTTATCTCGTCTCCAATATCGCAACATTACGAGACTATGCGGTCGAAAAAATTATTCCTGAACTAGACAAACAAATTCGGGACTCAAGAGAGGCGCAGGACGGAGAGCTAACAGAGAGCGAAGAGGAGCTTAAGTTCGTTGTTGACGATATTGCGCCACTCCTTAATGAGACACATCAGGGAGCGATGAGGATACAGGGGATCGTTAAGGGGTTAGGAAATTACGCTTCACTCAACCCAGGGATTCCACAGATGACCTCTCTGAATGATGTTGTCGCGATGGCTGTGGACCTCATACATCAGAGAAAAAACTTCGATGGAGAACTTGCCCTGGAGCTCTCTGAGGATGCTGACTCTCGCTTAGTTGAACTTGAACCCAAGATGCTAGTGGGTGTAGTGGTAACCCTAGTATCGAACGCTATTGACGCCTGTGAAGATCAAAGCAACAGAAAAATACAGATTAAAACCTGGTGCAAGAAAAAATCGATTGGCTTGACCGTCTCCGACAACGGAATAGGTATAACTAAAGAGGTGTTGAATAAACTATTCACTCCCTTCTTTACGACCAAGCCAGTGGGTAGCGGTGTAGGACTGGGTCTAGCCATCGCACAAAAAATCGTTCACTCATCTGGTGGCGAAATTCGTGTTAAGAGTGCAAAGGGCCTAGGTACGGATGTGATTATTGAGTTCACCACGAACTCGGACTAGTTGAACTGTACTTTTGGAGGAACTCCCTGAGGTTTGATGATTTCCCAGGAGATTTTATAAACTGACCTACTCAAACACGAGAGGCTAAAAATATGGGAGATTAATGGGCATTAAGCCCATTGCTGGCGATCTTGTTTTTACTGATAAACACCAAGAAAGCTACCGCACTGAATTTTCAGCACTTGCTCACTCTGGAGGTGCCAACAGGAGAAATGGAATGCGTCAAAAAGTCTACTCGGTACTCACGATAGACGACGATCCCGCTGTTCTTAGAGCAATCTCAAGGATGCTTCGTAGCGGATTTAAAGTTACAGGTGTTAGCAGTGTCCTAGAGGCGTTGAGTCTGTTGCAGCAGGGGGAAAAGTTCGATGTGATCCTGCTTGATCTGGCTATGCCCGACATTGATGGCTTTACAGCAATACCTATGCTGCAAGAGCTTGAGCATGGACGTGTTACGCCCATCATTCTACTGACAGGTGATATTGCTGACACGAGTCAAGGTAAGGGACTGAAGCTTGGTGCAGCGGATTATATTCAGAAGCCACCGTCGCCGGAGATTCTGCGCTTGCGGGTGCGCCTTCATGCTGAGAATGCAGATCTTCGCGCGCAGCTAGAGGCGCTGGCATACACAGATACCCTTACTGGATTGATGAATCGACGCGGGTTACAGCGAGAGTTTGAACGCGAAATACGCCGCTGTATGCGAGGTTCTATTACGGTCACTGTAATGGTGCTGGACATTGATCATTTTAAGTCTGTTAATGATACTTATGGTCATGCAGTAGGTGATGCTGCAATTTGCTCTGTCGCCGAGCTGCTGAAGCAGTTTTTTCATCGGGCCACTGATTTTGTCGCGCGGCTTGGTGGCGAAGAGTTCGTTGTCTTTTCCAGCGAACAGAACCAAACTGAGATGGAGTTGCGGCTGTTGCAGTGTCGCGATGCCATTAAAACCGCGCCCTTGTATGACGACGGCATCGAGATTGAGCGTCGTATAACCGTCTCGGCTGGCGCAATGACCCTCACCTGCACCCAATCCAGTGACTTCAGACTTGATAGATTGATTCAGCGTGCTGATGTCTGCCTTTACAAGGCTAAAGAGACCAGAGACTCACAGGTCTGGGAGGACAATTAGCAGTTATGCACAACGCCGCAGGCATCAGCTTGAGCTTGCCCCTGCCGTATACTCGTGCTGCACTTCGATTGAGCGCCACAATATGAATAGATTAGCAGTGTAGCTTAGTGAGCTTTTGCAGCTCACTTAAGGGGTTGGTTCATCCATCCTGACTGAAAAGGCTCAGGCATCCCAGCCCGAGCAAGACCTCTGTCCGGATTTAACGCCTAGTGTTTGTACTGAGGTCTTAGCAGACTGCTAAGACCTTGATGCCGAGAACAACATGGCATAGGGACTGGATGATAGATTGGTTTCGCCTCTATTGTAG
>Ga0102948_1001078_pt1 | contig 10912 bp, 10 predicted proteins | sample SalPonA_A_H2O_MG_FD_78211 | JGI IMG/M metagenome (GOLD analysis project Ga0102948, IMG submission 78211) | Water microbial communities from South San Francisco under conditions of wetland restoration - Salt Pond MetaG R2A_A_H2O_MG | ecosystem: Environmental > Aquatic > Non-marine Saline and... | reverse complement strand
ATAATCACTAGGGTAGGCATGACAAAGGCTAAGAGACAGAGCTGTTGGAACCTCTTCGTGCCGACGGGCTTAAGTCGGTAGAGTATGCGCGCTAGGGGCCAGGCGATGGCGATCGAGATTAGGGCGGATATGAGCGCCTGCCAGAGAGAGAACCTAAGGATCTGGAGCGTATAGGGGTCGCTTAACAGGCGAAAATCGAGTTGAGCATCATCGAAGCCTGTCAAACCACGAAATGCCAAAACGGTGACTCCAACCAATCCTAAAAGGGCGGCTAAGCCCCCTAATAAGAGCGCTGGGTGGAGTCTTATCATCACTAGTTAGCTGCTGCGGAGCGCCAAACTTCGATCCACTCTTTACGTTGAGCAGCGATCTCTTCTGGCGTGAATCCGATGGTAAGAGGGTTAACTAGGGTTTCAAAAACGCTTGGCAACTCGACAGGCTCGATAACCGGCAACATCCAATTGGTAACGGGAATGATAGATTGTGCTTGCGGGCTAATCAAAAACTGGAGAAATTGATTGGCCAGCTCTGCTTGATCAGTGAATGCGCTGATCCCCGCGACCTCGACTTGGGCGATGTGACCCTCGCTAAATGCCGCCGCTTTATAATGATCCACCTCTTCGGCTACAACATGGTATGCCGGTGAGGTTGTGTAACTTAGAACGTAGTCAGCACCGCCCTCTAAGAAGAGACTGTAGGCTTCCCACCACCCCTTAGTGACTGTCTCTGTTCGCTGTGCCAATTTGGACCAGGCAATCTCCGCCTGATCGCCATAGACTGCATTGATCCAAAGCATCATACCTTGCCCTGGAGTACTGGTACGTGGGTCCTGATAGATAATGCGAGCGTCGGAATTGATCAGGTCGTCCAGCGAGTTGACCGGACTGGCGATCTTGCGACTGTCGTAGACGAATGCGAAATGCCCGTAATCAAAGGGGATAAACTCATTGCTGGTCCAGTTCAGCTCACTCTTAAGCGTGCTAGTATCCACTGAGTGCGACTGAACCAAACCCAGAGCGCTGGCCTCTTGAATTAACCCGAGATCGAGCCCAAGCAGTACATCGGCGTCGGTGGCCGATTTTTCAATGCGGGCCCGATTTAGGATGGAGACGCCATCTTCTGCCGGGATAAAATTGAGCGTACAACCACATTCGGCCTCAAAGGCACTCTTGAGTTGAGGGCCCGGGCCCCACTCAGACACGAAAGAGTCATAAGTGTAGACGTTGAGAGTCGGTGACGCAGAGAGAGCTGATGAGGCTGAAATAAGGGCGGTCGCAAAAATAGCCGATCTCATGTTTAATATCCTTTGAACTAAGTAACAGAGTTTTAAAAGGTTTTTCGTATATCAAAAGAAGGCCGAATGATACTTGTTGATCCTTTAGTTGTCATGCCAGCCGCCCTTGAAAAGCGCCTGCACTGCCATTTTGGCTCCGATCTAGGTTGGCAGGTGATAGCCGGTGAGGGGACGGCTCACCATATCTACCGCTCTACGCTTGGTGAGCAAGTCTGGGTTGCGCGTTTAGAAGTACAAGCACCCTCAACGCCTGGGGTTGATCGCCAGCGCGAATCATCAATTCTAAAGACACTTGCTCAGCATGAGTGGGCCCCGACGCTAGAGCTAGAAATCCCAGAGCAGGGATTTAGTCTGATGCCCGATTACGGTGAGCCTATCAACCCAAACAGGCTGCACGCTTCCCAAGTTGATGCAATTCATCAAACAATCAATGAGATGCATGGTATCTCGGAAGTCCCTTTGTTAGATTACAGCGGCCTGTTCAATGCTTACCGCGTAAGCTTTACGCAAAGGGCGCCTGGCTTGGTTCAGGAGGTGAATCTGTGTGAAGCTGCCTTGGCGAGGTTAGTTGATATTGGTCGCTGCTTGGTGCACCACGACCTTCACGGCGGCAATCTGCTTTGGAATAAGCGTTTAACCCTTATCGACTGGGAGTATGCTGGCCTCGGATCTCCTTGGTTTGATTATGCATCGCTTCACAGAGACCTTGGTTTCGACCTGGGTCAGTTGTATCAGTTCGACCGTCTCAAACATCTGGACGCGAACACTTTAACTGACTCTTTGAGCCAGGCACTGTTTGTTATCGAAAAATTAGAGATGATCTGGCAGGCACATCGGCGCTTGACGGACGCAGGAGAGAGTAATGAGTCTAACTCAAGAATTAATAAATAAAGTGAAAGAAAATCCTCAAGCTGTTGAATTCAGTGATGTAATGGATGTCATTTCGGCAGAGTATCTTCACACCCCTTCAGCGTTTATAAACGGCGATCAGCAAAATAGTGCGCAGCAGAATCAGGGCTCCTGCAAAGTATTGGCTTTTGCCCGCCTGAACGGTCTGAGTGAATCTGAAACGCTCACGCTCTTTGGTAGCTATTACCGCGATGATGTTTTGAAAAATCCGCAAGGCAGTGATCATGGCAACATTCGAGCTTTTATGCGGACAGGCTGGTCTGGTGTGGAACTTGCGCAGGACGCGTTGCAACCTATCGACTAAACTTTGAATACCACTGATAAACGATTCATAGGCCGAGGCACAATGTGACGCCACCTAAACTGCTGGTAGTAGAGGACGAGATTGCCAACCAAAAGCTGCTCAGACGGTTGCTGGGTTCAAGCTATCAGCTCGAATTTGCCGGTACGGTTGAAACAGGTTGGGCGGTACTCAACAGTGATGAAGCGATTGAGTTAGTGCTTTTGGATCTTAATCTGCCCGGTGAGAGCGGCTTTGACCTGTTGGGAAAAATTAGGGAAACAGAAGCGCTATCTCAATTGCCAGTCATTGTGTTGACGGGGCTCACGGATGAAAAAGACGAAACCTTGGGGCTGCAGATGGGGGCGAATGATTTCATTCACAAACCCTTCAGGCCAGAGGCCGTTAAAGTTCGAATCTCAAATCAACTCAAGATTGCCTCTCAGCAGCGTAACCTCGAGGCGCTTGCCGTCCGAGATCATCTGACTGGGCTCTACAACCGTCGAGGTTTTGATGTGATTTTTAGTCGTGAACTCGCGCGAGCTAAGCGATCCGGAGCTCCGTTAAGTCTGGCTATGGTCGATGTCGACTACTTCAAACGCTACAACGATTACTACGGACATCCTCAGGGTGATGCGGCGTTGCGGTTTATTGCACAACACCTCAACGCTGTTACCCGTCGAGCAGCAGATCTATGCGCTCGGGTTGGAGGGGAGGAGTTTCTGCTGTTATGGCCGGAGACGCCAGCCAAGGGTGCGTTGCATCAAGCTGAGAAGTTACGTCGAACAATAGAGCAAGATGCGTTTGAGCATCTCGGTAGCGCCATCAGTAAAACGCTGACCGTATCGATTGGGGGAATCACCTTGGAGGCCGGGGATTACAGCCCCCAAGTGGCTTTGGATCGTGTGGATGCGGTGCTTTATGAGGCTAAACGGGCTGGCCGTAACCGAGTTGTGTGGGACAGGCTGAATTAGCCATCTCCATTCTAATCGCTCTTCTAAACCGATTAGTCTAAATCAGCTGTTCGGAATTTCCGTATTAGATTGCGATGAGTAAACCAGAACCCCGCCTTTTACCAGGGAGTTGTGCTTGATGGCGTACATAGCACGGTCAGCTAACTGGGTTAACTGTTCCGGATCCGTACTGTGACGCGGACAGAGGGCGATTCCAATACTGGCTGAGACCGCTAAGCTGGCATTCTTCACCGGAAATTCGATCGCCTCCTCAATAGCGGCTAAGAGATCTGCTCCGAGCGCTCTCGCCTCCTCAGCGGTCTCAATCGCATCTGCCAATACCAAAAACTCATCCCCTCCGAGCCGAGCAGCCATGTCGCTCTGACGGCAGCGCGACTTCAAGCGGGCGCTAACCTTGGTTAATACTAGATCGCCAAAAGAATGACCGTGGGTATCGTTGATCGCCTTGAATCCATCTAAGTCTATGAGAATAAGGGCAAATTCGCGGTGATCACGCTTGCTGGCAGAGCACCAGCGTACCAGTGCTTGATTAACCGAGCGTCGGTTCGGTAGACCGGTGAGCTCATCCACTAAGGCTTGTTGTTCGAGTTTTCGCTGGTACTCATGCCGCTCTGTGGTCTCTTCTAAGAGTAGTATCTCGGGGTGGTGGCCATATTGTGTGGCTTTTACGTTGAAATAGCGTAGCTCACCTGCCTTGCCCAGCGCGAACTCCTGATGACCGGACGGATTGCGATTGAGGTGTCCCAGAGCGGCCTCCCTGATCTCGCCAACCGGCATGTTCAATTGCTCAGCCCAGATAGTGAGACGCTCATTGTTACGCCATCGACGTCTATTATCATCCAACCAAAAAATACCAGTTGGAACATTGTTTGTTAGCGAGGCAAAGCGATGTAGCAGATTGCGTTGGCGATGAACAAAGATGAGGTAAATCATTGTGATCATTAACAGAATCAGGGCCGCAATTGAGACGATGGCGAGCTCCCTAGCGAAACCGGTATAAAAGGGTAGTGGCTCGTTAATATAACGCACGCCCGGAAGCTTGCGTGACTCGAGCCCAAATTTGTTCAACGCGGTGTAGTCCACAACCGATTGAGAGGCAAAGCGGCGCATAATCTTTCCGGTCGGAGGAAATGGTAGAGGTTCCCAAGTTGCGCTCGGTAACGAGACCTCTTTGAACGCATAGGTCTGAATCGCCTCTACCAGCGCGGAAGCCTGATCCTTGGGGCTTGAGACCGATCCACCCATACAGCCCTGAGCTATAAAATTGGCGTACATACAGAGCGTGGGAACGGGGCTCAGCGCCGAAAACTCGGTGAGATACCGAATAGGCGGCACCATGGGAGTACCCTCACCATCGGCAAAGAGCAGTTGGAAAAAGAGCAGATCACCTTTGCCGAGCTGCGCGATGGTGCGTCTCATCTCGGCTAAAGAGCGCTCGCCCAACTTAATTAGCTCAATCTGAGAGTACTGAGCCTCTAAATCGTTAACCGCGAGCGCTTGATTATAGTCATCCCCGACGAGGTAAAGTCGCTCGAGCTCGGGGTAGTGGTGCAGAGCGATACGAAGCGTCTCCCGAAAGTTTGGACGTATCACTAGGCTAAACTCATGTGCCTGAAGGGTCGGTATCTCTCCGCGGTCATTCGAGAAGATGATCGGGGTTTGGCCGAAGTGGACACTCAGCCGCTCACGGTAGAATTCAAACGCCTTAGGATCTAGGGCGATGATTAGATCGACCTGGCCTTCATAGGTAGAGCGAATGTAGTCGACTAGGAGTTGTTGGTGGGACTCTGGCTGCGGGCGATAGATATCCAACGAGAATGAGTGCATAACGACGCCCGGTACGATTCTCTCCAGTTCGTCTCGAAGATCCTGTTTGATACGTCGAGGAAAGGGGAGCCCCTCTACGTAGCCACTGAGGACTAAAACGCGCCCCGCCGCTTGCGCTGGCGGGAGGTAAAGAGTTGTACATAGGAGTACGAGGGCGAGAAGTATGCGCAAAATTCACCACAAATCTGCAGGTGTTTCACAACATTTTAGCCCAGATGATTAATTTTGCGTTGTTCTAAGTCAACTTTTCTTAGACGCTCGCCGAGCGTCTGAAGAGTGAGTTGGACATCGCTCGAATACTTTGTACTAACAGCTTGAAAAAACCACTGTTGGCGTTGGCAAGCTCTAAGCCCCAAAGTTGCAGTTCAATCTCATCAAAGGGGTGTTTAGGGTGCATGTTTTTGGGGGTGAATATCCCTTGACTAAGTGGCAATTCAGCCAGCGCCGGTTCCCGGTCAAAGCCTTCAATTTCGGTACCGAATAGTTTGAGGTCACCATCAATAACATGAATCAGGCGCGGCCAGTTATTCAAACTACGCCAAGGAGTATTGAAGCCCAGGCACTCGAAGCTCAGTGGATACTTCCGCGAGCCTCTATTAGACCGGCGCGTGGTGGGAGTCATCAGTTTCTCACCTCGTCGTTTGAATAGCAGTGCGACTGGAAGGGCAAACCAGGCACTGAGCAGCATCAAAAGCGCGGCCACGAACCGTTCTCGGTTGGTCGTACGAGTGACGCGAGCACTCGTCTTGATTGGAGATAACAGAGCGGGGTCTTCAATCTGTTGGGCGATACCGTGCTTGAGGTCAATCATCAAACTCGCATAGGCGAGGCAATTATCCAGGGTTACATTTTGTCCGATATAGGTGTCGGGCAGGATAACTGCGTTTTTGAGCCTGGCACCCTGATCGATGAAGCAGCCGCTCTCAATCACAGCTCCGTCTTGAATAATGACTGAGCGTTCAACGACACTGTCACGGCCGACGTATAGCGACCCATCGATGCTATCGATTCGATTGTGAGAAAACTCCGGGGTCGCTGTCCATTTGCGGTCATCAAGCATCAGCCCCCTTGGCGTACAGTAGGCGATCTCTGAGTTGAGCACCTGAGTGATGATGTTGGCGTAGTCCTGTAGTGTCGCCAAATTGTGTACGCAACGGGTTTTTTGGGTAATGTGCTGCCAGCTCAGGGTATCAAGCAACTCACCAGACTCAGGCTTCTCAAGATCTATATCTAGGTAATCGGTGAGTTGGTCGCCAAGCTGCATGGGTTTGGGCACCCTGTCGGCACGCGCGGCGCTAAACTGGGTGGGTAGCTCTGAAGCATATCGCGCAACGAGATCGCTGGGTTTTTCTTCGCCGCGCGAGAGCAAGTAGTGCAGGTTTAGACCCCAGTGTTCACCGGTAGGAAATTGCTGTTTTATCTCAGCGCTATGCGAGGCGACAAAGAGATAGACCGTCTCGATCTTCTGTTCGCAGAGATATTCAAACCAAAATTCGAGCGCGCATTTTCCCGCAATTGGAAGGGTTGCGGGGGCAAAATGTTCTGATAGAGGGGCCAGCTCATCGCCCTTGCGGTCGGCGAAGAGGAGCGCGGTTTTGGTGGTATTCATATCAGTAGGCTCCCTTGCCGCTTACGATGGCCGGTATTGTCTTTGCAATCAGCTTAATATCGTTGCTGGTCGATTGAGTGTGAACATAGGCGGTATCGAGCAGGACCTGCTTATCAAATGGAAGGTCCGAGCGCCCAGATATCTGCCACAGGCCGGTTAAACCAGGCTTAACTTCAAGACGTGCCCGTGCAAGGACGGGGTAGGCCTCTACCTCTTTAGGCAACGCAGGGCGTGGACCTACCAGCGACATTTCACCCGTCAGCACGTTGAGAAGTTGTGGGAGTTCATCAATGGAAAGACGGCGGATGATCCGCCCCACCGGAGTTATTCGTGGGTCGTGCTTCATTTTGAACAGAACACCGCCGGCCATCTCGTTCTGTGCCTCGAGTTCAGCTTTACGCTGATCGGCATCGATATACATGGATCTAAATTTCCACATCCGAAAGCGCTTGCCGCGCAGGCCAACTCGAATTTGCGAGTAGAAGATCGGACCCGGCGATGTGACTTTAATAATAAAGGCAACGATTGCTAGCAGTGGAGAGAGCAAAAGTATGCCGGTTCCCACTCCTAGTAGATCCAAAAGCCGCTTGGTCGTTTGGGTAAGACTGCGCTTTAACCGAAAACTCGTCGATTTGGCTGCTATCAACGTGCGCTGTAAACGAACACGCCATGGGGATCCATAAACTGATTGATTCAGACTCACATCCCCGGGCTGCTGCTCTCCTTTGGGGGCAAGCCATCGCCAGATATAGGCAGGCCAGTGTGTTGGGCTGAGCACTAGGCTATGGCGTCTCTTACGCAGCCAGAGTCTAGCGCGTTGCGCTAGGCTGGATTCCGTTGCGTGCAGCTCGAGCAGTGCCTCAGGTAGTCCTTCCCCGACTCCTATAAAGAGTTGGTTGGCCATGCGTTGGTTCAGACGAGAGAACATCCTCTCTCGCTGAGGGCTAGGCAAGAGCGAAACCACTATTTTGCTGCCACTTTGGCTGAGAGAGTCGGCTAATTCGCTAGTACTGAAGCGGTACTGATCACCAAGGGTCTCAATGCGATAAACCAGCCCTGGGTAGCGTTGAGCGAGTAACTGATCAACCTCGGCTGCAAGTGCCTTTTTGTCGACCAGAATTACAGTGCTGAGCTGGCGGTGTTCGATCTCTAGAAAGAGCTCGTCGTAAAATTGCTCGGCCGTAGTCTTTAAAGAGGTCGCAAACCCCATTGAAGCGAGTTGAAGCTTAAGTGCCTTACCGCGCGGAATTAGCAGCTCTGCATGTTTTAATGTTTCTGCAGCGACTGTGTCGCCTTGGCATCCATTCAATGCTCGAGCATCACAAAACAACATAGTTTTGTTGCCGGGCGTCATCAAACCTAGGGTCACCCATCCGATAAAGCGGCTTGCCGTAAGGTCAGAGAATTTTACTTGCGACACGAGCTGGCACGCGTCGCCCTCTTTCGCCTCTGAGGTTTCTAGTTGAGACTGGTTAGCACTGCTAGTCATCATCGGCTCAAAAACTTTCGTTGGTCAATCTGAAGGCGACAGACAGCATCAAGCAGCAAGTACGCGATCGATGGCGGCGCGGGGATCCTGGTAGATCTCAAACAGTTCCTGCAAACGCGTCAGCTCAAGCAGTGACTGCACACTCGGCTGCGGCGAGAGTAGAACGGCTCGACCGTTCTTAGCGCCAATCCCTTTGTAGAGTGCTACGAGCACAGCAAGCCCTGATGAGTCGGTAAAATTAACACCGGCCATATCGACTACGAGGCGGTGGCGACCACTCTCGATCATTTGATTGATACTGTTTTTAATCTCACTGGCGTTCGCCATCGTGAGTTTCTCAGGTAGATGAACGACTTCGGCTTCACCGTATGAACTTACACTGACTGACATAGTTACTTCCTCGTTGTGACCCAAGCGGGCATGCTGGAGTCACCTTGTTGTTTATCTAGTTTGGTAATAGCAAAGGCTGTGCCAAGATCACAATTACCGATTCGAATATTCCAAAATCCAACGATTCTGACCCTTTTGGCTCTCTGTCTTGATGCTGTCTATCCAGCTGAGAAGAATGTGATAGCCGCGACCAGACTCCGCCGACAAGGACATAGGTTTGGGTGGGCACAGGTGTGCAATTGGATTGGCGTACTCACTAACCTCAATTCGCACACGTGCATCATTAACCCAGATAGTCAGCTCCACGGCGGGATCTATTACGCTCTTATCCCAAACGGCATGCTCGACGTAGTTATTCAGCAGCTCGGCAAGCGAGGTCTGAATCCGGCCAATTAAACTCTCCGCCACACCGAGGGTCTTGAAGTGAGCTTCGCTTGAGTTGAGCACCGCCGATACCGATTCGATTGCAGGGGACATACTCAGATAGAGCGGGTGCACCTTAGGCTGGGGGCTTTTGGTGTCTTTAACGCGCTTCACCAGGAGTATTGAGACATCATCGGCGAGCGGCTCATTGAGCTGCCAGGCACGTTTAGTTGCGATAATTTCGTGCATTAACTGATCGGCATCCAGCTGGGGTGCCTGCTGTAACACCTGCTCAACTGCCGGTCTACCGAGTGCTTGCCCAGATGGCGATAGAACATCAAACAGGCCGTCGCTACTGATCAGTAGAGTACTACCTGGGTTGAAGGGTAGTACGCGGGTTTCGAAATCGGCGAAATCGAACAGACCCACCGGGAAGCTGCCACGGCTTATCTGAATTTGATCCCCTTCAGGGCTAACGATGCAGGGGTGTGGGTGACCCGCCTGGCAATAACTTAGCTTATTCTCGCTCTCATCAATCAGTGCCAACAAAAGCGTAAAATAGAGTCCGGAAAAGCGTTCGCTTGGAAAGCGCTCATTGAGGCGTCTAGCTATCTGATGAAGTGGCGGTAGAGAGCTAGCGCTCTGATGGAAGGCTAGCATCTGCTGTAGGGCATTTTGCAGGGCGAACGAAAGCATCGCTGAAGCGATTCCGTGTCCCATAACATCAATTTGATAGAGCAGAGTCTGGCCGGGACGCGGGTGAGCAACCCCCATGGCATCGCCACCGATGCCGCGGGTCATCTTAAAATAGGTGGCCAACTGCATTGTCGGTGAAAGCCACTGATCCTCAGGTACGTACTCTTTTTGAAGTTTAGCGGCTAGCGCTAGTTCATTTTCGGTCTGTTGCTGAGTCTCCCGGAGGATTAGGTTCTGAGCCTCAACAGAGTCGCGCATCTGAATCAAGCGGGCTCCAGCAGCTAGCCGAACCCGTAACTCCTCTTTATTTGCCGGCTTTGTAAGAAAGTCATCTGCACCCGCATCCATGCCAGCAACAAGGTCTTGATGCTCATCACTCGCTGTGAGCATGATGATGTAGGGGTCTTGATACTCCTGAGATGCACGAAGTCTGCGGCAAAGTTCCCTACCATCGATATGGGGCATGGTCTGGTCGCTGATGATCAGCCGGTGAGGCTGTTGATCGAGCTTGTTCAGAGCGTCCTGGCCGTCGATCGCCTCAACGACCGGGTAACCAAGGTTTCGAACCAGGCTTGAAATACGCAGGCGTTCGGTGGCGCTGTCGTCTACCACCAGCACAGAGAGTACCTCTTGCGGCTCTACTGACGAGTTCTTAATCGGCTCTAATTTCATATTCATCGCGCATCGCCTTCCTAGCGTTCAACTGGATATTGGTGGTTTTACAAGCAGGTAACGTGCCAAATTAAATCCCTAGACACTAATCGGTCATGTCAGCCATTCCTGGTTTGAGTGATTTGCAATTAGCGTTGCAAAATGCGAAGCAAATCGATAATTTCATAGCGGCATACGAAATGGATATGCACGGCATCGTTGCTAACCGTCAGGGTAAAAATCGCCGATTGATGGCCCTGGCGGTGGGCTGCTTAGTTAAAAATTAAGAAAAATTCTTAATTAGCTAATCTGGCATGGTGCTTGCTAGATGTTGAGAGTGTTTGTGACAACGCTCAATAAATTAGAGGAAATTAAGATGCCAACAGTCATGGAATCACTTGATCAGCAGTTTGTGAACTCCATCGGAGCT
>Ga0102948_1001076_pt1 | contig 10913 bp, 6 predicted proteins | sample SalPonA_A_H2O_MG_FD_78211 | JGI IMG/M metagenome (GOLD analysis project Ga0102948, IMG submission 78211) | Water microbial communities from South San Francisco under conditions of wetland restoration - Salt Pond MetaG R2A_A_H2O_MG | ecosystem: Environmental > Aquatic > Non-marine Saline and... | reverse complement strand
TCCATTCTAAAAACCCCCGACCATAATTTTTTCTACTTTCAGATAATGCGATACCAGATATCCTAACATCGTACATATATGTAGGTTTAGTTTCTTTAGAAGCCTTAATTACCAATTCCCCTTTTTCATGAGCATCTTTAAGCTCTAGGTATTGTAATGTGTCTTCGCCTACAATAAAATTTTTAAATCTATACGGTAATACTTTTCTAGACATAAACACAACCCTTGTGCTTATTTCGTCCATACCCATACCATACTGTAAATTCTTAATATATTTTTTAAATGTATCTAACTCTTCTTCAGTATAGTCCGGAAAGTTATCGGTAATCATTTCTCCTTTGGCGAGTAATTCCCAATCATCAACTGTAGATGATGGTGAAACTTTCGCAGGGAGTGTACTAGGATCCCAATCCTTTCTTTCTTCTATAGTAGAAACAGCATTCACCATTTCTTTATTAAAATTAATATTATGCTGATTTGTTAATACTACTACATCTGGTGGATTTTCTGATTCGCTAATGGCTTTATATAATTTAACGCCATACTTAGTAAGATAATCATCACCGTCTATTAAAACTGCATAAGGTATATTATCTTCATTAAACCTATCTAAAAAAGAATTTTTACCTGTAGCTGCCGTTCCATCACTTTCCGTTATAAAATACCTAATATTGTTTTCCGCACAATACGCAGAAGCTTCTTCTACAAATTTCTTATCCAACGAGTTAATAATAACTGTTGCTTCATCGAGAGGGACAGTATTGAACTGCCTTCTCAATGCATGGATGTTATGACTACATAATATATAAAACATATTAACCTCAATAGCTATGATGTTTTATATAGTACCTCTATAACTTACCTAATTGTACACGAAGTTTATTACCTGCGTCATAAATCTTTATCGAGCTTGCCGACATACTCATACGTTCTCCTGACGATGTAGAAGGAACTAAATTAAATTCGTCTGTTACTACAGAGAAATTAGAACGAGATCCATTTGTCGATAAGTAGATACCAGTAATATAATTATTTGCGTTAAGTTCTAATGCATACTGTGAGGTGGCATTACCTAATTCATCGATACTATTTTGTAATGTAGAAACGGCACTAGTAATATTGCTATCTATTTCTTGACTAATTGATGTCCTAGCTGTTTGCAAAGCAGTAGTCAAACTTCCGTTAGAAACATAGTTGTTACTAATAGTATTAACAGCAGTTTGCACATCACCATCTATTTCTTGAGAGATTGCGGTTTTAGCTGCTTGTATTGCGTTCGTCAATTCTCCATCGGAAACATAGCTGTTGGAAATGCTATTAACCGCAGTTTGTATATCGCTATCTATTTCTTGAGAGATTGCGGTTCTAGCCGCTTGTATGGCGTTTGTCAAATCTCCGTTAGAAACATAGTTGTTACTAATAGTATTAACAGCAGTTTGTATATCGCTATCTATCTTATTTGTTAGCGTGGTATTTAATGAACTTATTGCTTGTATTAAACCACTGTCAGCCGCTTTAACTTCAGAACGTAGAGAACTTATGGCGTTACTAGTAATTTCTGTTAAAGCCCCAGCACTATCTAGAATAGCAAGATAAGTATTCAGTGTAGAAATGTCTTCAGAAACGACAGATATAGCTTCACTATTTGCGTTGAGGCGAGTGTATATGTCACTAGTAGCATCGCCTAAAGCCGCGATAACTTGCTCTGGTGTCACCTCGATACCATTTTGGATAAAGTTTTCTAACGAAACTGATAGCGTGGATACACTTTGAGAAAGCGCAGACAACCCACTACTATTTAAACTGGTGGTGCTAGTAAGGGTTTCGATTGCGCTGGAGTTTAAAGCAAGCTTAACGTTTAAATCGCTATCCAGTAGCTCAATTTGAGAATTGAGGTCAGTCAATTGCTGAGATAACACATTAACTGAACTGTCTGTCAACTGGACTGTAGTTGAAAGATCAGTTAAAGCTCCTCCAACTGCCTGTACAATCATATCAGAGTCTATACTAATATTACCAACAATTGTAGAATTTAAATCAGTTATCTGTTGAGCTTGAGAAGTTAGAACCCCATTGATATTAGAAATTTGAGTGCTTAAATTAGTAAACGCTGTACTAGTGGCCACTGCAGAGTCTAAGGAATTAGTATATGTTTGCTCCAACAAGGTAAACTGTTGTAAGACAGAAGAGAATCCTCCTTCAACAGAATCTAACCTACTCTCAATTCCAGTGTTTGCGAATATTTCTAATATTTGATTAGAGTCAATTACAACTGTGGTAGAATCACCCAAGTTTATATTACTATAATATTGAGAAATATTATCGCCGATTTTAATAAAAACGTCTGAATCAAAATAATTTTCTAAATTATAAAACTCGCCTCGAGTAAGCTCAAAGTTTTCGTTAATTTTATCGATCGCAGCATTAACGTGGTCGGCTAAGTTAACAATTTGTATATTATCAATATCCATTTACAACTTCTCCACAATTTGCGCGAGTAATGATTTAATCTCACTCATTTCTTGTTCCAATTTTTGTATTCTGTCTTGTTCTTTTAGCTTGGCTTTTTTAATAGCTTTAGCCTGTTGGATTTCAGCTTTGTTTGTATTTATAATAGCCCCAGTGCGGGTATTCCGCACTAGGTTTGTATGTCCTTCTACTTTCTGAAATCTTTGATTCATACTAAACCGCCAACGCTATTACGCGGAAGTCAGACAGAACAGGAGATTTAGAAGAGTTAATTGCTGTCATAACAACTTTAGCTTGGAAAACAGTGAAAGGATTAACCTGCCCATCTTTAGTTGTATAAGAATATTCTCTGAAAGTATTAGGGTTATCATCAGAAGGAATTTGATTATCAATATCAATTTCTACCCATTCAGCTTCAGACAAAGAAGCATCATCAGTAGCAGCCTTAACGAATACTTTAAGACTAGAACCTTCTGGGCGATTAGCAGCGAATATAACTTTTAGCCCTTCAGCTGAATCCTCAATTACAATAGGAGAAGTAATATGTTGGGCTGCTGTATCTTCGTCGATAACGTTTTCCAATGCTAGCATAGAAACTCGTTGTAGGTCTACCAAAGGAGAAACTTTGCTATCTTCGGTAGAAAGTTGTAACATAAACTTAACACTAGCGACACCAGAGTTGCGTACAACTGCAGGGTAATCATTAACATTCAAATCATTTATGAACACTTGAGTAAATCCAGTTTCTCCATATGCTGTATTGTTGACGCTATCGTTACGATATAATCCGTAAGAAGCCCCGCGAAGTTGGTTAACAGTAGCGGAAACTTTAGTTGCATTAGGAGTAATCATATCTATGAAAGGTGTAAACTCATCATACATAACTTGTTGAGAAACTGTTACAGAATCTCCTCCACCTACAGCAGAAGAAGTGGCAACTGCTCCGACGTTAATAGTGTAACCTTCCCAAGATACCTTAGATATTATATGATTTCCTAATAGATTAGAGAGAGGAATTCCTCCTATTTCTTCGGTCATACCGTTAATATAAACAGTATCGTTTACCATAAATCCGTGACCTTCGTGACGAACGAATACTAAAGAAGTGTCCTTTTCTACAGAGATAGGATTATTATCTAACAATTTTCTAGGTATATTAGAGTTAATCAATTCTAGTGTAGCCGAAGTATCAAACTCAGCGCGATACAATTCAAACATTAAGTCTTTAGTTTGATCTGGTGTCCAAGTAGAACCGTTCTGAGACATAAACAAAGAGCCGAGTGTAGGCTGTTTGCTAACACGAGCTTCTTCGTTCGCGCCAATTAAGAACTGGTATGTTTCAGCAACATATACGTTATACTTAACAGATTCTGCTAGCAATACGATTGCGTATTCTTCACCAGCAGTTAAGTAAACTGGCTCTTCGAATTCTATTTCAGTACCACCGTTTACAATATCTTCTTGTGAAGTAGTATCAGTTAAAGGTACAACATTAATATTAGCTGGGTCTACGAAAGTAGCAGATCCAGGAACCAACTGAGTTGTTGGCATACCGTTTTCTACTGGACGAATCTGAACTTGTACAGGGATAACCGAATCTTTACTCTCGAAGAATACCTTAACCTTGGTCAAATATAGACCATTAGGGTTTTCAATTTGATCGATAAAGAATGTTTGAGCCAAAGGATCATAACGTTCTAAAATAGTTTCGGTCAAACGAGTTGTACGAATTGTCCGTTGAATAGATTCTATAGTTCCAACAGAAGTATAGTTGGCGCTAGATTTACAAATAGCAGCGTCTCTATTAAAAGTATTAATGTCTAAAAGTTCAAATCTCTGAGTACCAGTACGGAAACTTAATTCGCTAGTATTAGGCAAGAAGAAAGAACCGATCAATTCGCCTTTTTCATTAGTTACCAAAGGTGCAGAACCAGAAGGATGTTCTACTGCATTAGAGAATTCGCTTCCATATTCTACAGGATTATCAGAGAAATTAACGAAACTGCTTTCTGGGCGAACCCAATCCGAAACAGGTTTAGTTCCAAAGAATGGGAACATTTTAGTATTAGGACGCAACCCTTTGACGCTGAAATTAATTAAGCGAGAACGCATAAATGGGATAATTTCAATATTTACAACACGCTCGCCTAAGAATTCTTGAATTGTTGAGGAAACTACTCTACGACGGATTCTTCTACCTCTAGTGGTAGCCCTGTTATCTGTAGTTGTGCGACGAACTACAGTTTGTAACAAATCAGGAAGGCGATTAGTCTCTACCCACTCATCGCTCGCAGGAGAAAGTTTCATATGACCAGTCTGAGTAATAACCTCAAATGGGTTAATATTCATTGAGCTAGAAGCCATAAGTTGCGAAGCTAATGTTTTATGCGTGAATGGAAGAAGAGCAAAATCACCTTTCTTAGCAGAATTGCTACCATTACCATAACGTAAGCGAACAGAGTGCTCACGGAAAGAAGGGCGAAGTTCACCTGTATTCAAATCAACCGAAGCGCGATAGTTAGGGTTTTCTATATCACAGAAATTCAAAGAGCTAAAGTTATCAGCTATGAATCCAGCTTTGGTACGTTGATTACCAACCTCGTCTAATACTGTTAGAGAGTTTGTATTAGCTTCCAACAGACTTAGTGTAGTTAATTCAAATAGGTCATCTACTCGCTCTTCTAGAGAAGCGATATCCTTCATGGTGAATCGTTTATGACTTTGTTTAGTAGTAACTAAGTCTGAAGAGTTAATTGTGTATGGATTAATCGTAAACGCGAATAACTCTAGAGAACCTGTAGGGATAGAAGGTTTACGTGGTGTAAAGGAAGGCTCTCCTTTTACAACTTGTAGCTTACCTATACCTTTGCGACCTTTAGAGTCTACGCTGTTAGCGATAAGGCAATCTATTCTAGGAAGGTAATAGTTAATATCTGCACTTATGATACTATTACTTCTCGGTAACAAGTTAATACTTGTAATATTAATACCAGAAGTAGACATAGAAGGGCGAAAATCTAGCACATCTGCTAATGAAACAGTCGTGCCGTCAGTCAAAGTATGTTTTGGAATATCTGAATACGCAATATCTGATGGGTTATAAGATTCTAAGCTAAAATAGTTCCCAGCAGTATGCTCGAAATGCTTAAATTTTACTGTCAATATGCGATCATCGTTTAGAGATAATCCTTGTTTTAACCTAAGCTTTATAGTATCATAGAAATTGTCGCGCTGACCACCATCAAAATCAAACGAACTAGTTAAATCGTTTTGTTCTTGGTCTAAAACGCTTAATAATTCTAAACCGTCTGTGTGGTTGATCTCAATAAGACCATTAACAGAAGAAACCAAAGGTTGTTTAGAAATTTGGTAATGGGTTATGTATCCGTCTTGGCTAACTGATTGACCTCGGATATACTTATTTCCATCAATAACAATAGATTGAGGTTCGCCAACGCTAGTAGTGAAAGAAAGATTGGTTATAGTATTTCCTTCCCAGTAGAGCGTAATATATCCACCACTCTGAGTGTATTGAACTACGCGCCATTCAGTAATTCCCTCACCTCCATAAAGAGGACCTTCTGCTGTAGCAGATTGTTGTAAGGACAAACCTGTAACTTCAGTTTCAGTTAATACTTTTTGTCGAAGTGCTGGGTTTTCTACTTGATCCCAGTATATTACTGTATAAACTCCGTCAGGTAATCCAGTAATTTCGTTTGCAACAGGAATCGCAGTAATTAAATTAGAACCGTTAGAAACAATAGGAGGATATGACAAATCCGCAGTATTAGGTAAAGGGATAGAGTTACCGCCAGAAATAACTATGTTGCTTATAGTTTTCTGGGCAACGTAGTTCATATCTGTTATAGATTGTGGGCGAGTATTTGCTAATGGGAATAACAAACTGTTATCTGTAGCCCCGTAAAGCTGCGCAGGAGAATCTGCCAATACGTATACAGAAGTTCCATCTGTGATTTCAGTTACGTCTCTGAAACTTTCTCCAGTTTGCATTACAATATTAAATAAAGATAGTCGCCATTGGTCGGCATAGGTTTCTATGCCACGAACAAACGCCTTTCCAATTACTGTTGAGTCATTGACTAGATCAACAACACCAAATTGGGCAATAGGAGAAAGACCATAACTAAGTTCGTTATCAATTAGTACATAGTTACCATAAGTTGCTGGAGTGCTACCGTTATTGATTAACGCTACTTCTCTAGATTTTTCTACATCAATAAACGTATCGCCGAAGTCTAGTCGATATCCGTCAACATATGCAGTACCAGCTGTGACTTCTAGCTGTAATGTGTCTTCGTCTTTATCTGTAAATACAGCTTTAAAATCTTTAGCTATGTAATCTCCAGATTCTTCTTTAGTGCGTGTGGCAAGAAGATCGTTAATAACGTTGTATGCATCATTAGTTTCATTATCGCGAGTAATTACGCCATCAACAATTCTACACACGTATACAAAATTTTCACCGTCAGCAACTCTATCGCGAGTTGTAGGAGTTAGTAAGATTTTGTATCTATGAGCTCCAGGAGAAGTAATGTTAGGGAAGTCGCCTTGGTTATCGTATAATTGTTCATCTTCCCCTTCAGTAATAATTAATTGTTCAACTTTAAATCCGAAATCTACAGTTGGGGTTGAGCTATATTTGTCTAAGTAGATAGAAGAGGAAGGTACATGTACGAAGTGACCGAGAACGAAATATTCGCTTTGTGAAATAGAAACTTTTGTACCTAATCCAGTCGCAGGGACAGGACCATCTTCTTCGACAAATATTGGAGTAGAAGTATTTCCTACTGGGAAAATTACTTCTCCCGCAGAAATTCTAATACTAGATGAATTTTCTGAAGATCTACTAGTGTCTATATACTTTACGATTAATGTTGCTGGATCCGACCCTTCCTGTGGGATAACTTCTAATACTTCAAATTTAATTCCAGGAACGTTCTGATATACCTGACCGACAATATTTTCTGGAATAGCACTAGAAAGGGTAGTCCTTATATATTCTTTAGCATTATCTACGATTAAGCCGCCATCTTTTACAACAGCACCTTCTCTAAATATATTTCTACCGAAACGAGCCAATTCTTCGTGAAGAATAGTTTGGGCTTCATTTAATTCGCGAGCTTGAAGAGCCTTACCAGCATTAAATAGAACCTTATGATAACCATCTTCAGCGTCATAGAAATCGCGATACGTTTCTCTAAATGTTTTACTTGTAAAATTAGCCATCAATCAATCCTAAATTGTTATTACTACTTTAATGTCTTCTTGTTGTTCCGCGTCGCGTCTAATTCGATAACGGTTTTCGATATAGAGTACATCGCCTGTGAATCTATCTATACCATTAATTTTAGAAACACTCTGTACTGTCCCTGTTACAACAACACCGCTCTGAGTTACAGCTTCTCCTACTTGGAATTGTAAGAAACCAGTATTTTCGTTTTGATGGTAATAGATAATATTATTTTCTGAATGGTTTACGTAAGCTACAGCACCAGACTGAATCCCAGTAATATATTTTCCTGAACTGAATGGAGAAGAATCTTGTAATGTTAATGTAGGTAAACACTTGGTCTTTAGTCCAACAAACTCTATACCTTCTGGATTGATAGGATTCTTTATGACACCTATTTGACGGAATTCGTTTTCAACAAAAAACTCGCCATCTTCCTCTCCATTAGGTTTAATGTTAATCATTACTGAGCTTGTTTTTAAGTCGTTAATCGCATCAAAGCCTATACCTTGTTTGTCTGTAATTACCGCTCTACATTTAGCTCCAGTTCCATCGCCTTGAATAACTACAGTCGCGTGGGTATACCCAGAACCATAATTAGTCATAGTAATTTTAGTGACTACACCAGAAGTTATGTGAGCAACAGCTGTTGCTCCAGTTCCGTCACCCTCAATCGTGATTGCTGGTGCAGATGTATAACCAGAACCTCCAGAATTAATATCACAACGGATAATTTCGCCACCTACAGCAGCTTGCTTTACGTTAAACTGTAGATCTTCAATTGGGTCGCCAACAGCCAACGAAGATTCAGGTGTATGCACAGGAATATAGTTAGAGGAAAGGTATTGGAAAATAGTTTCTGGAGTTAGAGAAAAGATAAACTTCCAAGTATACCCATCGCCTGTAGTGAAAGCCTTCAAGTAATCTACACCTAATACGCCATAGTTTGGTTCAATAGTAGAAACGTTTAATGAACCGTCTTCGCTAATGCCTTGCGATAAACAAATATAAACTTCTTTAGCGTCATTCAGGACGTAAAATGGATACTGCGAATCTGAAGAAATATCATCACTCCATGCGCTATACAATGTGCCCGAAGACCAATTGTATCTTCGAGCGACCATGGTAGCCCCTTCAACCCTTTTTATAGATTGTAAGTTATTTCGAAATTCTCGTTCTTCTAATGGGCTATCTACTGGAGGTATAACTTCATCAGTTGAATTGAAAACGTCAGATTTACCGATGCCGATATAATAACGATTTGTATCGGACAATAAGATATCGCTGAGCAGTTCTCTAGCGAGGTTTCTGCTCATCGTTTGTCTAACTATAGCTGGCATTTTTTTTATTCCTGTTGAAAATCATATAGTTTATTTATAACTGATTTTCAACAGTATTTAAGAAACTGTTTAGCCACCTTTGTTTTTGATGATGATTTAAAAGTAATTCTTTATAAATTACCGGAAGTTCGTAAGGACTACTACGTTCCAAACTAACATATTTTAGAGCCTCTTGCCTAAGAGGTTCCAAATATTCTTCATAACTATGAACCTTTTGTGCGCTACCTTCAGTTGTCCTATCGATGCAATACATGTCGCTTGACATACTCAAATAATACGAAATATCTCCCCTTTGGTGAGCACCTAGCAATTGATATGTGTATGCGTGATCTTCTCCGTTACCTATTGTTTCGCTAAAACGATATCTAGCAGATTTTCTACTTTGAAGCATAATGAAATCTACCGATACTGGTCTATCTTCAGTAAACAAATGACCTACATCTGGTCCACATTTTTCTCGTGGAGAGCACATGCTAGTGCCCCAAACGCTGGCGTGATATTTTTCGTTCACCCACCAATAATGACCAGAATGTAATTCCCAATCGCATACACAATCGCAAGGTATTACGCCCAACACATCTAAGTTAGGGAACTGTCTTACATGATTCCAAATGGATTGTAAGTACGTTGGATATAGAAAATCATCGCCATCTATTTGGGAAACAAAGTCACAGTCGCTTGCTAAGAACACGTCTAAGCAAGCGTTCTTCCCCTTTCCAGGCTTTCCATTACTTTCGGTATTTACTACGCGAAACGGTTGATCTAGTTCTAGGACTTGTTCATAGTAGCCCTCTCTGGTGCTATTAACTACAATAACAACTTCCCATTGGATGGGTTGTATTTTCACAACCCCTTGAACCGATCTAATTAGTCTTTTTAATTTAGGGATGTCGTTAGAAGTTAATAAAGTTGTAATTAACTTCATATATTATCACTCTACGTCAAAAAAGAATACTTGGAATAATCTTCCGTCAAACTGGTCTTTTCCAAATCCTGGAACTACACTTCTATGGTAATACATTGAATCATAGATCACCAATCTATTGTAGATATTTTTAGCTTCTGCTACTATTTCCCAATCTTCTTCCATGTGTTCGAAATTATTGAAATCAATTATTTCTTCGGGAGAATGCTTCATAATTCCTGTTGGTTTATGGCGATAAATGGCAGTCCCAGAATCTAGAGGAGCATCAGGAGTTAAGTATACTACAGCAGCAAAAGACATTTCATCGTGATGAATCCACGTTTTAGAATCTTCTGTTGTGTATTGAAAAGAAGTATTATATTTGTCTAGAGGGAAATACCGAATAGATTTCCCGATTATCTTTTCTAAAGAAAGTTTAATATTATCAATATATCCTCCTTCATTAGAACATACATCTGTACGCATTCCAGGATAATTTCCGGAAACATGGAATGTTTGGGACAAAGCATAATTTCTTACTGAATCTGGATCTTGATAAAAGTTATCAACAATTGTGAACATAATTTACCTATAATATAAGGATGTAACCTCCCATTTCTGGGAGGTTTAAAAAATTAAAGAGAACCTAGAGTAACCCTTAATTTACCAGCAGCATCATAAATTTTAATATTGCTACTACTAAACGCTATTCTCTCTCCGCTATCAGCTGTATTTAGAATAGCACTAAGATCAAATAATCCACCGCCATTACCACTAGTTTTTGTTCCAGCAGTTATTTCAGTAAATGAAGAATTTGTCGTAGTATTAACTCTATCAACAGTAGCTCTCCAAATACGCCCAGTATTAACATGCCACCAAATATCCCCAGCATATACTGTATTAACAGTTCGGAAAGATCTTATCGCAGCAGAAGCAGTAGAATCAATAT
>Ga0102948_1001073_pt1 | contig 10942 bp, 11 predicted proteins | sample SalPonA_A_H2O_MG_FD_78211 | JGI IMG/M metagenome (GOLD analysis project Ga0102948, IMG submission 78211) | Water microbial communities from South San Francisco under conditions of wetland restoration - Salt Pond MetaG R2A_A_H2O_MG | ecosystem: Environmental > Aquatic > Non-marine Saline and... | reverse complement strand
ATGGCAAGACTGCCACCATCGACAATGAGCCACGCCCAGCCAGAACCGAAGCGGCCAGCAGCGGCTGCTGCGAATTTTTCTTTGAAGCTGTCAAAGCTACCAAAAGCACTGTTGATGGCCTCAGCGAGTTCACCAGCAGGTTCGCCGCCACCACTTGGGCTCATAATTTCCCAAAACAGGGTGTGGTTGGCATAGCCGCCGCCGTTGTTGCGCACGGCAGTCGGCAAGTTATCAGCACCCATACCGAGGATTTCTTCGATACTTTTGCCGGCCATGTCTGTGCCCTCGAGGGCAGCGTTGAGTTTGCTGGTGTAACCGGCGTGGTGCTTGTCGTGGTGAAGTTCCATCGTTTTGGCGTCGATGTTAGGTTCTAGAGCGTCTTTTGCGTAGGGTAAATCTGGAAGTTCAAAAGCCATAATAGCCTCCTTAGGGGCGAGAATGTTCGCTTGTAGCTTAACAAACCTCACGCACGAGACATTTATCAAGCTTACAAAGGTAAGCCATTTTCCAGTTACATGAAATATGGAAAAGCCCCCACACACACGGGTATCGAGCAGTTTTACTAGCAATTTGGTATGAACAACCTATGAATTGGCAGTATGTGATATCAGCGAGTATCACCATTATGTGTGCTTGTACCTATCACCCTTCGTGTGCATCATCCTATGCGTACCCTTCTATCCTACATGCATCCTTTTGTTCGTATCACGGTGATAAGCAGGTTGTCTCGGTAGACTTTGAGCATGGCAAACCTTGCTGATATTCGCAAACAGTACAGTTTGAAGACGCTCGAGCGCCCCGACCTTGCTGATGATCCCTTGACACAATTTGATACTTGGTTTCATGACGCCCTAGAAGCCGAAATTTTAGAACCCAACGCCATGGTGCTAGCTACCGCTGATGCCCAAAACAGACCGTCGGCGCGGGTGGTGCTGCTCAAGGGTGTGCAGGATGGTGGTTTTGTGTTTTATAGCAACTATCACAGCCGCAAAGGGCAAGACATGGCAGAAAATCCGCACGCGGCGTTGGTGTTTAACTGGCTCGATTTAGAACGACAAGTGCGCATTGAAGGACGCGTGCAAAAAGTGCCAGCAGCCGTTTCTGAAGCCTATTTTCACAGTCGCCCACATGGCTCGCAACTCGGCGCGTGGGTTTCAAAGCAAAGTCAAGTGATTGCTGGGCGTGAGGTGTTAGATGAACGGTTAGAAAAGCTCGAGCAACGCTACCCCGATACTGTTCCCCTACCAGACTTTTGGGGTGGTTATACGGTGATACCTGTGCGCATAGAATTTTGGCAAGGACGCAGTAACCGCTTACATGACCGTTTTGTATATGACTTACAAGATGGTGAATGGTTGCTCGAGCGCCTTTCTCCCTAATCTGTCTTTTTAATATGCTTGCATGTGTCAAAAATATGCGTGCATGTGTCAAATAAAAAAGCTGACCCGCAGGCCAGCCATTGTTACTATCGAAGTACTGTGGTGAAGCAGATTAGTTGCCGGAATCTTCTTCGGTGTCTTCGGTTTCAGTGTCTTCGGTTTCCTCAGTGTCTTCAGCAGGTTCTTCGGTTTCTTCAGCAGCAGGTTCTTCGGTGTCTTCGGTTTCCTCAGTGTCTTCAGCAGCAGGTTCTTCGGTTTCTTCAGTAGCTTCTTCGGTTTCTTCAGCTGGTGTTGCTTCTGCTTCTGGAAGGGCAAATTCACCGAGGCGGTCAGGGTACACCGTAGCACCGGCATCATCGCGCAGGGCTTGGATGGCGGCATCGACTTGTTCGCCACTCAACTGCTCGCGGATGGTGGTTTCGACTTCCTCGAGCGGACGCACGCTGGCGTCATTGCGCTCATAGACTGTCAATACATGGAAACCAAACTGCGTCTCAACCGGACCCACAATCTCGTCTACTTCAGCAGAAAACGCCGCATCATTAAAAGCTGGCACAGTTTGACCAGGGGTGAGGCAACCAAGGTCGCCACCGCGTGGGGCGCTCGGACCGGTGCTGCGTTCTTCGGCAACTGTGGCAAATTCTGCGCCACCTTCGATTTCGCTAATCACATCGAGGGCGTCTTCTTCGCTTTCTAACAAGATATGACGGGCGCAGGCTTGCTCGGGTTGCTGGAAGTTAGCTTGGTTTTCGTCATAAAACGCTTGAATGGCGTCGTCGCTAAGTTCGATATTGTTTTGAATGTCTTCAACAATCAAACGAATGGACCCGTTTTCTTGAATGAGACGACGCAGTTGGGCTTCATCTCCAAAACCAGCTTCGGCGAGCAGCGTTTCGTATTCTTCGCGGCTCTCAAAGCCATCGATGATGGTTTGCAACTGAGCATCGACTTCTTCTTCTGTGAGTGTTAAGCCGCGCGCGTCTGCTTCGCTCAAAAGCACCATTTCGGTGGCCAACTGATCTAAGTAGTTAGGGCGTAAGCCAATTAACTGTCCAAGCATCTCATCATTGAGGCTCATGCCTTGCTGGGCGGCAATATTGCGGGCAGTAAGCAAAAAGCGCTCGTCAAACTCGGCAAGTGACATGGTTTGTTCGCCAATTTCAATAACGACAGTGTCTGCGGGGGTTTCGGAATCTTGGGCGAATGCAACGCCTAAAAATGTAACGCCTAAAAAAGCAACGCCCAAAAGGGCAACGAGGCAAAAGCGTACTCGGTAATTTTTCATTAATGTTTGCATGTAATAAATCCTTCCTGCTCAAGTGAGCCAACCGAGGGTAACACAAACGTTTACTGCCAAACGCCTGTGAGACTTACGAAATATGGAGGTTGTGGCCTGCGTCAAGGGATGATGAATATCTCGAGCGAGGCAACACCCTAGTCATCAAGCTTTAGTAGAGAGTGATGTGTTATCAAAATTTTATAAAGAAAATACAGTGGCACACCATAAATGACACACCATAAGTGACACACCATAAAGCGTGACCCTGCTCAACATCATGCCATCAGCAAGCGGGCGTATACTCAGTGTGATGCAAAAGTTTTTAGTTTTTGTTCTCGTGCTTATGTCCTTTGCTACTGCTGGCTTGGGCTATGTGTATTTCAATCAATCGCCACAAGAACTGCGCGGTACTGCCCTTGATAATCCACATTATGTAGGTGATGTGCGCCTTGCGAATAGTCAACTTGGTGATGTGAGTCTGTCACGCTGGCAGGGTGAGGTGACGGTGGTGTTTTTTGGTTTTACCCGCTGCCCGGATGTGTGCCCCATGACCATGGCACGGTTAGCTGAGATTTACGACAACCTCGAGAACCGTGATGACGTACAAGTCGTGATGATTACAGTAGATCCCATGCACGACACGCCAGACACCACCCAACGCTACGCCGAAGCCTTTCACCCAGAATTTGTGGGGTTAAGCGGCACGTCGCAAAGTGTTGCTGCTGCTGCGCGGCAATTTTACATTGGCTATCGAGACACCGAAGATGGGCTTATGACCCACACCGATGTGGTGGCTATTTTGGATAGAGACGCTAATATGCGCATGGTGTATGGGCAGGACAAACTGCGCTGGCTCGAGCAAGACCTACACACCTTAGTTGCTGACCAAAATTTTTAGCACTTACTTTCAGGGCTTGGTTTTCTCGGTCTCAGTCTGTTAGGTTTTGGTATTATCAGTCTGTTAGGTTTTTGGTATTAAACGCGTGGGTATTAAACTCGTGCTCGAGCAAACTCATTACCGTGGCACTGTGAAATTCACCGTCCATAAACAGCACATCGCGCAGTTCGCCTTCAACAGAAAAACCGAGCTTTTCGTAGACATGCTTTGCTCGAGGGTTGAAGGTGTAGACCTCGAGCTCAATGCGGTGCAATCCCAAAGTATTAAACGCATACGCCATCATGAGGCGGGTGGCTTCACTGCCATAGCCCTGATTGACATACTTTTCGGAAATGGCAATACGGTAGTGCGCCGAGCGGTTGTGCCAGTTGATGTTGTTGATGACAGCTTCACCAATGAACGTGCTACTGTTCGCCAGGGTGATGATGTAGTCAGCGCGATTTTCAGCGGCGGCAACTCGAGCACAGTAGACTTCAACCTGCTCGAATGTGAACGTTTCAAACGTGCCGGTTAAGCGCATGGTGTCTTGTTCGGAAAGTGAGGCGAAGATGTTTCTGGCGTCGCTTTCGACCAAAGGCCGCAGCGTGAGACGCTCGCCGTGCAATAGTGGCTTATCTGGCATGGTCTAATTGTAGTCTAAATCGCATGCCAACAGTGCGCGATGCGGCAGCAGATTCTGCCAGCACGCTCATATCAGCAGGTTCATCATCAGTGAGCTATGCTGGCAGATGTTTAGCAATTCAGGTGTTTAGTGATTCAGATGTTTAGCAATGGACGCCATTACCCCAACATGTAACCCCTCATGAAACAAGTTGAACGCTATCGCGTCGTCGATGGTGTTTATGGTGAAACCTGTGCTGGTGGTGTAGGGGTCATACGTCGTAAAGAGATTAGCGGCAAGGTCGTGCTCGAGCTGTTCAGGCAAGCTCAGCGCCAAGTCGTGCAACATGGCAACATCTGGTGGTGTGTGCCAATCTGCCGGAGATGTTCCGGGGCGACACTGTGCTACGAGTTCATCGGGAATGTGTAGCTCGAGCCCTGCTCTGGCGTATTGCAAAAGTTGCTGCACCACAATCATGTGCCCGTAGTTCCAGAGCAGGTTGTTGGCAAAGGGGGTAGGGATCTCGAGCTGCGCGTCTGCACTGTGCTTCTCAATGAGATTGCGTGCTATGTGGCGTACTGCGGTAAGAGAAGTCATTGTTTAGCTGCTGGTTTGGCTGCTGGTTTGGCTGCTGGTTTAGCTGCTGTGCTAGCAGCAGGAGTGTCTGTCTTGGCATCAAGGGCTTTTTCTTCCGATAAAAACGCTTGTGCAAACCCTAAAATGGGCGCAGCAAAACCCCACCAGACCCAGCGTAAGGGATTCAAAAAGGGCTCATTACTGTTGAGTGTTACCACCGTGTGTCCGTAGCCCCATTCAATGATGCAAAAAATACCGATAAATGCCAGCAAATAACCAATGACCTGTAGCATCAGGCGTGAACGGCGCACAAACATTGGCAGTAAGCGAATCACAAACCGGTCGGTCACAAACGCAACCACGGCATAAATCACAAAAAAGGCTACCGCAACTCCAAAAGAATTCATAAGACGACTCCTTCAGTTCACTTTACCCCATCAAGGACGTGAGTCGGCAGCCTCATCGGACGGCGCAGGTGTTGCCAACCTGACGCGAAAAAGAAATCCTTCGGCAGCCCCTATAAACAACGCTGACAAAAACCACCATAACCAACGGCGGGGGTCTAAAAATAATTCGTTAGCGCCGACACTGATAATAATCGGGTCGTAGCCCCATTGCATCAAAAACACCACCCCAACAACTGCCAAACCGTAACCGACGATGAGTTGCAGCGGTGCGGCCTGTTTGAGTGCTTGCGGCAAGGCGTCAACAACGAACTTGGCGACAACAATGCCAATAATGGCACAGAGAATGACGAATCCAATACCGATAATCAAAAAATTCATGTAATCCTTTCTGGAAATATAAGTATGCTGGTGACATGTACTGATGATATGTACTAGTCGCAAGACTGTGGATGATGCAGCCATCATGAGATGTGTCATATGGCCGATGTAGATGTAGCGCGTATAAAGCGTATTGGGTGTTGTGTGAGCGTTGTGTTGTTAGCCTACGCGGTGCTGATGATGACTTTCTAATCCTGCTACCGTTTCTGACACTACTCTCGAAATGCCCCCGTAAACGGCATACTCCTGTAAACGGCACAAACGTGCGATGTCATGGTGTTACGTTGGGGTGTGCATTTGAGCAAAACTATGAACCAAGCTAGCGTGAATGCACGCAGACGGTGTTCAGAAAGTGCTCGAGCACAACAAATGTTAGCATCAGGCGTTACAGATTGTGTTGGTAAGCACACAGTATTAAGGTTTGGATAATCGGGTATGCCGTTAGCCAACAGTGACAGTCCTACAGTGACGGTCCAACAGTGACGGTCAAGATAAAACAGTCAGGGTAAATCTGCAAAAAACGCTGCTACGCTGCGCCCGACATCACTGGGAATGGCGCGTTCGGGCTGTTGGCGGTAAGGACACCACATAAGAGGAAAGCGATTATTGGCTTCACCGTAACGTTGACAGGCAAACGCAGTGAGTGCCGTAGGTAACGGGCTGCTGCTGGGATCTGGGGCGTCAATGGGCAGATCGTTTTGTACCAGCCAGTGGTCTCTGGCGGCGATGACGTCACGCAGGGGCATTTGCCCACTCGCAGGGTTGTGAAGCATCATGGTTGCTACGCGTCCGGGGCAGTTGCTGGGGCTAATAGAACCAGAAATTGTCACAACAGCGCGCACGTCGGTGGCTTTGGCACACGCCAGACTGTTGGCGAACCAGCCCCCCATGCCAACACCGAGCACATATACGCGTCCTAAATCAATGCAGTAGCGGTTGGTATAGAGGTCATATAAGGCGTCAAATAGAGCGTAGTCGCGCAGGGTTTCGGGGATATCCTCGGGATCAGACCAGAGGTTACGCGGGCCGTCTCGTTGACCTTCGGGGTAGACCACAATGGTTTGGGTGAGGTGCTGGTCTAGCTCGAGCTGTTCTTGGAGCGTGCGGGCAGAACTGCCTGCGGCGTTGGCATGAAACGCAAATACCAGTGCAAAGGGTGTGTCTGGGTCGTAACTGGCTGGAATACCATCCAAAAATGTCCGCCCGACCCCATTGATGTTGAGATTGACCTGCTCGAGCGGTTGTCGCACCAGACCACAGCCGCTCGAGCGTCTTGCTTGGGGGTTAGCTGTGAGCAAAATAGCGCGTTTGATTAACTCAGCAGTGATATCTCGAGTAATTAGCTCTTGAGGTAAATAATCAACATCAGGCATTAAATTGTTGCGCTCTGATAAAATCGCGTAGGCTGAAAACCAGTCTTCGGTGTTGGGCGTGTCTGTTAGCAAATCCGCCGATGATAAACCAAAGGCTTCGGTCACCAATGCGATGGCTTCGGCGTAACTCGCTGGCCGGTGAGGGCGAAAACGGGCACTGCCTGCATAACCACTGACGATACCAAGTTGTGCTGCTTGACAGACAAAAGGCGCGTACCAGTCGCCTGCTTGTACATCTGCAAAACAACTGTTGTTTTGTCCTACAAGGGTGAGTTCTCGAGCAATCAACGTGACCAGTTCTGCTCGACTGATAAGGTTTTTAGGACGAATTTCTCCTCCCGGATAGCCTTGCAGTAAGCCGCGTTCACTCAAAAATACTAAAGCATCCGGAAAGTCACTTTGCGATAAGTCAATGTAGCCACTTGCCGTATGTGTAGGTAGATTGACCTGTGAAGTTGTGGTTGGGGTAGGCACTTGCGCGTCGGCAATGAGTAAAACCCAAAGACAACCCCAAAGACAATTGAGCAAAATCTTGAGGGTGCGCAAGCCTTTCATGATGATTGTAGTTTAGCACATCTCACCTAAAACTCACTTTTGTTTTTGTCCTGAAGTGCTTTAAACTGCCCTGAACTGTCTCGAGTAGGGTAAGTGTCAAAAACTGCACACCGTAAAAACCGCGCTCAGAGCGTGTTGCACAGGGTGTACGCCACAGATATTATTGCACAGGGTGTATGTATAGCAGGGATCAAGGCAACGAGTACGCCGAAGTAACTGTCACGTCAACATGGCTAGCAAATAAACATTCAGTCGAGGTGTACACATTGACCTGACGTTGGCTTGGCTATATGACAAGCATATTGCAAGCGCAGTGAGCGCAGTGCACGTGTAGTGTTATGCGCAGTGCACATGCGGCATCGTGTGTGGGTAGGGGAGTTGCTAAAGGTATTGGACGGCGCGCGTTAGAGTAATGTATGTTACCTGAACGTTGGTTACCGACAGTTATTCACAATAGTGCGGCAGCGGTGAGTCACTTTTTGGCAGTGTCTGCACCCAAAGACAAAATCCGTGTGGTGATGCCGTTAAGTGGTTCGTATCCGGCGCGGGATATAGCGCCTAAGCGGTTGGCGTTTCCACCGGACTTTCGTTCCAAGACAACATCGCTAGAGACGTTCACGGCGCTGTGTGAAGAACTCGCTGCTGCTCCGTGGCTCGAGGGCGTCACTTTGCGCTTTGAAGACCTAGAAGCTGACCTTGCGACGCTTTTTGCTATGCACAAAGCACTCAGCCATTTGCGCGAGGCAGGTAAAGACGTCCATGCTCACCTGACGAGTATCAACCTCAGTTACCTGTACTTGGCGAGTGCTGCTGGTACCATCAGCGCGCCTGAAAGTGCCGATGTGTTTTTGAATGCGCCGGCGTTTCGGTTTACGTTTTATGCCAGTGTGCTCGAGAAACTAGGGGTGCAGTTTGATAAACGCGCCCGTGCCGAATACAAAAACGCCGCCGATAACTGGGCAAGGGCAGACATGAGTGACGCCCAACGCGAGCAGTATGACGCTCTGAGAATAAGTATCCAGCAGCACCTCAGCACGGTGCTAGCAGAACGCCGCCAGATGTCTGTTGCTGACGTGCAAACTTGCTTGACGGGTGGGTTGGTGAGTGCCAAAGAACTGCAGGAAAAAGGTCTCATTGACGACGTGTGTTATGACGCCAGTGTCTTGACAAAACACCGTCAGGTACAAGAAGTACAACCGCTATTGCCCAAAAAACTGTTGCCGTTTGCTAAGCGGGTGGCAGTCGTTCGGCTCGAGGGCATTATTGCGACGGGCAAAACCCAACGCAGCCCCGTTCCTCTGCCGATTGTGGGTACGGGTACAGCAGGCTCAGACACCATCATAAGTACGATTCGCCGCGCTGATGCTGACGAAAGTACTGCCGCCATCGTTTTGTATGTCAATTCTCCCGGGGGGTCTGCGCTTGCCAGTGACCTTATTTGGCACGCCATAAGCGCATGTCAGAAACCCGTTGTGGCGGTGATGGGGGCAGTGGCTGCTAGTGGTGGTTATTATGTCTTAACCCATACCAAACATGTCATTGCTGCCCCTGTTACCATCACGGGGTCGATTGGCGTGGTGATAGGGAAGTTTGTGTGGCAGGCTTTTAACGAACGTTATGGCATCAACCATGAAATTTTGACAGATGACCCACACGCAGGCATATTTGACAGCAATCAACCGTTTGGTGAGGCTGATGACGCTTTGTTGACGCGGTCGCTTGATACGACCTATCAACGTTTTAAACAGCGGGTGGCAGCAGGGCGTGAGATGACGCTCGAGCAGGTCGAAAACGTGGCTCGAGGGCGGGTGTGGACGGGTGTAGATGCCCTTCAACAAGGACTTGTAGACGAACTTGGCGACCTACAAACGGGTATTGCTCACGCCAAACGCTTAGCAGAGTTGCCAGATACCGCCGCTACCTACACCGCTAGTGCGCCTGAGCAGTATCAACTGCCCAAAGCCGAACAGACGTTGGCTGTGCTGAAGCAGCTAACCCGTCAACTCAATCACAAAGGGACGTGGTTGCTCGAGCCAGACTTATTGCAATTACCCCGTGACTATTAAGCGTCATTTTTAGGGCACAACCTGCCCACCCTGCCAGCCTGCTTCTGTGAGTTGGAATTGCTGGCGCACTTGCGGGTTTGTCAGCTTGAGGTAGTCAACGTGCTGCGGCTGAATGACGACCAGCGCAAAGTTGTCGGGTGGGTCTTTTTGGCTGGTGTCGAGCGAAGCATAGTGGCGCTCGAGGTCACTGTCTATATCTTCTATGGGTGTTCCTGGTGCTGCCCCCAACAAAAGCTGCCGTGCTTGTTCGCGTTGGGCGTGCCACAATTCGCGGCGGCGGGTTTGCCAGTCGTTGTCTTGCTTAACAGTAAATATCGCCTCACCTCGCAGGCGAAACTGTTCTTTGGTTTTTGACCAGTACACATGCAGTTCTGCGTGGGGTTGTTTGGCAAGGGCGGTGGCTTTTTCCGAACGGGTGTCAGTAAAAAAATACGGTTCACCTGCGCCACCTGTACCACGCAACACCACCGTGCGCACCTGGGGAAGCCCCTCGGGTGACACGGTGGCAATTTGTACGTAACGTTCGCGTTTATTTCGTGCTAGTGCTGTTTTCCAAAGCCTCAGCCACGGGTTGTCGTGGGGTGATGTATCCATGTTGGCAGCCTAGCAGGACGGGTGATTGCTTTTTGCGTGCCAAAGCGAATTAGGGCAAGGTTTTAGGGTAGCGTTTCGCAGGCGATGCCGTTGCCGTCAGCATCTAAGCCATGACGGTCAAAAAGAGGACCCCCTGCAGCAACATAAAACGCTTGCGCTGAAACTTGGGTGGCGAACTCACTGCACTCGCGCAAGGGCAAAAACGGGTTGTAGCGGACATTGCCGTAGACCACTCTGGCGGTGTCTGGTAAGAGGCTCGAGCTATACCTTACAGGCACGCGTTCATACCCCATTCCTATTGCCGAACGGTTGGCCATCGTGGCCGCGCTGCCGCCTGCATAGGAGGGCACGTTTGGCACAAATCGCCCTGCTGTCACAGGGGCATTCGATAGGGCGATGGGGCTGCGTAGGGTCACTTGTGGGGTCATTCGTGGCGTCACAAACGACGGCGCTGGCAAGGTTGAACCTGCCATGTTGACCTGCCCCAGCGCAGGCGGCACAAACCCCATTCCAAACTCACCGGGCACAATAAACTCTGGGCTAATGCCTTCAAACCCGGGTGCGTAACGCGGTGCATTCGGCATAAATGGCGTTGTGGGAACGGCTTGCATGGGTGCAAATGGATTGGTTGGCATGCGATTAGGCATTGTTTGCATTGGTGCCGCTTGCATTGGTGTCGTTTGCATTGGTGTCGTTTGCATTGGTGCCGTTTGCATGGGCATAGTTGGTAACGGTGTCGTTTGTCTGGATGACGGTACCGGTGTCGCAGCAACAGCAGGTGGGTAGTAAGGCGTGTTTGCTGAAGCAGGCGGTGGCATGATTGTGACCGAAGGGGT
>Ga0102948_1001072_pt1 | contig 10958 bp, 7 predicted proteins | sample SalPonA_A_H2O_MG_FD_78211 | JGI IMG/M metagenome (GOLD analysis project Ga0102948, IMG submission 78211) | Water microbial communities from South San Francisco under conditions of wetland restoration - Salt Pond MetaG R2A_A_H2O_MG | ecosystem: Environmental > Aquatic > Non-marine Saline and... | reverse complement strand
GTTGGCGCATTGAGCGTGTTTTTTATCCTGACACTTGGTCTCGTTCTGGGTGGTTATCAACTGTCCGACTCTACAGCGATGCGAGTCGCTCTCAACGGAGCACTACTCATTTTGCCACTGAGTTGGGTTGTACACTCACAGGATATGGTCTCTTTTTCAGGGCAGCTAAGCCGGCTGTTTCTCTTATCTGCTTTGGCGCTGACTCTTATCAATCTGCTGACTCCTACCCTGAGTCCGCTATTGATGGGTTTTGTCGCCGCGGTTTTGATCGTCTGTGCATGGACGATCTCTCAGTTCAAACTGAACGTCACCTCCCGAAGAATCTGCGCCGCGTGCCTAATCGTTTTAATCAATGTACTGATTTATCAATCAGGGAGTCCATACATTCTGGCGTACACAAGTGCGCTTTCGTTGATCTTTTTTATTCTACTACCGGCGGTTGAGGGGTTGCTCGTTTCAGGGATTATCATCGCCTCAAGTATTGCATTGTTCAGCAATGATCTCGGTGAGTCGTTAAACCTTTGGATCAAAAATATCCTGATTTCAGGTCTTTTTATCCTGGCTCTATTCACCTTGATGTGGAGCCGCAAAGAAACAGAGAAAAATCTGTCATTAAACAAGGTACTCATCACCTATCTAGCCTCTGCCGCAATTTTTGCAGTATTGATGCTGCTGGTGAATCTAAGCGATTTTGTACGAGCAGTTAATGAAGGCTTTAGACCTCTGATGGCTTGGTTATCGCCTCATTTGGTACTTTGGATGACGATTAATTGGTTGGGTTACTCTGTCTGGATTAGCAGATCGACATTGCACGACGCATTAACTGAGCTCACTCAGGCTCAACGCAGTAGTGAATTGGCATTGGATGCAGCAAAAATGGTGCTGTTTGAAGTTGATCAGATTAACGACAGGGTCAGGGTCGTTGGCGGAAAAGCGACCTGGCCTGATATCTATAAAATGCCGTTAATGGACGCATTTAGTTCCAAGCTCAGTGATGCCGACTTGGAAAAGTTTCGAGTCGCACGCCAGCACCCTGGAACCGAGGTTGAAGTGGCAATTTGCGATCCTGACACAGGCCGACACGCATACTGGGCCCGTGTTGGATTTTCTACGCTTTTTGAGCGTAATGGCAGGCGGTATCAAATGCTTTACCGCACCAATATTGAGGCGGAGGTTGCTCATCGTTTGTCAGCACAGAGAGCCCTAAGTCAACTCCAGCAATCAACCGAAGGCGGTCATATAGGGCTCTTCTACCATGACATCAAAAATGATCTGTTTGAGGTCAACTCTGTCTACCGTGAATTAAGGGCGCTGCCTGCTGAGCGCTATCCACAGATTCGCCTGGCGGATGTTGTCTCGCGTGTTGCTCCTGAGTGTCGGGAGGCTTATGTTCAAGATGTGATGGCGGCGCGTGAAAGGTTGACCGAGAACAGTCTGATTGAGACGACACTTAGGCTTCCTGATGGACGTGAACGCTATCAACACATTCTCGTCAGACCTCTGTGTCGTGATGGTGAGTTGATCGCCATGAGCGGAACTGTGCATGACATCACGGAACGGGTTGAGACCACGTTGGCGCTGGAGCGTAAGGCAGCTGAACAGGCTGAGTTGTTGGAGCAGCTTCAACGTGAAATATTGTCGGTTAGTCTCATCTCACAGGCAGCTCATGTAGCCCGTTGGATTTACAGCGCGCAGACAGAGCAACTCAGTCTTAGTGAGGATGTACTTAGAATGTTTGACATCAAAGAAACGCTAGAGATCAGAGAGTTGGCTGATCTGGCGGCGTTTATCGAGGCGTCCGACAGAGAACAGTTTACTTCGGTGTTGAAGCGCCTAGTGGGGCTGATGCCCGTGCACCTCTCCAAGCGTCAATTGGACCAGCAAGATCTACCGAAGTTAACGAGCGCTACCTATATCGATAGCGAACCTTTTCGGGTGGCGTCGGACAATGCGAGGGTGCGTTGGGTCAAGCTCGTCTGCTCCCGCTATAAGCTGGAAGGAGAGCTGCAACACACCTTAGGTTGTTTTATTGATGTCAGCGATGAGGTGCATGAGCAACGCAAAGCGGAACAGCGATTTGCCGAGCTCAGAGCGGCGGCCGAGCAGGTCAATCTGCATATTTTTGAAGAGGATTTAATCCTGCACGAGGGGCGATTTATCACCGACCCCTCGCATTTTCCGTCGCAAACGGGTGTTCCCCTGGTTGGAGCGTCACTTTATAACGCAGTTCCGCGGCAGTATCACGTCGAAGTTGAGCGTTGTTACGATGAGCCAGGTTACACGGCGGAGTTCCCAATTCAACTAGCACAGCAGCAGATTTGGGTGCGCCAGCAAGTAGTTCGAAAATTTACCCGAGGCGCGCAGCAACTGGCCACTGTTATCTTGGAGGATAGAACGGAAGATCACCTCGCTCAAACACTCGTGCAGACCTCGTTAAACGAACAGGAGCTTCTGGTCACGGAGTTAGAGGCACAGCGCGAGCGCCAGCGGCTGATGTTTGCAATGATCGGTCATGAGGTGCGCACTCCCGCCGCTACCCTGCATATGTTGTTGGAGCAGCAAGAGGTAAGCAAGCTCTTACCCCACGGTTCTGAGATTGCGGATACATCGGATCACCTTCTGAGTGTGCTTAACGACCTGCGTGCCGTTGTGCGTAAAGAGGGCTCAGAGCTCGGTAAGGTAACAACCGACAACCCTGTGCAATTGATTTACCGTGCCCTGAAACCCGTGCAGAAACTTTTTGATGAAGCTGGTATGTGTATCAGAGTTCAAACGAATCAGGTTAATCACGTTCAGCTGACGGGTAATTTCCAGGCATTGCGGCAGATCATCACTAATCTGGCTAAAAATGCAGTGCTCTACAGCGGAGGCTCTGAGCTACACATCAAAGCCAGTACGCTAGTCGAGGGTGAGCGCGTGCGTCTGAACCTCGTGGTGGAAGATACAGGTAAGGGCGTGTCGCCTGAGTTTCAACCTAAGCTTTTTGATCCGTTTGAACGCAACGATGCTGATCGAGATGGCACAGGCCTCGGATTATTTATCTGTCGCGATTTGGCACGTAAGATGGATGGTGAGTTAACCTACTCCGACGCCGAGGGAGGGGGAGCCCAGTTTTGCGTGACGGCACTGTTTAAACCATATGGCGACAGATTAAATATTGCTTCATCTGCGGAGGAGGAGAGTCAACAGGAATCTTTGCCTCTGACGGGATTGCGAGTATTGGTGGCTGAAGATAACGCTATGCTGCAGATGCTGACCCGCAAACTGCTGGAGGGAGCCGGTGCCAAGGTTGACCTGGCTACTAACGGCGTTGAGGCGCTTGAGCGACTGAAGTCGAATCCATTTGACCTACTGATCAGTGACATTTTTATGCCGCAAATGGATGGCTATGCGCTCAGTCAAGCGGTACGCCAGTTAGGGTACTCCTTGCCGATTATCGGCGTATCCGCCGCTACGATTGGGGAGGAGACCGATAAGATGCTGGCGGCTGGCGCTGATTTTGTGATCCCTAAACCTCTGAACAAGGAGGCGCTTGTTCAGGTGCTAGAACGGATCAAGGCGCGCGATATGGCTTAACACGGGCTCATCCAACAGCGCAGCATGGATAAACGAGACGCGCTACCAGCTAAAAACGCCAGCTATAGACCCGCCGCTGGGTTCTGATCGCTGGTGTTCTCATGTTGCCAGCTTAGATGCTGAAGTCTAATGAGTGACGACCAGCCCCCCTGCATGCGCCCATACCTCAGTAGGCGTCAGAGTCCGCTTCAATGATCGAATCAAGTTTATTCAACCAATTAAGTCTGTTCTGCGTAACAACTACTCGCTGCACGTGGGGGACACTGCAGCTGAGTGTATGGAGTCATAATGACTCAGTTCGGGCGAGGGAGTGCCCGCATTTTTCGCTTGAGGGCGCGACCAATCGGCTTTTTTTGCCTGTCAGGTTTTCAGTAACTCAGAGTTTGGCATCTGAGAAGGAGCGATATCGGGTCACAGGGCTCTCGGGCACTAAACATCAGCCAGTCGACTCAAGCTCAAGTGGATATAGCATTACAAAATTTATGGACTCTGCAAGAGGTATGTTCGTCCGTTAATAGATGCTAAGACTATCCTGTCAGTTGAGAGCGTTCCTATGAACCTCTGCCTGCCTCAGATGAGTATGCGGACTAATTTCTTGTTCTATACTCATTTAAACCTATCGAGAACAAGAGTTTAAGACTATGTACGGTATCGTGAATAAATTTATCTCTCATACGGTTGTGAACCGGTATGGTCAACATCACTGGGACAGCATCAAAGCGAAGGTTGATTTTGAGGCCGAGGATTTTGTCGAGATGCAACCTTACAGTGATGACGTAACCTTCGGTATCGTCGGCGCCGCAATAGAAGAATTAAACCTGGACGCTAATCAATTTTTGGAGGAGCTTGGGCACGATTGGGTGGTTGCGACAGCCGAGGGGAGCTACAAATCAATGTACACGCTGGTCAGCGGTGGCATGTTTGAATTCATCCAAAACCTCAACAACATGCATCAAGTCATCTCGGCTCAGCTCACTGAACTGATACCGCCAACCTTTTTGTGTGAGCGCGATGAGGAGGGCAACATTATCGTCAAGTACTTCTCAGAACGCGCAGGGCTTGACGCCTTCGTTAAGGGTTTATTGATGGGACTCTGTTCGCATTTCAACGAACCCGGTTCGGTTGAACTTATCTCCAGCCGCGACGAGCAGCAACCCTTCAGTGTCTTCAAGATTAATCATCAATGATCGATAAGAAATTCTTAGCCCAACTGCACAACAGCCACAGCTTCTTCATCGCGTTTGACTCAAAATTGAAGCTATTAGATGTGTCTGCTGCCTTTCGCAAACTGACAGGTCCAGAGGTTGAGCAGCGTGGCTTCGAAGAGCTATTTCAGGTGGTCAAGCCCCGTCTTCCCATCTCGGTCAGTTTGATCGAGATGTTCAGTGGACAGCTTCTGGGAATTGTTGCAAATCGCGTTCCTAATTTGCGCTTTGCGGGCTCTTTTCTGCCGAGTGCGGATGATATTTATGTCATGGTCTGTTTTCCGCAAGTCACTGCAATTAGCCAACTGAGTGATGCAAATCTGACGCTTTCAGACTTTCTGCCGCACGACCCGATAAACTTTTTCATTGGTACTCTTCAGGTCAAAGAGAGTGCTGTGGTGGAGATGCAGAGGGTTGCGCAGAAGCTCGCCGAACGCAAAGAGTCGTTGGAAGCGGAGGTTAAAAAACGCACGCAGGAGCTCTTACATGCAGAGAAGATGGCATCCATCGGGGCACTCGCTGCCGGTGTTGCCCATGAGATCAATAACCCGATGGGTTTTATCGGTAGTAACCTGGAACAGCTGAGACAATATGCGGAGGTGATCGATACCGCCATTGAACATATGATCATCTGTGCTGAACAACCCGATCAGCTGCCGGTCTCGTTAAGAGAGAGTCTAGTAAGTGCAGAAGATATCTCAGAATTGCACTATATCCGTGAAGATCTCAGGGAGATGCTGGACGACTCTATTGATGGTTGCCGGCGGGTGAATGATATTGTTAAAAGTCTGAAAACCTTTGCTCACCCCGATACTGGCAAGATGGAGTCGCTTAAACTGGAGGAGTGCATCGACATTGCCATCAAAATCACATCCAATGAGATTCGCCATAAAGCAGAACTCACTCTGGACTTGGCAGACTGTGCCGAGATTCGTGGTAACTCTTCAGAGATCGCTCAGGTCATCGTTAACTTGCTAATCAACGCGTCCCAAGCGATTGAGAGATCGCCCGGTCAAATCCGTGTAAAAACATTTATGCTCGCGCCCAATCAGACCTGCTTGACCGTTGAAGACAACGGCGCGGGCATTGAGCCGGACATTCTCAGCGATCTATTTACCCCCTTTTTTACAACCAAAGAGGTTGGTTCAGGAACCGGCCTGGGTTTGTCGGTCAGCCATGGCATCATGCAGAAGCACGGTGGCGATATCAGAGTCGACAGCACTCCGGGAAAGGGCACCAAATTTAGCCTGATCTTCCCGGCACGAGGATCGTCGGTGATTTAACTGCTGCCTATGGGCGTGACTGGGGTTCGGGTAGCCAGATCGTCAGATTACGGAACCAGCCTGTACGTCCCAACTCCTGCTCAATTTGGGCACGAAAAGCCGCCAGCGAGAGCCCAGTCTGGTCGAGCGCTACCATGAACTCATGCTGAAGTTTCAACTCAATATCAACATAACTTGGATCGTAGTAGAGCGTGAGCTGAAAATTGTCATGCCCCCCCACTAACAGGTCCATTTGCTGGTAGAGGATCGCCTTGATCTCTTTACGCGGCGGCATTACGGGGGTGGGTTGGTCGTGAAAGGGTTGATCATCATACGTGTCAATATGGAAAATGATGTGGCTGAGGTCATCAAACCTCGCTTGTAGTGCAAAGACCGCCAGGTCGCCGACGTAATGACCTTCGGAAGCGCTTAGATGAGGTGCAACCTGTAGATGCATCTCCAGCACCACCTGATTGCCCAGCGTGCGGCTTTTGAAATCGTGTGCGCTGATGATTCCTTCAACCTCTAGCACGGTCTCCCGCAGCTCCTTGATACGCTCAGGCGGAAGCGCTGTGTCGACCAGCTCGGTAAGACTGGAAGAGACCAAGTCCCAGCCGATCTTGCCAATAAAGAGAGCCACCAGAACGGCGGCCACCGCATCAAGCCACCACACTCCAAGCATCGCGCCGACCAGCGCGACAAATACAATAATCGACGACAGCGCGTCGGTGCGGCTGTGCCAGGCGTTAGCGATCAGAAGGTCTGATTTTAACGCCTTCCCCACTTTTAGGCTGTAGCGAAAGATCGCCTCCTTGGCGACAACCGAGAGGGCAGCGACGACCAGGGCAGGCCAGGTCGGCGTGCTTACCTGTGTTGTCGTAAAGGCTTTGACTATCATTTCGTAAGCGATGGTCGCACCAACAGCGATCAGAATAACGCCCAGAGCAACTGTGCCCACCGTCTCGAAACGACCGTGCCCCCAGGGGTGATTTTTATCAGGCTCCTGATGAGAGATTCGTAGCACAACGATGACCATAAAGTCCGTTGCGAGATCAGATAGTGAGTGAACACCATCGACAACCAGAGCGCTGGAGTTGGCAATCCAACCGATAATAATTTTGCTCAGACCGAGTATTAGATCGACAGCTGAGCCGATTAGGGTGACGCGTTCAGCCGCCTTTCGGCGCTGATCGAGTTGCTCTTGCATTAGTCTTTCCTTCATTACCAGCTTCTAGTGTACGAAATGGGATCGCCGACCTCTAGTTTTTTAGAGGCTATCAACACCGAGTCGTAATTTTGTTAACAATGGCGCATATTTATTAAGATACATATATCCGGGTGACATAAGTGACAATTTATGAGGTTTTGCTAGAGTTTTTCCTATAAATAGAGCATAACCTATTGTAATTTAAATAATTTGTTAACTGGTCATAAAATAACCAAACTAACCTTTCCCCACGGATTATCTACAGTTTGAGTCGTTTTTAAGGCTATATCCACAGAGTTATCCACCGGGCGTGTGGGTAGGCGGCGCAATTGCCCACGGGTACTGGGATATCCCTATTTTGCCAACATGAGAAGTCTCTAGGACTAGTCAATGTCAAGAATTTTGTGTGTCTGAAGTGAGATTTTCCACTGGGGATTTTGCAAACAATAACTTACGCAGGCTCGGGTATTTTCACTCTGGTTTTGATCGTCGAGTGGCTGCAGATAGAAGTGACTGAACTCCAGTTGGCTTAGCTTTTCAGGCGAGGCCTGTATCTCAACCTGTGGGTAAACGAGCTTGAGTTCGTCGCCCTGACGTACCCGCAGTTCCGCGGCCCCTTTGGGGCTGACGCAGACCCAATCGATGCCTTTAGCGAGGTCGAGTGTGCCGTTAGTCTCTATGGCCACCTCGAAACCCAATCGGTGGAGCGCCTCTATCAGTGCCTCATCCAGCTGTAGGGCGGGCTCACCCCCTGTACAGACCACATAAGGCCGTCCACCGCCAGGCCAGAAGCTGGCGATGCGTGCGGCCAGCTCGGTTGCTGTGGCAAATTTGCCGCCATTTTGGCCATTGACACCGACAAAGTCAGTATCACAAAAACGACAAACTGCTGCGGCACGATCCTGCTCACGACCCGACCAGAGATTACATCCGGCAAAACGGCAGAACACGGCGGGACGCCCAGCCTGCGCGCCCTCACCTTGAAGGGTGTAGAAGATCTCTTTTACGCTGTACATGCCTTAGACCTCAGCTGGTCCGCCAAAGGCCTCAACCAGCGCTGGGAGCAGGCGTGTCAGCTCGAGGCCCAGATGGGCCACTTCAGTGTCCAGCGCTGCCAGCGGATCATCTTGATCGCTCTCCATGCGCTCGGCTGCCATCTCCGTCGGTCGTAGCCGTTTGATGCTCAGGTCGGCGTGGAGCACAAATTCAAGCTGCTCATCGAAGGTGAGCGCGAGTCTATCAACCATTAGACCGCCCTGAAGATGCGCCTGAACATCGGACTGATTGAGAACCTGGCCTTTGAGTTTAATATGGCTGCCGGAGTTAAGGGGGTCTACGAGCTCAGCATCCTCACCCAGTTGAAAGTTGGCCGCCACTGGCTGCGCATCAAGTACCCAGTCAGTCATAAGGTGAGAAGGGGAGTGCTTAGTGTTCAGTAGCACGGCCTTTAGGCTACCCAAGGCTTCGCGTAGGGCACTCATCAGCTCCTCCGCTCGATTGTGGCTACTGGCGTCGACCAGTATCCAGCCCTGGCCTGGTGCTATCAATGCGCGCGTCACACGTCTGCGGGTGAATGCGCGTGGAAGCAAGGTCAGTGTGAGCTCATCTTTGAGTTGTTGCTGTTCACGCCGAAAGACTTTACGCGACTCGGCTGCTTCAATTTCAGCGACCCTGTCAGCTACAGCTTGTTTGAGTACGCTCGCAGGGAGAATCTTCTCTTCTGTGTGAAGGGCAATCAGGTGAAAACCCTGACTAGTGAAAATGGGCTCTTCGACAACGCCGGCTGGCGCGCCAAAGCCACTGGTTTTAGCCTCTGCCCCTCGGCACGGGGTAAACGGAGCAGCGCTCAACGCTTCACTAAGACGCTCCTCGGTAAAGTTGTCGGGGGCTTTAAATTGGTACCAGATAAGATTGCGAAACCAGAGCATGAGACATCCGCGTCAGTCAGTTAGGGCCGGCATTATCCGAGGGTGGCGCCGCAGATGCAAGGGAGAGGGCGAGAGGCGTGACATCCTTAGGCTGACGAACATAGGATTTTCGGCAAGCACAAATGGACGGCACCTCAATTCAAGCGTTTGCGTGAATCAGCGATCGCCTCGTCCAGGTAGTAGCCGTAGAAGTCCGGGGTGGTCAGACCGACAATTGGATCGTGAAGCGGGGTCCCTTTTGCGTCTGTAAAGATCAGCGTCGGGGTAAAACGCCCGCCCAGACGATTAGCGATGGTGTCGGCCAAGCGTATCTGACCGTCAAAATCGATCACCTGCTGGTTCTTGCCCAGATGCAAGACTCTTACCGGTGGGGAGGCTTCACTGGCAACCAACGGCTTGAGATAATCCTCCTTAACGCGTACGCAGAAGCCACAGTTATCCTGCGAGATCATTAACAGGATGACCTCATTGGGCTCAGAGGCGCCTAGGCGCTGCAGATCGACAGCGTCGGTAAGAACCTCGCCTCCGTTGCTGTTCAGACTGAACAGCAACAGCAGCAGACTAAAGCGCCTCAATAAACTCAACGGCATTCTCAACCACCTCATCGGTAAAGAGGTCGCGGAAGAAGTGGTCTGCGTCCTCAATCTCCACCAGTGCGATGTTATCACGCTCGACACTCGCCATCTTGGCAGGTAGGTCATCGACGACATCATCCAGTGTTCCAGAGATCACCAGCGTTGGTGTGGATGTCTGCATCAGAACCTTGGGTGTGTCGTAGTTGGGATAGTCCCCGTAGTAGCTCATCAGGCTGGCCGCTGTCGCACCGCTGCCCTCACAGTAGAGCAGACTGACGCCATCAAGCATCGCATCAGCCTCCATACTCTCTGCCTTGGCTAACAGCTCAGTTACATCCTGACCGTAGCGCTTTAGGTATCCGCTCTGCGTGCTCTCGAGATCCCAGGTTGCCGGTGCGAGTAGTATCTGTGCGGCTACACGGTCGGGGTCTGCAAGGGTGTACTGTGCCGTCTGATTGCCCCCTCGTGAATGCCCCATCAGGTAGCGTGGTCCTGCGCCTTGGCTATCGAGCCAATCCTGCCACGCGCTTATTTCAGCGACAGCGTCTGCCATGGTGTGGCGAGCCGGTACGGAACAGTCATACATCGCCTGAGTGCGGTTATCGATACCTAGACTCAGATTGATCGCAAGCACGTTGACACCATAATCGACAAACAGCTCTTGTAGTGCAGCTATCAGCTCCATGCGGCTGTGCGCCAGCGTTCCGTGGGTCAACACCAGTACACCATCGGCCAACGAGCTACCATCAGCCAGCTCAAGCTCGGCGTTGAGCCGCATACCCTGATGTTGGATTTCGATGGTCTCTGCTATCGCAGGCGTCGCGAAGAGCGCGGTGGTAAGAAGTGCAGTGACAAACGGTCGCATCAAGATCTCCTATTGGTCATCAAGATATATAGTTATTAAGATAGAACTTAAATTCATACGTCAATTTAGACCAAATTGATCCGCTTGAATAGTGGAATTGTTTTCAAGGTGAGGTCGATATTGATCCGGCGAGGCTCTTTAGCGCGTCCTTAGTCCGTCCTGTGGTGAGATCAGGTGGCACTCACAGGACGTTTGCAAAGGGTGGGGTGTGTCAGGCAACACGCCAAGACGGACCCTCTCATCTCTGTTCGACTAGCTTTCACCTGTCTCACGCACGCCCGGTGTGTGACGCAGGTTTGCCAACCAATCGGGATTAGTGTCCCTCGAAAGCCAGCAGGGT
>Ga0102948_1001069_pt1 | contig 10983 bp, 6 predicted proteins | sample SalPonA_A_H2O_MG_FD_78211 | JGI IMG/M metagenome (GOLD analysis project Ga0102948, IMG submission 78211) | Water microbial communities from South San Francisco under conditions of wetland restoration - Salt Pond MetaG R2A_A_H2O_MG | ecosystem: Environmental > Aquatic > Non-marine Saline and... | reverse complement strand
TATTTACCGACGAAACTGTCACGCGTTTGGGTCGCAAAGTGCGCCTGTCGCCAAAGAATTTTTCAAACACGATTAGGGTAAACCCGTTTCTTTGTAATACATAAAAGTGGAGCTGCCCTGCAGTTACTCAGAGACCAGGAGCTCCTGTTTGAAAAACTCGTTTGTAGCATTCGGTCTAAAAATGGGCGCCTCTATACTGGCACTGAACACCCGTCCCGCTCTGGCTTTGGCATCTGACAGGACCCGCTAACGAGTCTCATTAACAGACTTTCGCCTGTTAATGAGTCTCAATTTCTTCTCAACAAGCCTAACTAGCTACATTTTAATGACTTACAGCATTTTTTTAGCGTTTTTATCTTGAAATAAGATCTAAATTACACTTTTTATTGAGACTGAACCCATCCATTCAATTCAACCAAAAAAAACCAATGTATATCATCAAACCAGATCTTTGTGTCATGTGCGACGCCTGTCGCCCGGTCTGCCCGCGCAATGCAATCAGCGCGCATGCCATTGAAAAAACTTATGTTGTCGACGCCGAGCTTTGCAATGACTGCGCCAATATGGGTGCAGTTCGCTGCGTGCCTCAGTGCCCGACCGACGCGATTATTAAGGAATAAAACTTTTCCTTGCGAACCACTAACCGGGCCGCACACCTCACTTCGTTGAGTGTGCGGCTTTTTTTATTCTGAATGTCTGGCTCAAGCCGCGTTTACCCGTGCCAGGAGCATCAAAGCGCGACAGCGGGCATTGTTAAAGGCGCAGCTCCGGCGCTTTGACTCTTTCATACAGCCATACACCTGCCAGCCGCAAACTCCGAGACACGGAAGGGGCAATAAGCCCATATAGCCAAAAACATCATCCAGCGGGTAACCCAGCGCCAACCCGATCTCATGGGGCACGTGATCCCTCTGTTTCCACCGCTTCTCGATTTCATCAAAAAACGCATCCACTCGAAGCGGGAAACGGTAATTCAGCTTGGCTCCCATTATACAAAATGGGGCTTCGTCCAAAACGTTCTGCAGGCGGCCCTGCTGATAAATAATGAATTTCAGAAAATTTTCATTTACGTGAAGCATTCGGAACGCGAAACCCCACATCTCGGACAGCTTTTCCAAACCACTCGTTACGCGGTCCAGAGTCATTCCCATTTCCATCAGGTTGAGCGAAAGGAGCTCACCGGTCTTCTCGCTTAACAAAACGCTCGACGCGTTCAAAAAGACCCACTCGTCAAAACGTTGCTCCTCTTTTTCGACCAAAGACAGTGAATCGCGCCAGTCGTAAAATGGCTGCAAGTCATTAGCGGTGTGGGTTGACATCATATTGATTGAGACTGAGTCTTATTTGCGCGCATTCATGCTCTTTCGCAAGAAAAAAATAAAAAGACCGGGCAGTTTCCCACCCGGTCTTTGGAATTTTTTATGGCTCAGAGGACGTCTAGTCTTCTTTCCGGAACTTGCTCAGCAAATACTCGGTATGCTTTCCGGCCGCCTCGCGGCCACCCAGGCCAAACGACAGGGCGACCGCCACTGCAATCGCACCAAGGGAAAGCCCGAAGGCAAGCATGACGATATCCTCGGCGATACCCATCGCGCTCAGACCGATGGCAAGCACCAGGGCCAGAATCGCGTAACGCGCCAACGAAGCCACAAAGGCTCCACCGTCAGAACGACTCAGCAGTTTGAAAGCGAGGTTGGCGAAGAAATTGCCCACCGCCAAAATGACCAGACCGAGTATGATCTGGCCGCCCAAAACGAGCAGGTTTTCCAAAACAGAAGCGATCTGCAGCATCTCCAGCTTCTCCAAAGCAGAGATCACTGCCGTGAACATAATAAAAAAGAACGTCACATTTCCAGTGAGCTTGGACAGCGAGAAACCCTCACCGGTAATGGATGTTAGGCCGAGCTTCTCCGGCAGTTTGTCCGCCCCGAGATTTTTGAGCAGTTCGACCAGCATGGAAACCACGAATCGGCCCGCGATGAAGAATACGGCCAGAATGATCGCGGCTCCGATTATTTCGGGAATGGCTGCCATCATTTCATTCAGCATTCCGGTTGCCGGGTCCGAGATCGCTGCCATCTCCAGCGCATCCAAAGCAACGACCAGAATTGGCACAAAGATGAAAAGGAAGACGAGTTGTTGCGCCAGCTTCGACAGGCTTATGCCGGTTCCCAGATTCAGCTTGCTTGAAAGCGCATCCAGACCTTTGGCGGCGGCACCCACGACGACAGAGATAATCCGCGCGACGATATAGCCGGCAAAGGCAATGACACCCGCTGCGATCAGGTTCGGGATGTAACCCACAAACTGGTGGAACATGTCCTGAAGCGGCAGGAGTACGTCCTCAACGCCGAGAATACTCAAAACCAGTAGAAGCACATACAGAAGCGCCAGATAATAAATGAACATGGAGGCGGGCGCCTCCACACTTAGCTTGCCTTCGCGATCCTTGTTAATGCGCTCGTCGATCTTCAACTTGCCAAGAAGAAGTGCTGCACTTTTACGAAGAAGCCCGGCCAGAATGATTCCCAGTATGAGGACCACCGCCGCGGCGAGGGCATTGGGCATAAAGGCGCCCAGTTTTTCCAGGAGTGGTGAGAGAAAACTATTTTCTGCCATAGTCGTTATTTTTTTGGTTATTAGTGATAGAGAGTGTCGTAGTTAGACGGTGGACGGACAATTCGCAATGGCCAAATCAGCAAGCGTCTGTTCACCCAACCGTTGAGCCGAGGCAGGACCGGGTTTCCCATAAAGCGGCCCACTCTTCCGGAATTCGCGCGGCCCTCTGCTTGCCGTCGAATAGCTCCAGAGCGCTCAAGGGGTGAATTGACAGTAGAGGCCGAAGCGATTGTCTTTCCTGAAGAAAATCGATGAGTTTACGACAATCATTCATAACGACCAAAGAAGTCCTGGGGAAGCCTTACGAAGACCTCGAGTTCCTTCTTCTTAGCCTCAAGAGCATTCTGGAGAAAAACGGCGAGGCTGCTATTGCGGCGGCGATCCCCTGGATTTGCGAGGACGACCCGGTTATAGAAGCCATCACGCCTAAGCACATCCAGCTCTACTCGATGATCTTTCACCTCGTCAATATGGTCGAGATCAACGCAGCCGTGCAGGCACGCCGCGCAAAAGAGGACGAATCACTCGACTCAGTCAACGGCCTCTGGGGCATTAATATCAAGAACTTGAGAGAAGCAGGCCTCTCGCAGGAGGAAATTATGGATGCGCTTCGCGAGGTTGTCATCGAGCCGGTCCTCACGGCCCACCCTACCGAGGCCAAGCGAGCCACGGTGCTTGAGCACCATCGCGAGCTCTACGTGCTACTCGTTCAGCGCGAAAACACGATGTTTACCAAAAACGAAATTCGCAATGTCGATCATAACATCGAACTTGCGCTCTTTCGCCTCTGGAAAACCGGCGAGATCTATCTCGAAAAACCGGACATCGAAGACGAGTTGCGCAACATCATGCACTATCTCGTGAACGTCTTTCCCGAAGTCATCTCCATTCTTGACCGGCGCATGCTCCAGGCAGTCCAGTTCAACGGGATGGACATCGATTCATTTTGTGCCAGCCACAGTTTCCCGGCCATTCGTTTTGGAAATTGGGTTGGTGGCGACCGCGACGGGCATCCTCTCGTCACGGCTCAGGTCACACGGGAGACGCTGCTTCAACTGCGCCTAAGTGCATTCGTCGTTATTCGCCGAAAACTGATCCGTCTTGTGCAGCGAACCAGCTTCAGCATATCCCTGGACGAGGCCAGTCCGGCTCTGCGGGAGCGCATCGAAGCGATGCTCCATGAAACGGGCCCGAAGGGCAGGGAAAGCTATGAGCGGAACAAGGGCGAAGTCTTTCGGCAGTTTATAAGTCTGATGCTGCACAAACTACCGGTCGAATCGATCCGTGGCCACGCTACCAAGCTGCTCGATGTCGAAGGCGCCTACATTCATTCCCAGCAGTTAAAAGACGATCTCGAACTACTCCAGACGGCTTTAATTGAATACGGCGCGATCAGTATCGCTTACGATGACGTCGTCTCCGTCATGCGGGTCGTGGGTGCCTTCGGCTTCCACCTTGCTGCGCTCGACATTCGCCAAAACAGCGCCTTCCACGATAGAGCAATCGAGCAGCTCCTCGTCGCCTCACGCACCGGGGTGACCGACTTCGGGAACTGGAGTGAGGCCAAACGTATGGAATTTGTTAACCGGGAGCTGGAGTCCGCCCGCCCGTTCACAGCGCTTAAAGCCGAGCTGGGGCCAGAGGCCAAGGCGGTCATCGAGTGCTACCGCGTGATTGCAGAACACACTCGGCAGTTTGGGACAAACTGCATTGGCTCTTTTATTGTCAGTATGACGCGCTCTGTCTCCGATTTGCTCGCCGTCTACCTGCTCGCCCGGGAAGTCGGCCTGACTGAAATGACCGCTGAGGGCCAATACTGCGAAATCCCGGTAGTCCCCCTTCTGGAGACAATTGAGGATCTTGAAAACGGCACCGAAATCCTGCGCGAGTTCCTCGCCCACCCGGTCACTCAACGCACGCTCGCGCAGCAACAGCTGAAAAACGGCACAAGCCAACCAGTGCAGCAGGTCATGGTCGGCTACAGCGACAGCAATAAAGACGGGGGCATTCTCGCCAGTCAGTGGAGCCTCTATAAGGCCCAGTATGCACTCAGCGAAGTAGGCGATGCCGCCGGCGTAAAGATCCGTTTTTTCCACGGTAAAGGTGGCTCCATCAGCCGCGGGGCCGGGCCGACCCATTATTTCATTAAAGCGCTTCCCTACGGCGCGCCAAACGGGGACATTCGCCTGACCGAGCAGGGAGAGACCATCGCCCAGAAATATGCGAATCCCGTCAATGCAGCCTACAACCTCGAACTACTTGCCGCCAATACCCTGAGCAAACACCTCAAGGACAGGCGACGGAAGCGCCGCTTTCACCCCTTGGCAGATGTTATCGAATGGCTGTCGGAAACGTCGCAGAAGCATTATGACGCCATGCGGAATGAACCGGGCTTCATCACTTTCTTCCGCAGCGCGACCCCTATCGATGCCATCGAAATGAGCAAGATCGGTTCGCGGCCCGCCAAACGCACAGGCATGAATACCCTCGACGACCTCCGCGCTATACCCTGGGTCTTTTCCTGGAGTCAGGCCCGCGCCCACATGACCAGTTGGTTCGGAGTAGGCAGTGCGCTCGAGCAGCTCAAAGCCGAGGATGTCGATGCTTACGGGCGTTTACACGCAGCGCTCAAAGAGGATCCTTTTGTGCGCTACGTCTTTACCAACGTGGACACCAGTCTCGCCGCGACCGACGAGGCTATCTTCAAGCTTTACATTGAGCTGGTGGAAGATCGGGCGCTACGGGAGAAATTCTCTACGATTTTTATGGAAGAACTGGCCCTAACCCGCCACCACCTCAGCACGATCTTGAATCGCCCAATCGCAGAGCGCCGCAAAGGTCACCATTACTCGAATCTGCTTCGTGCTTCACTGATGAAGCCGCTGCATGAAAAGCAAGTCGCCCTCCTCAGAACTTGGCGTAAGCAAAAGGCCAATGGCGACACCATCGACGAAGCTATTCAAACCGAATTGCTCATGACGATTAACGCCCTGTCCGGCGCGATGCGCAACACGGGGTGACGGGCCGGCACGGCCACTCGCCGCCTGCACTTCAATCAACTGCGGCCGGAGGAGTTACCAAACAGCCTCAAGCGAATTGATTAGAATCTCCAAACCAGCGCAAGGTCGCCATTCACTCCATCAATCTCATCGCCGGCAAAGTAGCCAACGGAAGCGCCGAGCAGTATCTCCTCACTGATCGCCCAATCAAATCCCAGACGGGCTTCGACTACCGTCTGGACAGCGTCGGGTGTTTTGTATGTCACCGCATCGGTTTCATACTCGACCTCGTCGTCGCCTAGATCCTGCCAAATTGAGACCGACGCTCTAGGGATAAAAGGAGCCAGATTGAGGAGCTGTGCGTCTACGCCGACTTCCACAAATGGTTGCTCATCTTCGAAATCAGCATAGATCCGGGCGTCGTTTGGTGTCCCCGCGGCACCTTCCTCGAAACCATCGTTTTCCAACAAGACGTAGCCCAATTTCGCAAACGGAGTTAGCGTATATGCCTCTTCGTCAATCAGTGCATAGGCAGCGGCCAACTCAAAACCCAGAATTTGCAGGTCGTAATCCGCGTTTTTCGCAAACGGAAATGCGGAGAGCCGCTCCGAGTCAAAAGACAATTCACCAGCACTAGCTTGCATGGTCACCGTCAACGAATCCCAGCGTTTCCCGGCACCTACGGTTACAAGAAAACCGTCGCCGTCGTTATCCAGCTCACTTACTGCAGGAGTGTTTGAGCCTTTGACTTCAAGATTTGCGTCCAAAACATTTATCATCAGGCCAATATTAAACCCTTCGAATTCATGGAAATAACCGACTGAGCCGGACATCACATCCGTATCGCCCTCAATACCCCGGCCGGTCTCTTCCTCAATATCGTAAGAGGCAAACGATAAGCCCCCGACAAGTGATTGTCCGGAGAAGAGGGCGTAATCAAAAACCGTGGACGATTGCCGCCAAGCTTCTGCCCCCACATAGAGGCTTCCGGCATACCCTCTTTGCTCCGGTGTATTGGGAGCTGCGGCGTAAGACGGTACAGCTGACAGGGATAGACCTAAGGTCAGAAAAGTGAATAAGCTTTTGTGCGATTTCATGGATAGTTGATGGATGACTGAAATTAGTAGAAGATCAAAATTAAATTTCCTGAATAGAGAAGGCTAGAATTCAACCACTCTCCAGAACCGTTTGTCCGAATCCTGTGTCACCTCAAATGTCAGATCTGCGCCGTTCCCCGCAGATACTGAACCAGTAACCAAATCCCAACTATCGGTGGAAAGATCAATAGACGTCTCAAGAAAGTAGTTCTTCCCTACCAGAGTCGGTCCCGCGGTAATGACGAAGTCGAGGCCGCCGCCTCGAGTAATCGTAGCAACAAGCGGCTCCGTCCTCGTAGCCGCAGCGAAGAAACCGCCCACCGCAAATGGCTGGCCATCTATGAGGACCAGATCCGCAACCGAAGGCGCCGTAGACAGGGCGGGCGCAACTACAGAAACCGTGGTCCCAACGATTTCAAGAACCAGTTTCTCATCTCCTCCGACAAAGAAGGTCCCGACGCTATCCACGACCACAGCGTTGAGATCGCCGCCCCCTTTGAGTTCCGGAGCAATCTCGCTGAAGCTCAAGCCGTCATCCGTCGAGCGCAACAGTTGTCCGCTTTCACCGGCGGCAAGCACAGTGCCGTTGCCGTCGGCGGCAATATCAAGCAGCGGTGAGGCCCCCAGAGGCAGAGTCGAAGCCGTCCACGTAGTAGCATCAGTAGAGTGAAAAACCACGGCCTCATTGAAGGTCTGGTCGCGGCCCGCAAGAAGCCAACGGCTCCCCGTCCATACAGCGGCTTCGGGAAGGAGGTCCGCTATAGTTGCTGTCGCTGTCCAGGTCTGGCCATCATCAATGCTACGGAAAACGATACCATCGAGCCCGTCATCCCCAGCCGCGATCCAACGGTTCGGGTTGCTACCGTCGCTGCGGCCCGCCGCGGTGTAAAAGGAACCCAAGAGAGATACCGGGGCATTTGCACTAGCCCAGTTGATGCCGCCATCAGATGACCGGAGGATCAGGCCGTCCACCCCAACCGCTAGCACCGTCAGGCCGAGCGAGGCGACATCCTCATAAACCTCGCTCGTGGTTTCCCTCAGAGTGAAGGTCGCTCCGTTGTCATCGGAAGTGAAGAGGTCGCTCTGGAAGTCAAGCGCCACAACTGTCGTGCCACTCACTGTCGCAGCCTTGTAATCCTCGTTTATAGTCGTCAGCGCATCGAGTGTGGTTGTCTTTAGAACAAGCGCCAAAAAAACTAGACCGACGGCTTTGAGGAAGGGCCTGATGTTGTCTGGTTTCATGTTGGAAGGAAAATTTTAGGCTCCTGGAAAAGCGTCTAACGGTAAAAGAATGAATCGTGGGCTGGGTCGGATAACTAGGTCAGGAAGACAAGAATCACGGTATCACCGGGCTCTCGGAACAGGTTAAAGCTGTCATTGATTCGGACACTTGCTGAGTCGACCAGGAGATCGGCTCTCGTCACGACGAAGACATCGGGTCGTATCGTGGAAACGAGGTTCGGAGAGCTGAAGCCGGCGATCTTTTCGATCGAACCTGTCCCGCTCTCGATGCGGATGGTGCCGGAGGTCGTGCTGACTTGAGAGATGCGGAAGTTGTTGGTCACGAAGACATCCATCGCTCCGCTGCCGGTGATAATGCGGCCGGTCGCGTTCATGGTGAGCCCGCCCAGCGTGTCGAGGTCGAGGATGCCCGAGCCGAAGTGGGCGAGATTGGCGTTTACGAAGAGGTTGCCGACGGTCTGGTTGACGATAAGGTCCCCGCTGCCAGAGCCGATGGTAACACCGCTGCCGACCAGAGTAGTCGTATCACGCAGTTCGAGGACAAGATTCCCGCTTGCAGTGGTGGTAATCAGTTCGCTCGAAGCAATTTCAATATCAAGGTCCCCGGCCGCACCCACTCCGGCCGTCGCGGTAATGCTGACGCGGCCATTTCGGGCCTCGAGAAGAATATCCTCGGTCGGCGTTCCATCGGCCAGGGTATTGGTGACGATGGCGATGTTGCCATTCGTCGCGGTGATGCCCGTAGCAAGTGTAAGGTCGCCAGTGGATTCAATAAGAAGTGTACCCTGTCCCGTGAATTCCACGTTACCCGAGACCGAACCGATGACTCCGGTGCCCACTGTAATGGCAATCGTATCTCCCGGGTTGGCTCCACCAGAGGCAAGTCCGCTCCGGCCGAACTCGACACCATCAGCCTCTGAGATAAAGACTTCGCCAGCCGCACTGGCATCGATACGGTCCACTCGAGTCTGGATTGGATCTGTATCGGACGCGCCGATTGTTCCGTTCGCCGATAGGATTTTGAGATTCATTCCCTCAAGTTCACCGCCGTTGTGCAAGATATCGCCGCGTGCGCGGATATCAAGGTTACCCCCGGCATTCATGTCACTCACGCTGAGAACGCCACCCGTAACGATCGTAATATCGCCGGAGGTGTTGATCACGCTCGTGGCATCAAAGTCAGCGTTGTTTCGAACGCGGATCTCAACGTCTCCCGAGGAAGCAGAGAGAGTGGCACCATTTACATCAATGGAGTCCGAGACAGTTCTTAGGTAGTCGGTCGCGGCAACGTCGTTGTTGACGATGAGCGCTCCCGGAGTCGTGAGCGTTGCCCGGCCATCGCTGATCGAAATTGCGCCGGTGATTGTGAGGTCACCGGTATTTTGAACGAGGAAAAGGTTACCACTGTCGAGCAGGTCAACGCCTCCGATTTCAGTCGTGCTCAAGAGGGTAAAGTAAGCGGAGCCGATTCCGCTAACAGTCGCAATCAATTCGTCCACATCAAGATCGAGTGCACCGATACCGGTCGTTCCGAGGCCTGTCTGGGCAATCAGGGTGACACTTGCAGCGACAAGATCCGATAGCGTATCGCCCCCATCAAGAATCTTGCCCGTTGTCGAGGTCAGCGAAATTGCGGTGGCCGTTTGCACTGTTTCAAGCGTAATTGAACTTTGTGCCGTGCCCACAATCCCGCCCGTTGTTGCAATCAATCCGGTAAGCATTCCGTCTGCAACCGCAGCGGTCGTCCCGTCCGCACCAAGTCGCAGGATCGAAGCTTCGACCGTGCCAAGCGTGAGCGCCCCCTGATCCGTGAAGAAGATGCCGCCAGTCGTGGTGAGTGCGGCGAATTGAGCCAAATCTGTTTCGATCGGGTTTACGGCGCTGCCGAAGCCAACCGCCTCCACGCGGAGACCTTCCGCCGAAATGTCGAGACCCTCGTCATTATCTCCATCAATGATGGAAGCACTATCGCTCACCAAGCTGACGGCTCCAGACGTTGTAATTGTGCCTCCCAGCGTGATGTCCTCAAGGGCGCGCATACGGATGTCACCCAAATCGGCGGTTTGGTTGGCGTCGCTGGCCAATTCAATAAACCCGCCTTCGGCGTGAAGATCGACGCTGCCAGTAGCACCCGTTACGATATCTGCTCCGGTATTAAAATCGATATTGGCTGCAGCAAGAATCGAGATGCTTCCCGTGCTGCTGCGGACGTCGGCGTTTGCAACTACACTTCCTGCGTCTGCATCGATCCGAACATTACCTCCGATCGTAAGGACAGCAGTTCCGTCAAGATCCGATCCGCTATTCAGGATAAGATCGCCGAGCAGAGCAACTAGAATGACATCGTTTGCGGCGTTCAGGTCGGACTGGGTAAGGTCTGTTACGGTCCCGGAAGTAGCATCCGCCTTGAATTCAGTCACGGCGACCTCGACGTCACTGATGGTCGCACCATCATCCTCGGTGATGAAGATCGCACCAAGGAGTGCGCTCACACTGATCGTGTCAATGTTGGTCGTCAGGTGATTGGCGGCCTCTCCTACGCTGCCGTTGGTGTCGATCCGCAGGTTTGTTGCCGTCACGTTCTTCGTGCTGCCGGAGGCATTGACCACGTCGCCCTCGTTGACCAGGGACACGTCCGCCGCGGTGATGTTGCCCACCGTGATGTCGCCTTCGGCTTCGAGGCGGACCGAGGAGCCGGTCGCTTCAATGTTTGCCGTGCCATCCATCAGGATAAACCCGGTCGTCGCATCCAGCGAGACCGTGCCGGGTGCCGCCGTAGTCAGATCCACGTCGGCGGTTAGGCTGATGTTAACCTGCGCTTCCATCGTGATCTCGCCCGTGCCGCTGTGCACGTCTTCGTTGATCGTGATGCTACCGGCCACCGCGTCAATGTGGATGCTGCCCGAGCCGTCCGCGATGACTGCGTCATCGTCCAGATCCGTGCCGTCATTGAGTGTGATGTCGCCCAGGGTCGCCACCAGCACGATGTTGCCGTCACTACCGGCCAGGGTCGACAGGTCCGAAAG
>Ga0102948_1001067_pt1 | contig 10991 bp, 8 predicted proteins | sample SalPonA_A_H2O_MG_FD_78211 | JGI IMG/M metagenome (GOLD analysis project Ga0102948, IMG submission 78211) | Water microbial communities from South San Francisco under conditions of wetland restoration - Salt Pond MetaG R2A_A_H2O_MG | ecosystem: Environmental > Aquatic > Non-marine Saline and... | reverse complement strand
CCTCGCTTCATTTGTACTCAAACTATAATTCGGGAACACCTCTTTTACCAAGACCTCACGCATGCGTTGGTCCGAAGTAATCTCTGGGTCGTTCCGAATATTGTCAGGAACACTGGCTCCACCTGTGTATAAGGATGGATCAATGATGTACCATGCCAACTTTGCTCGGTTGTATCCGTACGCCAATTCGTTATTCAAGCTGCTTTCAGGAAACAAACCGTCTTGCTTCGCAGGTGTAGACGCAAGGTTCCAAGCGGTCAAACTTCGGAGGTCAATGGTGGTTTGAGAGCTTTCAAAGTCATCCAAATAGGTGGTTTCTGCACCGGTGATTTTAATACCACGAGGTGAGCCTGGAATCAGGTGAGCAAATTCACCTTTAAATTGAAGTTGTGACTTCTCTTTTGTCTCTATAAAAGGTAAGGCGTCGACAAATCGGGTCAGATAGGGTGCTTCGTTACTGTAATTTGTATTCATCCCCCATATGGTATTCGAGATGGGCTCGTCGCCAATATTGACCTTTTGGGTCAGGGGTCGCTCGGTCAGATGCAACCAAGTACCACCAACGTTCAAATGATCATTAACCTTGTGATCAATTGCGGTTCCGTAGAAGGTTTTGGTCTGTACGTTGAATAACGTATTGTTTTCAAAACTCACCTTAATCGGTGAACCGGAATTCAACACGCCTTCGTTGATAATACGCACACGTCCGAGGGAATAATCGACCGTATAATCTTGATTTTCCGTTAAGGTTCGCCCTCCGGCCGTTACGGTTACCGATCCTTGCGGAATGTTGAAGGCACCCAAGCTAATCTCCGACCCACTTGCACTTTTATACTGACCGCGCAGGATGAATTTATTGAGCTGGGTTTGCTCCTGAGCACGGAACCGAGTACTGTCGTACAACGCCTGATACACATAGCGGTTTCGGGCTTTTTCTGTATCCAACTTATCGTATAGGTTTGATCCAAAAGGCTCAACAACAGGGAAGATAATACGACCGCGTTGTTGGTCAATGGTAGTTCCTGGCACAAAGTCAAAAATCCCGTCTGGGAAAGGGTCATTATTGGTATTGAGTCGATCCAATTCCATAACCCCGATGAGCAGGGTATCACTCAAATTACCATCCGGTAAAAATGGAATAGGCACTCCCGTTTCATCATTCATGTACAAGATGTCCATGTAGAAATCTTCGCGGTCCAATTGGTAGGCGTTCAGGGCGTAGATGTTTTTCATCATCAAATCCCAAGTTGGCATCCGTACGTCCAATACGGTACTCTTTAAGAGTTTTAGGATCAATGTTTTTGGCGGAGTCACCCCGTCGTTCGAAAACTCCCCAACTTGAAAGGTTCTCCCCGCCGCGGTGTATTGGAAGGCTACGGCAAGTACTTCGTCTTGATTCAAAGACTGGTTGAGGGTAATGTATCCCAACTGTGGGTGGACATTGTATTGATTGGGTTCTAATTTTCTTGCATTGGCCAATTCAACGTATTCCTTCGCTTCTAAGAATCCAGCGCTACTCAAATCCTGATTAGCCGTGGCAATATCTCTAACCCCAGGAATATCTGATTCTATAACCAGCGGATCTAATCGGTTGTTGGCATTGTTTGGGAAGCCATCTAGGTTTACATTTCCCCCGGGGAAGATGCTCACCCCCGGCAAGCCCGAGGTATCGTTTCGGAATGCATAGCGCTCATCCGCACCCAAATCCATGAACGCAACGATGTTGCGCAAATTCTGGGTTGCACTGCGCTCATTTGTTACCCAAACCTCAACCTTCGTGATTTGCACTGGCGAGGTGATCAGCGGTAAATGCTCCAGGTATTCTTCGTAATGATCACGGAAAAATTGGCTCAAGAAATAGTGCCTGTTCGCCTCGTACTCATCGCCCTGAATGTAAAATTCGGTAGTGGTCCCGCCGCTTTGGACGTTAATACTTTGGCTTTGCGAACGCTGCTCTGAAAACACCGTTGTGACCATGGTATTTCCAAATTGGAATTGACCCTTGAGTCCAAAAAGACTTTGTGCACCGGTGATAAGGCTGCTGTTGAGGGGCATGTTAATGTTACCCATCTCCAATCGCTTGACGATATCATCCTCCTCCCCTTCAAAGTCGAGTTTCATCTTGTTATCAAAGGCAAAGGTGGCCTCGGTATCGTAGTTGATTCCCAATTCCAAGCGGTCTCCGATTTTCCCCTTAACATTCATTTGAATGCGCTGGCCAAAATCAAAAGCAAAGGTCTTTTGGTTTCGAACAGGGATACCCGGGTTTTGAACGTACTGATATTTTCCGCCAAAACGAATCTCCGCCATCCCTTGCGGGCGAATTTCAACTACATCACTTCCAAAGACTTGACCTAAGGCCTCATTTCCTGTCTGAATCTGGGGCACTAAGCCGACATCATCGCGAGGACTATCTCCACTTGCATTGTACAAGGCACTCTTACTTCCAAAGTAATCCTGCATTTGCTGGTCGTACATGTATTGCCTGTACTGATCGGTAGTCCACACTTCTGGCGTTAAGAACAAGACATCACCGTACCGCTTGTAAACGAGGTAATTGCCAGAAATCGGATCGTATATAATCTCCCGTTGATAATTGGCGGGATCCGGTAAAGAAACCGCTCCCGTATTGCCTTGTGTAGTGGTAGTATCCGAATTATCTTGAGCAAAGGAGGGCATAGAAAGCAGCAATGCCACTACCATCAATCCGACCTTAAAGAATATTCCAGGAGTGCTTTTCATTAGAGCATTTGAAGTGCTTGACGAACCAATTCTTCCGTGCTGGCATTGGGATTTGACTTGAGCAATTTGTTCAGAATATTCTCTGTTTGCTTCGCAGTTATTCCTAGTGTGGTCAACGCGGCATGGGCTTCCGCTCTTGCTCCTCCATTCATTGCCACTGCTCCTTCTCCTGCAATGGCGGTTTTAGCCACCTTGTCTCTTAAATCAATCACAATACGTTGAGCCGTCTTGGCTCCAATACCCTTGACACCTTGAAGCGTGTGGGCATCTTCGCTCATTATGGCTTGCTCGACTTCGTTTGGAGCTAAAGAGCTCAGAATTACTCGGGCCGTATTCGCCCCAACGCCACTAACGCTGATCAATAATTCAAAAAGTGCCTTTTCTCTTTGCGTGCTGAATCCATAGAGTTGCTGTGCATCCTCGCGAACAAGATGGTAGGTATATAGCATTCCTGCGGCTAAAGGCTCGATGTCTGCATAGGTATTGAGGGAGATTTGAACATCATACCCTACTCCATTACAATCCACAACGACTTGCGTAGCAGTTTTAATGACATAATCTCCTTTGACGTAATAAATCATAGTTACGAACGATCTGAACCTATTTTAAACGAATGCTTCCCGCTTTTGGTATGCGCTAAAACGAAAAAAAGCCGCGCATGGCGCGGCCTTTTACCGATATAATGTCTTAATGTCTAACAATCAACTTTTTGAAAGAAGCGCCATCCAAACTGTAGAGGTAAACACCATTGCTGAGTTCGGCTACAGAAACTGCATTCTTACCCGGATTAAGTGCTTTTGTTTTCACAAGCGCGCCAAGCGTGTTGTAGATGTACAGTTGCGTAGATTTTGCCGTTTCAACGGTAATGTAATTACGAGCAGGATTTGGATAAATCTTATCTGTTGAAATTTGAACATCAACAGATCCCATGGTAGGACCAGCACTAATCTGGACCCAAACACTTAGACTATCACTTGGGTCTTTACCGTTGTAGAATACATAACGTGTGCTGTCTGTACAGGTTGCACTCGATGTAGGCGAGTAGACGTGACCACTAAAGTCATTTTTCTCATCACCAGATAGGATATTCACATAACCGATGCTCTGATCTACATCTGCACCGTAACAGTAATCCCAGCAGAAGTATGCGCTATCGTATGCGCAAGTCGGGCTGTTGTAAGCGCGACGAACGTATACCTCTAAATCTTCAGAACTCGTGTTTTTCACTTTGATGTGGAAGCCATAATCGGCAACGGAAGTAGAATTCACTTCTACAACTGTGTCTTGCTCAACCACAGTCAAGGATTGGGCAGAGGTATTCAAAGAGAAGATCGAAAAAACTAATAGGATAAGGAGGTTTCTCATGGGTGCTAATTTATCCCTCAAATATAAAGAACGCATTTCACAACTCACACATGAGTTTTTACATGTGTTTTTTTATTAAATTTCCACTTTCAAAAACACAAATGCATGAAAAAACTACTACTATCCTTAGCCGCCTTGTTCGCCGCAACAACTGCATTTGCACAGGGCCAAAGCACGATTTATTCGGAAAACTTCAACAACGGAATACCATCCGGATGGACGCAAGTAACGAACGCCACTGACGGTGGCTTCCAAGCTGGTTCAGCTTCTTCAGTAAGCTCTCAGTACTTTACCATCACTAATCCAGGTTCTAACATTGTTGCAACAAACGATGACGACTGTAACTGTAACAAGGCCGATGAGTACTTGATTACAGATACAATGGATTTGAGTAACTACTCAACGCTCCACGCTACATTTAAGAGCTTCTTCTACGGCGCTACCTACAGTGGTGCAACTGAAGCTGCGGAATTCCTCTATACCACTAATGGCGGTTCTTCTTGGACTTCGTTGGCGGATATCAATCCAGCGGCTGATTGGACATCTCAGTGGATCGATATTAGCGCTGCTTGTGGAAACAGCAACGTTCAGTTCGCATTTAACTACCAAGATGGTGGCGGTTGGTTGTACGGTTTGGGCATCGATGACTTTGCCATCTTCGCACCTTACAACTTTGACGTTGCTGTTGAGTCTTTGGACATGTTCAGCACAGTTGGTTTGAACAATGCGCCTTTCACTATTGAAGGTACAATCACCAACTACGGGGGAACTACTATTTCTTCTTTGACATTGAACTATTCTGTTAACGGCGGTACGGCAGTAACCGATAACCTAACAGGACTTTCTATCGCACCTTACGCTACCTACAACTTCTCACACAACACCAACTGGAACCCAGGTTCTACGGGTAACTACACATTGGATATTTGGGCGTCTGCATTGAACGGTGGTAACGACCAAAACAATAGCAACGATACGCTAAGTGCAGCAATCGAAGTGGTAACTGCAACAGCCGACCGTGTAGTATTGGCTGAAGAATTCACTTCTTCAACTTGTGCACCATGTGCAAGCTTTAACCCAGGCTATAAGCAGCTGTTAGATGCTAATGATGCAAACACCTCAGGTACGCAACTCGTTAGTGTGAAATACCAAATGAACTGGCCTTCTCCAGGTAATGACCCTGCCTACAATTCAGAAGGAGCTGCTCGTCGCGGTCTATATGGAATTAGTGGTGTGCCAGATGTAGTATACTCGGGAGCAAACATCCCTACTAGCCAAGGCGCTATTGATGCAGTAATGGGTATTCCAGCATTGGCAGAGCTAAGTGCTGAATGGAGTGCTACGGGTACCTACATTCAGTGTGATGTTACTGCTGAGGCGCTAGGTAATTTAGGTAGCAACGTGTCTTTGCACATGGCGATGATTGAGAAAGAAATTTCACACAACGTACAGACAAATGGTGAAACTACCTTCTACCACGTATTCCGTAAATTCATGGACGGCTCAAACGGCCATGCCATGGGCACGATGACTGCAGGAAACACGTACACACACTACGCAAACTCTACTATCTCTGTAAATAGCGCTCCAGCTCAAGGATCTTTCGATTTCTGGGTAGGCGCAAACAACATGGACATCATTGTGTGGTTGCAAGACATGAGCAATGGAGAGGTATTGCAAGCTGCTTACGCTGAATACACTACATCAAGTGTTGATGAAATGGAAAACTTTGCGAAGTACATCGCAATCTTCCCTAATCCAGCAAATGATGTTGCAGGTGTTGAGATCGAATTGATGGATCGTTCTGAGGTTGCTATCAACATGGTTAATGCCATGGGACAAACAGTTCTAGTTGATGCACAAACTTTAGATGCTGGTGTTCAGAAAATCAACTTGAATACTGAAAGCCTAAGTGCTGGTTTGTACTTCGTGAACGTTAATGTGAATGGCGTAAGCAAGACCTTGCGCTTGAACGTTGCTCACTAAGCACATATTTAGTTATTTTTACGGGGGACTTCGGTCCCCCGTTTTTTTTTGAAATACTTTTTTTACATGAAGAACCTATTCACTGCCCTTGCAATTACCGCATTATCTGTAGTTGCCTTTGCCCAAGAAATTCCTTCCACTACCCTTAAGACATTGGATGGCAAACAAGTTGATATTCTTTCTCAAGTCAATCACGATGGACCGACAGTTATTAGCTTCTGGGCTACTTGGTGTAAGCCCTGTATCAAGGAATTGAATGCCTTCATGGACTATGCCATCGACCTTGAGGATGAGTTCAACCTTAAAGTATTGGCCGTTAGCATCGATGATACTCGAAATTCATCTCGAGTGGCACCTTTGGTAGAAGGGCAAGGTTGGGAATACAATGTATTATTGGACGAGAATCAAGATCTCAAACGCAACCTAGGCATTGTAAATGTGCCTTTTACACTCGTATTAAACAGCAAAGGCGAGGTTGTATGGAAACATAGCGGCTACTCTCCTGGAGACGAAGAACACTTGGCAGAGGTAGTTGAAGAAGTTGCTGCTGGCCGCACACCAAGTCACTAATGATGGTAAAGCATTTACTTTTCGGAGCAGCCTTGCTATCAATGGTGCCAACCTGGGCGCAAGAACAGCACGGTGGACAGCTTCATGGAAATTTCCAACTCGACGGTCAATGGTACCTGCGTGATGAAAATATTGATCCTACCGGAGAGTTCTATCCTGATGAGCGCTTCTTGGGTCAAGGTTATGCCAATTTCATTTATTCCGATGGTGATTTTTCTGGTGGGCTTCGTTATGAGAACTACCAAAATGTTATGCTCGGTTTTCCAGAAGGCTATCGCGGTGAAGGTATTACGTATAGATTTCTACGATTCAAACAAGATAATATCGACGTAACCGTTGGTAGCTTCTACGAGCAGTTCGGATCGGGAATGGTATTTCGTTCTTATGAAGAGCGCGGTCTTGGCTATGATAATGCCATGGACGGTGTCCGATTAAAATTTAATCCCGCTAAAGGAGTATACCTTAAAGGGATCTTAGGCCGTCAGCGATTCTATTTTGAAAAAAGTCCCGGCGTAGTGCGTGGATTTGATGCCGAGCTGAACCTGAGCGAGCGCTCAACGGTGCTGACTGATAAAAACATTACTTGGACCCTAGGAGGAAGCTTCGTAAGTAAATATCAACGCGGTAATGATCCGTTTTTAGTGCTACCAGAAAATGTGGCAACGGGTGGTTTTCGCACGCAACTTATCACTGGACCGTGGGCTTTTGATGCGGAATGGGCTTACAAAGCAAATGACCCTAGTGCTGACAATGGCTACATCTACAAAGATGGAAATGGCTTCATCACACATTTGAGTTACAGTAAGAATGGCCTAGGTCTAATTCTTGGCGCAAAGCGCATCGACAATATGAGTTTCCGTAGTGACCGCAATGGAACAACCATCGATATGTTGATCAATTACCTGAGCCAACAGCGCAGGTCCACACCTATGCACTACCCGCATTGTACCAGTACGCCACTCAAATCAATGGCGAAGAGGGCATCCAATTGGAAGCCAATTACCGATTCAAACGCAACACAAAGCTGGGCGGGAAATACGGCACGCTACTAAGTGTGAACTATTCACTTGCCCAGAGCATCAATAAAAACTATGTAGATCCAAGTAATGATACCCTCCGTACCATTCAAGGCTACTACAGCGATGCAAACCTCCGTGGTGAAATCCCTTACTTCCACGACCTCAATATTAAGGTGAGCCGAAAAGTGAGTCGTGAGTTCAAATACACCATGACCTACTTGAACCTATTCTACAACCGCAGTGTACTTGAAGACGGATTGGGGGACGAAGCGATCTTAAACAACTTTGATAATCAAAAGCTACTCGATGCCAATGTCTTTATTTACGAGGGCTTGCACAAAATCAAAAAAGGGCATTACCTGCGCAATGAATTGCAATGGCTGAACACCCAAGATGACCGTGGCAGCATGGCCATGGCGCTATTAGAATATAGCATAGCACCGCATTGGTTCTTCAGTGTACAAGACATTTACAACTACGGCAACCCGGACGAGACACAGCGATTGCATTACCCACTCGCTTCAATTGTCTACACGGAAGGCACCAGTCGTTTCCAGCTTTCGTATGGGCGCCAGCAGCGCGGAATTTTCTGTGTTGGCGGTGTTTGTCGTGTAGTTCCACCTTCGAACGGGGTTAGTTTCTCACTCACCACAAGCTTTTAAGTATGAAAAAAGCAATAGCACTTGTTTCGGCCCTAGCACTCCTATTCGCACTTCCACAGTGTGATGTTATTGACCAACCGTTCAAAGGAGGCACTATTGATACCACAAGTTCTTCGCAACAACGCAATGTGCTCATTGAGGATTTCACTGGACACCGTTGTAAGAATTGCCCTAAGGCCTCAAAAGAAATTAAAAACCTAGTGGATGCCTTTGGCGACGACCGTATCATCGGCCTAGCTATACACGCAGGGCCAGGTAACTTTACAGGCACCAATACCGACTACCCGACTGACTTTACAACTCAAGAGGGCAAAGCCATTCAGAACTTCTTTGGCACCAACTTTTTACCGGTCGGAATGGTAAACCGTGAGAATTGGACAGCTTCAGGAAATGGGCATTGGTCTAACTACGCGAATTGGCCCACATTGAGCGCAGAAGCTATGGACAGCACATTGCGCATCGCACTTGAAGCTACCGCCACTGTGAATGCGGGTGAATTGAGTGTTTCAGCTGAAGGATACCCACAAGTTTCCATCCTTAAAGATTTAAGCATCGCAGTCCTCATAAAAGAGAGCAATATTGTGAGTCCGCAATTAATGCCCGACGACACACGAGATTCCGATTACGTTCACATGAACGTATTACGCGACTACGTAACGGATACCTGGGGTGATGATTTTGGAACGAGTCCTATGGTAAAAGGAGATACCCTAAGCGGTACCTATACCCTAGCTTGGAACAACGATTGGGTAAAGGACAATAGCGCTGTGGTGGTTTATGTTTTCCATCCTGACAACTACCGCATTCTCCAGGTAATCGAGGTACCCGTTAATTAATTGGCACAGCTACTACTCTGGCTTCTTAGCGAATTTCAAATTGCGCTTGAACCCTTCGTAGCCAGTTCTGCGGATGGCAGAGCCTTGCATGATTTCATCCCAAAGTTCGTGGGTGATTTCTTCCCATTCCTCCCAGCTATGCTTACCTACAGACTCCCGCAATGTAAAATCGGGTTCATCAGTCGGCTTAGCAAATCTGTTCCACGGACATACATCTTGACACACATCGCATCCATATACCCATTGATCCATTTTATCCTGAAATTCAATGGGTAATGCCTTCTTATATTCAATGGTTAAATAACTAATGCATTTATTGCTATCTACAACCGTAGGCGCAACGATCGCCTGGGTCGGACAAGCATCCATGCAAGCGGTGCAACTGCCGCAGTGATCTGTACTTGGCCCGTCAGCATCAAGCTCCAAATCCACTATCAATTCACCAATAAAGTAGAAGCTACCCGACTTTTTACTCAGCAACAAGCTGTGCTTGCCAATCCATCCCAAACCACTCCTTCTGGCCCACGCCCGATCCATTACAGGAGCACTATCTACAAAACCACGCCCATGCACCTCCCCGATTTGCTCGTGTATTCCTTGAAGCATTCGCTTTAGTTTTCCGCGGATGACTTTATGGTAATCGCGGCCATAGGCATATTTCGAAATCTTCGGGGTCCCCGTTTCCTGCGTTTCCTCAGGAAAATAATTCAAGAGTACGCTAATAACTGATTTCGCACCAGGCATCAACTTTCTGGGGTCGAGGCGTTCATCGAAATGGTTTTCCATCCACTTCATATCACCATGATAGCCGTGTTTGAGCCACTGCTCTAAACCTGTCGCCTCCTCCTCTAAAAAATCAGCTTTGGAAATTCCACATGCCATGAAGCCCTGCTCCTTCGCTAGTTGTTTAACTATGGCTGTGGCCCTTGAGCGGTCCATGAATTAAAAAAGGGATCCGGTCGACCCTTTGTTTTTGTTGTTCTTCCCTAGGTGGTGGTACGCCTTCTCGGTAACCATTCTTCCCCTTGGCGTTCGCATCATAAATCCTTCCTTGATAAGGTAAGGTTCATAAACCTCTTCGATAGTCTCACTCTGCTCGCCAATTGCCGTACTAAGTGTATTCAATCCCACGGGTCCGCCAGCGAAATTATCGATCAAGACATTAAGAATTTTATTGTCCATTTCGTCCAAACCACTACTATCCACGTTGAGTGCATTCAAACCAAACTCTGCAATAGCTACATCGATACTGCCATTACCTTTTACCATGGCAAAATCGCGCACGCGTCGCAACAACGCATTCGCAATACGTGGCGTACCTCGCGAACGGCTAGCAATACGAATACATGCTTCATATTCAGCGGGCACATCGAGAATCTCTGCCGAGCGTTCCACAATTGTACTTAGCAATTCTACATCGTAGTACTCCAGACGTGCATTGATACCAAAACGTGCCCTTAGCGGCGCTGTAAGCAGTCCTGAACGCGTCGTAGCGCCAATTAGTGTAAACGGATTCAGACCGATCTGAACACTGCGTGCACTAGGGCCAGAATCTATCATGATATCGATCTTGAAATCCTCCATCGCACTGTAGAGATATTCCTCAATTACAGGCGATAAACGATGAATCTCATCAATAAAAAGGACGTCATTAGGCTGAAGTCCTGTCAAGAGCCCCGCCAAATCCGACGGTTTGTCCAAAACCGGACCTGAAGTAATCTTAATCCCAACACCCAATTCATTGGCGATGATGTGACTTAAGGTTGTTTTACCCAACCCTGGAGGGCCATGCAGGAGGACATGGTCCATTG
>Ga0102948_1001063_pt1 | contig 10999 bp, 9 predicted proteins | sample SalPonA_A_H2O_MG_FD_78211 | JGI IMG/M metagenome (GOLD analysis project Ga0102948, IMG submission 78211) | Water microbial communities from South San Francisco under conditions of wetland restoration - Salt Pond MetaG R2A_A_H2O_MG | ecosystem: Environmental > Aquatic > Non-marine Saline and... | reverse complement strand
GTTCCACTGCTCACGGCTCCAACCGGCCGCACGCATTGCAGGGCGCGTCCAAGTGATTAACCGATCCAGCGGCCCCTGGCGTCTGCCCCTGACGGAAGTCCGGCTTACGCCTTTGATGCAATCGCATGACCGCATCTGTGCCTTTGTTCATAAGCATGGAGAAGTTGGCAAAAGAGCAGAAGCCCCGGTCTCCCAGAACAACATCATCTTTCAGAACATGTGGAGCATCTGCCGGAAGACCCGGCATTCGTGGCTTTTCAAGGCTGCTTCGACCCAGTCGGCGATGGCACCACTTACCAGACAAAAGCAGCCGACCGGCGTAGCTCACAGAGCGAAGTGAGAACCGCCTAAAGGCGAGACTCCAACCTTTCACCCCGGGGACTTCAACCGGCCGAGCGCCTTCATGCGACCAATCAGTTGTGACACCTAGTCCTCAAGTATCGGCGACATAGATGACATAAGCGGCGCGCTTGGCGCGCTCGTGGACTTTGGCGGGAATGACGCCCACGCGAAAGCCGACGGCCTCGATCCGCGCTTTGAAGTGGGGATCGGTCCCTGCCGACCAGTAGGCCGCGCGGCCGCGCGGTTTGAGCATTTTGCGCACAGCGCGCAGGCCCCGGTGGGAGTAAAGTGAGTTGTTGCTCGCTTTGACCATGCCGGTTGGGCCATTGTCCACATCAAGGATGATGGCATCGTAGCTATGAGAAACACCTTCGAAGATCCTCTTCACATCATCGGCTTCGATGATGTTCACACGCGGGTCCTCGAGTAAGGCTCCGTTCAAACCGCGCAGATATTCGCGGTTCCACTCCACGACCTTGGGCACGAGCTCAACGACATCCACCACCGCCTCCGAGCCGAGGCGCTCCAATACGCTGCGGAGGGTAAATCCGAGACCGAGGCCACCGATCAAGACCCGCGCTTTGGCATCGTGGGAAAGGCGCTCTACGCCCAGTTTTCCCAGCAGGAGCTCCGAGGTCGAAGCCCTCGCGTGCATCAACTCCTGCCCCTTGAAGCTGATCGAGTAATCGCCGTCATGCTCGTATAGAGCGATTGAGCTACCGTCGGCGGTCACCGACTCGGCAATTTTAGTTCGTATTTTGATCCGGCAAGCTCGTCCATGACTTCCCCTTCTGGCAAGGGTAAATCGTAAATGGAAGTGCCTTCGCTTATGCTGGCCGAGGCTCGGATGTTTATGGAATCCCGAAGCGAGGATTCAAAATTCCGGTGGACTCCGCGAGGTCCCGCCTACTCCACCGACGTAAACTGAACGCCGAGTTCCTGCTCGTAGACCTGGATGGAGCTGCGCTCATCCGGTTCGATCAAGCATAGGGAAATGCCGGTCTTGCCTGCGCGCGCCGTGCGACCGGCACGATGGGTGTAGTATTGAAATTGATCCGGAAGCTGGTGGTGAATGACGAAAGCGAGCCCGTCTACGTCGATACCGCGGGCGGCCACGTCGGTCGCGATGAGGTAGTTGATACGCGATTTTTTGAATGCCCGCATGAGCTTATCGCGCTCCTTTTGCCCCAGATCGCCCTGAAGCACCCCGATAGCGAGCCCCTTCTTCTCCAACTCCTGGCCAAGGCGCTGCGCACCGGCACGGGTGCGGCAGAAGATGAGGCCGCGCTGACCACCATGCCGGAGCAGGTATTGGCATATATAGTCGTCCTTATGCTCGCGGGCACAAATCACATACTGGTGTTCAATGTTCGGATTCACGACACAGGCTTTATCGACTTTGATCTGCTTTGCCTCCGGCGACATGTAGTCCTCTACCATCTGGCGAACCTTGGCCTGAAAGGTCGCCGAGAAGAGCCAGGTGGCGCGCCTCCGTGGAGTCGCCTCGAAGATCCTGCCCAGCTCATTGCGAAAACCCATACTGATCATCTCATCCGCCTCATCGAGCACAAGAGTGCGGACTGAGCTGAGATCCAGCTGTGCATCGAGTAGATCCATCAGCCGACCGGGTGTCGCGACGAGGATCTGGGTCGGGCGCTGCAGGCGCTTGATCTGCTCCTCGATCTTATCGCCTCCGGCAGCGACTTCGACGAAGACTTGCTCTTCATAGTATTTGGTGAAGCGGAACAGCTGTTTGCCGATTTGCTTGGCCAACTCACGAACGGGGGCGACGATTACCGCTTGTATCGACGCGCTGTCCGGATCGACCCGCGTTAACAGCGGAAGACCGAACGCAGCAGTCTTACCCGTCCCAGTCTGAGCCTGCGCGATTAAATCACCCCCCTCCTTTATTAGAAAGGGTATCGCCAGCTCCTGAATTTCGGTCGGCTGCTTGATCCCAAGTTCTTCGATACCACGAATCAAGCCATGCGGCACACCGAGTTGCTGGAAGGTTTTTGTCATAAGCCGCAGAGTCAATCACCCGCCGCCCGGATTTTCCACTACTTATCCAGCCGATTTTACGATGCGTTCAAAAAAGACAGTCGCCTCGCCTTTTCCCAATTTGCCAATTTCACGACGTTTCGTGTATAGTTCCGACGATGAACATTCAGGAATGGCTGGTAGCGAACGAGGGGCTCTTTGCCGCGCTGGGCCTTCTCAGCCTGGCGCTCTTTCTCATTTCGCTGATCGTCTTTCCACTGATCATCATCTTTTTACCAGCAGATTACTTCGTGCGGACGGAACCCGGGATCCTGACGCTGAGTCCGCGCCGGATGGTGCTGCGCGTTTTGAAAAATGCTTTCGGCCTCTTCCTCATTCTGGCGGGTGTCCTGATGCTGTTTCTCCCCGGACAAGGGCTGCTATCGATCTTTCTTGGAATTAGCCTGATGCACTTTCCGGGAAAGCGGAAACTGGAGATGCGACTTCTCAACTTTCCCCGCATCCACCGCAGCGTCGCCTGGGTGCGCCGCAAGGCGAACCGAGCTCCACTTGAATTTTCGATCGATGCTCCTCCCCAAGGTAGCGTCGGGCGCTGAGTAAATTTCAGAGCGCTGGCGTTTGCAGAACCCAGCCTGCTCTCCCGATTAATCCAAGACCTTGATCTGCACGAGCCCGGAGGGCGGCACCTCAAAGGCATGGACGCCGGCCGAGAGCTTGGAAACTTTCTTTGATACGATCTGACCGCGTGTATCGAAAATAGATACCTCGCACGCACCAAGATTGTCTTCGAGTTTTAGTACGGCGCCGCTCGTCGGCTTTCCGTTGACGATATCGATCGCGTTGAGCGCCTTTTCGTCGACGGTTACGAACATATCCTGGTAGATCGCAGCGATGTGCTTGCCATCCTGAGTGCCCGTAATTAGTGGATAATTCAGCTGGGGTGCGACCGCGCGGAAGGCACCGTCGAGCAGGACTTCCTTATTGTCGTTCCAATAGCCGAGCCAGAAGCGGAGCATCTCCTTATGCTCCGGTGAAATCTCAGCCAGTCGCACCGAGATCTGTGGCACGCTGAAGATGATGTTCAGAACCTGGAGGGCGGCCACCTCGACGGACTCTTCCGGATGCCACATAATCATGTCGCTGTGCACGGCGGTCGTATCGGAGATCAGGCGCAGGTCCGCAATGTGACGGCGGTTGTAGATCGCCACGTTGGCACAATCGACCGCGCGAAACATATTGCCGTATTTCCGCATGAGCGGCCCGTTGTAGGGCTGGCGAAACTCGATACCGATCTCCGGGTCGAGCGCACGGAGCCGCTCCATCACATCGGTCATGAGCCGGTCGACTGCATTGTCGATTGAGGCATAGTCACGCCCATCCTCAGCCGTGAGCTCGATCTCGCCGCGCTCGGAGAACATTCCAATAAAATCGAGTTTCAAACCATCGATCCCCCAGTCACGCACGGCGGATTCGTAAATGTTGATGAGATATTCGCGGACTTCCGGATAGCGCGGGTCGAGCACATAAGCGCCGAAGCCCTCATGAAAATAGAGCGTCTTATCCCGAAAATCAGCAATCATCTCCGATTTGGCACCAGCCATCGGCACGGAATACCAGAGGATAAACTTTTGGCCGAGTGCATGGACGCGATCGACGAAGCCCTTCATGTCGGGAATCCGGTCCGGCTTCCAATCGCCGGTAAACGCGTAGCCTCGGTTACCGTCGAGCGTCTGCCACCCGTCATCGACGATCACGCCGCCGAGGCCTATTTCGCCTCCGAGTCGGCACTCCGCAACGATGGCGTCTGCCGTAATGTTCTGGTGGTAGCTATACCAGGTCGAATAAACCGGGACACGCGCCACGGGGGGCACCGGCGCCGGGGTGTGCTCTTCCATCGAGGCCCACCAGCGGACGGAGTCGCCAATCGCAGTCTCGTAGGGAATCGCGCGGGTATCGAAACGCAGCGTGAGCTCGTAGCGATCGGTCGGCGGCGATTCTTTTTCGAAGAGCCGCAGGTCCATATCGATGAAAGCATCCTCCTCCTTGATCACACCACGTAGAAAGATAGGATTCATCGCGTCGGAGAGCGCCACGGTGAACCGGTTTTGGTCACCTTGGCTCAGGTAAGTCAGGAGCGGAGCCCGCTGGACGGCCCGCGATTCTACCTTGGCCCGATAGTGATCGTGCTTGCGGGCGAGGTTGTCCGAGACCCAGTGCCCGGCGATATCGATCGCGGGAAAGCGCCATTTCAGTCGGATCGGAGGAAGCGTGGCCGGCTCCTTCGACTCGAGAACGAGGGTCGCCTTTTGAAGGTGCGGCTCGACTTCGCTGAAACTCCACGATGCCTCGAACGAGCCGAGGTCGCCCTCGATCTCGATCGGATCCGGATCAAAGGACATGGGCGGACTCGCAAAAATTTGCGCAGCGAGACACAGAGTCGATGCGAGACAGAAGGCCGGTCGGAGGGAGCGTCGTTTCATCATGGTGTTGTCTTGAAAATAATCGTTAAAAATAAAAGTGAACATGAGACAAAGCCTCGCAGAAGCGAGGTCAATTCAATGCGGTACCTCTTTCCCATAATACCCTGCCGCCGGAATTTTGTTGCTTCGATTTCTTCTATTTCAGTGATCGAAATGCCGCGCAGAGGAATGCCTGATCCGGGCTGTCCCGAAATTACGCTGGATTCACCCGCTGAGCCTGTTTTCCTCAAAGCACCATGCCTATGAAAGCCTCGTTACTGGCTCGCTCCCGAAAGCGGTCATTTTTTTACTCTCAATTACTACCCAGCCTTTCCGGTTGCTTCGTGTTTCTCACCTTTGGGAGTTCGGGCAGCATGCACGCCCTCGCGGGCGAACCCGCGGCCTCAAACCCTGCCGACGCACCCCAAGCCTCCTGGTCCTTCCAGCTCGATAACGATCTATTCGCCGGGACCGACACCAACTACACCAACGGCTGGCGACTATCCCACACTTGGTCGCAGGATAAATCGAAGATCAATGACCTGCAGCAGGGTCTCTTCGATGCGACAGGAGCGGAAAACAGCGACTCCTTCTTTGATTTTCTTTCGCCGCGTAAATCGAACAGCAGATTGGAATGGGATTTTGGCTACTCGATCACGCAGCTCATGTTTACGCCCACCGACCGCGACGCACCGAAGGCACCCGTCGGTGAGCGGCCCTATGCGGGGTGGCTGGGTCTTATGTTAACCGCTCACGCCAAGGACAGAGACTCGATCAGTTCGGCCGGGCTTGCTATCGGCTGGACAGGGGAGCACTCACTCGCCCACGCCGCCCAGGATTTTACGCACGACCTGCGCGATATTGAGCCCTTCGATGGTTGGGACTCACAGTATCCCACCGAGATCACCCTGAACCTCCACCTCGACCGCAAGTGGAGGTTTCTGGAAACACGCGAAACTCTGGGAAGCGACGATCTGCAGATCGATGCCCATCTGGATTACGGCCTCGCCCTCGGCAATTTCCGCACAGGAGCTTATTTAGGCCCCCTGGCGCGGCTCGGCTTTAACCTACCGGCCACCTACCCCGCTCCACGGATCGACGGCTCAGCGCCCTCGCACAAACTATTCGTCAGCGACGCCCCGGAGGCCTCCTGGTCGGCCTACCTCTTCGGCGGCGCCCGGGGCCACGGCGTGCTCCACGACATCACGCTGGATGGTCCCCTTTTTCGGGACACGGATCACGCTGTCGACAGCCGCCCATGGGTCTATGAATTCGTTTATGGCTTCGGGCTTCGATGGGAAGCGCTTGACCTGATTTACTCCTTTACCGTTCGCAGTGATCAGTTCGAGAGCCAGGACGATAATCACCGCTTCGGTTCGCTCTTGTTTCGCTTTAACTACTAGCGAATCGGCATGGCCAAAAAGAAGCGAAAATCAAAAAAGACGCGCAACGCGGCCCTGTTTATCGCCCAATTGCTTCTCGGTGGGCTTTTTTTGGCCGCGGTGTTTTGGCTGCTCCGACCCGCGCCGGTCGACTGGGAAAAAGACCTGCAGCCGCCGGGGCGCCCCGTTGCCAACCCACTTGAACTGCAAATCGCGCTCGCCCGGGTTGGCTTTTCGCCCGGGTCGATCGATGGAAAGCCCGGTCAGCAGACGCACCAGGCTTTGTTGGCTTTTCAGGAAAGCAGAGAGCTCGCCCCGACTGGTGAACTCGACCCCGAGGTCGACCGCTGGCTTCGGATCGAGGAGCCCGTATTCGCTCAGGTCGAGCTGACCGAGCGCTCCTTCGCCTCGCTCTCGCGGATGCCCTCCGGCTGGCGGGACCGTGGGCAGTTACCGCAGCTCGGCTACTATTCCATCCTCGAAATGATCGCGGAAAAATGCGCGACGCATCCTGACCTGATTCGCTCGCTCAATCCCGGAGTCAACTGGAGCGCGCTGCGACCGGGCGACCGCGTGCTTACACCCCTCGTGCCCCGCTTTGAGATACCCGGAGTGATCGCGCGCATCGAAATTCGATTGGAGGCGCGCCAGCTGCAGGCCTTCGGGCAGAAAGACAGGCTTCTTTTTCACGCGCCTGTTAGCATCGCACGGGAGGCAGCCAAGCGTCCGGCAGGCGAACTCCGGGTCGAGGTGCGGGTCGCAGGTCCAAACTACACCTTCAATCCTCAAATCCTATCGGCCGCAGCGGCTCGGGAGGGAATCACCGAGAAGTTCATCATCCAACCCGGCCCGAACAACCCCGTCGGCACGGTTTGGCTCGGCCTCGACCGGCCCAGCTATGGCATTCACGGCACCCCGGAACCGGAGCTTGTAGGACGCACCGAATCCAGCGGCTGCTTCCGCCTCGCGAACTGGAACGCGGAATCCCTGCTCGAGGCGACCGAAGTCGGCACTCCGGTGCTGGTGCTGCCATGATGTCTCATTCGGTCCACGCGAGCGATGCGGCGAAAACCATGATTTTGAAATAGCCCTCGCCGCTTTTTCCGCTTCAAATCCTACCATGGCGAAGGTCTATTTCTATTATTCCGCAATGAACGCGGGGAAGAGCACCAGTCTGCTCCAATCGAGCCATAACTACAGGGAGCGCGGCATGCAGACCCTTCTGCTTACCCCCGAGATCGATCAACGCTGCGGCTACGCAAAAATCGCCTCTCGGATCGGCTTGTCAGCGGATGCGCACGTTTTTTCCAAAGACTCCAATCTTCTGGAACTGGCCGAGGCGCTGCACAACCGCGAGACACTGGGATGCGTATTGGTCGATGAATCGCAGTTTCTGACGGCCGAACAAGTCCAGCAACTCTGCGAACTCGCAGACCGCGTCAATGTGCCCGTGCTCTGCTACGGCCTGCGCACGGATTTTCAGGGGAAGCTCTTTGAAGGGAGTGCTGCCCTCCTCGGCTGGGCGGATAATTTGATTGAGCTCAAGACGATCTGCCACTGCGGCCGAAAAGCGACCATGAATCTGCGCACCGACACCGAAGGCAAACCCATCCGCGAAGGAGAACAGGTCGAGATCGGGGGTAACGAACGCTACGTCGCGATGTGCCGGCGCCACTTCCATCAAACCCTTCGATCACAGTAGCGCACCGTCCTACCGGCTCGCCTGCACCCGATCTCTACTTATTATTGAGACTCCTGAAATTTTCTGTTTTTACCGCGTCACATGAATTCGTCTCACAAAGCATCCTTCCCTTTTGTCTGCCTCGCCGCACTTTTCTCCGTAATTGTGCTTACCGCCTGCGCAACAAACCGCGCCGCATCGCTCCCGGAGAATGCCGAATTCGTCCCCATGTTTAACGGCACCGACTTCACTGGCTGGGGCGGCGCGGGTGAAACCACGCAGAACGGATACCTTTGGAGAGACGGCATGATGCAGTCTACTCCGACGAGTCGCAACCTTGTGACCGAACGGGCGTATTCGGATTATATCCTCGAATTCGAATTTCTCCTGACCCTGGGCGCCAATAACGGCCTCGGCATCCACTACCCCGGTGAGGGTGATCCGGCCTACACGGGGATGGAAATCCAAATCCTGGACGGCGAGCATGAAAAATACGCGGGCAAGCTGGCCGACACCCAGCACCACGGCTCACTCTACGCCCTCGCTCCGGCCCTCCGCGGCTACATGAAACCGATCGGCGAATGGAACTTTCAACGGGTGGTCGTCAATGGCCCCGAGATCCGTGTCGAGCTAAATGGAACTGTTATTCTGGAGGCGAATCTGAATGCCCTGAACGAATCGCACCCGAAACACGAAGGTGCGAAAAGGCGGAGTGGTAAAATCGCTTTCTGTGGGCACGGCGACATCATTAAAGTCAGAAACCTGCGGATCGCCGAGTTGTCCCGCCCGGTATTCCAGGGTTTTAAGTAGGCGGCAAACTCAACCTCCGAGAGCCTCGGCTGTGCCCTCGGCAAAAAGGCGCCTAAAGATGTCGCGCGAGGCGGCTCTTTCCTGACCTCCGAAACGGGACAACCAACCCGGGGGACTAAACAACCGCCTCATCTCCCGTAGGAGAGGGTTTACCCCTCGACCCGAGCGGAACTGCGCTAAGCAAAACGACTCGATCCTGCCACGAAGCCATTCTCTTCAAGCTAGTGGAGTTGAAGATTTGATTTTGGATGAGGAAGGCGCTCACACGGAGGCGCCAAGGCACGGAGAAAAAGGATGAATCATGACTCCGTGAGTTGGTGCCTCTGTGTGAAAATGATCGGGTCCAGCTTGCCCTGATTTCCGAACCGCGACACCCGACACGGGGGACTAACCGGCCGCCTCATCCCCCGTAGGAGAGGGTTTACCCCTCGACCCAAGTGGAACCGCGCTACGCAAAACGACTCGATCCTGCCACGAAGCCATTCTCTTCGAGCTACTGGAGTTGAAGATTTGATTTTGGATGAGGAAGGCGCTCACACAGAGGTCGGCAGACGTCTGGACCTACATTTTCGGGAGTTCGGCAAGGATCCGCCCGAGGGTCTCGCGTTGGGCGATTTTTTCTCCATCGACGAACAGGCTGAGACCGCGGCCGTGACCATACTGCGCCCCGGTGCGGTCCCAGAGAATCGTAAGGATGCGGCCCCGATAGCGCACGTTATCAAGACAGAAATAATCCCACGTTCCCTCCGGAAGCAGAGGATTCACCTCGAGCGAATCGTCCGCGCGTGGCCGCAGGCCGACCAGGCCGGTGATGATAAGATCATTATAGGTGGAGTGGTTGTAGTCCTTGCCCCGCTCTTTGCCGCCCTTTTTCGGGTCCCAAGTGCCGTCCTTCCAGGTTTTCAGACGGGTGCGGGCGATCCAGTCGCCCGTGTAAGGATTCAGGTTTTCATCGATCCACGGCACAATGCGCCCGTCGTCCAACTGAAGCATCTGCGAACGGGTGTAGATACCGAGCGTTTCAAAATAGTCCCGCCGGGTGATTACCTCCTGTTCGTAGTCATTGAGAACATTGGCCAGAGCCGTCAGGGTGATTGAGGTTGCCATGGGCCAGGATGGACCGTTCCACTGACACTCGTGCCCCTCGTAGGAAATCCGGAACTTCGGATGCCGTTGCTCGGCGGTGGTCGGGCCATAGGGTGCGTGGAACCCGTCCGGATCCATCAGCTGCGCCCAGGCGCGCTCAAAGCCTTGGCCCCCCTCCGGCATGTGGAAATACCAAGGCGTGTAGCCATGCAATTCGCGGACATCCGCCAGCTGCCGGTTTTCTCGGTCCATAACTTTAAAGAATGCCGCCTCTTCATCCCACAATAGTTTCTGAACGAGGGTCTTAATGCGTTCGGCTATCGCATCGAACTCACGCGCCACCTTCTCGCGGCCGGAAAGTCGGGCGATTCTGGCAATCGCCCGCGCATCACCGTAAAGGTAGCTGTTGATCGTCGCGCGGTAGCCACTCCCGCCGATGGAGACCTCCATTCCGTCGCGATCATCGATCTGGTGAAAAAGGCCAAAATCGCCAAGCTTCGCCTCTTCCCACGCGCGGAAATTCGCAATCAAATCATCAAGTAAGTCGGTCAAAAACGCTGTGTCCGGCGTGACCATGTTCCGGGCATAAAGAGCATCCGCGATCCAGAAACTGTAACTCCGCGGGCTACCTCCCTTTCGCAACCAGAAGGTCGCATAGTCACCAAGAAAAACCTGATTATGCAGCCAGCGCCCCTCGTAGAAATGATGACCCGCTGGACAGCTAATGGTATTGTGCTTCCCCGACCAGTTTACGTCCGGTAGGAATTCCGTGATTACGAAGCCATCTACCGTCTCCTGCACGTGTTTCCGGTAAGTCCACCAACGGAAATAATAGGTCCGCTCGAAGTTTTCGTCGGGACAATCGAAAAGGGGAATATTTGCTTCCAGAAATTCGTAGGCATCCGCGTTCGGGATATGCGTATAGAGTTCCTCGTCGTCGCTATTGAACCGCTCGACGTAGTCGCGCAGATCCAAATGATCGAGGACCAAGGGCCCCGCAAACGACCCAGTGGTAGAAAGGAGGCCGGCCAAGCCACTAATGAGAAGCCAAGCCCGGGCGGTGGGTGAGAACATACCCGGATCAGAATCTTCGTTACACGATTGCAGACAAACAAAAAAACGGCGGTTTACATGAAGTTGAACACCATTCTGTATTAGAAACTGGAGAATCCGAGACCGCAATAGGCGCGGAGTGAACTTCTCAGCTAAACTTCGGTCGCCTCGGCAACCGCTCGCTG
>Ga0102948_1001062_pt1 | contig 10999 bp, 15 predicted proteins | sample SalPonA_A_H2O_MG_FD_78211 | JGI IMG/M metagenome (GOLD analysis project Ga0102948, IMG submission 78211) | Water microbial communities from South San Francisco under conditions of wetland restoration - Salt Pond MetaG R2A_A_H2O_MG | ecosystem: Environmental > Aquatic > Non-marine Saline and... | reverse complement strand
CGTTAATATCGGCAGTAGTTGCTACAAGATTCGATGTAGTCACGGCAGCAGGGGTAGTAGCACCAATAGTCGTGCCGTCAATCGTACCGCCGTCAATATCTACGGTAGAAAAGTTACCAGCGGCAGGGGTAGTCGCACCAACAGTCGTACCGTCAATCGTACCGCCGTTAATGTCCGCCGCACCGATAACAACGGAGCCTGTGCCGTTAGGCGTAATGTTGATATCGCCGTCAGAATTTGTTGAGCTTAACGTGTTAGCGTCAAGGCGTAGGTTATCTGCGTTAACAACGGTAAAAGCGCCAGAAGAAGGCGTTGTACCACCAATAGACGAGCTGTTAATGGCATCGCCATCAACGTGAAAACTGTTTAGCGTATCGCGTGTTACACGTAGCTCTACAGGTGTGGACGCATCCCATGCTCGGGCAGTTGTGCCTTCTTGGGCACGTTCTACCGTCAGTGTATCGCCTACACGCGCGGTTACCTTACAAATTTCCCAGTTTTGTTCGCCCGCAGACCCGTACTCAAATAGTGTGATCAAGAAGTAATCACCTGAGATAACTGGAAACTTAGCGCCGCCGCCTGTAGTAAGCGTAAAGGTAGTCGCTACGTTAGTAACTGAGACGTTTAATCGACTCTTAGCATTGTTAGCAAATACTTGTGCCACGTTATATCTCCTTCACGCGAACAGTTACTTCGTCTTCAATAATTTCGTTGGAATCGGTTGTGGTTATCGTGAGCGTAACCTTATATGTCTGCCCAGTAACCCCACCTTCGCAAATAAGGTTTATAAAATCACCACTGCCGGGGACCCCCGCTGACACGGTGAGGCCGCTCGGCTCAACGTTTGTAGTTACGTTTATGATAACGTCACCAAAATCGAGGGCTTCAGAGTAGTCAATGCCGTAGCGACGGCGCTCATTTGGTTGCTTCTTAATTGTCGCTATCTTCATGTGGCTACCCGTGTAAATTCTTTAGTGTCCGCTGGGCGAACGAAATCTTTAAGCTCGGCTGGGCGAGCAAACGTAACAGCATCACTACTTTTAAGTAACTCGCCCTCTCTCCGAGTCACTGTAGCTGCCGCTGACATGTTAGATGCACCGTCATCGTGGAAATGCCACTGGAATGGGTCGCCGGTAATAGTCGCAAGAGCCTGTATGTCAGAGGACCCTGCTTGATCCATCACCGCATCCGCAGTGGCTTCGGCTACACCATCAAACATAGGGTACGTACCAAAGCGTGTCGCAAACGGCGTAGCTGTAAACACCGCGGGAGCAGACATCGTAGATTTAATAGTCTGCCTGTTATGTCCTGTGGCGTTAGTCACCGTCGCGTTTGCTACAGATGCACTTGCTACGTAGACGGTCACGACAGGATCTGACGCTAGCGTTGCTGGTGCTGACAAGTTTAGGACATCGCGGAAGATGTACTTAATCCCCGCAAAAAACTTCGCTGAGGCTTTAGGCTTAGAAGCTATGGCACGCTTGAAGTTTATTGTCGGCTGCATCGAGGCAGTACACGGCGCATACCACCCATCAGGCTTAAGAATCGCCTGTATGTCCGCAAAGGTCGCTTCGCCCAATATTGTCGGCTTAGCACTACCATCGTGGGTGTATATGCTTTGCCCACTGAGTTTGAGCATACCTTCGGGATAGAAAGTCGCTGTACCTGTAGGGAAAGCCGTAGCGTGGTTGCTCTGAAACTCGTCTATAACTGACGTAGCTTGCGCTGTAGCAGATGCGTGAGAGCGCCACTTGTAGGTTATATCCGGCTGTATAGATGCGCGGGCATTAAAGATGCCGTTAGCGCCGACAGCAAGGATGTACGAAGTAATTTCGGCATCGGCTGAGAAGTTAGCCGTTTCCCACTTCTGGACCCAAGGGGTAGAGACTACGGTAGCTTTAGCCTTAGCCGAGAATGGAACGTTGTGAAACTGCCACGCATAGCTTTCTAAGGTGGCAGTCGAAGGGGCGTTAAAGGTAGTTACATGGACATACGTAATGTCGGCGGTAATCGCAGCAACAGCCGTAATCGCTGCTGCCCCGAATTGGACTATGTTATAGCCAGAGTTTACCGCCGCTTGGTTTACGGCATATCCATTCGCTGCCACTAGTCAGTGCCCCCAACATTATGCAACAGTGATCTGGAGAGCACCCGCTGCAAACGAAAGTACGTCACCCGGCTGTAGCGTCTTCGACGTAGTCAGCGAGGCATGGAATAACAAGTTACCAGAAGTCGAAGCGTCAAACACGCCTACGTGAGTAATGGTAGATGATACGCCGTCACCGTTAGCTGCGAAGTCGAGCTGTGCCGTGTTCTGGGTTACACCGTTAGAAGACGCTGTGAACGTAGCCGCTACACGAACATAGTTTGTGTATGATGCTTCGTTAGCCAGTGCCGTAGTGGTGTCATCCGTAGGATCGGCGGTGAAAAGAGCGACGTATGGCGCTGAACCAGTGTGTGATCCAGAGCGCAAAAATACGTCAACGATTTTGTCTTCAACGTAGTTTGAAAATGCGGACATTGTAGTCTCCTAATTAAAAGGTTTGCGCCCTAACACGCAGGGGTACACTTCGGTAATCACGTACTCTTGCATCAGCTACGCATTTGCCAAACATCTGCGAGTACATTACAGACATCCCGTAATCGGTCCAAGCCTTACCGGGAATAGCTGTTAGTTTTGCTATGGCTCCGTAAGCGATGTCGCGCCCGTGAGTCTCATAGATAAAGTCTTCAATATTCTTAGAACTAAGCGAAGGCTTAAGTACCACTGTACCACGGAAGGTATACGTGCCGTCCGGGGAAGGGTAGAGCCTTACATATTTGTCCTGATATATGGCGTATGCCAAGGGCGTGCCAAGATCTTGCAGGTATTGAGGGCTGACATAACGATCAGACACGCGCTGTGCCGCGTTACCGTTTATCTCAAATACCAATACATCTTCTAAAACTGAGCCTGCTGGGATGTCTAACTCGTAGAGGCTTTCACCGCTAGAAGTAACATCGTCTTCAACATCAACACGCCAAACGTATGTCTCCATACAGAATGTGGCGAGGGCTTCAGCTAGGTGCGTCTCAATAACAACTTCAGGGCACTCGGGTACGTAGGGTTGTACGTACGGGAAAAGCTTATCTAAAGAAGCCATCAGGTCACCTTGCTAGGAATCTTAGGGTCAACAGCCGAATCAGTGGCGTTCTTAGCACTAATCGTAGCCGAGAACGCTTGGAAGTGCCCCGCTGCACGCGCTTGGTTTTCGCCGTACTCAGCATCTTTTGAATAAGCGCGGTACAACATCCAGTCTACGATTGGACCTGCATAGAGGTCGTCGAGAAGAATGACTGTAGGATCGGCGCTGCCGGGGTCAAGCTGTTCCTCTAGCATGGTGTGTTCACCAACAGGAGCGGTATACACCACTTCTAGTTCCGCAGAAGTAGTCGCAGGTGGATATACGAAAAATTCTTTAGGTTGGCGCGGGTCGAACATCCAGTGTTGGACGTTTATAGATCCCGTCTCAGCGTGCCAACCGGGACGTTGATCGTCCAGTATGGCGCGATTAACCATACGTACAACGCGCTTAGAGGAGCCTGACGCGGTGTTTCGTACGACATCGAGCAAACGTAGGCCGTCAGAGAACTGCGCTGTGAGGGACTGTCTGGTACCATCAGCACACACAAAGGTTCCTGTCTTAGCGTTAGCGTCTGGGCGAGCCAGTACGATATTTAGGTAGGCTTCATTGAGCCACTGCTGAAGTTCTAGTCTAGGCCAACGTATCCCACTATCCTGAAGGATATTCTCTACGCGGCTTATAATCTCAATGACCTTAACTGTGGACATCGCCTACCCCTAATTACTCTTCGTCTGTTGGAGCTTCTGCGGGGGTTAATCCAACATCAGCTTTTGGCTTACGCGTACGTTTAGCTTTAGGTGCTTCTGCTAACTTGTCAACCTCAGTTGAACTAGCGAGTTTGCGACCTTCTTCAGTAAGCACGAGTGTGCCGTCAACTCGACGTGCTACAACGATATTTTCGTTGCCGATGCGGACAATACCGCGACCTACAGCGACACAACCATTGTACTTCTCGATAAGTTGCTCAGCGTTCATGGCTATCTCCAGATATGAAAGAAGGGGGCCGAAGCCCCCTAGTTTTCAGCTATTAGGTGTTCTTACCTACGATAGCCGTGACAAGCGCAGTGTCCTTAACAACCTTACGTCCGTAGACGTTCAAGCCGCGTACCAGATCACCGAAGTCGTTCTGGTTGCGCAGAGGCTCAGTCTTAGCGATTGTTGATGCGAACGCACATGCCGCTTTAGTACCAGCAACCATCATACGACGAGCATCGGCAGAAGCTACAGCGCCCGGAGTCAGAGTACCCAGACCGTCGTTCCAGTCTTCACCAGCCGCAGCTTTTGGCAGCAGGTTAGATACGTAGACAGTGAAGCGATCCAACATACCGATCTTACCAGTACGGATCACAGAAGACTGATCACCCGTAAAGTAAGCCTGAGCGATGTTAGTGCCCATCAGGATGTTGCGATCACGTGGAGACATAATCAACCAACGACCATCTTCTGGTACGTTCTGCTCGTCCAGTGCAGCCGACATACCTAGGATAGTGTCGAGAAGCAGAGATGCCGTAGTGTCAACGTCAACACAAGCCGTGTCAGTACCGAAGTTGTAAGCTCCAGAGATCGCACCAGCAGTAGCACCAGTGTTAGCCGCAGCAGCGCCTTCAGTTACGAACCAGTTGTAGAAACACTCGTTCTCGATAGCGATCTTAAGCTGTTTAGCCGCATCTTCTGTGAACATGTCCATCAGAGCCAGATCAGACTGTTGTGCAAGCACATCGTTGGTCTGTACTTGGAAGTACTTAGCCTTGTTGATCTGCATGTCGAGGTAATCAGGTACAGGAGTCTGAGTAGCCAGAGATGTACCAGCACCCGCGTAATCGTTGATGGTGATTGAAGGTGCAGTGCGGATACGGATAGTATCGCCCTGATTCTTCAGTTCGCCTTCCCAAGAAGTGTTAGCAATCTCGGCAAGCATTGTGTTGGCGAAGAACTTAGCATTAAGTTTTTTAGACCACAGTTGTGGGATAAAACCGCCAGAATATGAAGGGGTAGTGTCAAAATCACCAGACCCAACTACAGGAAATACAGCAGCCATGATTGGCCTCCTATCTGTTTAACAAAGTTTTGGTTAATTACCGTACGCGTCCTTCGACATACGCAGCGGTAATTTCAGCTTCAAGTTTAAGTGCGTCATCATAGCGCCCTGAAGTGTTCAACGTGCGAACCTTATCCCATGCACGTTCTGCTTCAGCTTCTGTATACACCTTCTTGCCCGTATCCTTAGGCGTAGGTGTAGCCGTAGCGGTACGACTCGGCGCAACCTGCTTTTCGAGTTCCGCTTGGCGGGTGTCTTCCTTCTTAGCGACAGGCTCCAGCGTCGATTTGAACAACTTCACATAATCCGCCACTGCTTCGGCATCACCCTGTTCAAATGCTTGCTGGGCAAGCGTGCGGCGTGGGCCACGAACAATCGGGTCATGCTCATTGAGCCAAGCGACCCAGCGTGAATCATTATTGATTTGCTGAAAGTCTGGTACGATTTGCTGAAGTTTCTGCTCGAAACTCATTTCACCGTACTGGCCCTGCAATGAGGCTATTGTCTGTTCAAGTTTCGCAATCTTAGTCTCGTACTTAGACGCTACTTCGGTTGCGATTCGACGTTGAACGTCAAGGAGTTCTTCACCAAACTCTTCACGATCCGCATCGGTTACCAGACTGCTTTTAGCTTCTGCTTCAACTTCCTGCTTCTGCTCCATCGCTTGCTTCAGGCTATTAACCTGTCCCATCAAGTCTTTAACTTGTTGGTGTAAACGTGGAACTTCTGCGTCGTACTTACCCCGGAGGGTGTTGTACTTCTGCTTGAAGTCGTCGGCAGTTTCTTCAACAGCCTTAAGTTTTGGCTCTTCTTTAACAGGCTCTTGCGGAGTTTGGTCCTCTACTACTTCATCCACTGTCTCCGCAGGTTCTTCCTCTTTAGGCTCCTTACGGGCTTGCATCTGTTTTTCGAGTTCTTCAATTTCTTTAAGATCTTGTTCGACCTGTTGTGGTAAAGCCATCTTTTCTCCTTGAAGCACCAACTCTGTTACACAGCGCCCGAAGTATGCCGCATTTCATAATGGTGTGCTTCTTACGTTTCCCCGCCTAACGACGGGACTCTACTTTAACTGCGTCATTCACAGCTTTTAGTAAATCATCGAAAGCTTGTGCTCGGCCTTGTAGACGGTGGATTCTCGCCGTTTCGTCTGCGGCTACGAGCTGTGCTTTCGTCTCTTCGAGTTGCAACTGTAATACTTCCAGTAACTTCTCGTATCCCGGTTCCCGCAAACGAGCCAATGCCTTAACGTGCGCGGTTTCCATAGAATTAAGGTTTATCATACGATAATAAATATACCACAGTTTGTATCCTGTCAACATGTTAACTGAACATCAGGTCAACATGTTAGAGAAACATCAATATTTCTTCAGGAAGATTCTGTACGGCCTCGGGTTCCCAATATGAATAGTATGATTTCGCACGTACTGATATAGGTTTAACGATAACAGTCGGTATCGGCGGCAACCGAGACACACGACTCTGATTTACGTTACGTACTTCAGGCGCATTAGCGTGAGCAGACGGCTTCTTAACCTTAACCTGCGCCTCTATCCGTACAGAGACAGTGGGCGGCATCGCTCCTGTAGTGGGTTCCTCGACACCTACCCGACTGCGTGCCTCGACGCGCTCGTATAGGATGTCGGTCCCTGTAGATATACTTACTACAGGAATAGGGTGTATCAGTGCGACACGTGCAGACGCCCGTATAGAGACGGGTTCGGTCTTAGCTCCACGTATCGGAGTCCATAGGTTGGCGTAGGGGATCGTTTCCTGAGTCGCTGGCCCCCACGAGTTAAGCGGCCCCCACTCATTTAAGATCATGTAAAGACTACCTGCCCGTAACAGATCGCCGCGTTACTCTGCGCAGTTGGCGTATCTGTATAGTCGGATATCAAGATAGTCACGGGGTCACCTTGCGTCAGGCTCGTGCCTGTGAGGTTTACAGTAAGATTCCCCTGCCCATCCGTAGAAAGCCCTGTACCTTGTTTAATGACGCTTGAGGCTGACAAGTCAAAGCCATCGAACACACAGAACGTCAGATCAGTAAGATTCGTACCGCGCTGCACCTTAACAGAGACATTTATCGGGGTAACACCCGCTTGGAACACCGTAACCGTATCAGGAACAAACGTAATCGCCGCAGGGGTCAGAGATACGGTTAGATCTGCACTGACTGATATTGTATCAGGCGTTATCGTAATAGTCTGAGGTGTCAGCGTTACCCGAGTCGCTATCTCTGTGGTCACACCTACGGTGTCAGGAGTAAGTGTAATAGCCTGAGGTGTAAGTGTGACGCGGGTTTCATTCTCTACGAACACAGACATCGTAGCTGGAGTTACAGCTACTGCCTGAGGTGTTAGGGTTAAGCGCGTTTCGCTTTCAGCTAAGATGTTAACTGTAGCTGGAGTTACAGCTACTGACTGACTTGTTAGCGTGACGAACTTATTGATTGGTTGCGTAATAACCAGCGTGTCTGGGCTAGTTATAATACCCTGACTTGTTAGTGTGACGGTTGCAGGCGACGCTTGGAGAATAGAGACCGTATCTGGGGTTACAGAAACAGACTGACTTGTTAGCGTGACGCGTGTTTCGTTTTCTGCGGTAACCGACAACGTACCCGGAGTGAAATCCAGAGCCTGAGGCACTAAAGAAAAGCGATTACCACGGGTAACAGTGAACGTCTCTGGTGCTAGGGAGAGAGACGCGCTAGATAGCGTAACAAACTTGTTAGATAGGGCGCTAACCCCTATCGTGCCCGAAGTAACCGAAACTGACTGACTTGTTAGCGTGACGCGTGTTTCATTCTCAGCGACGACGCCCATCGTACCCGGAGTGAAACTTAACGCTTGTGAAGCCAGTGTAATAAACTTGTTAGATAGGCTCGTAACGCCCATCGTGCCAGCCGCGATATTCACTGACTGACTTGTTAGCGTGACGCGTGTTTCATTCTCAGCGAATACGCCCATTGTGCTCGGCGTAATACTCACCGCCTGAGGAGTTAACGTAACACGGGTCTCGTTCTCCGCTACGACTCCCATTGTGCTCGGCGTAATGCTTACCGCCTGAGGAATCAGCGAGAACTGCGTAACCTCCGAAGTAACAACCGACATCGTACCCGGAGTGAAGCTGAGTGCCTGAGGGATCAGCGTAACGCGAGATTCAGACTCTGCGAAGACGCCCATCGTAGCAGGGGTTAGCGATACTGCCTGAGGAGTTAGCGAGAACGTTGTGCTCTGCGATACGCTGGCGTTGATGTCGGCGTTTGTATATGTACCACCAAATACGGTTCCATCGGCCTCAACTGCACGAACAAGAATCTCATCATTGTTGGAGACTTGTGCGCTGTCTAAGGTAAAGATCAGAAGAACTTCGGTATGGTCGTTACCTGCTGATGTATAGACTGTACCCGCGTTAGCAGATTCATACATCAAACCTGCATTGAACGTACCGCCACCACCTATACGATCCGTTGCACAGCTTCCCCCATCAGTAATGCTGGTCGAGTTAGCGAACTGAATAGGCGTAGTACCGCTAATATCTGTCCAGCCACCAGAGTTCTGGTTGTACTGCCACTTAATAGTAAGTAGAAGAGATTTGTTAGCGCCATTGGTTTCAGCGATAGCTAAGCGGCAGTGGTAGATCGTATCAGCGTCGAGCGTCTGTTGCGCGCCAGCACTGCCTACAATCGTAGAGCCTGATTCCGTACCGTCTTGGTAAAAGGCATAGTCCTGCTGTTGCCATATCGGACTTACTGGAGCACCCATTAGGGTTTCCTCTCGTCGCTTAGGAATCCAGATTTAGGTGGCAAATCGGAATCGTTGCTGATTACGTCCCACAACATGCGATATTCTTCGTCAGCCATAACTGACCCGAACAATACGATTTTGGTAGGTGGGTTAGCTTCAAATAAGTATTCGAAAAAAGCAAAGTGGTCAACAGATCGCCAACCACCGCGCTCAGGCCAGTATACGTAGTAATCGCGGGAAGATTCAATGCGCCTGCCGACTAGCTCATCTTTGACCAAGATAGCCTGTACGCCACGCTTAGGCGCTAGCTCAGGTTCCCCGTAATACGAAGAACCATCTGCGTAGTAAATCTTCCATTGCATTTCATTACGCCACGGTAGCGATAGTACCAGCGTTGATCGTAATGTCGCCTAGGTCGAGGTCCAGCGGTGTCGTGCCTGAGTCGGTGGTCATATCCCACACGCAGAACGCATTCTGAGTACCCGTATGGGTAGTCGAATAAAGGATCGCTGAGCGAATGTCCGCAGCGCCGCCTGTACCCGGAGATGTCCAGCTTACCGCGCCGCCCAGAGCGATGGTAACCGTACCACCCGCTTCGGTGACGTTGATTGTCGCTGTCTCACCGCCCGGCGTGTAGTTCGCGCCTGTGACTTCAGTGAAGTCAGCGCTGTCCGGCGTAGCCGTAGAGGCGAGGATCGTGTCGATGTCGTCAGACACCAGCATGATTTTGAACGTGTCAGCATCGAGGTTTACACCGTTGGTAAGGTCAGACGCTGCGGCTGACAAGTTCATGTTCTTTTTAGCTTCTTCAAATATAACAACCGTGCCCTGTGCCATCGGTATCTCCTAACTTAATCGAATACTACTTGGTCAGTAGCGATTTTTATGTTGAAAGGCCCTTCAGTACTCGTGTACTCAGCGCCCCAATCAACAATACATACGGGTTTATTGTCTTTTGAAGCGTTAATTATCATGTATCCACGCGCCGTAATGGTGCTGTTTGGAAGGGTTAACGAGTCAAAAGTAAGGCACCCAGCGCCTCTATCTACCCAAACTTTCGGGTTTTCGAGGGGCATACCGCCTTTACGATACCCTTTCCCAGAGACTTCGCCCTGCTCCATGTAGCAGGCACAATCGTCTCCTAGATCCGCGTCCGAAGTGTAGAGCACGATGCGGTACTGATCCTCCAGCGTGTGTACTCCCGCTAGAAAATCAGCTTTTGTCTGTGCTGGTATACAAGTCTTTATCGCCATTACACCACCGTCGCAGCGTCAATTTCCGCCTGTTCAGATAACATGTCAGCGATAGCATTCTCGATAGTCGTCATCACTACACTTTGCTTAGGCTTATCCTTCGTAGACGACAGGAAATCCTTGATGGTGATCGCTTGAACAGCGTCGTTATAGTACCGTAGCCCATCACTGCCTACACCGTAGAGCTGATATGTTACGTCAACGTCGTATACAGGTGGTAACGCATCTTCACGCTCGCGGCGCTGTACGATCTCGATACGGCGCACAAACACATGGTCTTGAACAGCCAACTGCTTAACTTTGTTTCCGCTTATCTGAATCGCCATTAATCAGTACCTTTTCATCATTGACCGTTAGGACGAGAGGAGACGTAATTGGACTCCCTTCCACCCTGAGTTGTCCCATCCGCTTGCATATTTCGCGGCTTGGTTTTAGTCGCACCTGTGATCGCACCATTTGCGTCACGCTGGAATTGGACATCTTCTTGCTCCGGCTGCATTTGTGCTTGCATCATGGCCTGTTGCATCGCTTGTTGTTGCGCAACCATCTGCTCAATACTTTCACGCGTTGGGACGATCTTGTCCACGTTCGCGTTAAGGTTCCCCGCTAGATCACGCATAAGCTCTGCTATGCCCGGCAGACCAGAAATCTGCTGTGCCACAGGCGACTCTAGGAGTAGGCGTAGGAACTCGGTCTTACGAACGGCTTCAGCCTCTTTGACCACAAGAGACATCGCGCCACGGGCCTGAATCTGTACATCGCCGATCAGGGCCGGATCTTGGCTATAGCGCATATTGCGCTGGTACTGGCGCTCAAGCATCGGGGTCATCACATCGT